>Ga0207832_100055_pt1 | contig 132476 bp, 129 predicted proteins | sample TtanPargueraPR_3_FD_187743 | JGI IMG/M metagenome (GOLD analysis project Ga0207832, IMG submission 187743) | Aerobic enrichment media microbial communities from Bioluminiscent Bay, La Parguera, Puerto Rico - Tt and P1 (4) (SPAdes) | ecosystem: Environmental > Aquatic > Marine > Unclassified ...
ACAGTTAATTATAGTATAAGATAGGGCTTCCTTTTTTTTCAAACAAAAATAGGCCTTTCAAATATCATATGGTATACCATACAATAATTTAAAGCCTATCAATGACCATACAATAATTTAAATATCTAAAAAAATAAAAGGCGCTTGCCTTTTTATTTTTTTTAAACGCGTTCTAAGTTGTTCTTTTTTAAAGCTCTAGCAGAAACCTTAACTTTAACGATTTTGCCATTTTCATCTTTAATACGAACTGTTTGTAAATTACTCTTCCAAGTACGGCGAGTAGCATTTAATGCATGACTGCGTTTATTGCCAAAAACTGTCTTTTTTCCTGTTACGTAGCATGTAGCCATATCTCTCACTCCTAACTGCACAATTCAATTTAACATAATTTACCAAAAATTGCAATATATAAAGATATAAAAATGTGATTTTATCGTAAAACGTTGATTTATAGCCAAATATGATATAATGTAAATGAATTAATATGTATTAAAAATTTATTGCATTTTAATTTATTAAATGCTATACTGTTAAAGTGATAATTTGAATAACGAAATAATTTTGAAAAACAATGACCTAAAAAGGAATTATATATGAACATTTTTCACAAATATGAGGAGGATCAAAATGGCAAATAAATCAGTCAGTGGATCTCTATTTAAGAAAATGGTAACAAACGGAGCTATTAATTTAAAAAACAATCACAAAGAAATTGATCATTTAAATGTTTTTCCTGTCCCAGATGGTGACACTGGAACTAACATGCAAATGACCATGATGGCCGGTATTAAAGAAGTCAACAATTTAGAAAGTCAATCAATTATAGATATTTCGAAAATTTTATCTCGTGGACTACTTATGGGAGCAAGAGGAAACTCAGGTGTTATTCTTTCCCAATTTTTCCGCGGAGTTTATTCTGAAATCGCTAAAATTGATAATGGATCAGCTACTGTACAAGAATTCATTCAAGCACTTGTAGGTGGTTACCAAATGGCTTATCGTGCCGTAATGGATCCAGTTGAAGGAACAATCTTAACAGTTGTTCGTGAATCAGCTGAAAAAGTACTCCGTGAACAACCTAATTTAAATAGTGTAGAAGAAGTATTACATATGTATTTAGACCAAGCGAAAGAAACATTAATCAAAACACCAGAATTATTACCAGTATTAAAAGAAGCAGGTGTTGTAGATAGTGGTGGCGCAGGTTTTATTAAGATTATAGAAGGTTGGATGATGGCACTTAATGGTCAAATGTTAAGTGAAGCAGAAGCTCAACCAGTTCAACAAAACGTAGAACATTATCATGGTGCTGAAAATCTTGGTAGTGTAGATATCAAATATGGATATTGTACAGAATTTATTGTTAAGTTACATAATCCTGAAAAATTCACAGAAGATTTCATGAAAAATCCATTGATGCAAATGGGTGATTCATTAGTTGTTGTTACAGATGATGACTTACTTAAAGTTCATGTGCATACCAATCAACCAGGTGTTGCATTAACACTTGCACAAAAATATGGTGATTTACAAACCATTAAGATTGAAAACATGAGATTACAACATTCAACAATAATGAATACTGAAGGTCATAAAGAAGTTAAGAAGACTGAAAAACCTAAAGCTAAGTTCGGTATTATCGCAGTAGCATCAGGTGAAGGTATTCATGAAGCATTTAAAGAATTAGGTGTTGACATGATAATTGATGGTGGTCAAACAATGAACCCATCAACAGAAGCATTTGTTAAAGCAGTAGAAGAAATGAATGCAGAAAATATCATTATCTTACCAAATAATAAGAATATTATCTTATCAGCAGAACAAACATTAGATTTATGTCCTGATCGCTCAATTCGAGTTTTAAAAACAAAGAGTATAGCTCAAGGATATTCATCAATGATGGCTTTTGATCCAACACAAGAATTAGATCAAAACATTGAAGATATGACTGATATCGTATCAAATATGAGATCAGCTGAGATTACTTATGCTGTAAGAGATACTGAAATTAATGGTGTTAAGATTAAAAATGGTGATTTCATTGGAATCACTAAAGGTGAAATCTTAGTATCAACACCAACAAGAATTGAAACAGCTCAAAAATTACTAGATGATATGATTGATGAAGATAGAGAAATTATTACTATTTTCCATGGTGTAGACGCAACTGAAGAAGAAATTTTAGCGGTTGTAGAACACGCTAAGAAATTAAATCCTGATATTGAAGTCGATTTAATTAATGGTAAACAAGAAATATATTCATTTATCATTGCAGTAGAATAAAAATTAAATATAAAAAAGGCCTTGAGCCTTTTTTTAAAGCGGATGTGGTGGAATGGTAGACACGCAAGTTTGAGGGGCTTGTGGGCAAGTAATCGCCCGTGTGAGTTCAAGTCTCATCGTCCGCACCAATCGAGTAACCAGTTTTGATACAATTTGTATCAAAACTTTTTTTATAATAAGATATTGTATTGAAATTCTTGAATGCGGGTATTGATAAATTCCTAAATAATTGATATACTTATAGTAAGAAAGTAAGAAAGTAGGATATGAGGTTGATAAAATGATTATTGATTTGAGGAAAAAATCACAAATAACGATACCAAAAGAAATTGTTGATGAACTCAATCTTCAAGAAGGAGATCATTTAGAAATTTCTGTAAAAGAAGGGGCAATCATCATTGAACCCGTAGGAGTATATTCAAAATCCTATATCAAAAAACTTGAAGATACTGTAATGAGATTGAATGAAGAACCTATAAAGTACAATGTCGGTCCATTTAAATCTGTAGAAGATGCCATAGGATATTTGGAAGAGCTAGATGAAAACGACAAAGATAAAAATGAGAAGAAGAAATGAAATATGAAATCCTGTTCTCTAGTAGATTTAAGAAATCCTTTTCTAAACTACAAGATAAGGAGAAGAAAGTATTCTATGAGAAACTTACATTGTTTATAGAAAATCATAAACATCCAAGCCTTAGAACGAAAAAGATTAAAGGAAGCGAAATTTTGTTTGAGTCCAGCATAAATATGTCGATTCGTGTCATATGGACCTATCAAGATGAAAATTTGATATTCATGCTAGATATCGGACATCACGATATTTTAAAAAGATTGTGATCAGTATGTTATGACTATGCGATAAACAAGGTCAAGGACTTAGTTTCTCTTAGTAAGAATAAAAATGAACGATTTAATTTTATGAGGTATTATGATGAAGATTGAAAGCTTTTTTAAAGAATGGTATAGAACATTTGCGTATAGTGTATCAAAAGATATTATGGATCAACATGTACTTGCTGAAGGTAATCTCCCATGGCACATTTTTACATGGGGTGAAGTTGATGTAACAGAGGGTCTTGAAGCTATAAATCATCTAAATAATATAGACTTGAATGGAGTTATAACATTTAGTGGGTTTCCAGGTGATTTCTCAAAGGTTAAAACGGTCAAATCAAAGAAAAAGTTAAGTGAGTTATTACAAAACATTGATGATGTATATATTACTGCTCTTGATTTTTCATGGACCTTCGTTAAAACGCATGAAGATTATATAGGACCTTATTTTAAATTTAGAAACAGATAATAAAATTCATACGTTTTTAACAGTTATTTCCCTTATGTCATTTTGATAGGGATGCTTAGAATCCATCAGTGGTGCGTAGATTTTTTTAAGGGTGCTAAAAAAATGCTATTAAGGGTGCGGAATTGTATTAAAACAGGTTACACAACCCATATATAAAGCATAGGTTTGATACAATAAAGCGATTTACAAATCGCCAGTGTATCGGACCTTTTTAGTTTTAATAAGGCCCTTTAAGTAGTTTGGTAATTTATTAATATATTCAAAGTCAATAGAAAATTGGTGAGAAATCCAATAGAAAAATAACAACTTACACGATGACTAATCTTAAGTCAGCGATTACATACAAAGTAAATCTTTATTTAACTAAAATAATAATGGTATAAGTGTACATTTGTTTATAAAACTAAATTTAATATAGAAATATATTTATAAAACTAAATATTTATGTTATAATATATGTAAGAGGTGATTTGCAATGTCAATCATTTATAAAGGATTATTCGAAGTGTTAAAGAAGAAAAATATTTCTATATCAGAAATGTCAAAAGACTTGAACATATCATCAGCAACTCAAGCTAAATTTAGAAAAGGCGAATACGTATCTCTTCAGACATTAGAATCTATCTGTAAATACTTATCGGTGAGTATCAATGATATCGTATCATTTCTGACTGTAGAAAATTCATCTATCTTATATCAAAGATTAAAAGAAGAAATGTCCCACAGAATAAAAGGAAGTATTTATCATGAAACACAAATACTATTAACTTACAATTCAAACCACATTGAAGGAAGCCAACTATCATCTGAACAAACCAGGTACATTTTTGAAACAAACACCATTGAATTAGGTAAAGATAATTCTATAAATGTTGATGATATTATAGAAACTCAAAACCATTTTAGATGTATTGACTATATGATTAAGTCTGCTTTAGAACCATTATCTGAAGCATTAATTAAGGATTTACATAGAATATTAAAAACAGGTACAAGTGATGCTAAACTCGATTGGTTTAATGTTGGTGATTATAAACAAAGACCAAATACAGTAGGTGGCATAGAGACAACTAAACCTATTAATGTTCAAAGTGAATTAATATCATTGATAGGTAAATATGAAAATAAAAAAGAGTATTCTTTTGAAGATATCATCGAATTTCATTATCAATTTGAATGTATTCACCCATTTCAAGATGGGAATGGTAGAGTCGGAAGATTAATAGCATTTAAAGAATGTTTACGTCACGGATTTGTTCCATTCACGATTGATGAAAGTATTAAACTTTTTTATTATAGAGGTTTAAAAGAGTGGAAAAGTGAAAAAGGATATCTTATGGATACCTGTCTGTCTGGACAAGACATATATAAGAAATTACTTGATATGTTCAATATAAGTTATGAGTAAAGAGGAAAAAGGATGACAAAGGAAGAATACTTAGTTAATCCATGTGCAAAATTATCCATTCCATATTGGAAATACCTATTATTGAAACAACCCCATAATATAGATATATTTCATGAAAGAGACTATCTTCAAAACGATCCATATAATCATGTGGAGAAATATTTTAGGCTTATACACTATTTAGAAAAGCCCTTGAAACACCATCAATCAATTTCCGACATTAATATTGCACAAGACATGAAAGACTTAATATTGCAGATTAATCATTCATATAGCAATGAAAGAATTACTGTGAATAAAGATGATATTGAGCGTTGGATAAATCATCCAACTTATGATCAATCACTTTGGATTAAAGTGGTTGTTGATGGTCATATGATTGCAAGTGGTATCGCAGAATATGATAAGAATACAAAAGAAGGAATCATTGAGTGGGTGCAAGTTCTCCCTGAGTATCAATGTCAAGGATATGGAAGAATGATTGTTGATGAGTTATTGTATAGATTATCAAAGAAAGCTGATTTTGTAACTGTTTCAGGAAGATTACTTAATGATTCAAACCCAAAACGTTTATACGAATCATGCGGTTTTAAAGGTTCAGACCTTTGGTATGTTTGTTATAAAAATAAGAGATGAAACGTTAAATCTGATTAGGTTACTCAAACACCTTTCGAGGTGCGTACATTTTCTCAAGGGTGCGTAATTGTATTAAAATAGGTCATTCAACTCATAATAAACTTATAGGTCCAATACTCAAGTATTGGATTTTTTTAATATAGAATTAACAAATATCATAGATTTGCATAATGATTTTGATTTTATGGTATGGATGATTTTCTCATCAAATGTTATAATATAGGAAATAGTTCAAGAAAACTAAATATAAAATTTGGGGGATTTAACATGGAACAAAAATATGTGTATCGAGGACATTTACGAAAAATTCAAAAGTGGATGTTAATTATTGGTATTCCACTAAGTGTTTTGTTTATTATCTTGGGCATTATCTTAGGTGTTGTTACAGGGGAATATACCTTCGTGGGTGTAGGGTTATTTTTTGGTATATATGATTTACTATTATATAAAACCTATGATCGCTTCACAAAAGCAGAATTTATTTTAGATGAAGAAAAGATTACATTAAAAATCAAAGATGTTATAAAACAAGAAATAAAGTATGCTGACATCACTAAAATAGACTCAAAAAGTATTAGATATACAGGTGGATGGATGTTGATTTATGGTCAAGCTAAAAAACCACTTAGATTAATGGTGACGATTAAAGATATTGGATTAATGATTAAACACATTAAACTGAAAATAGATGAAATTGAAATGTCACATGTATATCAAGAGGAAAAATTAATAAAGTTTTTCAAAACTGCTTATTATGCTGATCAATCATGGCAGAGGTCTTCATATTTTATGCCTAGGTATTTATTAATATTATTAATTCAAATGGTATTAGCCATTGCATTATCGATTATTAAAGAAAACAGGATAGTTACATATATTTTTATAGCAGCTATTTTAGTACTTTTATTTGGATTTATTTATGTTGAATATTTTATTTATGTAAAAAACATAGGAAAACTATCAAATGAAACGAACTGGGATATTGTTCCATATGATGAAAATTTAGCAAAAAGAAGATTAAAGAAAGTATTGCAATTGGGGATGACAACTACTATGATAGCTGTGATTATAAGCTTGTTTTTATAATAATCTTATATCGAATTTTTTAAATCTATATAAAGTTCAACTTAACCATAGTTGTTTTTTTGTTTGTTATTATTATCTTATTCATCTTTAAATCTAGATAAAATAAAATAATCTTAAACTAGACAGAGTTATATAGATAAAGTCTGATAAACGTAGATTTCATGTCAAGATTTGGTCATCTTATGACAAAAAATGTCAGTCTTCTTTAATTTTTGTATAATAATTATAGGTGGTGAATTCATGAAGGTTAAGTTAATCACAAAAAAAGAGAATTACACTAAACTAAAGCAGATGTTAGAAAAGGGTGGATTTGAAGTTTCTAATGATGCGGACCTAATACTAAAAGATAACAACGAGCAATCATTTTTTTTAGGTTACATAGATCATGAAATGATACCAATTCCATATAAAGATATAATATATATAGAAAGTTATGGAAGAGACATCTATATCAATACAATCAATAGTTTTATGAAACTGAATCATCGCCTATATGAGGTAGAATCGGCCTTAAAGGATTATGATTTTATTCGAATTAGTAAATCAGTGATTGTCAGTAAAACAGGCATAAAAAAGATTATACCAATTATTAATGGTAGATTTGATTTAATCATGAAGAATGATGAAAAAGTTACGGTTACAAAGAGTTATCGCAATAGCTTTAAAGCATTTATTGGATTTTAGAAGGAGGATGAACTATGTTTTTAACATATTTACTTATTTCACTTTTTGTGTATGTATGTTTATTTGGAATAACATATTTATATAGTATAAGTTATTCAAAACAGGTAAACCTAAGACTAAGTACAATCAAAAATTCTAAGCTCATTCATCCGACTAAGTTTTTTGTGCTTTTGATGCTTGGATTGTTGATATTAACCGTTCTCATCAACATTTTTCCAATCGTTAGCATAAAAGATACTGTTGTCAATAAAAATAATAGTAGTCATTATACGCTTCAAAGCAACGATTACTATACTGATTTCTTTGCAATTGATCTTATGAATGATTATGATATCAGTTATAATGATGATGGCAAGTATGTCATCGCTTTTAGTAATGATAGAAATATTTATGGTACTGTTAATGAAGTTTTGGATTCACCATTTACACTTTACTCTAGAATAGTTTTGTTTGATCAATATGACAATATTGTTTGGGATACACAGGATTTAAGTCTAAATAACTATGATTTAGTTTATGACAACCATAGAATGGATGCAAGAGCAATTGAATTTTTAAATGACGGTAATATTGCTGTATTTGGTTTATCTATAGATTTAGACACAAATATTGTATATCAAACAATCGTTATTTTAGATATCGATGGAAATTTGATTGAACTGATTGATTTAGACATCTCAGATTATGGTTTTTCGCAATGGGGTGGACATGATTATTATGATATTGTCAGCACAGATGAAGGTTTTACAATTGAGTATGATATAACTTTTGTAGGATCAGTCATGGTCCATTTCAATGAAAATTATGATAGTACATGGCATATAATTAATGATGAAAACATAGACGGATTTATCCATGATGGTCTTCAGGAGTTATATTTAGATACATTAATATATAAAAACGACATCTACTATATGTTAAACAATAACACAATTAAAGCATATGATAGCTCTGGTACATTGATATGGGAGATTTTACATGATCAATTGATTACTGGATTTGATGTTTTTGATGATGAAATCATTATGTTAAGTACCAGTAGTGAAGCGTATGTCGAAAGAGAAAGCTTATTTAAGTTAAAAGATCAAATGAGAAACATATCCAATATTGATGTTACCCGAATGAATGCACAAACAGGAGAGATTAAAGACACTTATGCGTATCAATATTATCTAATTGAAAATGAGAATGAAAGATTGCTCATTCAAGGTCATTATACGCTTAAAGATGATTCAGGTAATTATTATGTTTTGGCACATAACATCCCTAGTTCTCATCCTTATTCAGACGATCCAGTTTACGCTTTGATTAAGTTTGACTCTAATTTCGAATACATAGGATTCAATACGATGCAAATTGAAAATATGAGTTCTTATGAACTGTCTAGGTTGTTTTACAAGACATCAAATTATATCGAAAATAATTTACTATATATCAATGGTGTTTTAGTCTCAAACAGAGCTATTATAGACTTAAATGGGTTGAATTATTCTGAAAAGAATATGAATATCAATATTGAATTTTATAATATACTACTAAAGGTTCGAGTTTATTTCATCAATGTGATGCTATACGTGCTTATAGGATTTATTATGATCATCTTCCCAATATATTCTTATTTTTCAAAAAGTGATGATGAAGAGTATATTGACGAAGATTTACTTAGAGAAAAGTATGGAAACCCATAATAAATTTTAGAGGAAATTAACCTTTATTGTTGATTTCCTTTTTTTGTTTTAGGGAAAAATTTATCATATGAGTTACAAAAAATAATAAAGTTACTCTATAATAAACGATACTCAAAAGTCTATCAGTGTTATAATTAATACAAAAGAGCTTATACATTTATTGATTGGAGAAAAAAATGATTCAAGTGATAAAAGAAATGTCTGAGATTAAAGATATCAATCAGCTGACATCATTAATCAAAAAACAGTTGCCTTCTCATAGTCATCATGACTCAAGAAAGATTTTAAGATCATTAGAAAATGCATTGAGTACCAAATCTAGTGCAGTTCTATTTTTGTGTCAATCTGATCAAGATACTTATCAAGGATTTGTGTTTGCCAACATAGCATCAGGTCTAGAATCTGGTGGAGATTATTTGTGGATTAATGAGCTATTCATAGACGAACAGTATCGTCATCAAAGATTAGGTAGTCAATTAATAGAATTTATAGAAGACTGGTGCAAAGAAAATGAGCTAAAGTACATGTTATGTATAACTAGTCAAGATAACCTTAATGCAAAAGCATTTTACAGAAATCAAGGATTTGATTTATCAGAAGTGACGTGGGTAAGTAAAGAAGTATTAGACAAGAAGTAGAAGTTGGTTTGCAGTATAATCAAATCAGGAGGTATGTATTATGGAAGCATTTCTCATTATTGATATGCAAGAAGGATATATAGGCGATAAAAGGCAAACAGAAGCATTTAAAAATACAGTTGCACACATAAATTATGTAAGTGATCTTTTTAGAAAAGCAGGAAAACCTGTGATTTTTGTTAAAGACATATCAGAAGGTGATACTTCTGAATATGATTTTGTTGCTGAGTTGGTTAAAACAAAAGAAGATGATGAAATCAAAAAACTAGATAATAATAGTTTTTGGAATACAACGCTACAGGAACTTTTACAAAAGAAAAATGTTGATTTTGTTGTTTTAGCAGGTCAAGCAGCCGAATATTGTGTGACTGCCACATATTTTGGTGCCTTAGAAAGAGGGTATAAGGTTGCCATGCTTCAAAATGGTATATTATCTGTAACAACTTCAGGACTAGAAACAATCCATAAATTGAGACCTCTCATCTCCTATAGTAGTCTTAAACATTTTCTATGAGTTTTAAAAATGGGTTTATAAATCAAGTAGCTTTTAAGTATAAATATATAAAATGAGGATAATCCTCATTTTTTTTCATTTTCTGAAAGAAACTCATACATTCTTTACCTTAAGGTCATTATTTAGTATAATTCAATCAAAGGCTTAGTACGTAAAAATTTCTTTTTGGAGCTATTTATGAGAAAATTCTTTATTTTAATCATTGCAATAATGATGTTAACGAGCTGCACCTCTGTATCAATAGAAGATGAGTTGTTATACGAAATGAAAGACCAAATCATAATACCACTTGAGGTAAGTGAAGATATTGATTTACCATCTACAATCACTTTTAATGATCAAAGTTATAGCATCACTTGGACTTCTTCAAATTTAGGTTCTATTGATGAAAATGGTCATGTCACACAAAATGATGCAGATGTTATAGTTGATTTAGAAGCTACTGTTCATACAGAAAAATATTCAAAAACAATTACATTCGAGGTTAAAGTTATGAAAAAAGAAGTCATCAATTCATGGATAAAAGAACATCAATATATCAAATATGCTAAGGACTTAGATCATTCAAGATTTAATCATGTAAGACTAGCAAATAAAAAATTAGAACTTGTTGATGAAGAACTAGAAGGCTACTATGAGTCAGATCAAATTGAATCAACATCATTTACTAAAATGGTGGGTTCGTGGTCTGCAATTTCATCTGCTGATGCAACCGTAGAGTTGCAAGTAAGAGTTATGGTTGATGGACAGTGGAGCAAATATCTATCCTATAGAGCATGGGGATTTGGGAAAAATAACTTTAGTTTAAACTCAAGTGATCATATCGCAAAAACCTCTATAGATGAGATTGTCATCTTAAATAATAAACAAGGTCAAAAATTCCAATATAAAGTCATTTTAAAAAGAAATGAGATCAATACAGCAAGTCCTAAATTAGACCTTGTATCTTTTGCATTAACGATACCTGAACATCAATATAAACCTAATGTTGATGATCTTCCTCGTTTTTTTGATTATGATGTTCCTATGTTAAATCAACAAAGAGTTCCTGATATTGGAAGTAGCATATGTAGTCCAACATCAGCTGCAATGCTCCTTTTATATAAAGGACATGATTTATATCAAGAAGATGAACTTCCACATCGCTATACTGCAGGGCTTTTTAGAGACTATGGAGCAAACATCTATGGTAATTGGGTTTTCAATACTGTAGGAATGTCAAGTTTTGATGAAAAAGCTTATATTGGGATGATGTATTCATTTGAAGAACTCATGAGACATTTAGTTGAAGTTGGTCCGGTTGCTGCGAGTGTAAGTGGCGATATGGGATTATATCAAACAGGAGGACATTTAATCGTTGTTAGAGGATATAGAATCACCGATGATGGTGATATCTTTGTGATCGCAAATGATCCTAACATCAATGAAAGAATTGGAAATGATAATCAAGGCAATCCATTATTTGTTTATTATGAGTTTCCATTAGAAACATTTATGAACACTTGGAAAGGTATTGTTTATATAGTAGAATAACCATTTTCTATGAATGTCTATCATTTTATGTAAGACATCCAAAATGTTATAATAAAAATGAAATTGAATATACGTTATGTATTGGAGGTTTGTCATGAGTCATAAGATATTTGAAATGCCTTTTTCGAAACTATATCCGCTTTATGTAGCAAAAGCTCTAAAAAAACAAAGAACAAAAGAAGAAGTCAATCAAATCATTTATTGGTTAACAGGCTACACAGACTTACAATTAAAAGAACTTATTGATCAGCATAAATCTGTGGAGTTCTTTTTTAGTCAAGCACCAAGAATCAATCCCAACGTAAAAATGATTAAAGGCAAGATTTGTGGTGTAACCATTGAGGATATCGAAGATCCTTTGATGAAAAAAATTAGATATTTAGATAAATTAATTGATGAACTTGCAAAAGGGAAATCAATGGAAAAAATACTTAGGAAACAAGAATCATAAAACTCAAGGAGTGAGATGATGAATGAACCCAAGAAAAATAGTATCACTTTAATTGGAGCTATTGGATTAGGTACTGGTGTGATGATTAGTGCAGGTATATTTGCGTTACTTGGACAAATAGCAGAACTATCTAACCAGTGGATATTTTTGATTTTTTTAGTAGGTGCTGTTGTCACAGGATTTAGTGCTTACTCATACATCAAATTTAGTCACAATTATCCTAGTGCTGGTGGTATAGGTATGTATTTAGTTAAAGCATATGGCAAAGGTGTATTATCTAGTGCAGGAGCTTTAATGATGATTTTATCCATGGTGATTAATCAAAGTTTAGTCGCTAAAACTTTTGGTTCTTATACGATGCAAATATTTAATGGCACAACAGAAGCTTGGATAATATCAGTTTTGGGTGTTGGATTATTAATATTTGCATTAATTATAAATCTACTGAGTAATACCTTTATTCAAACATTTACATCCATCATGTCAGTTATCAAAATATTAGGATTAATAATATTTGCTGCTGGAGGACTTTTTGCTGCAAAATTTGTGATATCATTACCCGAAACTTCAGGTGGAGCTCAGTCATTAACATTTGCACATTATATTGCTGCTACAGCTCTTGCTGTGATAGCGTTTAAAGGATTTACGACAATCACTAATAATGGTGATGAAATCACTAAGCCTAAAGTTAATGTTGGTAGAGCCATTATGTTTTCTATTATCATCAGTTTAGTAGTTTATATCGTAGTTACTTTTGGAGTAACTGCTAACCTTTCTGTCTCACAAATTATTCAATCAAAAGACTATGCATTAGCAGAAGCTGCAAGACCGGTTTTTTCTGGATTAGGTTTATGGTTTACAGTAATTCTTGCCATTTTAGCAACCATCACTGGTATTATTGCTAGTGTATTTGCGGTTTCAAGGCTTATTGCAATGTTAGCTAATATGCATATGATTCCACATAAGAAAATATCAGATAACATTAAAACACAACAACAAACCATTTTTTACACAGTTGGACTTGCTATCATTCTAACGATATTGTTTGATTTAACTAGAATTGCATCATTAGGTGTATTTTTATACTTAGTTATGGATATGATGATTCATTATGGATTAGCTCATAAAATGAAAAATGAAATTAAAGTGAATCGTTGGATTGTTTGGTCTGCATTCATATTAGATTTTATAGTTTTATCAGGCTTTGTATATATAAAAATCACTACAGATTTACTTGTAGTGATTGTTGGTGCAACAATTATTTTAGTACTATTTATCATTCAAACGATCTTTTTTAAATATCGAGAAAGTAAAACTACTTAAGACGTTTTCCAAACATGATATCAGGTTTGCCAATGCCATTAGCATCTGGCATGACACCAATGATTTTATACCCCATATGAAGATAAAATCCTGATGGATGTGTACCGGATTTAAAGTTTTTGATATGATAGGGTAAATCAGCATATAAATCTACATGAGCAAGCGATGTCTCGCCAGGTTCTGTTTCATCATCAGATCCTAGATATATGGTCAAACAACCCCGATTTTTAGCTTCGTTTTCAAGATTTAAAACCAGTGTTTTCCCAATGCCTTGGCCTCTATGATTAGCTTTTACAACTAGTGGATGTAGTTCTACAACATTGCCGTTGTAAATGGGTTCTAGAATACCAGCCCAACCTAAAACTATGTCTTTTTCAACTGCTGCAATCATATAATTATTTTCTAATTTTAAAAGTTGTTTGATTTCATCATGGGCATCTTTAGGTGTTGGCCAACCATTTGGTAAACTATCTGAAAGTATGATCGCAGCATCGTTAAGTTGTTTTTTATTTAACTTATGCATCAAAACTATGTTCATGATAGATCTCCCTTTCTTTTATAGTATTAATATAACACAATTATAATTTAAAAATGAGGTTAAATATGAAAACAAAAAAAGTTATTGTTGAAAACTACAGTCCATTATGGAAAGAAGCATTTCAAAACATTAAAAAAGAATTGTCATCTGTATTAAATGATGATGTTTTAGCCATAGAGCATGTCGGATCTACATCAGTTGTCGGACTTAAAGCTAAACCAATCATTGATATTGATATTATCATTGAAGATGTTAATCAATTTGAACATATAAAACAACAACTTATGAATATAGGATACATGCATGAAGGTGATCAAGGGATAAATGGTAGAGAAGCTTTTGGTTATCTAAATAAATCACATTTAATGAGACATCATTTATATGTTTGTCAAAAAGATAATATTCATTTAAAAAGACATCTTGCACTTAGAGATCATTTGAGAAATCACCCAGAAGATGTGATAGCTTATGGGATGTTAAAAGAAAAATTAGCTAAATTATATCCTGAAAATATTGATAAGTATATAGAAGGTAAAAGTGAACTTATACTAAGCATATATAAAAAATATGGATTAGATAAAGCAAACGATTAATTTTAAAGTATGTATATATGACTCTGTCATTATAACTTTTGTTGCATTTTGCTTGTTATCAATAAATAAAGTGTTTATCATAAAGACAAAGGAGCATATTATGGATCAATCAGTGTATAAAAAAATGAGATTAAAAGTACATACAGTAGGGAAATATATTAATGCACCTAAAGACTATATAAAAATGGCACATCAGCAAACTTATATAAACTTTGAGGATGAAGATCCAATGTTTTTTCACGTGTTTGTGTATTCAGTTCAAGACTATATTGAGCAAATGGAAAAAATCATAAAGCTACTAAAACCAGAGACTAAGTTATGGATATCTTATCAAAAAAAGAAAAAATATGAAGATCAAGATATGAATAGAGACAAAACATTTGAATTTAAAGATCGTTTAAATTTAATTCCATATGCAAACGTTTCATTAGATGATACATGGAGTTGTATCGGTTTAAAACTCATAAATGAAGGAGAAGGAACATGAACCAAATGATTGAAACACTGAAAAAAAGATTTGAAAAAAACATGAAAAGACACGAAAATGTCAAATGGGATGATATTTATAAGAAATTAGATAATAAAGTAGTAGAAATCATTGAGCAAATGGAAACATTTGGTGGAGAACCAGATGTTATTACATTCAAAGATGAATTATATATTGTTGATTTTTCAAAAGAAACTCCAAAACCTAGAACAAGTATCTGTTACGATGAAGAAGCAAGACTTTCTAGAAAAAAATTCCCACCAGAAACATCTGCAGAAGCTTTAGCAAAAAAAATAGGTATTACACTCATGGATGAAGAGATGTATAGATATCTTCAAACACTAGATCCCATCGATCAAAAAACATCAAGTTGGATTAAAACACCCGAGGAAATTAGATCACTAGGGGGAGCTTTATTTGGAGATTATAGATATCAAACAACATTTATTTATCATAATGGTGCAGATTCCTATTATGGTTCAAGAGGATTTAGAGGATATATGAAGTTGAAATGATCTTACATAGTTAAGGTCTTTTTTCTTATATAATAGATGATTATATGATATGATGAAATAAAAAATATAAAAAGGATATGGATGATGGAACGTATAAGGTATAAGACTTTTTTAAAAGATGTACTCATATGCTCACTTGGAGCTTATGGTGGACCAGAAGCACATTATGGTGTATTTACAGATCAAATGGTTGTAAAAAAGAAATATCTATCTGAAGATGAGATGGTTGAACTCATTGCGTTAACTGGCATTTTACCAGGACCTAGTTCAACACAGACGATTATATCTATCGGCTATAAGATGGGAGGGCCAATCTTAGCTTTTTTAACGCTTTTAGTATGGGCGTTACCAGCAATCATTATCATGACTTTGTTTTCATTTTTGTATTTTATACTTGCTAGGAATCAAATTGATTCAAATATCTTAAGATACATTGGACCAATGGCTGTGGGTTTTATAGCAGTAGCTGCATATAAATTAGGACGAAAAGTTATAAAAAATCTATTAACACTCTTGTTATTTTTATCATCTATGGTAATCACATACTTCTTTAGTCAAGCATTTATTTATCCTTTGGTGCTTATGTTAGGTGGATTTATTTATACCGTTTTTTCTAAAGAAAAAGGCATGTGGCATAAGATCAATGTCAGTCCACCATGGCGTTACTTTATTGCATTTGCAAGTATAGCCATTGGACTCATTTTATTAAATATCATTTTTGATTATAGAATCCTATTTTTATTCGAAAGGTTTTATCGTTTTGGATATCTCGTCATTGGTGGTGGGCAAGTTGTGATTCCTTATATGGTTACAGAGTTAGTAGAAGTCCATCAATATATGACTATAGATGAGTTTTTAACAGGTTTTGGACTAGTACAAGGTATACCGGGACCGATGTTTAGCTTTAGTGCATATGCTGGTGGTATGGCTTCAAGAGATTTATCAACGTTTGGACAAGTTGCAGGTGCACTTGTTTCAAGTTTAGGTATCTTCTTACCAGGGACATTACTTATCTTCTTTGTTTATCCGATTTGGGAACAATTAAAAGCCATGAAAGGGATCAAAGTTGCATTAACTGGTATCGTTGCAGTTGCTGGAGGATTGATTGCAATTGCGGCATTTAAACTCATGCAAGAAAGTGGTTTTACATTAGATAATATCATTGTTATGGTTATTACAGTGTTATTGTTGTTAACAAAGAAAATACCAGCACCAATTATTGTAGTCTTAGCTATCTTATTGGGAATTCTCATATAATTTTTTATAGTTAATGAGTCTGAATAGGAATTTTGTTTCCATTGATTTAAATGATATAATTTTTATAAAGAGAGTTGATCAAATTCATGAAAAAAATAACTGAAATGACTTTAGAAGAATTATGGGAACTATTTCCTATTACACTTGATGATTATAATCCTATTTGGAAAGATGATTACGAAGATGAAAAGCGTAAACTGTTGAGTTGTTTTAAGTCATATGAACCCATAAGGATTGAACATATAGGAAGTACAGCGATTCCAAACATTAAAGCAAAAGCTATTATCGATATACTCATAGAAGTGAAACATGAAGACTTTTATAAATTTAAAGAACTCATCATAAATTGTGGTTATTTGTTGATGAGTGAGTCAAAAAAGCATATGTCTTTTAATAAGGGATATACTGAAAAAGGTTATGCTCAAAGAGTGTTTCACCTACATTTAAGAAAAGAACACGATCATGATGAAATCTATTTTAGAGATTACTTAGTTAATCATATAGATGAAGCTAAAAGTTATGAAGCACTAAAGGTGAAACTAGCAAAGCAATATAAACATAATCGAGATGAATATACCAATCAAAAAACCAATTTTGTAAAAGAGATTACAAACAAGGCAATTATAGAGCACAAGTTATTTATTTTAAGTCGAATTGCGAGTGCATTTAATAAAAACAATATCACCTGGAATTTAGGTGCATCTTGTATGCTTTATTTAAGGGGTATTGTTGAGGAATTTTCGGATATAGATTTGTTTGTTTCAAAAAATGATATTTCTTTAGCAAAAACCATTTTAGATCAATATGGTGTGATTCAACCAAATACTAAAAGTGACTCATATAAAACTGATTTCTTTTCTGAATATATTATAGAAGATGTAGATATTGATCTTATTTCAGGATTCAAGCTTTTAAAAGATCATAAACTATATGACTTATCTTTTGATGATCATGAAAGATTCGAGACAATCAAGGTCAATGATGAACTTATTTATTTAGCATCTTTAGATCAATGGGAGTATTTCTATCGGATTATGGATAGAAAAGATAAAGTAGATCTATTAAAAAAACATAAAAATGGGAGTGATAGATAATGAATCAAAACAAACTATCTAAGGGACCTTTGTTAAACAGTCACGGAGAACTTATAGAAGCAGGTTACCATACATCTTTGATAAAAACATATGATAAGAAACTTGTTAAAAACAGTAGAATGCGCCTTAAAGAATGGGATTACTATTATGTAGGTAATGATGATTATGGAATTGCTTTAACGGTCGCAGATAATGGATATATGTGGCTTTTAAGTGCGACACTTTTAGATTTTAATCTCAAAAAAGAAGTTTCAAAATCAAAAATGGGTTGGATACCGTTCAAAAGATTTAATCTACCTGAGACAAGTGAAAAAGGAGATATTAACGTTGTTAAAGGCCAATGGAAACTTTCTTATAAAGTAGAAAAGAATAAAAGACATATTGAAGCAGAGATTCCAAATTTTGACCAAAAAGGTAGAGCTTTGATTGTTGAACTTTATTTGGATCCGATGATCAAAGATTCCATGGTGATTGCAACTCCTTTCGAAAATAAAAAAAGATTCTATTATAATCAAAAGATCAATCTTTTAAAAGCATCAGGTCACGTAACTTTAGGTGATGAAATTTTTGATTTTAATGGTGCATATGGTGTTTTAGATTGGGGAAGAGGTGCATGGACTTATCATAATATCTGGTACTGGTCTAGTTTAAGTGGTGAGCAAGATGGCCATAAAATTGGATTTAATTTAGGATATGGCTTTGGAGATACATCAAAAGCCAGCGAAAACATACTTTTTTATGATGATCAAACGTTTAAATTGGATGATGTTGAGTTTATCATACCTAAAAATGATAAGACGTTTAATTATTTAGACACTTGGCATTTTAAATCAAAAGATGGCAGTATTGATCTAAAGTTTGAGCCAATCATTGATAGAAATTCTAGCACAAATATTATTATATTAAAATCTGTTCAACACCAAGTATTTGGAAAATTTACAGGTACTTTCAACGTAGGGCAAAAGATAATAGAAATAAAAGATATGATTGGTTTTGCTGAACGTGTTGAGAATAAATGGTAATTTTTTGAAACTTCTTTCATTGAAAAAACATTTTGCATAGAAAAAACTCAAAAAAATGTTATAATAATAACAACATTTGAGGTGGTTTTATGAAATTATCAACCGGTATGCATGTACCAATCCACAGTTATAAACATAACAAACGCCTTCATAGAATTTGGAAAAAAACAACCATATTATCTGAAGATCAACATTGTTTAGTAACTGGCCATCATCGCACAAGAGTCATTGAGCATGATGGAAGAAGTTGGCATACGAAAGAACCTGCAATATGTTATTTTTATAACGATTTGTGGTTCAATATCATTGGTATGCTAAAGAAAGACGGGGTTTACTTTTATTGTAATTTATCAAGTCCATATTTATTTGACGGAGAAGCTGTAAAATACATTGATTATGATTTAGATGTAAAAGTTTTTCCTGATGGAAATTACATCATTTTAGACGAGAAAGAATATAATGTTCATTCAGATAAGATGTGTTATTCAGAAGAAATTGATGACATCATCAAAGCTCAACTTGATGTATTACTTGAAAGAATAAAGAAAAAAGAAAAACCTTTTGACTTATCAGATATACATTTATATTATGATCAATATAAACGTATGCATAAAAGGTAAATCATATGAAAATCGTACATACAACAATTAAAATGACACTTGTCACGCTTATTGCTGGACTTATTTCAAGATGGATTGGTCTAGAGTATTGGCTTACAGGTGGCATTTTAGCTTTATTATCCATTCAATTAACAAAAAAAGATTCAATAGTCATCGCAATAAAACGCATCATCGATGTTTTTTATGCGATGTTTTTATCGGTATTTTTGTTTTGGATCTTTGGTTATGAATTTTGGGTATTTATCGGCATTGTTTTTGTATTAGCTTTTTCATCATTTCATTTTAAAATTCAAGAAGGTATTGTTCCAGCATTAGTTGTCGTTACTCATTTTTTAGTTCAAGGTGAGTTTTCAATATCATTTTTTATTGATGAATCTATACTTGTGATCGTATCGATTGGTATCGCTATGATATTTAATACATTTTATCCAACAGCTGGGGAAAAGGCATTGATAAAGCATATTGAAACCATTGACGGATATATCAAAGATCATTTGATGATGTTATCTTTTTTGGTCAAAGATCCTGAATATCAGGATACTTACTTTATTTATTACAGTCAGCTTGAGAAAAAATTAAAACAAGTCATTCAACAAGTTGAGATAACAGATAAAGATATTCTTTTCCAAAATGATCAAAGCTATCTTGCATATGTTTATATGAGAAGCACGCAAGCAACCTATTTGAATCATATGTTTGAACAAGCTGTTAAAGTTAAGTGTATTCATCCTTATGCTGAAGAGATATCAAATTATATTAAAAAATTATGCTTTGCGATTGGTCATTTCGATGAAGGTGAAAAGCATATGAGTGAGATTCATAATATGCTTTCAAAATATCGTTTATCAGATTTACCTAAAACTAGAGAAGAATTTGAAACAAGAGCAATCTTATATCAAATTTTATTAGAGTTAGAATCATTTGTAAAAGTGAAGATAGAGTTTTATCATACATATCCTGAATTTAGAGTAAGCAAATAAACTCAAAGTTTTATCTTTTTTGATATAATAAATATAAAAGTTATAAGGAGAAAAAAATATGAAATTTGTTAAAGACTTTTCTAATAAGATTGATGTTTCTATACGCATAGTCATCCTATTTATCTTTTTAGGTTTTGCAGTATATGATCGTATAGGTACATATGGTGGATTCTTACCATCGCTTGAAATTTATGCGCCAATTGCTCTAATTTCAATTGGTATAGGTTATTTATTATTAAAAGGTAAAGAGTTTGCAGCTCATGCATCACTCTTCATGTTTGCTTATGTCTCAGGGGCATTCGCATTTATTAACTCGATTTTATCACTTAGATTTAAGCCATTTGGTCTAGCCATTCCTTTATCTTGGGAAATAATTGTTGCATTCTTAGGATTCTTATATCTATTACTTATGAGTTTATCTTTATATTTCAAAAATAGTAAACCACAAAAAATTGAACGAAAAGATATTGCAATGACTGCAGTGATTGCATTTACTTTCTTTTTCTTAAGAAGCGGATTCTTTGCAGCGATTAATAAGCTCATTTTACCAGTGATTTCTCTATTCTTTGGATTGCCACTACCAACCATTTTATTCTTAGCTGCGGGTGTTATTGATGTACCATTCGATTTTATCGATCGCGTACTTAATACGAACTTGTTAAGCATTCCTCTTGGGTACTATTTATTTTCTTTCTTTGCATTTTATCTGATTTTTGGTGCAGTCAAAGGTATCTTAGGAGAACTTAAAAAATAAAGAAAACAAAGCTTAATTCATCAGAATTAGGCTTTTTTTATAATTTTTTTATATAATTTATTTACTCTCGATGTATAATAAAATAAAATACAACTTGTTTTAGCATCTATTTGACTACTTATTTTAAGTTGAGGGATTTAGATGGATAAAAAAGAAAAATTTAAAAAACAGCAAAAGGATATGAAAAGATACGAAGCCATTCGTTCTTTTATATCCTCTTTTACTTTAACAGCTATTGTCGTGGTTGCGGTTGCTGTAGCAATCCCTAAAAGTCCAGTAGCTACCATAGAAAATATCAGCACCTTTGAAAGCGAAATCGTTTATCAAGTGACTGTGACCGATGAAGATGAAGCGTTGGATATAACAAGTTTAGAAATTGTCTTAAACGGTCAATTAGAAACATATACCGAACAACTAGATTTGGGTATGAATGTTGGTGTTTTTGATAACCTACGACCGAATACCAGTTATTACTTAGAAGTCTATGGTAGTAAAGGTTATGGAAAAGAGAAGCTTACGTCCATGAGGGTGAAGACAAAAGCATCATCAGATGGTGCAATCACATCTTATGAAATGACTAGTGAGACTGACATGTTTTATACATATGAAATTGGTATTTTACTTTCCGATCAGGAACAAATATTTCAAAATGTATATTTATATTATGCATATGTATATCCAGAAGAAGAACCACAGTTTTATAACATGATTGAAGTTTTTGAATCGACTCGTACACTTGAACTCTTGGATATTTCATATGAACATGAGCGGATATCTATATATTTAGAAGCTTTGCTTATAGATGGTGAGACTCAGATACTAGATGAGTTAACCATTTATACACCTGTTAGTTTATCTACTGATATCTATCTTGAGTCTAAAACAAAATCAAGCTTATCTTTTAGTTTTTATAGTGATTACTATTTTACAGAAGAGATTACATATAAAGCTAAAATCTATGATCATAAAGTATTAGTTGATGAACAACTAATCGATATTGGTCAAACAATGTTTTATCATGATGGCTTAAATATTACATTTTATAAGCTAAGGAAAAATGTTGAGTATAAAGTAGAAATTTGGAGTCATTATGTTGATCCACAGACGAAAAGAGAAGTATCTGTTTTATTACATACTTTAAATGAACAAACCCTTGATGATTATGATATCGAATATGAGATTAATTATTTTGAAGGACAAGTTAATGTTAATCTTTTCTTAAATGATCCAAATCATTACTTTCAAACACCTTATGTTATCATTTATGAACTGATTGACGGACAAAAATATTTCTATAGTGAAACTACATTTGAGTTTACACCATCAACCAATGGTAAAACATCAGCATTTGAGTTCATGTATCCAAATCTAAGTGAGTTTGAGATTGTTATTGGAGTTAGAAATCAAATGGATTATACAATTGATCACATGATTGATGATCAAATCATTAAACAATAAGGAGAATATATATGGGTTTTAAAAATCGAACAAAAAAGGAAAAAATTGAAATTGTAACTGTAGCTGTCGTTATTGTCATGTTCATCCTCATCGGAAGTTTTGCGAATGTGATTTTTCCAGGATCAACTTTTGCTTTAATTATCGAAAACAGTATTGGTAAATTTTTTAATCTGATTAGATTTTTTGAGGATAGATATGTAACATTATTAGAAAGTATAGCGATTATTATCTTTATATGGATATTAAATAAGTTATGTATGATCATTGTTTCTTTAAGTACAAAAAAAGGAGCAAGATCAGAAACTATTGGAAACCTACTCAAAGGGTTTGTAAAAATATTATCTATACTCATAGCTGTATTTTTGATTTTAAGTGCTTGGGGTATTGATACACCAACACTTTTAGCTGGTGCTGGTATTTTAGGTTTAGCAATCAGTTTTGGTGCACAAAGCTTACTAGAAGACATGTTTGCAGGACTAGCAATAATTACTCAAAAATTGTTTGTTGTGGGTGATATTGTTGAATTAGAACATATGAGAGGTACAGTTAAAGATATTGGATTAAGAGTAACGAAAATTGAAGATTTAAATGGAGATGTCTTAATCATTAACAATTCTGATATTAAAAACGTGATCAATACAACAAGTTCATTGTCGCTTGCGATTTGTGATATTGGTGTTGAATATGGAGCTGATTTAGAAAAGATAGAAAAAGTGATTAAAGACAATCTTGAACAAATCAGACAAAACATTCCTAATATTAAAGAAGGACCATATTACTACGGTGTTGATCAACTTGCTGATTCTGCTGTGGTTTGTAGAGTTGTTGCTAAAACAGAAGAACAAAATAAGCATTCAGTAAGAAGAGCTCTTAATAGAGAAGTCAAACTCCTTTTTGATCGTCACCAAATTAATATACCTTTTCCTCAACTTACTATTCATCAAAGTCAAACTGATAAAAAAGAATAAAAAGTTATATCTCAAGTGTTAGATAAGGCCTAATTCACCGAATTAGGTTTTTTTATCTATTTATAAATGATAAAATAAAAGAGAAATCATTCATAAGGAGTAGCGTTATGTTATATATTAAAGCTTTTATGCACAAACTATCATTTAATAAACAAACTATTTTTCTTTTTCTGTTTATTTTATTTCGACTTATGGATGTTATCCTAACAACTTATGATTTTTTTGATGGATTAATTTATATCTTTCCTGTTGTTTTTATTGGACTTGCAGTGATGTACTTGCAGTTTGATCGAAAAATATTAGGATCTCATATCTTAATGCTATTTGGTTTATTTGGACAATATTTATATGCGTTTACACAAGATGTACTTAGCTTTAATTTTGGTACGTTAACTTTTATGCAAACGATTGAACCAATTGATGCGATTGGATCAGTCATTAGTTTATACTTAATATTCTTTGTTATATCAGCCATAATGAATGAAGAAAAAGAAGACATACAAATGGGATTTTACCCTTTAATTGTTCCTTTTGGTATTTATTTATACATAAGATTTGGTTTTGAATATGCAGCTTTAAATGTTGGTATTGCATGTTTCTTGATGTTGATCAGATCAAAAGTAGCATTTTACTTGTGGGTCATCAGTTTTGTCATCAGTATGCCATTCTTCTTAATTGACTTAGTGATCGAACAAGCTGGATATGAAATTTTATCTTACTGGATCTATGGTATTCTAGGCATTGTTTTACTCATCTTAGGCTTTATTAAATTGATTAAGGTATTAAACGAAAAATAAGCATAAAAAAAGCTATGCTTTTGCATAGCTTTGTGAATTCATATGGAGCGGGCGAGGGGAATCGGACCCCCATTTCATGCTTGGCAAGCACGTGTAATAACCATTATACGACGCCCACTTGTTCGTGCTATTTTATGATAGCAAAATTTTTATATACTGTCAAGCGTTTTTGATTGTTTTTATGCATAATTTTTTAAAAAACTGACAAGGAGTTCATGATGAAAAAATATCCTTTGCTATCCTTTTTAATCACTTCGTTTTTCATTGGTGTTTTTTTTACACTTCTTGTTTATGTTGGTATATGGAAACAATTAGTTCTAGGTTTATCTACAGTACATTGGTGGATGTGGCCTATTTATTTAGTAATAGCATTTTATCTAACTTTAACATTACATGAATTAGGACATTTTATTGCATTTGCGGTTCAAAAGGTAAAACTCAGAGCGATTTACTTAACTATGTTTGTTTTCTATAAAACACATAAAGGTTGGAGATTTAAAATCATGCCTAAGTTATGGGTTTTATTTGGTGGATTGGTTGTCCCTGATTTAGATTTAATTGAAGATGAAGAGACATATGAAAGTATATCTAATAAGTTTGCTATCTCCTTGATTGCAGCACCAATCGTTACTATAAGTTTTATGATCATCACAAACATCCTTTTTATATCAAGTTTAATATGGTCTAGCCAATATGGATGGATAGGGTTTATATCAGTATTTAATATGTTTACAACCATGTTAAGTATTTTATATATTTATACATTTAAACTACACACACAATCCATATTTGGAGATTTTGTGGCATATAAAAAAATCAAAGAGGATCCATTGTTTAGATACATTCAGTTAAGTCAATATGTAGGTTTCAGACTTGACCAGGATCATACTTTTTCAGAGTTTTTATGGAATAAGTCAAAAACACTCCTGTTAGAAAATAAAATGAAAACTGACATATTTCACTCAACATTATTAATGAATTATATCGAAGGTGTTATTTACGAATCGCAACCTATGGATGAAAAGATAGATTTAATGATACAGAAACTACCAATTACTAATTATTTAAGATCAGAACATGGTTTGATGATGGCATATGATATTGTCATTTACCTTTATTTTAATCATCATGTAGAAAAAGCATATCAATTATTAGATAAAATCGAAAAAAGACAAAACAATAAGATTAATGAAAAACAACGTGTATATTTGAATAAGAAAGTGAAACATGTCACGCATATTGCTTACAATGATGCATTCCTATCAAACAAAGAAAATTTCCCTACAGAACAATCTTGGATTTTTGAACCCATCCTAGATTATTATAAGCATATGGAAGTTTTACATAAGAAACTACCATTCCACATTTATGAATGTCCTGTAGACTTAGAAGAAGAAAAATAAAAAAACACCTACAGGTGTTATATGTAATGGTGCCCCCAACGAGAATCGAACTTGTATTTCAGCATTACCATTGCTGCGTTTTGCCATTAAACTATGGGGGCATAAATGAACATGCAATAAAATTATAAATGAATGGAAATAAAATGTCAATCCTAAAGGCATAGACATAAAACTGAAAGATTATATATGTTATAATATCAACAATGAAAGGGATAGGTAATTGTATGGCTAGAAGAAGATATTCGAAGAAAAATCAACTTGTTAGATTAATCATTGGGGCTATCATATTAATTGTTGCTTATTTTTTCTATGATGAACTAAACTTAGAACCAGAGATGAATTATGGTGCTAACCAAAGTGAAGATGGTTTTTATTATTATACTTATGTAAGTGATAATGATTATTATGATGGAGCAAATGGTTTAATCAACGAAGCATTAAAACAAGAACTTCATGATATATTAAATGCAGATATTACAAGAACAAGTTATGCAGAAGCCAAAAACTTTTTAGCAAATAGTGATGTATCTCTTGATGATGATACCAAAGTATATAATGTCTATGATGGTGTGTTAGCACCAAGAACATGGGATTCTACATCTTGGCACCGTGAACATGTTTGGCCTAATTCAAGATTAGGTGTCGATAGAGTTACAGAAAGCGAAAGAAGCATCGCTTCAGATCTTCATAATTTAAGAGCTGTGACTCCAAGAGTCAACAGCAGTCGATCTGATCGTTTTTATTCAGATGGCAGTGGTGAAGCAGATACAACAGATGATGGTGGTTTTTATCCTGGTGATGATCATAAAGGTGATGTCGCAAGAATTATCTTTTATATGGCAGTTATGTATGATGATTTAACACTAACCAATGATTTAGAGTTATTACTTGATGAATCAGATCATTACACACCAGCAGGAGCTAGAATGGGTCAATTATCAGTTCTTTTAAAATGGCATAAAGAAGATCCTGTTGACGAGTTTGAAAGAAATAGAAATCAAGTGATTTATGAGTATCAACAAAATAGAAATCCTTTTATTGATAAACCTGAATACGTGCATCTTATTTGGGAAAACATGGCAATAGATGATTTGATTGAACCCGAAGATGAAGTTGTTAGTCACCCATCATCATTATTTACATTAATGATTAAGGAGCATGTTTATGACATATACACTTTTTAAAGGTACTTATTATATAGGTGATCCAGCATATATCATTAGAAAAACACAAAAAGGCGACCAGTTTATCAAAAAGCTATGGGATTTATTTTACAAAGATATGAATAAATTTCATAAAATAGATCTAGATGGTGTGCGATTATATTTAATGCGTACTGAAGGCGGGGACGGCATTTTTGATGGTGTAGGCACAGATACTGGAGTGTTTATGATTGTTGAAATGTCACAACTTAAAGATGAAGATATCTTTAAGCAAAACATAGAGCCAAGAGGTTGTAAAATCATCCATTTAGATGGAGAAAAAACAATCGAGGTTGTTGATTTTAATTTAGAAATCAAAGGCGTTTTAAAAATTGAAACACATTAACGTGTGTTTTTCTTTTTCTGGTTTTTATTTTTAATTAAGCTATGTTATATTAAAATGATGGAAGGTAACATTCATGAAAATCATTCTTAACTTACTAAAACCATTTAAATATAAGCTAACATTTAGTTTGACATTAAAATCGATAGCTGCTTTAGCTGACTTATTTTTACCATGGATTATTGCATACATGATTGATGTCATTATACCTGATTTAAGAGAAGCAACTGATCCAACATTAACACCACTTTATTTTGCAGGTATTTTAATGGTTGTGATCGCTTTTATTGGACTTTTTTTCAATGTCATTGCTAATCGTCAAGCAGAATATATTGCTGCAGTAGCAACTAAGGACTTAAGACATAACCTATTTAAAAAGATTGAGAACTTATCGGCTAATCAAGTCGATCAGTTAACAAGACCATCTTTAATTTCTAGAATGACTACAGATACTTATAATGTATATAGAGCAACAGCAGTCATGCAAAGATTAGGTGTTAGAGCACCTGTTTTGCTCATTGGTGGTATTCTACTCGCTTTATCACTTGATGCTGTATTAACGCTTGTAATGATTTCCATGTTACCGCTGATTTTAGTCATTGTTTATTTCACATCTAAAAAAGGGATTCCTTTATATAAAAAAACTCAGAAAAAGGTGGATGTTTTAGTTAGAACCTTAAGAGAGTATATTACAGGTGCAAGAGTTGTACGTGCACTATCTATGAATGCGCATGAAATGAACCGTTTTGACCATGCAAATCAAGAAACAGTAGATGCTGAACTACACGCAACAACAACAATGGCAAGAATCAATCCAATGATGAGAGCTGTTATGAATTTAGGACTTGTTATTGTTTTAGTTTTTGGTGCATTTAGAGTGAACATCGGTATGACTGAAAAAGGTCAAATCATGGCTTTTGTAACATATTTTACGATCATCCTAAATGCGATGATGAGTATTACAAGAGTTTTTGTCTTATCTTCTAGAGCAACAGCCTCAGGTGAACGTATTTATGAAGTCATCAACATGCCAGAAGATTTAAAAGATGGTTATGATGAGGTTAAAGAAGATTTAAGTATACCTCACATAGAGTTTGATGATGTTAGTTTTTCATATAACCAAAAAGAAGCAAATTTAGAAAATGTTTCTTTTAAATTAAATAAAGGTCAAACGTTAGGTATCATAGGAGCAACAGGTTCAGGTAAAACTACGATTATTAATCTTTTAATGAGATTTTATGATGTCGATAAAGGACATATTAAAATCTATGGTAAAGATGTTAGAGATTTAAAACAAAACGATTTAAGAAAAAGAATTGGTGTCGTCTTTCAAAATGATTTGATATTCGCAGATAGCATTTACGGTAATATCCAGTTCAATAGAAATAAAATCGGTGATGAAGACATAGAATTAGCAACAAGAGTTGCTCAAGCTGATTTTATATATGAAAAAGAAGATAAACATGAAACTAAAATGGCTCAAAAAGGTATGAACTTATCAGGGGGTCAAAAACAAAGAGTGTTAATTGCAAGAGCTGTTGCTGGTCATCCAGATATTATGATCTTAGATGATGCATCATCAGCACTTGATTATCAAACAGATTTAAACATGAGAAAATCACTTAAAAAGGAACTCATAGATACAACCATGATCATCATTGCACAAAGAATTAGTAGTTTGAAAGATTCAGATTTAATTCTATTAATTGATGATGGGAAAATTATAGCTAAAGGCACGCATGATGAACTCATGAGATCATCTAAACTCTATCAAGAAATCGCAGCATATCAACTAGGTGGTGAAGTCTCATGATGTATGCAGGTAAAGTATCTAGAGGTAGAAATGATGGTTCTGATAAAGCAAGAAACAAAAAGTATGTTTTAAAAAGACTTTGGAATTATCTATATTACTATAAAGCAAAATTATTTCTAGCGATTTTTTTAACCATAATTGCTAACGTCTTATCGCTTGTAGGTCCTTATCTTACTGGTAGAACAGTAGATGCAATGACCGATGGTGTTGATTTTGATAAAGTATATTTGTTTGCTGGACTCATGATTTTATTTTATGGTATATCAGCACTTTTAAACTACATCCTAGCAGTTGCAATGGTTAGAATCTCCCAATCAGTTGTCTATAAGATGAGAAAAGACTTATTTGCAAAACTAAATCGTGTTAAAATATCATATTTTGATCAAAATCAGACAGGAGATATCATTTCAAAAATGAGTTATGATATCGATACGATTAACACATCACTTGCAACTGATGTTGTTAATATTTTTACAAGCTCGATTACCGTCATTATCTCATTTGTGATGATGATTATCATGTCCCCAATTTTGGTATTAGTTTTTGTAATCACACTTCCAATATCTATTGTCATTACTCGCGTATTATCAAAAATTGTTAAAAAGCAATTTAGATATAGAAATCAAAAACTAGGTGAACTCAATGGCTTTGCAGAAGAAATGATTACCGGGCAAAGAACTATACAATCCTATGTTCAAGAAGAAACAGTATTAGAAAAATTTGATGCCATCAACGAAGAAGCAACCCAAGCTGCTTATCGTGCAGGTTATTATGCATCATCTGTTGGTCCATCAATAGGTTTTGTATCTAATTTATCTGTAGCACTTGTTGGTGTATTTGGAGGTATACTTTATTTCTTAGGTAGTCTATCTTTAGGTAACTTAACAAGTTTTACCCTCTATTCAAGACGTTTTTCTGGTCCAATCAATCAAATGAGTAATATTTTAGCAGATATTCAAAGTGCACTTGCAGCTGCAGAAAGAGTCTTTAGAGTCATTGATGAAGATGAAGAATTAAAGGATCAAGATGATGCAGTTCATTATCAAGATGTTAAAGGAGATATAAAACTAGATCATGTATCATTCGGTTATCTTGAAAATCAAATCGTTTTAAGAGATGTTTCTCTGCATGCTAAAAAAGGACAAGTGGTTGCAATTGTGGGTCCAACTGGCGCAGGTAAAACAACTTTAGTTAATCTTTTAATGAGATTTTATGAAATTGAACAAGGTGAAATTTTACTCGATGACATTAATATAAGAAAACTCACAAGAGCAAGTCTTAGACGATCATTTTCTATGGTTTTACAAGACACATGGATCTTCCACGGTACTGTATTTGAAAATATTGCATATGGAAACGGTGATGTTTCTAGATTAGAAGTTGAAGAAGCTGCTAAAAAAGCAAGAATACATTCATTTATTAAACACTTACCACAAGGATATGATACAGTTTTAACAGATGAAGGTTTAAACATATCTAAAGGACAAAAACAACTTTTAGTCATTGCAAGGGCAATGCTTTCAAGAACTAAGATGCTTATTTTAGATGAAGCAACTTCTAATGTTGATACACATACAGAAGTTCAAATCCAGCAAGCAATGCTTAATTTAATGAAAGATAAAACAACATTTGTAATTGCACACAGGTTATCAACCATTCAAAATGCAGATATCATCTTAGTTGTAAAAGAAGGTAACATTGTAGAACAAGGTAGTCATTTAGAATTATTAGAGCAAAAAGGCTTTTATTATGAACTTTATCAAAGCCAATTTGCATAAAACATAAAAAAACTTCACAAATCAGGATTGAAAATACTTCATTTTGTTGTCTAATAAAGTTTTTTCGTGTATAATAAAAACGGCAAAAAAACCGAATAAGGAGTTATTTTATGATTAGTACAAACGAGTTTAAAACTGGACAAACAATTATGTTTGACGGTAATATCTTTCAAGTGATTGAGTTCATGCATGTTAAACCAGGTAAAGGTAGTGCATTTGTAAGAACAAAACTTAGAAATTTAAGATCTGGCGCAGTCATCGATTATACATTTAATGCAGGCACAAAAGTAGAAAGAGCACAAATTGACAAAAACCAAATGCAATACTTATATGCAAATGGTGATATGCATGTCTTTATGAACACTGAAACATATGAGCAAATTGAAATCCCTGGCAATCAAATCGAATACGAACTAAAATTTATTTATGAAGGGATGATGGTTGACGTTAACTTTTACAACAATCAAGAGATATTAGGAGTTACACTTCCTGATAAAGTTGTTTTAGAAGTTACTGAAACAGTTCCTGGAGTTAAAGGTGACACAAAAACAAATGCTTTAAAAGATGCGATTATGCAAACAGGATTATTAGTAAAAGTACCAATGTTCATTGAACAAGGTGAAAAAATTATTGTTAGTACATATGATGGTTCATATGTGTCAAGAGATAAGTAATCAAACAAAATTTAAAGATAATTAAGACAAATCCACCCGGGTTTGTCTTTTTTTCTTTATACAATCTTTATACAAATTTCTCATTCCAATATACTATCTTAACGTTTTATTGATTAAACTATAGGTGATTTTAAAAGGAGGAAATAAAATGCAAGAACTTATAGGATTAAATGTAAAAATAGCTTTAAATGATAGTCATGGATTTGTGAGTTTGATAGGTGAAGTTAAAAAAATCGATCAAAACTTCTTGTTGATTGAATCAACAATTGGACCAATTTATATACCAATCACTTCCATAAAGACAATACAAGTAAAGGGAGTTCAAGATGAATAAAACAAAATCAGTGATTATTGGATCAGGAAGATTAGGTGCATCTATTGCAACTAAGCTATCAAATTTAGGACATGATGTTTTAATTATTGATAAAGAAATAACATCGTTTAGAAAGTTAGATGAGACTTTTAGTGGATATGATGTTATTGGTGATGCAACTGACTTAACTGTCTTAGAAAATGATGGTTTAATAAAAGAGGCAAATGAAGTCATTATCACAACAGATAACGATAATGTGAATTTATTTATTGCGGATATTTGTTACTATATTTACGATGTACCCAATATTTATGTGAGATTTTCTGACATTGATAAAGGAAAACTTGTAGAGAATACAACCATAAAAACAATCTATCCATTCATATTGTCTATTCAAGACTTCATGAAACAACGAGAAAAGAGAGATGAATTATGAAAATTGTTATTGCAAATGGGACTCATGAAGCAGATTTCATGATCAAAAAATTTAAAAAAGACAAACATAAACTGATAGTCATTAACCCAAATAAAGAATTTGGGCAATATATAAGTAGTAATAATAAAGTACCAGTCATATGCGCAGATCCAACGAAAGCATACACTTTTGATGATGCAAATGCAAATCAGGCAGATGTATTAATTGCTCTTTCAGAAAATGATATTGATAATTATGCTACGTGTGTCATAGCAAAAAAACTATTTAATATAAAGAGAACAGTTAGTGTTGTGAGAAATCCAAAGCGTGTTGATTTATTCAAGCAACTTGGAGTTGATAGTGTTATTAGTTCAACTTACTTATTAGGTGAAAGTATTAAAAATGAATCAATCATAGATGAATTTATTCAAACGATATCTATAGAAAACGATAAAATAGTTATTACAGAACTCATTGTTGATGAGAACTATGAAATTACTGGAAAAACCTTAAAAAATGCTAATATTCCTAAATCTATTAATATTAGTTGTATTTTTAGAGATCCTGAAGTTATCATTCCTGATGGAGATACAGAGATTAACGCAGGAGATAAACTTGTTATTGTGTGTAAGAATGAACAACATGATGAGATGATTGAATTTATCCAAAAAGAAAAAGTGAAAACAAATGAATCATAAAAATCATATTGTATCAGGTTATCGATTAATTTTAGGATATATAGGTTTATTTTTAGTACTCATTGGTATTATTACGCTACTCCCACTCATCACCATTGTTTTTTATCCAGAAGAAATTTCAATAGCAAAAAACTTTATTATACCTGGGGTCATTTCTATTTTACTTGGGTTTTTACTGAACAAGTTTACCTATGGTAAAGAAAAACATCGTTTGGAAAAGCATCAAGATGTCTTATTAATCTTATTTGTTTGGATTATTGCGATCGTAGTTTCTGCAATGCCATTGGTGATTAGTGGTGATTATAATTTTTCACAAGCAGTATTTGAATCGACAAGTGGTTACTCGACCACAGGGTTATCAGTCGTTGATGTAGAAAATACAACACAAACATTATTAATGTTTAGGAGTCTTATGCAGTTTTTTGGTGGTGTTGGACTAGTCCTAGTGTTAACATCTGCAGTTTCAGATAAACATGGTATGAGGTTATATGCAGCAGAAGGACACAATGACAAGTTAGTGCCTAATCTCATTCGCTCAGCAAGATTGATTTTGTCAATTTATATAGGTTATATTTTAGTTGGTTCTGTCGGTTATGTTATCTTTGGTATGACACCTTTTGATGCGTTTAATCATGCAATAGCTAGTGTATCGACTGGTGGATTTTCAACTAGAACATTGTCAATTGGTTATTATCAAAGTTTAGGTGTAGAAATTATAACAATCATTCTTATGTTATTAGGTTCAACTAACTTAATTATTCATCTATTATTATTTAGAGCGAAATTCAAAAAGGCTTTTAATCATGTAGAGTTAAAATTATTACTTGTTTTATCAATTATATTTATTCCAATTATGATTATTTTCATTTCAAAAACAACACAAACGATTGATAGTTCATTTAGGGTAGGATTATTTCAATTTGTAAGTGCAATCACGACTACAGGGTTCTCAAATGTTGATTCTTTTTCAGGATTACCACAATTTTTTAATCTTAGTGTTATAATATTAATGATTATTGGTGGTGGTATAGGTTCGACTGCAGGTGGTTTAAAACAGTATAGAGTTTCTCTCGCCTTGAAAAACTTTTTGTGGAATTTAAGAAATCGTATTAGTGATGAAAAAACTATTCACACTAATTATATAACTAGATTCGGCAAGGAGGTTATCATTGAATCAGAAGATGTACACTCCAATAATGCACATATATTTATTTATATGGTGACATTAGTGATTGGAACCTTAATTTTTGCCAGCTACGGATATTCAATAGAAGAAGCTTTATTTGAATTCTCTTCAGCGTTAGGAACAGTGGGTCTATCCATAGGTTTAATTACACCACAATCCCCCAATGTAATATTATGGACAACATCAGTAGGGATGTTTTTAGGTAGATTAGAGTTTTATGTCGTATTTATTGCCATAACTAAACTTTTTATGGATATAAAAGATAAGAAGGTGCAGCTGAATGATTAGTCAGAGAAAAAAATGGATATTTACATCATTAACCATTATATTGTCAACATTATTATCTTTAGCATTTGAGCAGTTTAATTTAAGAAGAGAAAATATTTTATTAATATATGTTGCATCAATTATGATGATCATTGTTGAAACAAAGGACATTAAATTAGGTGTCCTTTCAACATTTTTATTGGTGTTTATATTTAATTTTTTCTTTACTGAGCCTAAATATACATTTATTATTAGTGACCCCAATTATATTATTACATTAATTATATTCATGTTTGCTATATCCATTTTAGGAACGATTACGACTTCATTACAAAAAGAGGTTAAAACATCCAGAAATAACGAAAAGAAGATTGAATTATTGTATAAAATGAGTAAAGCTTTACTTACAGCGCATACTAAGCATGGCATTATTGAGGTTAGTAAAGCATATATGAAAACGATCATAGATCGTAAAATGTTCTTTTACTTTAAAGACGATACTTATTGGGATCAGAAAAATCAATTTAATGATCCTAGTCAATTTCTAAAAGAGATTGATTATGCGATTGATAATCAAATCATTTGTGGCTTTAATGAAGTAAAACATCAACATTTGGATTTTAAAATATTCCCTATTCATAGTAATAAAGATATTGAAGGAGCATTTATCGTTGATTGTGAAATCTCTGATTTATCAAGACAAGAAAAAGAGTTTATCCAAACAGGACTTCTTCATATGTTAACAGCATTAGAAAGAGAAAAGATATCTGACGAAGAAGAAAAGACGAGAATTGAGATCGAAAAAGAAAGACTTAAATCTGCACTGTTAAGATCGATATCACACGATCTTAGAACTCCTCTAACAACATTATCATCGGGGACAAGTTTTATTCATGAAAGTTATGAATTACTTGATGATGATACAAAAAAAGGTATGTTGTTAGACATTAATAATGAGACAACTAGATTATCAGAGTTTGTTGATAATTTACTTAACTTAACTAGACTGAATGCCAATCAATTAGTACTTAAGCAAAAAAACGAATTAGTAGATGATATATTAACAGAAGTTTTTTTGAGATTATACAAACGACTTGGTAATCATAAATTGCAGATTGAAAATAGAAATGAGTTTTATAGTGTATATGCAGATGCTGCATTGCTGATGCAAGTATTTATAAACATCATAGATAATGCTATAAAATACACACCTGAAAAAACAAGTATATCTGTAAAATATGAAAAAATTGATACGTTTATTCACTTTTATATTAGTGATGAAGGTGGAGGGATTAAACAAGATCATCTTGAATCAATATTCAATGATTTTGTCAGTATACAAGCCACAAAATCAGATAGATTCAAAGGTATTGGTTTAGGATTAAGCATTAGTAAAGCGATAGTAACTGCGCATGGTGGTAAAATTACAGCATATAATAATCCACTAGGAGCTACCTTTGAATTTACAATCCCAAGTTCTAAAAAAACATATAAGAAAGGGGATGAATCACTTAAGGTAGAAGATACAATTAAGTGAATATATGAAAAAAATATTAGTTATCGAAGATGATAGTGTCATTTTAAAGTTTTTAAAACTGGCACTTGAAACAAATCACTACGAAGTTTTAGTTGCTACTCAAGCTGCTATAGGTCTAAACGAAGTAATTAACCAATCGCCAGATTTAGTTTTACTTGATTTAGGATTACCTGATATGGATGGCATGGAAGTGATTAAAGAAATAAGAAAGATTGGACAAACACCAATTATCATTATATCTGCAAGAGGAAGAGAGTTAGATAAAGTTGGTGCACTTGATTTAGGTGCCAATGATTATGTTACAAAACCATTTAATATTGGTGAGGTTTTAGCAAGAATCAGGGTCTCTTTAAGAAATCAAACTAGCCAGAATAAATTAATAGAGTTTAAATTTAAGGATTTAATTGTTGATTTTGAAAAGTATAAAGTTCATCTTAAAGGTGAAGAAATTCATTTGACTCCAATTGAATTCAAATTGCTAGACTTGCTTATAGAACATCAAGGAAAAGTATTAACGCATAGTTTTATTCAAGAAAAAATTTGGGGTTATCAAACAGTTGATGATTATCAGTCGTTGAGAGTATTTATGGCAAATATTAGAAAAAAAATTGAAACAAATCAGCAAGCCTATGATTATATAATTACAGAAGTCGGTGTTGGATACAGGTTCAAAGATGATTAATTTCTATAAGAAAGGGGATGTCCCCTTTTTTATTTATAAAATCGTAAAAACGTTTCAAGTTTGATACTATTCTATGCTATAATATAACAGGTGATAGATATTGGAAAGATTACAAAAAGTTCTTGCACAAGCAAATATAGCTTCTAGACGTAAATCAGAAGAAATGATTCTAGAAGGCAGAGTCAAAGTTAATGGTAAAGTCATTACAGAGTTAGGATTCAAAGTGAATAAAACTGATGATATTGAAGTAGATGGCAAACCAATCAAATTGGCTGAACATCTTTATTTTTTGTTAAATAAACCTACAGGTTTTTTATCAACGGTAAAAGATGATAAAGGCAGAAGAACAATTATGGATCTTTTAGAACCTGCACATAAAGAAATCAGGTTATATCCGGTTGGAAGACTTGATTATGATACAGCAGGGTTATTGCTTTTAACAAACGATGGTGATTTCACAAATCATATGACACATCCTTCTTATCATATTGAAAAAGAGTATTTAGTGAGAGTCAAAGGTATTGTCATTAGAAAGAAAATTGTAGAGCTTAGAAAAGGTGTTACCATTGATAAAAACTATCACGCTAAACCAAAAGCAGTTAGATTAATAGAACTTAATAAAGATCATCAATCAACTTTACTTTCAATTACTTTAGTTGAAGGTAAAAACAAGCAAGTTAGAAAAATGATTGAAGCTTTAGGTTATCAGGTTAAGAACTTGACAAGAGTTAGATATGATTTCTTAACACTAGATGGTGTTGAAAGAGGAACATATAGACCTTTAAAAATTCATGAAGTTAAAAAACTTTATGCACATAGTATCGCAAAAAGAATTGATTAAATGCTATTAAAATGGCTTGAAATATGATATAATGAAGATTGTATGGAGGAACTTTATGTCTGGATTTAAACTCGCAATCGATGGACCCGCAGGATCAGGCAAAAGCACAATCAGTGCACGTATTGCAAAAAAACTGAATTGGACACATATTGATACAGGCGCAATGTATAGAGCAGTGACATTAAAAGCGATTGAATTAGGTGTCGATTTAGAAGACGAGTCTTCTTATCGTTTTTTAGAATCAGTTAATATACATTATGATTTTGATAAGATTTATGTGGATGATTTAGATGTTACAGAAGCAATTCGCTCTGATAAAGTTACAAATAATGTATCACTAGTATCTAGCTTTCCATATGTAAGAAGAAAACTTGTTGATTTACAAAAGAAAGCTGCTGAAAAAGGAAATATCGTCATGGACGGTAGAGATATCGGAACAGTTGTGATACCTCAAGCAGATTTAAAAATCTTCTTAACAGCTAACGTTGAAGAACGTGCGAAAAGAAGATATAAAGAAAATAAACAAAAAGGTAAAGATTTACACATATCGAAAGTCATTGAAGATATTGTGGTTAGAGATCAAAAAGATTCAACTCGAAAAGAATCACCTTTAAGAAAAGCTGATGATGCAATCATCATTGACACAACGTATTTAACCATTGATCAAGTGGTTGATAAAATTATAGAATTAACCGACAAAAAGGAGAATAAACATGGAGTTTAAGATGTTAAAGGTAGGCCAAATCGTTGAAGGTACGGTCATCAAAGTAGAAGAAAATACAATTTATCTGGATGTACAATATACTACAGAAGGTAAAATTCATTTAGATAACTATGATAAGCCAGCACCAGATACTTTTATTGGTTTTATAAAAATAGGACAAAAAGTAAAAGCGAAAGTACAAAAAATCACTGATGATCCTGCACAAATTCTCTTATCCAGACTACCTCTTTTAATTGAAGAAAAATTTGATGAAATCGTAGCTTTAGTAGAATCAGGTGAGACTGTAAAAGCTAAAGTTAAAAAAATATTAGATAAAGGCCTTATTTTAAATTATGGTGGACATGAGGTATTTTTACCTTACAGTCTATTAGACTATGATCTATTAGAAAATAAAGAAGCTCTTAAAAATAAGACTTTAGAAATTCAAATCATTGAAGCTACACGTAAAGGTCGCTCAAAACGAATCGTAGGTTCAAGAAAAGTTGTATTTGAAAGAGAAAGACAAGAAGCATACGAACAAAGATTAAAAGATCGTCAAAATGAGTTAGAAGATATTAACACTGGTGATGTTTTAAAAGGTACAGTTGATAAGATTGAAAAGCATGCAGCTACAGTTCGTTTTGATCATGTTGTAGGATTACTTCGTATTTCACAAGTAAGCCATCATCGTATTGAAAAAATCGAAGATGTCTTATCTTTAGGACAAGAAATTGAAGTTAAAGTCATTAAAAAAGAAGGTAATCGTCTTGATTTATCAATGAAAGCCTTAGAACCAACACCTTATGAAAGTTTCTATGAAGCACATAAAGTTGGCGATACTGTGACTGGTACTGTATTCCAAAAATTACCTTTTGGTATCATCGTAGAAGTTGCGAAAGATGTTCGCGGTTTACTACATAAAAATGAATTTTCATGGAATCCAAATGATAATTTTGAATCATTTGTAAAAATTGGTGATGAGTTAACATTAAGTATCATTCAAATGGATCCTAAAAAAGAACGTATTGCTTTATCTAAAAAAGCATTAGAAGATAATCCTTGGAAAAATTTCACAGGTAAACGTGGCGATGTTGTAAATGCTAAAGTTACAAATGTCACTAAAGACGGTGTTGAAGTTGAGGTTCAAGGGGCAACTGGATTTATTCACGTATCAGAATTATCAAATGAACGTATTGGTAAACCAGAAGATTATTTTGCAGTTGGTGATGAAGTAAAAGCTGTCATTACAGATGCAAATAGAGATCAATGGCAATTGAAATTATCAATTAAGCGTATTTTAGAACAACAAGAACGCGCTTCATATGAACAATATTTAGAAGATGATCAAGAAGCAGAAACAACCACTATTGGGGACTTGTTTGCAGACGACTTGAAGAAATAGAAAAGTAGGTTTTATTATGCCTTTTAAAGTAGCAATCGTTGGCCGTCCAAATGTTGGAAAATCGAGTTTATTTAATCGAATTATCGGTGAAAGATTATCAATTACTGATGATGTGGCTGGTGTCACAAGAGATCGTTTATATGCTCGAGCACAATGGTTAACTAAAAACTTTAGAGTCATTGACACAGGTGGCATCGACATTGGCGATGCTCCTTTTTTAAACCAAATCAAAGCACAAGCACAAATCGCAATGGATGAAGCCGATGTGATTCTTTTTGTCGTTGATGGTAAAGTTGGATTAACAGATAGTGATTATTATATTGCAAAATTATTGTATAAAACAGAAAAACCTGTTATTTTAGCAGTAAACAAGATAGATGATATTAATCAAGCTACGAACATCTATGAATTTTATGCATTAGGTTTTTCTGATCCAATCGCAACTTCTGCACAACATGGTATAGGTATAGGTGACTTACTCGATAAAGTAATATCCCACATGACTGATGAAGAAGAGGTATACGATGACAATACCATCCGCTTTTGTGTGGTCGGTAGACCAAATGTTGGTAAATCTTCATTAACCAATGCAATTTTAGGTGAAGAAAGAGTAATTGTATCAGAAATATCTGGAACAACAAGAGATGCAATCGATACACAGTTTAGAAAAGATAGAAAAGATTATGTCGTTATTGATACTGCAGGTATCAAAAAACGTGGAAAAATATATGAAAACACTGATAAATATAGTGTTTTAAGAGCATTATCAGCACTAGATCGATCTGATGTAGCATTACTTGTTGTTGACGGTGAAGAAGGTATCATTGAACAAGATAAGCACGTTGCAGGTTATGTTGCTGATGCATATAAAGCAGTGGTTATTGTTGTTAATAAATGGGATGCTGTTTTAAAAGATGAAAAAACCATGAAAAAAATGGAGAAAACAGTTAAAGAAGAATTCAAGTTTATCGATTATGCCGAAGTTGTATTTGTTTCAGCAAAAGATAATAATCGTATTCACACAATTTTCCCAGCAATTAACACTGCATATGAGAATTATCAAAAAGAAGTACAAACATCTATTTTAAATGATCTTATGCATGATGCTGTTGCGATGAATCCAACACCAATTTTTAATCATGGTAAAGCTCAGTTCAATTATGCAACCCAGGTTGCAATTAAACCACCTACATTTGTAATGTTTGTAAATAATCCTGATTTTGTTCATTTTTCTTATGAACGTTATTTACAAAATCAGTTAAGAGAAGCGATTGACTTTACAGGAACACCTATCAAACTCATCTTAAGAAAGAAGGCATAGACATATGAAGCTATCAATCATCGGTGGTGGCGCATGGGGAACTACTTTAGCCCAAGTGCTTATTGATAATGGTCATGAAGTGATCATCTATGACATTAAGGAAGAAAATGTTGATAAGATCAATCATAAAAAGCATCCATTTTTCAATACGGACTTGCCTTTAGAAATATGTGCAACTACAACTTTAGAAAAAGCCATTGAATTTTCAAATTATTATATTTTATCAGTACCTACAAAAGTTATTAGAGATGTATTAAAAACATTAAATCAACACATTGAAAAACCATCTGTCTTTATTAATGTCTCAAAAGGTATCGAACCAGGAACATTAAAAAGAGTAAGTGAAATCGTTAATGAAGAAATTGACGATAAAAAATTTAAAGGGTTTGTTGCACTCACGGGTCCTTCACATGCAGAAGAAGTTATACTGAGACACTTAACATTATTAGTTGCAGCTTCTACAGATGAAAAACTTGCTAAAAAAATCCAAAAGACATTTTCAAATGAAACATACCTCAGAGTGTATACCTCTACTGATCTTATCGGTTCAGAAGTAGGTGGTGCAGTTAAAAATGCGATTGCAGTTATCTCAGGCGCATGTACAGGACTAGGATTGGGAGAAAATGCTAGAGCTGCTGTAATTACAAGAGGGATTGTTGAAATCGTTAGAGTTGTTGAACTTATGGGTGGTAAGAAAGAAACTGCATTTGGTTTAACCGGCATTGGTGATTTAATTGTTACGGCATCTTCAGAGCATTCAAGAAATTTTACAGCTGGCAAAAAAATAGGTTTAGGTGTACCGCTTGAAGATATCTATAAAGAACAAAAACAAACCATAGAAGGTGTCAGAACCATCGAAGCGATGCACGGCTTATCTATCAAATATAACGTAGATTTACCGATGATAAATACTGCATATGATATTATTTTTAATCATTTACCAGTAGCAAAAGGATTAGAAAAATTGCTCTCAAGAGACTTAAAATCAGAAGATTTTTAGTAAAAATGCCTTATTAAGCGAAAAAATAATCAATATTAAGGGTAAAAGTTTGCAAAATTTCAATTTTTTTGATAAAATAAAGACAATTTATAGGAGGTAATTAAATGAATAAGACTGAATTGATTTCTGTTATTGCTAACAGAGCAGATGTGACTCAAAAAGTTGCAGAAGAAGTATTGAAAGCTTTTACTGATACAGTTGCTGAAACTTTAGGTAGAAGAGGGGAAAAAGTTGTTGTTACAGGATTTGGTACGTTTGAAGTTAGAAATCGTGCTCAAAGAACTGGTAAGAACCCACGTACAGGTGAATTAATTACTGTTCCTGCACAAAAATCTCCAGCATTTAGAGCAGGAAAACTATTAAAAGAAGCAGTTAAATAAGAGATAAAAAAAGATTGTCTACCGATGAGGTAGACATTTTTTTTAAGAAAAATGTAAGAAATTTTTATTTTTAGGTTAAAATAAGGGTAGAAGGTGGTGATTTCATGAACGTTTTTATTAAGGCTGCTCAAAATGATTTAGACTATGTAAAATTAAATATGACTCATTTAGAGATGGTAGATGAAAAGAAAAAAAGCTTATTACATTATGCTGTAACAGGAAGTGCTATGGATGTTATGCATTATCTTTTAAGTATGGATATCAACGTTAACATGATTGATCAACACGGAGAAACCCCACTTTTTGATGCTGCAAGAAAAGGTAAGTTGCAAATCGCAAAACTTTTAATTGCTAAATTTGCTCAAGTTAACATTGAAAATCGTGTTGGTGAACTACCCATTCATTTAGCATGTTTTAAAGGCGATATAGACGTTATACGTCTACTGATTGAATCAGGTGCATATTTAAATAAAAAAACGCAAGAAGACAAATTTCCTGTGCATTACGCGATATTAGGTGGTAAGGATGAAGTAGTTGATTACGTCCTTAAACAAAGTAAACAAAATTACTATCTAAAAGACATATATAACAATACATTGCTACACTATGCTACAAAAACAAATAATGTCACCATGATAGATATGTTGTTAAATCAAAACCTTAATCCTAATGCTTTAAATGATCATTTTGAAACTCCGATATTTAATGCTGTTAGATTTGGTACCATTGACACAGTTAGATTATTACTAGCGAGCGATGCATATCTAGATATTAAAAATCGAAGATATGAAACACCAATTGATACTGCAATGATTTTCGATAAAAAAGACATATTAAGTTATTTAAATGATTATATGCAATCACCAAAATATGAAAGACTTAAGGAAAAACAAGCATTATCGATTGCCGTTTTAAACAGAGATCACTTACATTTAAGAAAACTCATAGATAGTAGAGTTCCAATGAAAAAGGACAGACTTAATAAAACAGCTTTGGATTATGCAAAAGAATATCATTTAAATTTGTTTGTAGGACTTCTTAAAGAAGTTGAAATATAAAAAAAATCCAGTTTTCACTGGATTTTTTTCTATCTCCTCATATTAGAAAAGTAAGATAGAAGCTACTACACTAATCAGGTTAACTAAAATATGTACTGCAATAGGTGCCATAATGTTTCTTTCGTTTTTGATATAAATAAAACCAAACACAAGTCCCATTGCAAAATAACTGATACCATTAATTAATGCTTCAGCAAATGAAGCTTCTGCAGTTAAATGGATTGCTCCAAATATAAGAGAAGACACGATAATGGCTAAAGTATTATTTTTAATTAAGCCAAAGATTGATTTTCTAAAGACAAGTTCTTCGACAACTGGCCCAATTAATACTGCTGATAACACAATAAATATAACACCGTTAGAGTTCAACATTCTAACAATGGTCATTTGATTGACTGACTCTGAAATAGGAATACTCAACGCATTACTCAATATAGTTGATAAGAAACCAGAAACATAATTAGCAATTAACACATATAAATAGCCAGTAACTAAAATGATAAACCATTGATTTTTCATCGTTTTAAACTGATTAAAATCATAAACGACATCATTTTTCATAAAGACTAATATTGCAGCAAGAAGTATTGCATATAGTGTAAATTGATATAAAGCACTATAAAACGAAGTGATTCCCGTAGCTTCATAATCAATCATCTCAATGTCATTTGTATAAATAAAGTTTGGTAAAACTTGTTCATCATGTTGATATCTTACAATTTCAAGTGTCGATGATTGATCCCAAAACTCTCTTTGATTACTCGTACCATCATAAATAGTCAAGAAGATTTGCTCATTAAATCCTATAACGTTTCCATTAGGATCAGTAATTAATAATAAATCCTCGATATAGGGATTTGATGTATTATAGATAATTTCAAAACCTTGATAAGTATATAATGAATCAACATATCCAGAATAATTCTGGTCATAATAATCGTACATCGTCGGCGTCATTAATGCGAGGCCAGATGTATCTTGTGACACATACTCCAAGATCAGTTCATCTTTGGTATATGTTTTGATTGCTCCAGGAATACTTTGAAAAAGCATGATGAGAATACCACCAAGTAAAAACATAATCACAACATATGTAAGTAATGTTTTAATATACTTCATCATGTTTTCAGGTTTTGGTGGTTCATTTCTTTTTTTAATTTCTTCTTTAAATAAATCTTCAAATTCAATAATATCATTGTTATTGTCCATTTTCTTCACCCAAAATCATTATAACTTAAAATGGCTCTATTTCATACATATAAGATGAAAAATGTGATAATATAGTAATAAAGAATATATATAGAGGTGACTGAGATTAAAATTTTATTAGCTAGCCAAAATGAGCATAAAATCAAAGAATTTAGAGCCATCTTTAAAGATAGTCCAATTTCTCTACTTACATTAAAAGATTTAAACGACCAAGATGAAGTAGAAGAGACAGAATTAACATTTGTTAAAAACGCTCTTATCAAGGCGAAATATTTTTCTAAAAAGTATCATATACCTGCAATATCTGATGATTCAGGCATATGTGTAAATGCGCTTGGTGGTAAACCAGGAGTTCATTCAAAAAGATATGCAAACGGTAATGATTATGACAATAACATCAAACTCTTAAATGCATTAAAAGATGTTAAGGATAGAAGAGCTTACTTTGTTGCAGCCATTGTCATTTATTTTCCTGATTGTACTTATAAAGTCTTTGAAGGTAAAATCCATGGAACGATTGGTTATGAAATAAAGAAAATGGATGCATTCGGTTATGATTCTGTCTTTTATCCAAATGGATATGATCAAACATTTTCTGAAATTGATCCCAAACTAAAAAATGAAATTTCACATCGAGGTCAAGCCCTAAAAAAAGTAAAGGAGAATCTTTTTGAAATTATTAATCACAAGTGATGTACATGGTTCCAGAGAGCGATTAGAAGAAGTCATAAATAAACATAAAGATATAGATTATCATATCAATGCTGGTGACATGTGCCTTGATTATCATCTATACGAAAGATATCATATCATCACTGTAAAAGGAAACAATGATTTTTTCTCTAAAGAACCTTATGAAAGAATATTTGAATTAGGCAATTTAAAAATACTATTAACACATGGACATAAAGAACATGTTAAATTTGGGTTAGATCGACTTATGATTAAAGCTCAATTGCAAGAAGTGGATATGGTTATATTTGGCCATACCCATGAAAGATATTTAGATCAAGACTCACAAATAACTATATTGAATCCAGGAGCGTTAGGTGACTATCATAAAAGCTATGCAGTTTATGATGAGGGTCAAGTCACATTTTATGAACTATGAAAGATGAACATGCAAAATTAATACAGGAAAGAGCAGCACAAGCATTTAATGTCCCAAAAGATGAAGTAATTATAAAACATCGATTACTAGGTGGTATGAGTCATTTAACTTATGTCATAGAAATTGATGGTGAATTATATACATATCGTGTGATTGGTAAGGATGGAAATTTATTTGTCAATAGACACCTAGAACATGAAAATATTAAAAGAGTTGAGCCTTTAAATCTAAATAATGAAACTGTCTATTTTGATGAATCAAGTGGCGAGAAAGCTGCAAAGTTTGTAGAAGGTACAGTTCTATCAACTGTGGATTACCATCCATATTTAAAAGATGTTGCGGCTATGCTCAAAAAACTCCATCATTCTGGTATAGAACCAGCATCAGATTATGGCTTATTAGAGCGTTTGGAACTTTATGAGACATATACTGAAAAAAGATCTGATTTATACCTGGATTTAAAGAAAAAATGGGTAGATATGTATCTAAATGAACGCTTAGGTATGCCGAAAGTATTCTGTCATAATGATGCTCAAAGATCAAATATCGTCATTGGCAAAGATCAATTATACTTACTTGATTGGGAGTATGCTGGTTCAAATGAATTTTATTATGATATCGCTAGTTTTGGTAATGTGAAGTTCGAAGATGCACTTGAACTTCTAGATGTTTACTTAGAGAAAAAAGCAACCAAAAAAGAACAAGATATGGTTAGATTTTACCGTATGTTTCAAGCATTGCAATGGCATCAAGTTGCAACGAGAAAAGCAATGATTGGTCTATCAGAAGTTCTTCATTTTGATTTTGATGCATTAGCAGAAAAATATATTAACTTAGCAAATACTTTATATAATGAAATCATAAAGGGATGATAAAGTGCGTTTAAATGATGTATTAAAGCTTCCTAAACAACCACATAGCTTATCAATAATCAAAGATTTTTTAAATCAATCTTTGTCGCACCTTGATTATCAAGCTGCCTATAATTATTATTTTGAGATTGCAAATGAGCTATCTCTTTTTGACCTTGTTTATGAAGAAGCTAAAGATGTGTTAAATGAAATAAAGACGCAAACAGAAACGTTATATCATGAAAAACTATTAAAACACATGATTGATGCAACCATACATTTAAACCATCTTGATGAAGCGAAAAAATATATCCAAGATCGCAAAGAAGTGCTTCCTGTCATCAAGCAATATTTGGGACTTTTAGATGATGTTGAACTTAAAAAAGCGCTAAACGAACCGTATCTTGATGATCTGTTGAAAATCATGAAAGACATGATACCTGATGAAATTAAAATTTATTGTTTAGAAGAAATATTTGTAATTTATAAAAATGATCATCAATATCAAATGGCACTTCATACATTAAACGATTTATATAATTATGATTTAAAGAGTAAGTATTTTATTGATGAACTTAGTCTATTAATTGAACTTAATCAATTAGAAGAAGCTAAAAATAAAGCATTCGATGCACATAAAAAACAACCACAGGATTTAGAAATCGTTTTAAAACTATTAGATGTATATATTAAGTTAGAAGACTACCATAAAGCATCAATATTAGAAGCTGAGTATGAAAGTTTTATTGATGAGCAAAGTGATGAGTATCGACTTAAAGCATATGAACTCATCATTTATTTATATAAACAATTGGATAATAAACTATCTTTAGATTTATATCAAACTAAGTTAAAGAAAATAAATAAAAGCATTGATAAAAAAGTTAAAACAGATGCAAAACAAAAAGATGAAAAAGAAAAAGATATAGTCATCATTGAGAAAAAAGAATCAAATAAGCCTCAATCTACCCAAATTCTTAAATATTTGGAGATGAGTTTTGATTTAATTCAATATGCACATATGATTGATGAAAAACTCAAAATAAGAGAATTTTTTAGATTGTTTTTCATGCATTTAGACAAGTATGTGTCTTCTAAAGAATATGCTGTTTATATTGATGGTGAAAATCCTAACTTTTTCCATTATAAAAAAGAGCGATTATATGATAAACATATTACTAAGCAAGAAACTTTAGATACCCTTTGTGAACATGTTTTACACACTGGTGATGAACTTTATGAACATACAAAGTCAATTAAATGGACAAAAAATATCATCACACAAAAAGATTATGAAGAAGATATAACTTTTATCTATGCATTCCCGATTTTTGATATTGGCGTTTTCATCATTCATCTAGAAGAAGATATTAAAGATCCAGCTACATATTACGATCTATATAAGCTTGTTAGTGCGATTCTTTATACAAGATTAATTGATGAAAAACGCATGAAATTACTGAAACAAGAAAATGCGTTTTATCAACACGTTTTAAACTCACCGATTATCAATTACAGAGAACTTTCAGAATCTAGATCAACATATAATCAATCAGCTATGTCGCTTTTTGGCATTGAAGAACATCATCATTTGGAACTCTTTTTAAGAGATCTTTCTTATGAGTTTGTAAATCCATATAAGGATATCATCTCTTATCTATTTGTACATCCAAATGAAGAAAAACATATTGTTTATACATATCAAGAAAAACATATTTTAGAAAAACTATATAGTATCAAAGTTAAAGATGAAGTAATGATTATGAGTTTGTTTTTTGATCAAACAAGCGATATAAAAGAAACACAAGCACTTGTTGAAAAAGCAACGATTGATCACGAAACAAACATTGAAAACTTGTTCGCACTTAATCAAAACATACAAGAGTTCTTAGAAGACAAGGTTAGTTTGTGTTTAATTGAACTTGATCATGAACTAAAGCATGTCTATGGTAGTGATATGATGACAAAATTTTTTAAAGAATTCGCACAAGTGACAAAGAAATTTTTTAATGAAGGAAAAACGTATCGCTTTGATTTTAATCAACTTTTTGTCGTTATCCCATTTAACGATATAAGAGCAACCACAAAGATCATCAAAGATTACTTAAAGTACCTAGAAAACTATACGTCTAAAGTCTTGAGTTATGAGAAGTTTAACGTAAGTATGGGTGTGATTCGCTATCCGGTAGTTACTGTCGAAAAGGACCACGAAAAATTATATAAATTTTTAGATATTGCTCTAGAAAAAGCGAAAAGAGAAGATGATGAAAAGTTTAAGTACTTTGTGTATCGTGATTACGAAGATGAACTATTCGAGCAACAGGTTATTGATCACTTAAATGTGGCCATCGAAACTAAAAATATTGGACTTATCTTTAATCAAATGATTGATATTGAAAAAAATCTAGTATGGCAATACGAAAGTGAGATCATATTAACCAATCTAGCAATTGATGGGAAATATTTAATAAAAGTTGCAGAAAAAAGAAATAGACTTATTGATTTAGAGCATTTTCACATTGAGCAAGTGTGTCAGTTTTTAGTGGATTTAGAAAAACAAACACAAAGACTTATCAAAATTACCATTCCGATATCTAAACAAACTTTCTTAGACCCTAAATTTAATGCATTTATACTCGGCACATTAAAATCATATCAAATTCCATATGAGTTCGTTAGACTAAAATGTGATATGGATCTACGTGCTAATCATTATGCAACACAAATCCAAGAGTTAATCGACCATGGTATTAGTTTAGATACAACATCTGTTAATATGGCGTTAAATTATCCATTTAACGCACTTCATATAGAGATGAGAAAAGATAGTATCAAGTGGCAAAGTTATATTAGCCAATTAAAACAACTTTTAGAATCATTTCATATGGCACTTGTCATTCGAAACGTTAAATCAAAAGATCAAAAAGAAATGTTGGAGCGATTGGGTATTAAGTATATCGAAGGTTTACTTTATAAAGAATTACCTGCACCAGTATTACTTAGAAAGATTAAGGATTCAATATGAGTTTAGAAGGTATTAAAAAGTATATTGATAAACTTGATAAAGATCATCAAAACAGTCATGCTTATCGTGCGATGAGTTCTTTTGAGATGATTGAGAATATCGATTTAATGATCGACAGATATTTAGATCAGGTACAAACAGAAAAAGGAGCTGTTTTACTTGATGTTTTTGGACTTTTACAAGGTTTGTTTGTCGCTATTGATGCACTTTATGATTTAGCAATTGGACTTACACAGTATAAATACCATATCAATATCAACTCAAATCCTGTTTTACATGAATTAAAATATATCAGAAATGATATTGTAGGTCATCCAACGCATCGTACATATAATCATGGAGGTATGGGGTTTTCAATCTTAAAATCAGATAAAGTGAGTAAAGATAAAATCGTATACCAAACATTTATCTATCAAAAAAATGAAATGGAAGTTAAAGAAAAAGAGGTCGTCTTTAAACCATTACTAGAGCATTTTAGCATAGAGAAGAAGCAAATTTTACAAGAAATATATCAGTATTTAGTGCATAGTGAAACAAAAACAGATATACCTGAAAAGTTGTTTACACTATATGAAACTCTAAATGAAGACTTGCTCTATGAAATTGAAGAAGAGTTTAGAAAGACATATGCACTAGATGAGTCATCAAAACATAGATTCTTTTGGCGTGCAGGATTATTAAAAACACTTATTAAATGGCATGAACAAGATGATGATTATGATCAACTTATATTCTATATGTCAAAAGTACAAGTATCAAAAATGTATGAGATGGCATTAGATATGGAACACCGAAAAGGTCAAGATTTATATACTGAGATTCCTTCTTTGTTATACAAGTTTTATAAGTTTATAAGAAGACATGAAAAAGATGCGTTAAAGTTACTATCTTATTTACATGATAAAGATCATCCGCTTCACCAAGGAGATTTGGTTGCTTTATTAGCAATGAATCCTCCAAAAGAAGTATATAAATTATTGATGTTTCTTAGAGAACAAAAAAGTGAAGAGAAAGTTTTCTTAATTGGATCAGCTCTTCGCGCATATCGTCCTAAAAATAGATAATATTTTGCTAACCTATGATATAATATTTAAGTGAGAGGTGAAAAGTATGGCTTGGAGTAATGAAACATTTTTAATTGGTGAAAAAGTAAAAGTTGAAGGTGAAAAAGGATTCGGTGTGATCACGAGAATTGATATCGAACGTGGTTTAGTATATGTTTTATTCAAACGTATGAGAGAAGAAGCATATCCTTATCCTGAGGCTATTGAACAACATATATTAAAAACGGAGTTACATCAAAAATAAGCACATGAGTGTTTATTTTTTTATAAGTTTATGAGAAAATTTGTTATATTTTGGAAAACCTTTTTCATCATGGTATGGGAAGTTATTACGACCATGAAAACTTTAAAAGGTCTTATTTCACTTTTTATTTCGTATATGATATTTCATGGTTGGGCTGTTTTATTTTTCATCATTGGATCAATTGCTGGTAATGCTTGGTTAATCGCTATAGGAAGCGCTGTTATACTTTTTTGGTTTGGTCCGGGAACACCAGTCATTCCATTAATTTTAGTGGTTGCGCTCATCATACAAAGATATGTCTTTTTTGAATCGACGCATCAAGTGAGTATTAAAGAAAAATGGAAAGAGTTAAATCAAAAGTATCAATCAAAAAAATAAAGTTATTTTCGCCAGTTAAACATCATGTTAAAATGTAGATAAACAATATTTGGAGGGCATTATGTTATATCAACCAATTACAATCAAAAATTTAAAACTAAAAAATAGAATTATTATGGCTCCGATGTGTATGTATCAAAGTGATGATACTGGAGTTGTCAAAGATTTTCATGTGACACATTACGCAACTAGAGCTATGGGTGGCGTTGGACTTATTATTCAAGAAGCGACTGCTATTGATCCAGACGGAAGAATATCTAAAGAAGATTTGGGTATTTGGAGTGATGATCATATTGAAGGTCTTAAAAAAATAGTTCATGCTATTCATGTTCATGGTGCAAAAGCAGGTATTCAAATTAATCACGCCGGAAGAAAGGCAAGAGTTGAACACCCAATTGCACCTAGTCCTTATGCATTTAATGATCAAATGTTAGTGCCAAAAGAAATGACAAAAACAGATATCAACAAGGTTATTTTAGATTTTAAAGAAGCAGCAAGAAGAGCTGATGAAGCGGGTTACGATTTATTAGAACTTCATGCAGCACATGGCTATCTATTATTTCAATTCTTATCTCCTAACTCAAACAAGAGAACAGATGCATATCAAGATAGGAAAAAATTGTTAGTTGAAGTCATTCATGCAGTTAAAGAAGTATGGCCAAATGATAAAGTTCTAGCGATCAGATTTAGTGCAACTGAATATGTTGAAGATGGGGTTAACCCGATTTGGTTAAGCAATGTCATCAATGAAATCAAAGATTTAGGCATTGACATGATCGATGTTTCTAGTGGTGGAAATGTTGTTTCACAATCGATTAAACTTTATCCAGGATATCAATTAGATTTAGCGCACACAATTAAAGAGAAAACAGGATTAATTACAGTTGGTGGGGGATTAATAGAAGATGTAAAACTAGGAGATTATGCCATTTCTGAAGGTTTATGTGATTTAGTATTTTATGGTAGGTTACTTTTAAGAGATCCATATCATTTTATTAATCATGCTTCAGATATCCGTGAAGAAATTGAATATCCTAAACCTTACCTAAGAGGTAAAAAATAAAAAAATAGAATGGGCTTATCAAGTCCATTCTTTTTATATGGTCAATATAATTAAAAAACTCATAAATAGTACTATACTTATAAATTTTGTAAAACTAAACATCATAAAGTATTTAACTATAACATTTCTATCATATCTATCTGGTAATTTTGATGTTTTAATAACCTCTAATGCTGTGCTAAAGAGTATGACACTTAAATATACATATAATAAAATATCTAAGCGTGATGTGAAAATAAATGTGACAGTTGATCCAGAAAAAGTAACGCTGTTAACAATAAACATCATGATGATATAACTGCCAATGGTTGTCGATATTATGGAAATCATCAACCATTTTTTAATGTTTGTTTCATGTCGAACAAACAACCAAAGGATATATTTTAAATATGAAAAAATAAATAATCCAAAGATTAAAGAACTTATTATTTTTAAAATCATTTAACCCTCCACAATCATACATTTATTTAATTGTAGCATAATTCTAATGGGTATTTTCAAAAATTAGATATCCATGATAAAATAACAATAAATTGGAGATGGTATGATGGATTTAAGTCATCCGAAAGTAATGTCTAGAATTAATCAAAAAAAGGCATTGATGTTTATTGTCCATAGAAAAATCAAGGAAAAAAGCATTTTTGGTAGAATCAAAAAATTTACAGGATATCAAAATTTAGGGATGATACGTGTAGATGATCTACAAAACATGAGTGTTAAACTTGATATACATGAAGGAAAAGCAGCTTTAGTTGCTATTCAAAAAAAGCAACTTAAGATCCTTGCAGAAAATCAAACAGCATGTCATATTACACTACCTTTTTCAAAAGGGTGGGTTAGGTTAAGAATCATTGGAGATCATGCAAGTTTAAATTTCGAAATCAAAAAAATATAAAAAATTACATGATTTTATGTAATATTTCAATTATTTTGCTATAATAACAAAGGGACCCAAGGAGAACATATGGAATATATAGCACACAGAGGTAAAACTCAAGAAGCACTAGATAACACCATTGAGGCATTTGAGCATGCTGGACAAGATGCGCATTTTATTGGTGTAGAATGTGATATTCACTCTACATTAGATGGGGTTTTTGTCGTGCATCACGATGATATTATACATACAAAAGATAGTAACGATCGCAAAATCACAGAAATGAATTTTCACGAAATCAAGGATTTAAAACTAAAGAATCAATATGATATACCTACAATCGAAAATTTTTTAGATATATGTAAAAAATATAAAAAAGTACCGATGATTGAGATTAAAACGGTAGCTAACATCGAACATCTTAATCAACTTCTAATATTACTAGAACTATATAAAGAAATTAAACCAATAATAATCTCGTTTAACATTAATTATTTAAAGTATATTAGAGCTATTTCTGATATTGAACTTTATTTCTTAACAACGATAATCACGGATGAAAATATGTATGATTGTAGAGTCAATGAACTCAATTATTATATCAATAAAGAATCCTTAGATGAGTTAACGATAAAGACTTTAAAAAGTAAAGGATTTAAGATAGGCGTGTTTACTGTTAATGAAAAACAGATAGAGGAACAAGCTAAAAAGTTATCGATAGACTATCTAACTACAGACACATTATAAAAACTTAGCATTTGCTAGGTTTTTTTTTTGAAATTGACTATTTTAAATAAGTCGTTATAATAGAAGTATAAAGACATTTCAGGAGGCAACATGTGAAACTTTTCAGTTTGAAATCTTGGACGATATTTGTGCTAATTGCACTTTTTATATACTCACCTTTCATGACTAATCTTAACGCAACTTCAACCGATGATGATGCGGTTTATTTTGCTTCAAGATTTTGTAGTTCTTGTCAAAAACTTGAGGATGAAGGGGTCATAGATAGCCTAGTTGATCAAGGGTATCAGATTAATACGATATACTTAGAAGATGATAATGCATATACAAAGTTATTATATGATTTTCAATATACATATGAAGTTGATTTTTTTGGAACTAGTTTAACACCGATTATATTTGCAGGTGATACATACTTTGTTGGTTACGAAGACATCAAAGAGGCAGTTGATCAAGGTGAAATTCAAAACATTATGGATACACAATCACTTTTGACTATAGAAAGTGCACCAGATGCTGATTTTTCATTAATAACATTTGTACTATTGGGATTTGTAGATGGTGTAAATCCTTGTGCGATAGCGATGCTATTACTATTTATTTCGATGCTTAGTTTTTCTGATCAGTCAAAAACACTTCTAAAAATTAGTTTTATTTTCATTTCAGCAATATATATATCATACTTTTTATTTGGCACACTACTTTATCAAACATTATCAAGTTTGACTGGGGTTGCTCCAATATTGGAAATCGTACCCTGGGTAATTGTTGGTATATCTTCAATTGTCGTTGTTTTAAACTTCTATGATTTTATCGTTACTATACTTAAAAAATACGATAAAATTAAAAACCAATTACCAAATAGAATTCAAAGATTCAACCGAAAATTAATGGAGACTTTCACAAAAAAACTAGAAGAAGGCAGCTTGATGATTTATGTGATCGCTTTTTTCATCGGTGTAATCATATCATTTACAGAGTTTTTATGTACAGGTCAAGCATATTTTACAGCTATATTACATTTGATACATTTTTCTAATCATGTAGGTAGAGGTTTAATACTTTTAGCAATATATAATTTGATTTTCGTACTGCCTTTAATTATTATTGCTTTGGTTGCAGTAAAAACAAAATCTGTGATGAGAGTATCTAGTTTTATGAGGAAAAATCTTCATTGGATTAAGTTATTCAACGTTCTTGTCTTTCTAGCAATTATTGTTTATTACGTTTTATTTGTATTGTGAGGTTTATATGAAATATAAAATTATGATCAAAAAAGATAACGATATACTTTTTGATGGACATCCACTTGACTTACCTATTAAACAAGAGATGTTAATCAAAAAATCAGTTGAGATGTTTGATGATCAAACACCTTGCATTATTCATCAAACATATGTCATTGAATCTTTTATTGATGCATTCATATCAAAGTTTAAAAAACAATTAAATCAAGACATCCAATTAACTGAAGAAGTAGAAGAAATTCAGTTTATTGATATAAAAAACATTGAATCGTGTATCATTCAAATAAGGAGAAAATAAAGATGAAAGAATTTTATTTGGATTATGCAGCAACGACTCCACTTGATGATGATGTAAGAAAATTTATCGAACCCTACTTATGCAAAAACTTTCACAACCCATCTTCTATGCATATTCATGCAATAGAAAATCGAAAGGCAATCAATCAAGCTAGAAAAAAGATTGCTGACGCGATTGGTGCAGAACCCGAAGAAATATTCTTTACATCTGGTGGTACAGAATCTACGAACTGGGCAATTAAAGGATATGCAGATAAGCATCCAAAATTAAAGGAAATTATCACGTCTAAAGTAGAGCATAAAGCCACTTTAAATACACTTCATTATCTAGAAAAAAAAGGATATAAAGTTCATTATCTTGATGTTGATGCCTTTGGACTTATCGACTTAAAACAACTTGATCAAACCATTAACGATCAAACATTAATGGTATCCATTATTTATGCAAATAATGAAATTGGAACCATTCAAGACGTGAGATCAATTTCTAAAATATGTCGAAGACACCAAACTAAGTTACATCTTGATGGTGTTCAAGCTTTCGGACAACAATTTATCGATTTAAAAGACTTGGATATTGATTTTATGTCTTTATCAAGTCATAAATTTTATGGTCCTAAAGGTGTTGGTGCACTATATGTTAAAAAAGGTATTGAGATTGAACCTTTAATTCATGGTGGATCTCATGAAGACTTTCATCGTGCCGGGACAGAAAATCTTTACGGAATTGTAGGTATGGGAGAAGCAGCAAAAATTGCAGCCGATCATATCGTATCTAGTAGAGAACATTATCAACAAATCCAAATAGATTTCCATCAAAAAATGAAAAAGGCATTTCCAGATATTAAATTAAATGGTACACCTTGTGGTTCAAACCGTTCATTTAATCACTTATCCTATGCATTTAAAGATGTTCTAGGATATCAACTACATTTTCAACTCAATAAATTAGGTGTTTATGTTTCTACAGGTAGTGCATGTGCATCTAATGTTATTAAGCCATCGCACGTCATTGAAGCTATCGGTATTGAAGAAGCATATCAACCATGTGTGATCAGAGTTACTTTTGGTAAATATTCAAAGCTTGAAGATAATGATGAAATCATTAAAAGATTTAAAAAAGCATATCATGAACTAAAGGACTAATGTCCTTTTTTTTAAATATTTGATTTTGACATTGAAAAACACAACTAAAATATCAATTCTATCAATCATTGTGATCAAGTCTAACATTTGAGATATTCCTTTTTGACATGTATAATAGAAATGATACTAAACTATGATTGGATGAATTTATGAACTATAAAAAAGAACATTTTATTGTAACTCGAGAAAACAGATTAAAATTAGAAGATCTTTTATCTGATGAAACGATATTCTCTCTTGCAAATGGTACTCTTGGCACAAGAGGCCATTTTATTGAAGGATATGGAACAAGCGATGATCCGATTACGTTAATGAATGGATTTTATAATCAATATCCTTTTCGATATGAAGAAAATTACGAAGGATTTCCCCAACTGGGACAAACCATAGTGAATCTTCCTGATGGGTCATATGTAAAGATAGAAATTGCTGATGATGTTATTGATTTATCTCATATGGATTTGGTTTCTATAAAAAGAACATTAAATATGTTACAAGGCACATCTTATCGTGAAGTTAGATATATATCTGAAAAAGGATATATTTTTGATTTAGTTGAAAAGAAGATGGTGACTTCTAAACGCAATCTTATAGTCACCAAATTAGATATATCTTCACCAAATTATCAAGGTGATATTAAACTACTATCTTACCTAAGACTTCCTGCGATTAGATATGTAGAAAACAATGATCCAAGATTACCAAACACAAGAAAACATTTAGAGCTTGTAGATATTGATCATGAAGAGAAGTATGCTTTTATTTATGCAAAAACAACAAATACATCACTATTTATTAATGCTGCAATCACCCATGATATTGAGTTTAAATATGAGATAGAAAATGATGAAATCATCGGTTTACATCAAAAAAGATTAGATAAAAATGAAACGTTAAGTTTTACTAAATATACATATTACACATCTTCATTAACCCACAAACAACATCAAAAGGATATCAAAGATATTAATAAGATGTGTAACCCGTTTGAATCTTATTTAGATGAAGAAAGAAAAGCAAGAGAAGCTTTTTGGAATTCTGCCCAAGTAGAAGTATCTGATGATGAAATCAACCAAGCTTTAAGATATAATCTTTATCAACTTAGCCAAAGTGCATCGACTAACTATCACATGCATATAGCAGCAAAAGGAATTTCTGGAGAAGGTTATGAAGGACACTTTTTCTGGGACACTGAAACGTATATGCTTCCATTTTTTATTTTAACAGATCCTAAAAAAGCAAGAGAACTTTTACTTTTTAGATACTATACACTAGATGAAGCACGTAAAGAAGCTAAACATTTAGGGTGTCACCGTGGAGCGAAGATACCATGGAGAACAATTAATGGCAAAGAAGCATCACCATATTTTCCAGCTGGTAGTGCACAAGTCCACATTAATAGTGATATTGCATTAGCTATTATTAATTATTATTATGCAACTCAAGATGATGATTTCATGATTAAATACGGCATGGAGGTCATCATTGAAACTGCTTTATTCCTATTGGATTATGGACATTTTAAAGATGATAAATTTCATATCTATAATGTTACTGGACCAGATGAATACACAGTTTTAGTCAATGATAATTATTATACAAATAATGCAGCACAAAAACACTTTAAATTTGCATATGATTTTATCAATAAACATAAATCATTATTGAAAGATGTTTTAATCAAAACCAACTTCACAGATGATGATCTTAATTTACTTAAAAAAGCTTATCAAAACATGACACTCTTAGTCGATGAAAAGTTAAATATTATTAAACAAGATGACTCTTTTCTTGATAAAAAAGATATTAATATATCAACTTTAGATAAAGATAAATTTCCGCTTTTACTTTACTATCATCCGCTTTTTATATACCGTTATCAACTCATTAAACAAGCTGATGCAGTATTAGCACTTGTTTTATTTAATGAATTAGAAGATGATGTTTTCAAAAATAGTTTTGAATACTACTTAAAACGAACAACACATGACTCAAGCTTATCTAAATGCATTTATGGGATTGCTGCATATCAAATTGGAAAAACTGATTTAGGATATGAATATTTTAAAAGAGTTGCCGAATTAGATTTTAGAGATAGTCACAACCGAACACAACATGGTTTGCATGTCGCAAATCTTGGGGGTAGTTATCTAATGCTTTTATATGGTATACTTGGCTTTAGATTTAAGGAAATATTTGAGTTGAATCCAGTTTATCAAACACAAATTGAAGCATTTGAGACATCTGTTCAATATCAAAAATCAACCATTAAGATTAATGTAGATCAAAATATTCTAAAACTTGAAGTAAATCGACCAATAAAGATGAACATACACAAAGAAACCATTGAGATTAAGAAGTATTTTGAATACAAAATCAATAAAAATCCATAATTAAATGGATTTTTATTTTTTTACTTTAAGCATTTCTTACATTTCTATTAAGTTTATTTATTAACGTTTTAGTTTTTGTTATAATCGAAATGGAGAAAGGAATACTTCAATGAACCGATTAAATCTCAAAAAGCTTGTTCGTGTTGGTCATATACTATATATTTTATATTTTATTTATGTATTCTTTGTATTACTTAACGAAGATTACATTTTTTTGCATGGAACAATAGCTAATTCGGCATTTTTATTGATTTCCTTTTTATTACTCATTATGACTATACTCGATGGTAATAAATACTTATTGATTTCGGCAACTATGTTTATTTTCATATTTACTTTTGAGATCTTCTTTGAAGTGTTTAATAATAACCAACAAATCTTTGAAGTAAGTTTACTCATCGATTTCATTTATCATTCAATTTTTGTAATCAATATGGCGATATTTGGCATAGGAATTTTTAAGTTTCTATACAAACTACACAAAAGGAAATATATTCACAAATTAGCATTTGAAAATAGTAGAGCTATTTACATTGAGTTCGATGATAAACAAAAGAAGTATATTTGTCAGTTTACAGATAGCTTTATTAATAATTATCATATAAAAAGAGAAGCGCAAGTATATTTAGAAGATGATTTTATGAAATTCATGAATGATGAAGATTGGGAACATTTTAGACAAATCATGGATGAACCAGACGATAACGCTTATAGAGAAATCAGCCTGAAACTTCCAATATTTGAGCAATCACTTCAATTCGTTATTTATGCTTCTAATAGTGCAGACCGCACATATTGGATTGCATTTGATATCACTGATATAGAAGCTATGAAAAAACAGCTTGATTTAACAAAATCAGAGCTTACAGAACTAAATCTTGCTAGTAAAAAAGTTATTGAAAATACAAATGAATTAATTACAACAACCGATATTCACGGGCATATTGTTCAAGCATCAAACAGGTATTGTGAAATATTTGATCTCAATCCAAGTAAAATCACAGGAACGTATATCAATAACATCGGTAAAACGTTACACGATGATAAAAATGATTGGGTTAAAGAAGTCATAGAAAAGAAAATAACAAAATCAGTTATCACATATACTAAGAGAAACAAGAAGTTTGTAATATCATGGAAAAATATTTTAATTAATGATGCACTTGGACAACCGAAAAACATTATTTCTATTGGTGAAGATATTACAAAACTTACGGAATTACAACAATCTTTAGAATATCAAGCTGATTATAATCAAACAACAAAATTATTGAATAGTAATGGACTATCAAAAATATTAAAAACTTTAGATAAAAACATAAATATTGCATGTTTTGTTGTTGATGTTGATAATTTCTTTGAGATTATTGACTATTATGGTATTGATATTTCAAATCAATTATTAAAAACAATGGGTCAAAATTTACAGAATCTGATTCAAGAAAAAGATATAATTGCTAATTACATCGAAGATCAATTTGTTTTAATGCTCATTAATCCATCAAAAGTTAGAGTGGAGCAATTAATCGAACGATTAGAAGAACAAATCATAAAGACTTATTATGTTAAAGATGCATACATTCGCATTAAAAAACGTATTGGTTATGCACTTTATCCAAATCACACAAATAGTTTTGATGATTTAATCATTTTTGCTGGTCTAGCATCATATTATAAGCATGATACAGCTTATAACCAAGTGACTCAGTATCAACCATTCATGAAGTCAAATCTAGAGAAAAATATCATCTTATCAAATAGACTTTATGATGCAATATTAAATGATCAAATTGATGTACATATGCAGTATATTTATGATGTTTCAAAACAACAAAACGTCTATGTTGAATCACTAGCAAGATGGAAAGATAGCGTCCTTGGATTTGTAAGCCCATATGAGTTCTTTAATGTTGCTAGACGTTCAAGTTTATTAGAGATGTTAGAAACACATTTAGTTAAGAAAAGCTTTAATTATTTTAGTAAGTTAAAACAAAAACCTGAGCATCAACATGTTAAATTATCAATCAATTTAACACCTGAGATGTTCTTAAAAACTGGATTTTCTCATTTACTCAGCGAATATGCTGAATCATATGGTATTGTTAATCAAGATATTATTGTTGAAGTATCTGAAAATACTTTTGTTCATAACTTAAATATCTGTAGAGAAATGATTGAAAACTATAAGCGTTTAGGATTTTTAATTGCCATTGATGATTTTGGTAGTGAGTATTCCTCACTTGCAGTTTTAGAGTCAGTTTCATATGATATTATTAAGATTGATGGATCGTTTATCAATCACTTAGATTCTGAGAAAAACAATGAAATTGTTAAAATGATTAGTCAAATTGGTAAACTAGGAAAAAAACTTGTGATAGCTGAAAGTGTTGAGACACTAGAAGTAAGCGATCGTTTAATGCAAAATGATATATACTTGCAACAAGGCTATTATTTCCATAAACCAGAAAAACTTGTATAAAAACTGTCTTTATGACAGTTTTTTTTAATCTAACTTTCATGCTATAATGTTATCGTTAGAGGTGTGAAATGAAAATTGCTATAAATTCAAAAAATTATATAGAAGTCTCTCTTTTAGATCAGAAAAAAAGGGATCTCATCTTAGTTTTACCTGGTGGTGGCTATGAGTTTACATCTGAAAGAGAATCTTGGGTTGTTTCAAAAACATTTGCAAAAGACGTTTATCATGAAGCAATCTACTTTTACAGAGAAGAAAAACTAATATATCCAGAGATTCATCTTGAAGCAAAATCTCTTTTAGAAGCAATAAAAAATCATCCTCTCATCGGAAAAATCTATTTGATTGGTTTTAGCGCGGGTGGTCATTTTGCGATTATGCTTTCAACATTTTATTACGAATACATAGAAAGACTTATTGTATGTTACCCTGTAGTAACTGCTAATCCTAGATATGCTCATATGCAATCACTAAAAAATTTAATCGGTGATCACATATCTACAGATTTGCTTGAAGAAGTTTCACTAGAAAAACATATTCATCCACTTTTTCCACCGACTTTTATCATGCATACGATTGCTGATGAAAGTGTTAGTGTTGAAAACAGTATGATGCTTATTGAAGCTTTAAGAGCGAACAAAGTATATCAAGAAGCACATTTATATCCTACAGGTAGACATGGTCTTTCTATTGTTACTAAAGATGTAGCTTTTTCTGATATGGACCCTGATCATTTTATAGATGCATATGGTTATATAAATGATTGGGTTAGGCTAGCCAAACTATTTTTAAAAAGAGGTGTAAAATGATACATGTACTGACCAGTAGAGGTATATTGCGAGAACCATTTATGGTTGACGCATTAAAAAACATTATAAAAAAAGAACATAAAGTTTGTGTCGTTGCATTGTCATTTTTTGAAAAGCAAATTTATACCATCGAAGCATATGATGCTTATTACAAAGAAGGTGGCGAATATTATCAAAAAATGATTGATAGTTTTGAACCTTATGGCATTAAAGAAAAGCAAATATCTTTTGTCTATTATTATGACATGTCTAAAGAAGAAGCGAAAAAAAGAATTGATCATGCAGACATTATTTATTTTCCTGGTGGAGCACCAGACTTAATGATGAATAGGATCAAAGAATTTGAACTTAAAGAACATCTAGAAAAACAAGAAAAAATATTTATTGGATCTTCTGCAGGAGCAATGATTCAGTTTAGCCAATATCATATCTCTCCAGATTTAGATTATGATAAGTTTTCACTACATGAAGGATTAGATTTGATTAATGAGTTTATCATTGAAGTGCATTACAGAAGAAGAAAAAAACAAAAGAGTTCAATTAGAAAAATGTATAGGAACACACATAAGCCTATCTTTGCAATACCTGATGATGGTGCGATTATTTATGATCATGATCAACTCAAATTATTAGGCTCAGCAAAACAACTTTATAACCACAGAGGAGTCATTAGAAAATGAAAAAGTTTTTAATTTGGTATATTATTATTAGTATTTTAATTGCAGTTGCTATTTATTTTATGACATTAACATTATCTTATAATCAAAGAGTCTATGATGTGTTTTATGAACTTGCAGAAGCATCAGTTGAAGAACAAAATTTTGATCAGTTTGTTTCAATTCAATCCATTGCCTATGAGAAATTATCCACACACACTACTGACGACTATTTGATAGAAGTATACTTAAATATTGCACAAAGTGAATCTGATTATATCAATCAGTTTGCGATATTTGTACTTCCAATTGTCGATGTCACTTATGCTACTTCAGTAGAAGATGAGCTAGATCAAACGGGTTTAAGAGTTATTAATAATGAAACTTCAGATACCGTTTATGAAACTTATACTGAAGCGTCTTATGAAGGTGCTGCAGTATCTTATGGTATTGATCTGATGGGATTTTATTTCTACGCATTTGACATCACAGAAGACCTGGATCTAAACATAGAACTTTATGATTATGAAGGGATTTTGATTACATCTTTTGATGAACAAGTAAACTATGCAGCATATCCTGATTTAAGTGATGATTTTGAGCAAGGGATGAGCGATGAACAATTAGAACTTTTAATCGATCAAGACGTTTATGTTTACCCTAAACTTATTCAAAATATGACAATATTTATTGTTGTAGATATCCTTTTAGGATCACTGATTTATTTCTTTATAAAATATAAGAAGCACTAAGCTTCTTTTTTTCAGATTGATTTTTAATTAATATCATATATAATGAATGAGAAGGAAGGTGTATAACATGAGACACATTAGAACAAGCAAACGCGATCATGAAAGATTAGAAGAAATTATCGTTGATGAAATATTCCCATTAGAAAAAGCAACTATCCAAATAGATACGAATCAAAAAATGCAGACCATTATTGGTTTTGGTGGAGCTTTTACTGAATCAAGTGCATATAATTTATTAAGAATCAATAAAGAAGAAAGACAAAAAGCTATCAAAGCGTATTTTGACCCTGTTGATGGATTAGGATATACGATTGGAAGAGTATCTATTCACGGATGTGATTTTAGTTTAAATAGCTACTTATATATAGATGATTATGATGATACTTTAGACTCTTTTTCTATTAAAAGAGATCAACCCATTATAGATCTGATTAAAGAAGCATCAAAACATAGAGGTCAAGACATTAAAATTTTAGCATCACCATGGACACCTCCATTTTGGATGAAAGATAATCAATCACCGATCAAAGGTGGGAAGTTATTGCCGAAATATGATCAAATTTGGGCGAATTATTTTGTCAAATTCATTAGAGCTTATGAAAAAGCAGGTGTAGATGTGTTTTCTGTGACTGTTCAAAATGAACCGATGGCAGTCCAAAGATGGGACTCATGTATCTATGAAGCAGAAGATGAAGCAAGATTTGTTAAAGTATTAGGAAAAACATTTGAAAAAGAAAAATTAGACCAAAAGATCTATATTTGGGATCATAATCGTGATTTAATGTTTGATAGAACCCAAAAAATAATGGAAGACAAAGAAGCAAGCAAATATGTTTATGGTACAGCTTTTCATTGGTATGACAATGAGATGTTTGATGAAGTTAAAAAAACACATGATGCCTTTCCAGATAAACATTTAATCTTTACTGAAGGATGTCAAGAAGGTGGACCTCATCCTGGTGAATATGCTGTGGGTGAAAGATATGGAAGAAATATCATCAATGATTTAAGAAATTATAATGAAGGTTATATTGATTGGAACTTATTTTTAGATGATACTGGCGGTCCAAATCATGTAAACAATTTATGTTCATCTCCGATTTTACTCAACATTTTTCAAGAACAAATGCTGAAAAATCCTAGTTATTATTATATTGGACATTTCTCTAAATATATAAAACCAGGTGCAATCCAAATTGGATCAACGATTAATCAAGGGTTATACACCGTAGCATTTGAAAATCCAAATGGAAGTAAAATCGTTGTCATTCAAAATGAAAAAGAACAAGATTACACAATTGAAATTAAAGGACTAAATCAAAACATAAAATGTTTAAGTAAGTCACATAGTATTTCAACATTAATTATTTAATTTATAATTGAGGCGAGGTTGCTCGCCTTTTTTTTGTAAGCGTTTCAATTTTTTTTATAAAAAGACTTTACTTTTTAATTTTTTCTAATATAATGGAATTAGGAAACCGATTTCTCGAGGTGATAACGACATGATAAAAAAGCAATTTAAAAACTATGAAAATTATGGCTACTACTTTCCACTATTTAATCTAAAAGGGTTCAGATCAGCAATCACCCCGTTTTTTGCTGGAGATGTAAAAACCGATTTACATCATTATGCTATTGAACCAGCATCTGAATTAGAATTATACGAACATACGCAATCAAGAAATGTTCTTTTTATAGTTGATGGGCATACGTATTTCTTAAATGGACAAACCCATCTTCAACAAAATGATGATATGATTTATGAAACAGATATGCTTTACCAAAAAGTGACAAGAATAAATGCTAATCATCACATTGAGACACTATCATTTGTTCCACTTGATGACATGGCAGAACTACATCAAATAACTTATATCAATAAGACATCAAAAAGTCAAAACGTAAGAATCTTAACTGCAACACCTATTTATGGTAGAAGTGCTGACAATCTAAGAGATCACAGACATGTGACATCGTTACTTAATAGAATTGATGTTAAACAAGGTGCTGTTGTGGTTAATCCAACGTTATCGTTTGATGAAAGAGGACACCAAGATAACGACACAATATACACATTCATTGCCGATAGTCATGACTTAAAGATCGATGGATATATTCCGACAGTTGATGAATACTTAAATGGTGGATCATTCCATTTCCCAAGAGGATTAGATCGATTAGTTTTAGAAAACACTCATATTGACGGATATGAAGCTATGGGTGCTGTTTCATTTGAAGAAGTGACAGTTAAACCGAACCAATCGATCACCATCTATATGGCAATTGCGATAACAAAAAAAGAACTTGATATCACTAAATTTAAGCAAACATATTTTGACAAATCTTCTTTTGAATCTGCATTATTTAAAACAAACACATTTTTCATGAAGTATGTTGAAGAACTATCTTTTGAAATTGATTCTAAAGAAACATCTAATCAATTAAGATGGGTCGCTTTACAACCACTTTTAAGAAGATATTATGGGAATTCATTTCTTCCTCTGCATGACTATGGAAAAGGTGGACGTGGATGGAGAGATTTATGGCAAGATTTATTAGCCTTAATCATGACTAACGATGACAGTGTTTTTGAACTTTTATATAGCAATTTTGCAGGTATAAGAATTGATGGTTCTAATGCGACAATTATTGGAGACCAACCTGGAGAATTTAAAGCAGATAGAAATCAAATTACACGTGTTTGGTCAGATCATGGTGTTTGGCCACTAATCACTACCAAATTATATATTGATGAGTCAGGAGATATAGATTTTCTATTAAGAAAGCAAACATATTTCCAAGATAAATTTACACATTATACTAAGAAAACAACAACACCTCATCAAAAAAATCTTTTAAGAGCTAAAGATAATCAAATCTATGAAGGTACGATTTTAGAACACTTACTGATTGAAAACCTTGTGGGGTACCATAATATTGGTAAACATGGGTTTACAAAACTAGAAGATGCGGACTGGAATGACGGTCTTGATATGGCAACAAAACTAGGTGAAACGATAGCATTTACGCATATGTATGCTGAAAATCTTAGCCTATTAGCACATTTAATTAAACATTTAAAAGTAGATCATATTGAACTTTTTGAAGGCTTTGAATTATTGCTAGTAGAAAACGCTAATCTAGAATCATATTTCGAAAAAGCAGAGGCTTTTAGTGGAATTAAAATTACAAAAGATAAATATGAACTTGCTGATATTTTACAAAAACTTGCGGATGACAAAAAAGCATTTTTAAATGTAAAAGCACTTGAAAATGACACATACCAAAGCTATTACAATAATGATGGAGAGCTTTTAGATAACGAAGAAACATTGAGCTTAACTGGTCAAGCGATGGCACTTTTGGCTCATACACCATCAAAAGAACAAGCACTAAAGATTGCTCAAAAAACAAAAGAAAAATTATTTAACCCAAACATTGGTGGATATCATCTAAACTCAGATCACAAGAAGGTGCTTCACAATATGGGAAGAGCTTTTGGATTTGCTTATAATCACAAGGAAAATGGTGCAATATTCTCTCATATGGTCATGATGTATGCATATGGATTATATAATTACAACCTTTCTAAAGAAGGTAGAGAAGCTGCGTTTAATGTGTTATATCAATCACAAAAAACAGCATCTCATGTTTGGGCTGGTATTCCAGAATATTTCACTGAAAAAGGTGTAGGTAAATATACATACTTAACGGGTTCTGCGAGTTGGTTATTATTGCTCATAAGAAATCAAACCTTTGGTATTCGTTTTGAATTAGGCGAACTCACTTTAAACCCTAAGTTAACAAAGGCTGATTTTATCGATGGTAAAGCTTCAATTACTACTTATCTATTTAATCAAAAACGAAAAGTAACTTATCATAATGACAAAAACTTAGCATACGGCTCTTACCAAATATCTAAAATTTTATCAAATGGGAAAAGAGTCGAACAACCTATCAAACAATTAGAAAATGATATTGAGGTATACTTAGATGAAATTATTTGACACATATCTTGCAGAAGGCATTGGATATGAAAAACTATTCAATTTTCAATCATGGAGAATAGCAAGACTTAATTATATCGAAGAACTTGATATAGAACATATAAACTTTATTGAATGCCATTTAGAAACAGATGAAGTATTTGTTTTACTCAATGGTCAATGCCATATGTTTTTAACAAAAGATCAAGAACATAAAACCTTTGAGTATTTTTCGATGGAACCATTTAAAATCTATCGTATTCCAAAAGGTGTCTATCATGCACATGCACTATCAAAAGATGCACAATTACTCATCATTGAAGAGGAAAATACATGTGATGGCAACTCCCATAGAATCTATTTGAACGAAGAAGAAATGCAGACGATAAAAAAACTTGCATTGGGTGCTAAGTATGACTTATAAATTATTATGGGCAGATAGTTTTGATAAAGATGGTTATCTAAATCCAGATATTTGGAATGTAGAAACGGGTGGACATGGATTTGGGAATAATGAATCTCAATTTTATACCAATCAAGAAAAAAATATTTTTGTTAAAGATCAAATGTTACATATAGCTGCACATAAAGAATCCTATGAGCATAGAGACTATACGTCCGGAAAAATTTCAACTTATCAAAAAAAGCATATTAAATATGGACGTATTGAAGTAAAAGCTAAACTTCCAAAAGGCAAAGGTACTTGGCCAGCAATATGGTTATTAGGTGAAAATAAAAAAGAAGCTGGGTGGCCATTATGTGGAGAAATTGATCTCATTGAACACATTGGTAGAAGACCAGGTCAATTTCATTTTTCACTCCATTCTAAAACATTTAATCATAGAAAAAACAATCATTTAACCTATGTTTATGAAGATTTATCACTGTTAGATGGTTTCCAAATTTTTTCAATTGACTGGGATGAAAAACAAATCTCATTTTATATAAACAATAAATTGATGGCAACTTTTAAAAAGAGTAAAGATGCATCAGTTGAGGATTGGCCTTTTGATCAACCATTTTACCTCATCATTAATTTAGCGATTGGTGGACATTGGGGTGGAGACATTGATGATCAAATCTTTCCAGTTGAATTGCAAATTAAATCAGTAAAGGTATATGAAAGAAGTGAATCATAAGTGACAAAAAAGCGAACGATATATAATATCGCAAAAGAGTTAAATCTAGCACCAGGTACCATTTCAAAAGTTATTAATCAAACTGGTAATGTATCGATGAAAACAAGAGAAAGAGTGCTTGCCTACATCAAAGAAGTCGGATATGTTCCAAACAATTCAGCACGTATGCTTAAATCTAAAAGAACGTTTACTGTTGGGATTGTGTTTACTGAAGAGTCAGATGTTGGTTTAGAACACTCATTTTTCTCAAGCATTTTACAACACTTTAAATCATACGTCGAATTACAAGGATATGAACTTAGTTTTATCGTAAAAAAACTTGGACAACATGAACTATCATATTTAGAATGGTGCATGAACAAACGAGTAGATGGTGTTTATATTGTGGTTGGTAATTATAATGATAAGGGATTATATGAACTCATAGAAAGTCCAATACCAGCAGTATCAACGGATATGCTTGTTCCTGGGCTTCATACTGTCGTTAGTGATAATGAAATGGGTATGAAATTAATCTTTGATTATATAAAAGACCAATTGCATGTAAATAAACTAGCATTTATATCTGGACCTAAAACATCAAAAGCCTTTAATGAACGTGTAGAGGCATATCATAAGTTCATAAATACTTATGGCATGAATAGCATAGTTGATGTGGTTTACGCTGAAAGTTTTGGATTTACCAGCGGATATAATGCTGCTCAAACTTTAGTAAACCAAGCGACACAGTTACCTGAGTGCATATTAGTAGCCAGTGATGATATTGCTTTAGGTGTATTAAAGGGATTAAAAGATTTTGGGATTAAAGTGCCTGAACAAGTAAGTGTTATAGGATTTGATGATATCGCATTTGCGAAACACTTTACACCATCGTTAACAACAATTAGACAAGATCGAAAAGCATTAGGAGAAACTGCAGCCAAGCTATTGCTTGAACTTATAGAAAACCCTCATGAAGACATCGATGAAGTGGTGAAACTTCCAGTGAAACTTGTTGTCAGAGACTCAACTAGAAAAAAATGAATTAAAAATATTGAAAACGGTTTCTTATTATGTTATGATATAAATATATAGGTTAAAGAAACCGGTTTCCTAAAAGGAGAAAAAGTATGGAAAAATATCACTTTCAACAACTTAACTATCAAAAACAAAAACCATTCTCAAGCTTCTTAAGTGGGATTTCCGGCTTAAAAGGTATTCCTCTATGGGCATTTTATGTGAATAGAGGTCAATTGATTGCATCATTTGGTGTAAAAAATAAAAATGGACAAATTATGGAGTTCTTTCCAGCAAACGCTGCATATCATTATGTATCGAAGATTGGATTTAGAACATTCATCAAAATAAATAACGAAACATATGAGTGTTTCAAAGAAGAAAATGACCATCAAACATTAGATGTTTATCAAGATAAAGTATCAATATCTGAACATATTGAAAAGTTTGATATCACTGTAAAAGTAACATATTTTACATTGCCAAACGAAAGATTGGCATCACTAAACAGAAAAGTGGAAATCATTAATCACAACAAAGAAAACATTGATGTTGAGATTGTTGATGGATTAACACAAATTCTGCCTACAGGTATTGATTTTGGTGGATATAAAGCAGTATCTAACTTACTTCAAAGCTGGATGGAATCAAAAAACACAAAAGATTATGTGTTTTACACTCTAAGAGGATCAACAGGTGATGAAGCAGAAGTTTCTGAAATAACAGAAGGGCATTTCATTCACACAATTTCAAGTGTTGATAACACTTATATCTATGATTACAAAGCTTTGTTTGGTGAAGATACATCTTTAAATGCTCCATATCATTTCATTGATGGATCGTTAAAAACTCAAAAACAAACACATGTGAATCAAGTTCCATGTGCATTCTCATATCAAACATATAAAGGTTTAAAAACAGAAGAGCCTGTACAATTTGTATCTATGTTTGGATATGTAGAACATGAAGAGAAATTAAATAGCTTGGTTAAAAAAACAAGCTTAATTTATGTGAATGATAAAGAATTAGAAAACCAAAAACTTCATGAAGATATTACAAGTGTTGTGGAAACAAAAACAAATTTCCCAATATATGATGCTTATATCAAACAAAGTTATATGGATAATGTTCTTAGAGGTGGATATCCACTACAACTTAAAGTTAAAGATGGTTTCGCTTCTTATTATGTTTACTCGAGAAAGCATGGTGACCTTGAAAGAGATTATAATTTCTTTAACTTAGAACCAGCATACTACTCTCAAGGTAATGGTAACTTTAGAGATGTTTTACAAAATAGAAGAAATGATTTATTGTTCTTCCCAGAAATTAAAGCATTTAACATTAAAATGTTTGCTTCATTTATCCAAGATGATGGATACAATCCACTATCTATTGAAGGGGTTAAATTTACATATTTAGATCAAACTGATACTTATCCTAGAGAAATTCAAAACCTACTTAAACAACCATATACACCTGGAACTTTATTAATGGCACTTGAAGACCATGGTTTAGAACAAGCATTCAATAGAATTCTTGAAAAATCAAAAGTTAATTTTCAAGCATCATTTGGAGAAGGTTATTGGGAAGATCATTTTACTTACTTACTAGATTTAATCGAAAACTTTGAAACCGTTTATCCGGATCAAATGAGTGATTTATTATTTAATGAATATGTAGGATTCTATCAATCTAACGCATATGTAGTTCCAAGAGATGAAAAGTATGTGTTAACCAAAAAACAAACTGTTAGACAATTTGGAGCTTTAAAACATCTTGATCCAGTTGATACATGGTTAAACAATGGAAAACAAGAATTAAAAGTACCAATTGTTGGGAAATTAATGACACTGATCATTAATAAGTTTGCTCATCTGGACCCTTATGGTATTGGATTATCATATGAAGGAAACAAACCAGGATGGAACGATGCATGTAATGGTCTTCCAGGTCTCTTTGGATCTGGTGTATCTGAAATGTTTGAACTTAAAAAACTAGCTAAATTTGTTCATACACAATTATTAAAGTCTGAAAATCAATCATTTATTTTACTTGAAGACACTGCACAACTACTTATGGGACTTAATGATATGGAAGAAAAAGATGATCTAACCAATTGGAATCATCGTATGAACTTATTAGAGAACTACCGTCTAAAAAGATTGAATAGAAGTGTAGAAACCGTAGAAATCAATCATGATTTAGCTGTATCTATACTAGAGAAAATTTTAAGACAACTAGAAAAATCAACTGAAAAAGCAAAACAAGTTGATGAAGTCATACCGACTTACCTAACATTTGAAGCAGAAAGTTATGATCAAATTTTAGATGATAAAAATCAACCAATCATTGGACATTATGGATTGCCACTTGTTAAGGTGAACTCATTTAAAATGAAACCACTGCCAAGTTTCTTAGAAGGACCAGCAAGATACATAAAAAATTCTAATGATAAAGAAGAAGCTTATGAAATTTATCAAAAAGTTAAAAAAACGGGATTATATGATAAAAAGCATAAGTTCTATCAAACCAGTGTTTCGCTTGAACATGAATCTTTTGAAATCGGAAGATTAAAAGCTTTCACTCCAGGATGGTTGGAAAGAGAATCAAACTTCTTACACATGACTTATAAATATTTACTAGGTTTATTAAAAGTAGGTCTTTATGAGACATTCTATAAGGAAATTCAGTCAAATTATACATGTTTTATGGATCCTAAAGTTTATGGTCGTTCACCACTAGAAGTTTCATCATTTATCGCGACTTCATCAAATCCTGATCCTAAAAAACATGGTCAAGGTTTTGTAGCAAGATTATCTGGATCAACAGCTGAAATGTTGTCAATGTATCAGTTTATGTTCCATGGTAAACATATTTTTGAACTAAAAGAAGGTAACTTAATTTACAAACCAAAACCTAAATTAAGTAAAACATTCTTTAAAGATCAAAAAGTGGAAACAACACTCTTTGGATCGATCAAAGTAATTTATGAAAATCCAAAGAACTTAAACACTTTTGATGATGAAGCATATATAGAAAAAATCATCGTCAAAAAAGATGGTGAAACAAAGACCTTTAATCAAGGCTTTGTGGATGGAACTTGGGCAAATGACATTAGAGAAAAAAATGTCTTTGAAATAATTGTCTATTACAATAAGGAGGAAAATAGATGAAAAAGAAATTAATGCTTGTCACATTAATGTTAGTAGCTGTATTCACACTCATTGCGTGTGGAGAAGAAGATCCAATTGATGAAAATCCTCTAACAGCGATAACATTTAGTGGCGCAGACAACGTAACTCTTGACTTTGAGGAAGAATTCAATGTACTTGATGGAGTTACTGCAACAGGTAATAACGGTGTAGATTATAGTGATTTAATCACATATTCTCATGTTGCTACAACGATTATTACAGATGATGTTTTAGATACGACTGTGACTGGTAATCATATTATTAAATATGAAGTTGAAGTTGAAGGCATCTTAGCTCAAAAATTCAGAACAATCACAGTTAATGAACCAGCACCAATTGAAGGTCAAATGTTACTTAACCCTGACTTTTCACAAGGTACAGCTGGTTGGGATGGTAGTGCTGTTTATATTGCAGATGGCGCAGAAATGACACTATCAACTGAAGAGTTTGACGGAAACCCTGCTCTAAAAGCTGAAGTTGTAGTAGGTGCTAACGTTTGGACTCCAAGATTTGGGCAAATGAATGTACCTTTTGAACAAGGTAAAACTTATGAAGTATCTTTCAAAGCTAAATCAAGTGTAGAAAAGACAATTAACTTACAAGTTGGTGAAATCTTAGCTGCAGCACCTTGGTGGGATGACTTTAAAGAAGGTTTAACTGTTCATAAAACAATCACTACTGAATGGGCTACTTATTCATATAAATTTACAATGACTGAAGATAACCAACGTGGTGGTCTATTATTTGAAATGGGTACAATTGGTGGCGAAGCTATTAATGCTACTTTATGGTTTGATGATATTGCAATTACAGAAACTACACCTGATGTAGATGAAACTGCTCCAGCATTCACTGGTTTAGTTGCAAATAGATCAGTATTAGTTGGTAATCCATTTGATCCAATGAACGGTGTAACTGCATTTGATATCGTTGATGGCGATGTTACTGAAGATATCGTTGTTGTTATTGAAAATGGTCTTGGTGATGTTGTAACTACAGTTGACACATCAGTTGAAGATACATTTACAATCACTTATACAGTAGTTGATGCTGCTGGTAATGAAGCAGAATTTGTTGTAACTTTAGAAGTAGTTGGTATGCAATTTAACGAAACTAATTTAGTTGCTAATCCTTCATTTGAAGCTGCACTTAATGAAACAACTCCTGAATGGGCTGTTTGGTCACAAGATTGGGGTACTGCTCCAGTTGTTGTAGCTGCTATTGATACTACAAATGGTGTTTATACAGTAGATGTTACTGGTGGTGGAGATGCTGCTTGGGCTGTTCAAGTATTCCAAGATGGTTATTTAACATTAGAAGAAGGCGTAACTTACCGTTTATCAGTAACAGTTGCTGCAGAAGTAGCTAGAAAGATGAATGTTGCTTTAGGTTATGGCGATCCATGGGTTGAATATGCAAGATTTAATGGTGTAGATGTTGCTGAAACAGAAGCTACATTAGAATTCTTATTCACAGTAACTCAACCTACTCATGCAGTTAAATTAGTCTTCGAACTTGGTTCACAAGACGGATTTGCTGATGGTACAGTTACATTTAGTGAAGTTAAATTACAAGAAGCATTATTAGATGAATTATTAGTGAATACAACTTTTGACAATCTAGGTTGGACTGGGTTCCACAATGATTGGGAAGGTTCAGTTGCTACATTAACAGTTGTTGATGGTGAGTTCAAATATGAATTAACTAAATACACTAATGGTTCAGCTGGTTACTTATTACAATTAATTTACAATGAAAAACTTACTTTAGAAGCTGATACAGCTTATGAATTTACTTTCGATGCTTATGCATCTAAAGCATTAGACTTAACTCCATTCTTTACACAAGGTGAAGCTGGCGGTTGGAATAACATTGCAACTTCTGGTCCTGTATCAATCGATGGAACTAAAGCTAGTTATACAGTTACTGTTTTAACAGGCAGTGATATGTCATTACCATTTGAATTAAAATTTGAATTTGGTACACAATTTGCACCATTCGAATCAGGTTCTGAATGGATTATGTTTGATAATCTTTCATTTAAGAAAGTAGAAGCAGAAGCTCCAGAATTATTATTAAATGGTACTGCTGATCAAGTATTAAACTGGAATTATGACAATGCTGGTGGTGGTGAAGGCTCTATGGCTTATGTAGGTGGCAACGCAGTTGTTACAGTTACAGCTATGGGTGAAGCATACCAACCACATATGTACCAAATGTTAGATGGCTTAAAAGCTGGTAATTATGTACTTAAAGTTGTTGTTACTTCTTCAGTTTCAAGAGATTTAAGAGTTAATATGGTAGTACCTGCTTGGGGTTATGCATCATTATTAACTGATGGTAAAGAAGACTTTGCTGTTGTTGCTGATCAAGAAACAGTTATTTATGTTGAATTTACAATCGAAAATGATATTACTGATGAAGTTAAATTTGAGTTTGATTTTGGTGGTCTAGGTGTTGACTTAGTCTCTGAAGTTGGTACATTTACAATTTCTGAAATATTCCTTTATCAAGATCTAAACTAAGGAGGTAAATGATGAAAAAATTATTTACATTATTAATGGTTTTAGTGTTAGGTTTCGTTCTTTACGCATGTGGAGACGAAGATCCAGTTGATCCTAACGGACCTACACAAACCATCGCGTTATCTTATGCAGATTGGGGCGACGCAGAGTTCAACCAACGTATGATTGACGCTTTCGAAGAAAAATATCCACATATCGATGTTACATTAAGAACTGACATCGAAGGTAGTGGTGAAGCATTTACTGGTAACTTAGTTACAGCTGCTCAAGCTGGATTATTACCTGACGTATTTGCAACTGATAATGTTCCTACAGTAATTAACGCTGGATTAACTTTAGATGTTGCTGAATATTGGGATGCTGATGCAGATACAGATTTAGTATACGAAAATATTGCTGCTACAGGTGTTTATAATGGTAAGCGTTATGCTGTTCCATCATTCCAATTCTTAAAGGGTATTATGATTAACCTAAATATCTTTGAAGAAGCGAACTTAACAACTGTTGAAGGAAAATATCGTATTGATAATGATGGATATCCAGTCAAAGATTGGACATTCGAAGAGTTTGTTGAAATTGCTAAAGTGATTAAAAACTTTGAGTTAAATGGTGATACACTAGTTGATCCTGCAAACACTGTTGTTGGTTTAGATACATGGTATGGATCTCCAGATTTCCAACAAGTATGGCCGATGATGGAAGATGAAAATGTTCAATATGATACTTGGGATGGCACACAATTTAACTACACATCTGCAGATTGGATTTATGCAATGGAAGAAAAAGTTAAATTACACCAATTAACAAATGGTACAACAACACGTTTCACTCAAGAAGTTTATGATGAAAATGAAATTCTACAAAATTACTTGATTCAAACAGGCGTTGGTGCTATGGATATCGAAGGTTCTTGGCAATTTTGGGTAATCAAAGATGCTAAAGAAACAAATGGTATTGATTTAGGTTTCTGGCCTTATCCAAGTGGGGATGCTGGTTTATTCCCACCAACAATTCTAGATTATCAAGCAGTTTCATCTCAAACTGACTATCCAGAAGAAGCATATTTACTTGCTAAATGGATGACATTTGGTCAAGATGGATGGAAAGCACGTCTAGATTTATTAGAAGAAGACCGCGATGAAGCACTTGCAAATGGTGAAGAACCAGTGCATTTAGACAGATTCCCTGTAGCTGACTATCCAGGCGTTTGGGACAGAGTTTATGACTTAGTTGATGGTATTGAAGGTATTGATTATATCTTTAATCGCATTGAGTATGCTAAACCAGACTTAGACAAATGGTTACCAGGCTATAAAGATTTCTGGGCATGGGTCAATGATCCTGAAAACCCTTATAATTGGGAAAACTTAGTAACTGCTGGTCCTGAATCAGTAAGTACATATGCAGTACAATGGGAAAATAAAGCAAACGAGATTGTTCAAGGACAACTTAACACTTTAGGTTCTGATTGATTATAATTTAAAAAAGTTGAAAGAGGGGATAATATCCCCTCTTGATACTATATTTATGGAGGCAATATGAAAAAAACATTAGATATTTTAAAAAAGGGATTAAATGCTATTGTAACTTTTTTTAAATCATTAACCATTAAGAAAGGATTGATACTATTCTTTTCTATTTTTCTCTTAACTGTCTTGACGGTTTCTTTTTTTAAGGTATCTGATAATCATCAGTTTTATGAGACACAGTCTCTCTCTTATGATTATTCAAATCAAACACTTTCACAAGCCTATGAACAAACACTATATAGTGAATTAAAGCAGGGGTACCTGAATCAAAACATAGAAGATGCAGGTGTTGAAAGGACTATTGTAACAAGTGAAATGCAAGGTGAAATGATTGATCTAAACGATGATGAGTATCAAGATATCGTAGATGATTACTTAGCTTCAAATCAAACCAGTGATCATGTATTCTTATTGAGTGAAACAACAGATATTTCATGGACTCATGATGAACCAACATCTGGTTTATATTACTTTGCAATTGACTATTACGAACTTCAAGAAAATATTGATCAAGCTCAAATTGCTATTTCTATTAACGGTGAACCTCAATTTTATGAAGCTCAAACTCTAGTTTTAAACTCTAAATGGGTTTATGAAACTTATGACTTTGCACTAGATCGTTATGAAAATGAAATTATGCCAAGTTCAAATAAGATTAAAGATTGGTACAATCAACCGATTTATGATTATAGAGGTATGCATCCAGGATATTTTGGTTTTTATCTAGAACAAGGCGATGAAATTACGATATCATTTGTAAATCAAGAGGTACTCATTGGTCAAGTATATTATATTGATAATGTATCCTATCAATCATATGAATCTTATTTAGAAATGTATCCAAATGCAGAAGTTATCAATGAGCAAATTATGATTTCAGCTAGAAATATTTTATATAGAAATAACCCTTCAATTAGACTTAGAACAGAACAAGATCCATCAAACATGTATTATGATACTCAGTTTTTAAGACTGAACGTCATTTTTGGTGATTCTTGGCAAAATTCTGGTGATAAGGTTACTTATGAAGTCGACGTTGAAACATCAGGTTTTTATCATTTATCATTTAAATATCGTCAATATATGATTAAAGATTTACCTGTATACAAAAAAATTAGCATTGATGGAGAAGTACCTTTTGATTTGTTTGAAAGTTACGCTTTTCCTTACACAACAAATTTCATCAATAGAACATTAACTGATGAAAACAATGAGTTTATTAAGGTTTATTTAGAAGCTGGTACGCATGAAATCACTTTAGAGTCTGTCAATTATCCATATCGCGATATTATTGAGACAGTTCAATATGTGATGCAAAATATTCAATCTCTTTCACTTGAAATTAAGCGCTATACAGCAGGTGGAACAGATCGATATAGAGATTGGGATATTGAACTATATTTCCCTAATGCAGAAAGTGATATTAGAAGTTGGGCTTTACTATTAGAAGATACTTATAATGCGTATTTACCTTTATCTGAAATCGAAGAACCGGCAGAAATCGCAAACTTAAAAGTTGCTGCTACACGTTTAAATAACATCGCTGATGATATCAATCAATTACCATCCATGATGGTACAATTTTCAGATGGAGATTCATCAGTCAATCAAATATTAGGCAATTTAATGGAAAATCTACTTAGAACAAATATGGAAATGGAACGCTTAATCGTGCATGGTGATACAGAAATTCCAAAACCATATGCTAATTTCTTTGTGAGATTTTTTGAAGGTGCAAAACGTTTAGTTTTATCATTTATCAATAATCCATATTCTGCATCAGATAGAAATGATGAAGATTTGACTGTTTGGGTGAATCATCCAAGACAATATATTGAAATTATGCAACGTTTAATCGATCAAAACTATACAGGAAATAGAAGAGTCACATTATCACAAATGCCTGATCAAAACAAACTTGTTTTAGCGAATGCTAGTGGACAAGCTCCAGATTTAGCAATTGGTGTTGATCACTGGATTCCTTATGATTTTGCAGTCAGGGATGCAGCGCTTGACTTAAGACAATTTGAAGGCTATGAAGCATCTGTTTCTAAATTTGCTAAAGGTGCGATGATTCCTTATGTCTTTGAAGATGGTGTTTATGCACTGCCTGAAACACAAGATTTCTGGGTAACTTATTACCGTAGAGATATTTTAAATAGTATTGGTATTACTGAAATTCCACAAACATGGGAAGAAATTATAGAGATTCTTCCGTTACTTCAAAGTTATGGTATGAATTATTTTGTCCCAATCGCGCAGTTTAGTGGACTTAAACCATATGTTGCAACATTACCATTTATTTATCAATTTGGTGGAGATTTATATGCGCCAGATGGTATGTCAACTGCAATTAACTCTGAACAAACTTTAGAAGGTATTACGTTAATGAGTGATTTATTTACGTTATATAACCTTCCTAAATATGTACCAAATTTCTATAACCATTTTAGATATGGCTTATTACCTATTGGTATATCTAACTTAGCAACTTATATCTTATTAGAAACTGCAGCAGTAGAACTTGATGGTCTTTGGGCAATGGATTTACACCCAGGTGTCTATAACGAAGAAACTGATGAAATCATCAGATACTCATCTGTTGGTGGACAAGCATCAATGATTATGAGCTCAACAGCATATCCTGAAGAAGCATGGGACTTCTTAGAATGGTGGATGTCAACACCTATTCAAAGCGAGTTTGCATTCTTATTACAATCTACTTATGGACAAGCATATTTCTGGAATACAGCAAATATGGAAGCATTTGAAACTATTTCTATGCCAGATGAATATAAAGATATCATCTTAGCACAATGGGAATATGGTATGGAAGCATCAAGAATTCCAGGTGCATACATGGTTGAACGTTCAATCAGTAATGCATGGACATCAATTGTTTTTGAAGGAACTAACCCAAGACAAGCATTAGATGAAGCTGTTCGCGTTTCAGATCGTGAAATCATTTATAAGATGGCAGAATTCGGATATACAGAAAACGGGGTCATTGTTAAGGAATATATTGTGCCTAGTATTTATAACATTGATCGTTGGTTAACGGAGGTAAATCATGACTAGAAGAATGAATCATCCAGCATGGTTTATCCTACCATATTGGACGCTATTTTTGGTATTTGTTATTGTACCAGTGTTGGCAGCGGTATTCTTATCGTTTACATACTTTAATGCAATACAAGCACCATCAGTGATTGGTATTACCAATTATATAGAACTTATTACAATGGACACAGTTTTCATGCAATATGTATTATCTAACACGTTAAAATTTGCATTAATTGTTGGACCGGTGGGTTATATTATGGCATTTATGCTTGCATGGATGCTCGCACAAATTCCACAAAAATATCGCACAGTTTTAGCTATTATTTTATACTCTCCATCCTTAACGATGGGGGTTGCAATGGCAGCGATGTGGCGTATCATTTTCTCAGGTGATTCACAAGGTTATCTAAACAGTTTACTTTTAAACTGGGGTGTCATTTTAGAGCCAATTCAATTCTTACAATCACCAGATTATTTAATGACCATTATGATTGTCGTCAGTCTATGGTCTTCAATGGGTGTAGGTTTCCTTGCGATGTTAGCTGGGGTCCTCAACATTGATCAAACTTTATATGAAGCTGCTTATGTGGATGGTATTAGAAATAGAGCACAAGAAATTTTCTATATTACAATTCCATCTATGAAGCCACAAATGCTATTCGGGGCAGTTATGGCAGTTGTTACAACATTTCAGGCAGGTGGTATTGGGGTTCAACTTTCTGGATCCAATCCGACACCACAATATGCAGGTCAGCTCATTGTCAATCATATTGAAGACTTTGGGTTCATTAGATATATGATGGGTTATGCCGCAACCGTTTCAGTTGTTTTACTACTCATGGTATATTTTATATCAAAAGTTACATGGAAAATTTTAGGAGAAAAGGAGTGATCGTATGGCATCAGCAAGTTTCCAAGGTACAAAAATTAATCCAACGAGATTACATAGAAGCCAATTACCATTCTTTCTGTTCTTAATTCCTTTTTCAACGTTGATGATATTACCTATTTTATTTATTGTCAACCATGCTTTTAAGCCAAGAAGTGAATTATTTGCGTATCCACCTAGATTTTTCGTAAGAAACCCTACGTTTGATAACTTTAATGAATTATCTCGATTGGTATCGGCATCAGGTGTTCCTTTTTCAAGATATTTAGTTAATAGTTTAATTGTAACTATCATCGGTGTTACCCTTGCAATTTTTATAACAGCTTTTTCAGCATATGCGCTTTCTAAGTTAAAATTTAGAGGTAAAAAGCTATTATTTGAAATTAATACATTAGCATTGATGTTTGTTCCAATTGCTGTTCAAATACCTAGATATTTGATTATTGCACGATCAGGATTAATTGATACATATGCAGCACACATCTTACCGGTCATTGTTATGCCGGTTGCGATGTTTTTGATTAAGCAATTTATTGACCAAACACCAAATGAAATTATTGAATCAGCAAAAATAGATGGTGCATCAGAGATGCAAATCTTTATGAAGATTGTTTTACCTGTTATTGCACCAGCTGTTGCAACAGTGGGTATTCTAGCTTTCCAAGCGATTTGGAATGATGTATCTACATCTGTTTTATACATTAATGATGAATCAAAAAGAACTTTAGCATTCTATATGCAAAGTTTAACATCTTTACAAGGTAATACTGTAGCAGGGCAAGGGATGGCCGCTGCAGCATCTTTAATCATGTTTATTCCAAACTTGATTCTATTTGTATTCTTACAAGGTAAAGTCATGAACACCATGGCTCATTCAGGTATCAAATAATGAAAAAGCTATTTATATTATTCTTTCTATTAACGTTAACACTCATCCCAACGTTAAAAGTAGATGCAAACGGACTACCTTATTCCACATTTACGTATAGTAGTGCACTTGGTCGTATGGTTTGGACTCAAGATGCTTATATTCCTTTATCAATCCAAACAGAGCTTGCTGGTCTAGAATTAGATCAACCAAGTGATATCACTGTAGATGCTAATGATAATGTTTATATCGCCGATCTTGGAAATAAACGTGTCATTAGATATAGTCTAGCTGATGATACTGTACTGACTATTGGAGAAGGTCTATTAGATCAACCTACGGGTATTCATGTCGGTGAAGATGGACATTTATATGTCGCAGATTTTGGATTAAAAATGGGTCTAAAATTTGTTTATGATGAAAATCAAAATGAATATGTTTTAGAAACAACTTATCAAAAACCTGTAAATACACCTTATTTTTCAGATTCAGATGCATTTGATCCAACAAAGATCATTACTGATAAAGGAAATAATGTTTATATCCTATTAGCTGGTAATATCAATGGACTAGCTGAGTATGAAAACTCTGGAGATTTCTTTGGATTCTTTGGTGGGAACACAATTCCAAATACATGGGATAATGTCTTAAGATTTATTTTGTTTGATGAAGATCAAAGACGTGAATGGTTCCAAATGATTCCAGATCCTGTTTATAATATTGCAGTGGATAGAGATGGTTTAATCTTGACCACTACAAAAGGTGTAGATGGTTATAAAAAATTAAACATCGCAAATTTTGTTTACAACGAATCGGTATGGGGCTTTGATACTACAGAAGATTTATTTGTAGGACCATACGATACGATTTTTAACATCACAACAGATGGATATATCGTTGAATATGCACCAGATGGCTCAGTTTTATTTGTTTTTAGTGGACTTGATACAAGTAATCAAAAAGGTCTATTTAAAGCGCCAACTGGTATTGCAGTAGATTCAAAAAATAATATTTATGCACTTGACCAAGAAACATCGGCACTTCAAGTATTTATTCCTACTGAATTTGCAGATTTGGTTCACTATGCAATTAGTTTATATCAAGATGGTCGTTATAGTGAGTCTTTAGAACCTTGGCAAGAAGTACTTAAAATGAATGGTTTATTTGACTTAGCAAACAAAGGTATTGGTAACGCATATTTCTCTGATATGGAATATGAGAAAGCTATGGAATACTATGAAGTTGCAAGAGATCAAACTGGATATTCAGATGCATACTGGGAAGTAAGAAATGATGTTTTACTTAACAGTGGTGGTGTTGCTGTAACGTTTGTCTTAATTGCGATTGTGTTATACTTTGTGAATCTATTTACACACTTTATGGATTATGTTAAACTACCATTTAAAAAGGCAAAAACGTACTTATCTAAATATAAGACGTATCAAGAATTAGTATTCCCATTTTATATCTTTAAACATCCAGCAGATGGATATTATGGTATAAAACGTGAGAAGAAGGGATCTAATTTTACAGCAACCATTTATATATTATTATTCTTCTTAGCGTATATTTACTGGATTTATGAGACTAGCTTCTTATTTAACAGTAGAATACCATCAGAAATCAATCTTTTTGAAGAACTTATTAAAATTATAGTTCCATTTATGTTGTGGGTAGTTGCAAACTATCTTGTTTGTAGTATTAGAGATGGAGAAGGTAAATTAAGAGACGTTTTCCAAGCATCTGCTTATACATTATTACCAATGATCATCACATTCCCGATTGTAACGATTGTATCAAAAGGCTTAACTTATAACGAAGCCTTCATTTATGATGCACTTTTAATTATCGGATTAAGTATTACAGTGATTTATTTCATTGTGATGGTTAAAGAGATTCACTTCTACGATATGAAACCAACCATTGGTAATATTTTGATTTCAATATTTACAGCATTAATGATTGTTGCAGTTTTATTTATCGTTTATTTATTACTTAATGAAGTATTTGGTTTATTTGCAGATATTGTAAGGGAGTTGATTAACCGTGGCTAAATATATGAAATATGTATTAATTGTTCTCATATTTAGTATGAGTGTTCTTGTGATAACTTATGGTTATCAACCACCTAGAGTATCTCAAGAAACTGATGTTGAAACAAATTTCAATTACATCAATCAAATCTTTTTAGAATCATCTAGATATACACAAAAAGATCAAGTTGATCAAGCTATCTTAGATGTTTATCACGATGATTTCCAAATTGAATTTACTTCTGCAGACATTTTAAGCTTAGGGTTTGAAGTTATGTTTGATACACCTGAGTTAACTGTATATTTTGAAAAAGACTCATTTTCGATGATGGTTTATAACAAAGTAACAGATTACTTATGGTCATCAAGACCAGAGTTTCAAGGGATTAGTGGCAATAGAGAAAATAATACTCAAAACAGAAATCTGATGAATTCTGGATTATGGGTAAGTTATGTAAGAAGTCAAAATGTCACAGCATCTACGATATCTACTGAATCATTATATTCATTAGCTGAAGCATCTTATGTTACCGATGGATCTATTAAAGAAGGACAAGAAGATCCGCTTAATGTCTATCAACTTGAAGCTGGAAGTTACGCGACTAGAAGAGTATCAACATCAATTAAAAATAAAACAACAACTGGATTTACAGTTGCTGTTGATTTAAAGACAATTGATATTAAGTTTGAAGTTAACATCAGTTTAATCGATGGTGTTTTAGGTGTTCATATTCCTGTTGAACTGATTGAAGAATATGATGAAATCTATCGTTTGTTATCAATTCAAGTATTCCCTTATCTAGGGGCTACTAGAGAAGATTATTTCCCAGGGTATATGATGATTCCAGATGGAGTTGGTGCTTTAGTAAGAACCAATAAAGCATATAATACATCATTTACATCACCATTTTATGGTATCGATTTAGGATATACTCAAACATCAATTCCTCAACTATCAGTACCAATTTTTGGTTTGGTTCATGAACATGGCGCAAATGGATATTTAGCAGAAGTTGAAGAAGGTGCTGAAGTTACAACCCTACTTGCTCAATTTTGGGGTACTAATACAAGATATCATCGTATAGGAACTAGATATAATGTTAGACAAATGTATCGCTATATTATTAATAAAGCTGGAGATGGTAATGATACCATCAGCGATAATTTTACAACCAGTGATTTTAAAATCAATTACTATTTCTTATCAGATGATGATGCTTCATATGTTGGTATGGCAAAAATCTACCGTGAAAAACTCATAGATGCAGGTGTTTTAAGTGATCAAGAAAAAGATCTAAATAATCAAATACCGATTCATTTAGGGTATATCATGGGCGATCAAGAAAAATCATTCATCGGTTCTACAAACATCAAGATGACAACTGTTGAAGATGTTTATAATAGCTATCAATCATTTAAAGAAAGCAATATTGTTAATCAGCAAGTAACGCTTTATGGTTGGAGTAAAGACGGCTATGTTTTCCAAGCACCATACGACAGACAAATCGCAAATAAAAATGATTATAAAGACCTTTTTGAGACCATTAAAGCCGATCAAAATACGGTTTACTTAGATAATGATTACGTAAACGCTTCAGAACTTACTGATCGCGTATCATTTAATAGAGATGTTGCTAGGGACTTATCTAGATTAAAAATGCAAAGAAATTTTAGAAGCTTAAATGCACAAATTACAGAGGTTTACTTCTTATATCCAGAACAAAGCTATAAGTTTGCTCTTGATGATCAAGCATTTTTCCAAGATTTAGGTGTCTCAGGTTTATATTTATCAACGATTGGAAGTTTACTGTATAGCTATTACGATGGTGGTAATTATGAACGTTCGGTTTCACTTGGTTACTATAATGATATTATTGATTTATATGACAAGGTTTTATTAAGTAATCCTAATGCTTATTTCTTTGATGATATTAGCGGTTATTTAGATATGCCGATTACCAATGCACAATATGATTACTATACAGATTTAGTGCCAATTTTACCATTAATACTAAAGGGAAGTATCTCGTATTACACACCATTCTTAAACTTTAATGCGATGGGTGAAGATAGACTCTTAATGATGGTTGACTTTGGTATTAATCCAAGTTATATACTCACTGAAGAAGATACTTATGAAATGCGTTATACAAATGCATCTGTATTCTATACAACGACTAGAAGTGATTATGAAGATGAAATTATAGAAACTTATGATTACTTAGATGACGCTTTAAATCATGTATTAGGTGCAAGTATTGATAATCGTGAAGTTCTTCAAACAGGTTTTGTAAAAGTGACTTATTCAAATGGTGTGATCATTTATATTAACTACAACTATGAAGATGTTACTTTAGATGGTCAAACAGTAGAATCAAGAGATTATAAGGTGGTGGTATCATGAAAAAAGTACTGAGTAAAATCATGACTCCACTTGCTAAAGCATGGGCTAAAGTCACAGCATTCTACAATAGCAAAATTGCTAAACATGTTGAGAAAGTAAAATATGCTTTATCTCATAATTTTATTATTAGAAGAAAAGGGTTAAAACTAATTTTATTTAGCTTTATAAAAATTGATATTACAAGAAGAAGAAGAGAAGCATTTTATGGTTATATCTTCATCTTATTATGGATCATAGGGTTTGCAATATTTACCTTATATCCAATGTTTTATTCACTTTATTTAAGCTTTACTGAAGCTTATTATAGTTTGGAATCTGGTGTAGAAACTACATTCATTGGATTTACCAATTACTTAAATGTTTTTAGAAGTCAAACATTATTACCTTTGTTTGCAACATATATTGGTAAAATGTTGATATCAGTACCACTCATTATTGTATTTTCAATATTAATTGCGGTACTGATCAATAATCCAATTAAACTTAAAGGTTTTTGGAGAACAATCTTCTTCCTACCAGTTGTTATCTCAACAGGACCAGTTATTGCTGAGTTAAATAATCAGGATGCAACATCCATACCTTCTTTAGAAGATAGTACACTGATTGTCTTTATTTCTGAGAATTTAGGACCATGGATTGCTAGTCCAGTTGAAGCTATTTTGACATCGATGTTACTCATTTTATGGTATGCGGGTATTCCAATATTGATTTTCTTAGCTGGACTTCAAAAAATTGATGGATCCATTTATGAAGCAGCAGCTATTGATGGTGCTTCACCATGGGATCGATTTTGGAAGATTACCCTACCTTCGATTAGTCCACTGATTAGTGTCAGTGTGATCTATATCGTTGTTTCAATGAGTTTATTTGTTGAATCAGGTGGTATTCTAGATTTAGCTAGAAGTCATATGCTTGTTGGAGCACCTGACTCTACATTCTGGTTTGGATATGGATATGCAGCCACAATTGCATGGGTTTATTTCTTGCTTATGGTTATCATTATGGGTATATTCGTATTAATCCTTTCAGCAAGAAGAAAGGAGAGAAACTAATGAAAAAATTTGATACTAAACATTTTAAAATTAAAGCAAGAAAATTCTTATTTGGTATGAATTTTGTTGATGGATTTGTGTATAAGTTTGTGATTTACACATTACTCATCAGTTTTAGTTATATCTATTTATATCCTGTACTATTTATGACAGTTAACAGTTTTATGACTGTTGATGATCTGATTAATCCAGGGGTTAAGTGGATACCAACAGCATTGCAGTTTGAAAACTATGGACGTGCTTTACAAGTATTAGAATTACCAGGATCTATCGTTTCTACAACCTCTTATGTATTAAAAGTGTCGATATCAGTAACGATATCATCTGCAATCATAGGATATGGGTTTGCGAAATTTAGATTCCCTTTAAAAAACTTATTATTTGTACTCATGCTTGCAACATTCATCTTACCTTCACAAGTAACGATGGTAGCAAACTTAGTTATCTTTAATAATTTAGGATTAATGAGTACACAAAACGCAATGATACTTCCTGCAATTTTTGGGCAAGGTGTCAATGCAGCGATTTATATTTTAATATTCTATCAATTCTTTAAGACGATTCCAGGTGTATTAATGGAATCTGCCGAAGTTGATGGCGCATCACAATTTAGAATATTCACAAGAATTGCAATTCCACTTGCAATTCCATCATTTTTGATTGTATTCTTATTTAGTTTTGTTTGGTATTGGAATGAAACGTTTATTACATCACTTTATGTTGGTGGACGTATTACCTTACCACTTAAATTACAAGCATTTAGATCAAGCTATGAAACATTATTCCCTCCTGGATCAGCGGGTTCAGAACTTAATGAGGCAATTATGCTTGCAGGCAACATGTTAACAATATTACCACTTCTTGTGTTATACTTTATTGCACAAAGATACTTTGTTGAAAGTATCGATAGAACTGGTATCACAGGAGAGTAGATTTTTATGAAAAAATTATTAATTTTAATCTTATTGATGTTTGTCATCGTTGGATGTGAACCTTCAGAAGATCCAATCGATGTAGATCCTTTAGTTCCAACAGAAGACTGTAATGAAGCAACCCTTGAAGGTGGCTGGGTATGCATTTGGGCTGATGAGTTTGAAGGTGAAACCATCGATGAGGATAAATGGAACTTTGAAGTTAATGGTTACGGCGGGGGTAACAATGAACTTCAATATTATACAAGAGAAAATGCTGAAATCGTTGATGGTAAATTAGTGATTACAGCTAAAAAAGAATCATATTTAGGTAAAGACTATACATCCAGTCGTCTAACTACTAAATATAAAGGTGATTTTACATACGGACGTATTGTTGTCTCTGCTAAACTTCCTTCAGGAGCTGGTACATGGCCAGCAATCTGGATGATGCCTACCATGAGTGTTTATGGTGGTTGGCCAAATAGTGGAGAAATTGATATTATGGAATATGTAGGTAGAAATCCAGGTCATTTATTTTCTACCATCCATACAGCAAAATTTAATCACCAATTAGGTACACAAATTGGATTTGACACCGATGCACCAACAGCTGAAACAGAATTTAATCAGTATGAAATCATTTGGAATCCAGGTGAAATCATTACTTATATGAATGGTGAATCATTCGCGACATTTAGATACACAGCTGCATTTAATCAAGATGTACCTTACCATGAAGCATTTCCATTTGATCAAGATTTCTTCTTGATACTAAATCTTGCGATTGGTGGTAATTTAGGTGGAGCAGTTGATAACTCAATTTTCCCACAAGCTTTTGAAATTGATTATGTAAGAGTATATAAATATGATTATGCAACTATCGATAAAGAAGCACCATCAAATATCGAAGACTTATCGATTTCACCGCTGAAAAATGCAATTTATTGGGATGCCGCAGAAGATGATTATGGTGTTGAAAAATATGCGATTTATGTAGATGGGGAACTCTACGATTACGCAAATTTAAATCAATATATCTTTGACCGTCTTGAAAGTGGAAGATCATATCAAATTCAAGTTCAAGCAATTGATTTTTTAGGAAGAACCTCTGAAATTAGTCAAGTTTTATCCTTTACTTACGTCTAAAAAAAATTTACAAAAAAAATTATTATTTTACGTGCAATTTACTTCAAAGTTGTGTATAATATGAATGTATTGATAGTTGCATGATAGTCAAAGTGAGTTTTACCTTTTTTGTAAAACTTGCTTATCATGATAATTATCAATAATGCCCTAGTGATAACTCCCCCCCAATCACTAGGGCTCATTTTTTTTATATTACCCTTATAAATTGCTTTATTGTGTGATATAATCAATGTATACAAGTTTAAAAGAGGTTTATATATGCCAAATAAAGTACTTTTAATTGAAGATAACGTTATTATTAGTAAAAGCATTGAGCAAAAACTGAAATCTGAACTTTACGATGTAAAGTCTGTTTTTAATGGTGAAGATGCGATTTCTCAATTTGATAAAGATAAATATGATGTAGTATTACTGGATTTGATGTTACCAAAGGTCAGTGGTGAAGATGTTTTAAAACATATTAGATCAAAAGGTGATACACCAGTGATCATTATATCAACTAAAGATACCGATGTTGAAAAAGCAATTAACCTAGGATTAGGCGCAGATGACTATGTGGTAAAACCTTTTTCAATGCTTGAATTACTCGCAAGAGTTAAAGCATTACTGAGAAGAAGTAAACACCATGAAGAAAAGCCAAAACAAGCGTTATACGAGTTTAATGATATTACTGTAAATCTAAACACTTTCCAAGTCAAAAAGGCTGGAGAACCTTTGGAATTAACGTTAAAAGAGTTTGAGATTTTGAGACTGTTACTTACGCATCCTGATCAAACATTCTCTAAACAAGAAATGTATCGTAAAATTTGGAACGAAGAATATTATTTTAATGATAATGTCATAAATGTACACATCAGAAGACTTAGAAAGAAAATTGAAGAAGACCCATCAAATCCTAAGATTGTTGTTACAATGTGGGGATTTGGATATAAACTTGGTCAAATAGACTTAAAATAGAGCATGAAGTATGCTCTATTTTTTAATTAATAAAGATTTAAGAATTGATTAAGATTTGAGACATATAAAATGACTATAATGAATTAGAAAGGGTGATCTTATGATGCATTATGAAATCCCCTGGTCATTTTATTTTCAAGTGAATCATGAAACAAAAATGGTAAAACTCCATTTATCTGAATATTTTCAAAAAAGAGAAGGGTTGACGAATCGTTATTATGTGCTTAGTTTTGATGATGTGAGTAATTTTTTACATAAATATGATCATCGGAAACTTGATTACTTTTTTGAAAAGAATATGAAAGAAACATTTGATATGTTGATCAGGATTAAAAATTTTAATAAAAAAAAGGGATATATTAAGACACATGCACTCTGTTATATAAAAGATCAAGTGATGCATGGGCTAAGTATTGATTATTTAGACGTTATTGAAGCCAAGAAAAAGCTTGATCACTTCGTATCAAATAGTGAGATTAGTATCGAGTTAAACTATCAAATACCTACAATGTATCACACAGATATAAAGCTTGAAGCCCTTAAAGAACACCTTTATCACTTAATGCATCGTGAATATACGATTTAATAAATTCTTAAGAAAATCATCATATTATGTTAAGGAAATATCTTTATAATGAAAGTGTATTAATTATTTGATACAGAAAAGAGTGATGATATGAAAAAAATCATCGTTATATTAGCAGTTATACTTTCAGCAATGATGTTCACCTTAGAAGTATCAAAACTACAAGCTAATTCAGTTGAACTTAAAATGTTAGAATTTGTAACATATGATCAAGATGTGGTCTTTAGAGACTACTTTGAGCCAGGTACAGATTTAACAGATTTAGAAATTCCAGATGCACCAGAAAAAGATGGATACATCTTTGTTGGATGGAGTGTGGAAATTCCAGAAGAGATGCCTAATTATCATGTAAGAATCGAAGCACAATATATGAGATCAGAAGTTGTTGTGCATGAACGTATTGGATAATTTAACTCAATAAAAATTTGACTATAAAACTAGAACTTCCCCTTGTTCTAGTTTTTTTTGTTATAATGAGGATGAAGAGGTAGATGATATGGAAAAAAGGAATATTAATCAACTTGAACTGATCGGCATGAGCATTATATACATCATTACAAGTCTATATATGTTTTCATTATTAGTATCTCTTTTTAGAATTGGTACTTTGGACATAGAAGAATATATGTTGTTTTTCATTGCTTTATCAAGTTTGGTCATCACGATTTTATATCACTTACGAGTGATAAAAAATTATCTACTAGTAGGTATCATAGGTATATTTACGGGTGTCATTGTTGGAGGATTATTTATTTTAATTGGGCATGATAAAGAGTGATTGCACATAAAAAAAACAGCTAGAATATTGCTAGCTGTTAAATGTAATATGGTACCCCCTGTAGGGCTCGAACCTACGACCCACTGATTAAGAGTCAGTTGCTCTACCAACTGAGCTAAGGAGGCATCTATTAATCATGCTTTTATATTATAGCATAAACGCATAAAAAATCAAATATTTTTCGACTAAACTTGTGCAAAACTTAAGTAAAATATGTGATTAAAATAAATCTAAACGTTATTATCGGGCTCTGACCCGATTTTTTTATAAAATATGGTATAATTTTGTATAGATTATGTATTGAAGGAGATATATGACCCATGTTTAAATATACATTAGCATTTTTAATTCATAAAGATAAAGTACTTGTCATCAATAGAAATAAATCTCCTTGGATGGGATCGTGGAATGGACTTGGTGGGAAAATAAATGATGGTGAAAAACCTTTAGTTTCTGTATATAGAGAAGTTCTTGAAGAAACAGGGTTAAATCTAGATATCGATAAGTTTATTTTTAAAGGCTGTGTCACCTGGAATGTCTTTAATGCAAATGGTCAAGGTTTATACATTTATGTTTATCATATTGATGATGATTTCATTTTAAATACGCCAATAAGAGTAGAAGAAGGTATACTAGATTTTAAAGATATTTCATGGTTGACTGATTTTGATAATGAAGGGGTAGCAAAAAATATTCCTTATTTTCTAGATAAGGTCATCAATGATCCAAAAATATATGAATTTGAATGTATATTTGAAAATAAAATACTCATTAAAGTTAATGTGAAAGAGGAAACGTCATGCCTGAACTTATTATAGGTGCAGCTATAGTTATAGCCATATCAGTTTTATTTATAATTAATAACCAGCAAAACCAAAAAACAAAAGAAAGTGCAATCGACATTCTAAAAAGCCACGGCACTATATCGTCTAAAGATGGAAAAATTTGGTTTGAGATAAACCAAGAAAAATATGAAATCTTATTTTATAAAGTACAAAAAAACCATGAACTTACAATCAATAGTAAGTATATATGGGAAATTCATAAATCTAGTGGTAATCTACTGATCAACCAAAATGGATTTTTATTTGGCGAACACAAAAAGCTAGTAATTATTTATCCATTAGAATCAAAGATTAAAAGATTTATTAATGAGAACGAAATGGTATTTATCGATGAGTCTGATGAATTTTATCATATGAGACTGATTCGTTTAAATCATTTGGAACAATTCTTAAAAGAGGGACATCTATGAAAAAAATAGTTGGTTTTTTCTTATTAATGCTCTTTTCATTAACATTATTTTCTTGTTCTAATGATGACATCATTTGGACAGATAATGAACCTCTAGTTTTAGAAGTTGATAGTGAAACCATTAAGATATTACAAGTTACTGATCTTCACCTTGCTTATGGGATATCAAATAGAGATTACATGACATATGAATTAATTGAAAATCTAGCTTCTAATGATGATTATGATTTGATTGTTGTGACTGGAGATATCACGATGAGTCCACAAGCATCATTATTATATGGTCAGTTTGTAACTTTTATGGAGAGTTTAAAAACACCTTGGACACTGGTTTTTGGTAATCATGATACTGATTTTCATGACTATAAAGATTTAGTGAAACATTTTGATGATACTGAGTATTTATATTACAAAAATGGACCAGAACTAGAAGATGGTGGTGTTGGTAATTTTAAAATCGACTTCAAATATAATGATGAAACGATTTATCACGCTTATTTCTTAGATACAAAAGCAGAAAGAGATGTTTACACTGAAGAAGAAGGCGAATATGAATACTTATCATTAGCTCAAGTTGATTGGTATGAAGATTTAGTTCAACAAGACTCGAAAAAATCAACAGTTTTTATGCATATACCATTAAGACAGTATATTGATCCAGTAAATTACACTGGCTTGTTTTTAGAAGATAAAGTTTATGCTCAAGGGGTTGATACAGGATTTTTTGATGCGATGGTTACCTATGGATTATCTCACGCAGTTTTTGTTGGCCATGACCATTTAAACGATTTTTCTTTTTACAAAGAAGATATTTTACTTGCTTATGGAAGAATTTCTGGATATACAGCTTATGGATATCTAGAACGCGGTGGAAGACACATTGAAATTACAAATGAAGTATTATCAACATATGTTATTTTAGAAAGTGAGGTATCATCATGAAATTAAGACTAAAAGATCGAGTTTTGGTGATGTTACAATCATTTTTCTTGTGTGTTTTAGGATTCTTTTTTACTGGATCATTTCTGTGGTTTATTCTTTTAATCATTCCAATTGTTTATGTATGGTTAGGAGGGAAAAAGCATGTTTGATCTTATGATTTTTGTCTTAATTAATGCGTTTTGGTTCACTTTGATTATAGGGACCATAACACTCTTTACCCTAAGAACTATCTTTGCTTATCAAGGGGATTTTAACTTAAATGAAAAATTAATGATTATGTTTTTGCCGCTATCTTTAGGGTTTTACAAATATAATCAAAACAAAAATATGTTTAGCCTAATCTATAGGATATTAGTGATTGTATTCTTTGTAACAGGCTTTATCGCATTTATTTATATTGCATATACGGAATTGGAGCTTATGTTATTATGATATTTAAAGTATTAAGAAAACAAAATAATTCAGACATGTGTTTTGTCTGTGGTATTCATAATGACGCAGGATTAAACACATCTTATTATGAACTGGAAAAAGAACGCCTTATTGGTGTTTTTAAAGGTCATGAATTGCATCAATCTTATCCGATGCGTATGCATGGTGGTATTATTGCTGCACTTTTAGATGAAACCATCGGAAGAGCAATTCAAATTCATGATGGAGATATTTGGGGAGTTACAGTTGATCTAAATATTAGATACCAAAAACCTGTACCTCTAGATCAAACACTTTATGCAGTTGGCTATATCACAAACATTAAATCCAGAATGTTCGAAGGTGAAGGCTATATTTGTGATGAGAATAAAGAAATTTTAGCCACTGCTAAAGCAAAATATTTTATTAAACATGTCAATGAAATCGTTGACAATTTAGACTTTGTAAAGGAGCAATGGATATATGTTGAAGATCTAAAAGATTTTAAAACATTATCCTTCGATTTACCAAAATGAGCATATTAGACGTAGAAGGCATTCAGTTTAGCTACAGTGGAGAAGAACTCTATCAAAAAGCATCCATGCGCCTATTTGAAGGTGAACATGCTGTATTGGTAGGACCTAATGGTACTGGAAAATCTACGTTTTTAAAACTTTTAGACAAAAGGATTAAACCAGATGCTGGAAGTATCACTTGGATGCCGAATAAAAAAATTGGTTATTTGGACCAATATGCAAAAATAAATCCAAATATTTTAGTTAAAACGTATTTATATGACGTTTTTTTACCGCTTTTCGAAAAAGAAAAAGAAATGGAAAGACTCTATCATTCCATTGCCCATGAACCAGAAGAAAAGCACGAAAAGATCCTACATTGGGCATCAGATCTTCAAGAACAATTATTAGATTCAGATTTTTATCAAATGAAATCGTTGGTAGGAAATATCATCCATGGTCTAGGGCTTCAAATGGATATTTTAGAAGAACCAATCAAGCACTTATCTGGTGGTATGAGGGCTAAAATTATTTTAGGTAAACTTTTATTAGAAGATGCAGATGTATTACTTTTAGACGAACCCACAAACTTTTTAGATGTTAGACATATTGAGTGGCTTTCTAAGTTTTTAAATAACTATCAAAAAGCCTTTATCGTTGTCTCGCACCATGAAGAGTTTTTGATGGAAATTGCCCAAACAGTATTGGCGCTTGAAAATGGACAAATTTCAAGATATAAAGGTGATTATCTGTTCTATTTATCAGAAAGAGAATTAAGACTTAAGCAACAAGAAAAAGCTTTTACAAATCAACAAAAATTTATTAAAAAAACTGAAGAGTTTATTCAAAAAAATATTGTAAGAGCAACCACAACCAAACGTGCACAAAGTAGAAGAAAGATGTTAGAGAAGATCGAGCGCATCAAACCACCTCAAAAAGATCGGAAATATCATTTCCATTTTCCGATGTCAAAATCTACAGGTAAAGATGTATTTACATCAATTGACCTAGAGATTGGGTATAGTGAACCACTACTTGAACCACTATCTATAGCTATTTTAAGAGAAGAAAAAGTTGCGATCACTGGTAAAAATGGTGTTGGGAAATCTACATTCATTAAAACAGTTTTAGATATAGTCCCGAAATTAGGTGGTTCATATCATTGGATAGATACTGCACAAATCGCATATTTTGCACAGGATCAAAAATTCGATGAAGGCTTAACACCATTTCAATATATACATCATGAATATCAACACTTTACAAAAAAAGATGTGATGAGTTTGCTTGGAAACCACGGCATAGATTATGAGATGGCTACGAGATCTTTAAACAGTTTATCTGGTGGAGAGCAAACAAAAGTAAGGATAGCAAGATTAAGACATCAAAAAGGCAATGTTTTAATCTTAGATGAGCCAACAAACCATCTTGATGTTCAAGCCAAAGAAGCGTTAAAAGATGCTTTAATTGCTTATCAAGGAACATTAATACTTGTATCCCATGAAAAAGAGTTTTATCAAGATATATGTGACTATGAAATCACATTATTCGAACCAGAAACAAATGAGTGACATTTTCACTCATTTTTCTTTACATGAAGCAACATTAGTGTTACAATATAAGTGACCCCCCCTACATAGGGGGTTAAATATGATAAAGAAAGAAGGGTTTTTAATGAAAACTGTAGAATATGTAGTTACTGGAATGACTTGTGGAGGATGTGCAAGTAGTGTTAGAAGAGTAGTATCTAGAAACGAAGGTGTTTCTGATATTGAAGTAGAAAACATGGAAAACAAAGTTGTCGTAACTTATGATGAATCAAAACTAGACGACCAAACGATTATTGATCAAATTAATCGTTTAGGATTTAAAGCTGCTGTTAAACAATGACAACAAAAAAATTTGACATCATAGGCATGACTTGTGCATCGTGTGCAAACGCGATTGACCAAGTTCTAGCAAGAAAAGAAGGTGTCATAAAAGCAAACATCAATTTAGGAAATGATACGGCGTTTATTACATTTGATGAGTCAAAGATTAATATCGACCAAGTGATTGAAACGATTGAAAGTGCTGGTTATGATGCGAAAATAAAAGAAGAAACATTAAAGTCAATCACTTTAAGAGTTGAAGGTATGACTTGTGCAACATGTGCAGGTAATGTTGATCACGCTGTTAAAAACTTAGAGGGTGTTAAAGAAGTTAATGTAAACATCGCAAACGATAAAATGACTGTCACCTATGATACAGAAGTGTTAAAGCTTAGTCATATGAAAAAAGCTGTTCAAGATATTGGTTATGACATCATGCTTGAAGATGAGATTGATGAAAGTGTAGATCCTGATGTGTTAAAGATGCAAAAAGCTAAGAAAAAAATGCTGATTTCCGCATCAATTTCCGCTGTTATGATGACACTCATGGTTATCCATATGTTCATCATTCCTATTTTTGGTTATACAATTATTGTTGCACTTATGGGATTTCCTGTCGTCTTTATTTTAGGATCTCATGTGCACAAAGCAAGTTATAAATCACTTAAATCTGGAAGACCTAACATGGATGTTTTGGTATCTTTAGGATCTTTACCTCCATATTTAATCGGTTTATTAGGGCTATTCTTACCTATTACAACGTTCATCGAGATGGCTACGACCATTATGACTTTTCATTTAATTGGAAAATTCTTAGAGTCAAGAGCTAAAGGTAAAGCATCTCTAGCTATCAAAAAGCTGATTGAGCTTGGTGCAAAAACAGCAAGAATCTTAGTTGATGGACAAGAAATAGAAGTCTTAACATCAGAGTTATCCGTTGGTGATGTAATGATCATTAGACCTGGTGAGAAAATACCTTCTGATGGTAAAGTCATTGAAGGTGAATCTTTAATTGATGAATCACTAGCAACTGGTGAATCTATGCCTGTTAAAAGAAGAACTGGTGATCCAGTGATTGGTGCAACCATCAACAAACAAGGTTTATTAAAAGTTGAGGTTACAAAAACAGGAAATGATACATTCTTAGCACAAATCATCAATCTTGTTGAAGCTTGCCAAGGGTCAAAGGTACCCATCCAAGCTTTCGCTGATAAGATTACAGGATATTTTGTGCCTGCTATTATGGTTATTACTGTATTAACATTTGTTTCATTCAATGTTTTTCCTGATTTTCATTTAGGTATTTTACAATCTGTTGAAGGTGTTCTACCATGGATAAATACAGATCAATCAACATTGACTCTGGCATTTGTGACAGCGACAGCTGTACTAGTGATTGCATGTCCTTGTGCGCTTGGTTTAGGTACGCCGACTGCATTAATGGTAGGTAGTGGTTTAGGCGCTGAAAAAGGCATTTTAATAAGAAATGGAGAGGCTGTTCAAACTCTAAAAGATATCAAAGTAATTGCGTTTGATAAAACAGGAACGTTAACTTATGGGAAACCTGTTGTTACAGATATCATAACAAACGATGAAAAAGAACTCTTATCGATTGCAGGATCCTTAGAAAAAGGTTCAGAGCATGTTTTAGCTTCAGCGATTATCGAAAAAGCACGTGAAACACATGCTGTTTTTAAAGGCATAAACAACTTTGAAGCAGTTGTTGGACATGGGATTAAGGCAAACATTGATGATGAGACTTATTTCATAGGAAATAGAAAATTACTTGATCAATATCACATTGATTATCAGCAATTTGAAAATGATATGATTAGACTAGAAGAAGAAGCAAAAACTGCGATGTTAGTCGCTTCATCTAAGAAAGTCATTGGTGTTATCGCAGTAGCAGATGCACTTAAAGATAACGTCTTTGATGTGATCAAATCTATTGAAACATATGGGATAAAAACAGCGATGATTACAGGTGATAATGAAAGAACTGCTAAAGCAATTGCTAAAAAAGCAGGTATATCACACGTCATATCAAATGTTTTACCAGAAGGCAAAGTAGACGAGATTAAAAACTTACAAAACGACTTTGGGTTAGTTGCTATGGTTGGTGATGGTATTAATGATGCACCAGCACTTAAACAATCCAATGTAGGGATTGCGATTGGTACAGGTACAGATGTAGCGATTGAAGCAGCAGATGTAACTTTAGTTCGTGGTGAGTTAGAAACTATATTACAAGCTGTTGAACTATCCAAAGCAATCTTTAGAAAGATTAAGCAAAACTATTTTTGGGCATGGTTCTATAATGCGATTGCAATACCATTTGCAATGTTTGGATTGTTGCATCCAATGATTGGTGCAGCAGCAATGTCTTTAAGTAGTTTAAATGTTATCTATAACTCTTTAAGATTAAAAAAAGTTAATTTAAATAAACACTTGGAGGTCTCTTATGAAGCATGATCGAAGTGAAGCATTAAATGCACTTAAGACTGCAAAAGGTCAAATTGATGCAGTGATTCGTATGGCAGAAGATGGAAGATATTGTGTTGATGTTGCAAATCAGATTGTTGCAACCACTGCACTATTAAAAAAAGCAAATCTGCTCATCTTACAAGATCATATCAACACTTGTGTAAAAGAATCATTTGAAGATGGTTCAAGTGATGAAAAAATAACAGAAGTTATTCAACTCATCCAAAAATATATGAAGTAAAAAACAAAACGCTTAGGAAGTGCCTAAGCGTTTTTTTCATGTACAGAATCATCGAAGTTATCAATTTCCTTAATCAGTTCATCATAAACTTCAGATTCTTTTATTTTCTTTATAATTTGCCCTTTTCTAAACAATAAAGCTTCACCCTTACCACCAGCAACACCGATATCAGCATGTTTTGCTTCACCAGGACCATTAACTGCGCATCCCATGATAGCTACATTGATCGTCTTGTTCACTTTAAGCAAATAGGCTTCAATTTTTTTAGCTATATCAATCATATCATATTGGATACGACCACATGTTGGACAGCTAATTAAGTTTGGTACTTTATCTTTCAAACCTAAATTCTTCAATATTTCTTTTGCTGCTTGGATTTCCAGTATTGGATTATCGGTTAATGAAACTCTAATCGTATTACCAATACCTTCATGAAGAAGGATACCAATGCCCATCGCACTTTTAATACCACCACTAAATGCTGTACCAGCTTCAGTAACACCTAAATGTAGAGGGTAGTTAAAAGTTTTTGCAGCTAATCTATAAGCTTCAATCATGAGATTCATATCGGTTGCTTTTAAAGATAGTGCAATATCATAAAAATCCATAGATTCCAAGATTTCAACATGATGTCTGGCAGTTTCGACCATCAGTTCTGGCGTTGGTTCTGCTCTACCTGGTAGTGATCCACTATTAACACCAATTCTTATCGGTATATTTTTTTCTTTACATGCCTTAACAACTTCTTCAACATGTTCACGTTTAGGAATATTTCCTGGATTTAATCTAATCTTATCAGCACCACTTTTTATAGATTCTAGTGCTAACCTATAATCAAAATGGATATCTGCAACGAGCGGTATATTAATTTGTTTTTTAATCTCTTTAATCGCTTGTGCATCTACCATATCTAAAACTGCAACTCTAATAATTTCACAACCAGCTTTTTCAAGTGTATGAATTTGCTTAACAGTTGCATCTACATCTTTTGTGTATGTATTTGTCATGGATTGGATATATACTTTATTATTTCCACCCATGGTATATGGTCCAATTTTTATTGAACGAGTCTTTTCTCTCTGTAACATTTTATCACCTATACATATTATAGAGTAATTAAGCCAAAAATGGTAGTTTTTTACAACCTGATAAAAAAATAAAAATAAAAAGCATAAAAAGATTGAAATAAATCGGTCCTTTTGATATAATAACTTCGTATGTATGGAGGGATTAACATGAGAGATAATGTCAAATTGGTTTGTACATCATGTGGCGATGAAAATTATCATACAGATAAAAATAAAAAAACTAAGCCTGAACGTTTAGAAATGAAAAAATATTGCCCACGTGAAAGAAAATATACAATCCACAGAGAAAAGAAATAAGCTATTCTAAGAATAGTTTTTTTTCTATTTAGGGGTTAAAAAAATGAAAACTTTTAAACAAACTGAAAATTACGCGCACACGTACTTATTATGCAGATTTGATGTCTGTTACCTAATTGATCCTTCTCATGATTTAGAGGGGATTATGGAAGCTTTGGCGGGGTATAAACTAGAAGGTGTATTACTCACACATGCGCATATGGATCATATAGATTTAATTCACATGTTTGATGTCCCAATTTATATACATCTTGATGATGCCCATTTATTGTTTGAGGATAAATATAATGGTTATCATCCAAATAAGCATCCTTATCAAAGGAAGTATCTGGATTTAAAATATGTAGAAGATGGTATGAAATTACCGTTTGCTGATGGGTTTATTGAAGTCATTTACACACCTGGACATACAAAAGGTAGTGTTTCATACTTATATGAGCAAAAACTATTTACAGGAGATACATTATTTAAAGATAGTGTAGGTAGACATGATCTATACTCTGGTAACTTAGTGGAGTTAAGAAAAAGTATTTTCCGCTTAATGGAGCTACCAGCAACTGTTAAAGTATATCCAGGACATGATGATATAACAACAATCAGATATGAACAAAAACATAATCCATATTATGTTAAATGGTCAAAACAAAAGAAAAAGTAAGAGCAAAAGTTAAAATTTGCTCTTATTTTTATAAAAAATAGCACATAATTCTTGACAGTGCCAATAAAATATAATACAATGATATTGGCACAAACCAAAAAGGAGTGCTAAAGAGGTGAGTGGATGTTAACAAGTAGACAAAAATTGATCTTAAAAGCTATTATAGAGCTTTATGTAAAAGATGCGCAACCTGTTGGTTCTAAAGCTTTAACACAACTTCCATATTTAAATTTCTCAAGTGCAACACTGAGATATGATATGGCACAGTTAGAAGAGTTAGGATATTTGGAAAAAACACATACATCAAGTGGACGTATTCCATCAGAGTTAGGATATCGTTATTATGTTGAGCATTTAGTCACAAGAGATCAAGATGTCTTGGAATCTTTTCCACTGATCGATGAAGTATTCTTAAAAAACAAAATGGCACGTGAAAAAACGATTGAAGAAGCAATTAATTTACTTTCTGAACTTACAAACTATGCAGCATTAGCAGTTGGACCAAGTGGTCAATCAGCAAAGATTAAAAAGATTGATTTTATACCACTTTCTGAATATGAAGCTGTTATTTTAATCGTTACTGATCAAGGACATGTGCAACACCAATCGATAAACATCCCTGATGATGGTGATATTGAAGGTGTAAGAAAGGTTATCAAAACACTTGATGACTTGTTAAAAAACAGAAATATTATCGAAGCTAGTGAGATTTTAAAAAATGCTTTTGCAAAATCACAAATCGAATCATTTATGGCTTATCAAGAACAAATTATTGAGTCATTTATCGATGCTTTTTCAAAATTCGCAGAAGAAAACTTCTACTTATCTGGTGTAACTAATATTTTTGAACAACCAGAGTTTCACAGTGCAGCACATATTAAAAATTTTGTCGATATGTTAGACCGAAGGGAACTCTTAAAGTTTATTGGTCAAGAAGATGGACTGTCGATACGTTTTGGTAGTGATTTAAGGTTAATTCCTATGGAAAATTGCACGGTGATTTCTGTGCCTTATAGAATTAACGAAGAAGAACACGGGACTATTGCCGTGGTAGGACCAACAAGAATGCAATACAATAAAGTCATACCTTTAGTAGAATATATCGCTAGCAACTTAGGTAAACTTTATAAAAAATAATAAAGGGTGATTACGATGGAAACTGAAAACAAAGAAAAAGATCTGCAATCTGAAGAGATTGTAGAAGAAAAAGATGTTTCTTCAGATAAAGAAGAAAAATCTAAAAAAGAAAAGAAAAACAAGCATAAAGAACAAGTAGATACATTAGAAAAAGAAATTAAAGATCTAAAGGATAAATTGTTGAGAAATGCAGCAGAACTCGATAATTTCAAAAAGAGAATGACTCAAGAAAGAATTAATGACAGAAAATACGCATCAAAAAATTTAGTTCATGATATTTTAGAACCATTAGATCAATTAGATAAGATCGTTAACATTCAAACTGAAGATGCGACACTTAAAAATTTCTTATACGGCTTTAAAATGATTAATGATAAGTTCTATCAAGTGTTAATCTCAGATGGATTAAAAGAAATTGATGCATTAAATAAACAATTTGATCCTAAGTATCATTATGCAATCGAAAAAGAAAGCCATAAAGACAAACCAAATGGCATTAATTTAGAAGTGATACAAAAAGGATACACATATAAAGATCAACTATTAAGACCTGCCATGGTCAAAGTAAACGAATGGAGTGATGAAAATGGCAAAGACGAATAAAATTATCGGTATAGACTTAGGAACAACAAACTCAGTCGTCTCAGTAATGGAAGGCGGAGAAGCAAAAGTAATAGCAAACGCAGAAGGTGGAAGAACAACACCATCAGTCGTATCTTTTAAAGGTGATGATGTGAGTGTTGGTGAAGTTGCGAAAAGACAAGCAATTACAAATCCAAACACTGTAAGTTCAATCAAAAGACATATGGGTGATGCAGGCTATAAAGTAGACATCCAAGGTAAGAAATACACACCTCAACAAATTTCTGCAATGATTTTGCAAAACTTAAAGAAAACTGCAGAAGATTATTTAGGTGCAGAAGTAACTCAAGCTGTTATTACAGTTCCAGCATATTTTAATGATGCTGAAAGACAAGCAACAAAAGATGCGGGTAAAATTGCAGGATTAGAAGTAAAACGTATAATCAATGAACCAACAGCAGCAGCGCTTGCTTATGGTATTGATAAAACAGACAAAGAACAAACTGTATTAGTATTTGACTTAGGTGGAGGTACATTTGACGTATCCATTCTTCACTTAGCAGATGGTACTTTTGAAGTTGTATCAACAGCTGGAAACAATAAACTTGGTGGAGATGATTTTGACCAAGAAGTTATTAATTATTTGGTACAAGAATTTAGAAAAGAAAACGGTGTAGACTTATCAAAAGATAAGATGGCAGTTCAACGTCTAAAAGATGCAGCAGAAAAAGCTAAGAAAGAATTAAGTGGTGTGACTTCATCACAAATTAGCTTACCATTTATTACAATGGGTCAATCAGGACCTCTTCACTTAGAAATGAACTTAACAAGAGCTAAGTTTAATGAATTAACATCTCATTTAGTAGATAAGTGTCAACAACCAGTTAGACGTGCATTATCAGATGCAAAATTAACACCTAAAGATATTGATCAGGTCTTATTAGTTGGTGGTTCAACAAGAATTCCAGCTGTACAAGACTTAGTTAAACGTGAATTAGGTAAAGATCCTAATAAGAGTGTTAACCCTGATGAAGTTGTAGCAATGGGTGCTGCAATTCAAGGTGGTGTTTTAGCAGGTGATGTTAAAGATGTCTTATTATTAGATGTTACACCATTATCACTTGGTATTGAAACTTTAGGTGGTGTATTTACGAAACTAATTGAAAGAAATACAACCATCCCTACTTCAAAATCACAAGTATTCTCAACAGCTGCTGATAATCAACCAGCAGTAGACATTCACGTTTTACAAGGTGAACGTTCAATGGCTGCAGATAATAAAACTTTAGGTAGATTCCAATTAGCGGATATTCCACCTGCACCTCGTGGCGTTCCACAAATTGAAGTTACATTTGATATTGATGCCAATGGTATCGTATCAGTTAAAGCAAAAGATTTAGGAACAAACAAAGAACAATCAATTCAAGTAACTGGAACAGGATCACTTTCAGATGATGAAATTGATCGTATGGTTAAAGAAGCTGAAGAACAAGCAGAAGCAGATAAAGCTAAACGTGAAGCTGCTGATACAAGAAATGAAGCTTCTAACTTAATCTTCCAAACAAATAAAGCTATAAGTGACCTTAAAGATGAAATTGATGAAGCAACTAAGACTAAGCTAGAAGAACAAATCAAAGCCTTAGAAGAAGCACTTAAAGGTGACGATATCGAAGATATTAAAGCTAAGAAGGAACAACTTGAAAAAGATGCTCAAGACATAGCTGTAAAAGCATATCAAAAAGCTCAACAAGCACAACAAGGACAACAAGATACGCAAAATGATTCTACAGAAGAAGACGGTAAAACAACTGTCGACGCTGAATTTGAAGAAAAATAAGCAAAAGGGGCACTGCCCCTTTAGCACTATGGAGTTGATGCTTTATGGCAAATAAAAGAGACTATTATGATGTATTGGGATTAAAAAAAGGTGCAAGTCAAGAAGAAATAAAAAAAGCGTATCGAACACTTGCAAAAAAGTATCATCCTGATATTTCAAAAGAAGAAAATGCTGAAACTAAATTTAAAGAAGTGCAAGAAGCATATGACACATTAAATGATCCTCAAAAGAAAGCACAATACGATCAATACGGCCATGAAGGTAGTCCATTTGGAAATGCTGGACAAGGTTTCGGTGGTGGTTTTGGAGATTTTGGTGGATTTAGTGACATATTCTCATCATTTTTCGGTGGTGGTACATCACGTTCACAACGCCAAGGTAATTATAATGGACCACAACGTGGAGATGATTTAGAAAAAACGATGACCATTGATTTTATGGAAGCTGCACTTGGGACTAAAAAAACTATTCAAGTTCAAGTTGAAGAAGAATGTCATGTATGTCACGGTTTAGGTGCTGAATCATCAAAAGATGTTGAAGTATGCGATCGCTGTCATGGTGATGGTTACATCAATGTTGATCAAAGAACGATGTTTGGTACGATGCGTACACAACAAGTTTGTCCAAAATGTGGTGGTCAAGGAAAAGTGATTACTAAAAAATGTAATACTTGCCATGGTACTGGTATTGAACGAGTTACCAAAACAGTTGATGTTAATATTCCAGCAGGTGTAGACACAAATATGAGTTTGAAAGTTGCTGGATATGGTAATGGTGGAACTAAAGGAGGATCTAAAGGTGATTTATATTTAAACTTTAGAGTTAGACCGCATAAAGTATTTAAACGTCACCATGATGATGTAGTCCTAGAAGTACCAATTACTGTTACTCAAGCTGTGTTAGGTGCAACCATTGAAGTACCTACCATCTATGGAGATGTAAACTTAAAAATACCAGCAGGTATTGAACATGGAACCATTCTAAGAATGAGAGAAAAAGGGATTGCCAATGTAAGAAGTAAGAAAAAAGGCGATCAACAAGTAATTGTAGAAATAAAAACACCTAAAAATTTATCTGCACAAGAAAAGAAACTTTACGAGCAACTCGAAAAATTAGAGTCTGAACATAAAGAATCTGCTTGGGATAAATTTAAGAATATGTTTAAAAATTAGTATTTACGCTTGTAAATACTTTTTTTTCGCAAATAAAAAGGATGTGATCAATTGATCACATCCTTAAGCAATTATTTTTCTTCACCTTTAATATAAGCGATAGCAACTGTACCTATACCAGCACTTAAAGCAACTATACTAGAGATATCCATGATATATTCAGGCTTTTTACCAATAAGTTCTGTATACATTTTTTCATATGCTTCTGCACGTTCAGGTGCATTCGCATGGACAATCGCATACTTATCAATGTGATGTGTTTTTGATACAGATTCAAGATGTTGATAGATTTTTTTATTGCTTGTCTTGATACTAAATCCCTTATCAAAAATGATACCTTCACCTTTATCATCAATAGAGATGACAGGTTTTAAGTTTAATATTTTGCCAACAAGACCAGTCACCTTTTTAACACGACCGCCTTTAACCATATATTTAAGTGTTTTTACACTTACTAAGATCTTAGATTCTTTTTTCAGTTTTTCAATCATTGATACAATCTCGTCATATGATTTTTCCTGATCGATTGCTTCAGCAGCTTTTAAAACAAGTAAACCTTCAGCTCCTGAGTTTTGAATAGTATCGATAACTGTAATTTTTTTATCTTTAAACTTAGAGGTTGCATCCAAGAAGGTCTGATAGGTTCCACTCATCTTAGATGATACAGTTAAAACGATAATTTTATCATAATAAGTTGTAAGCTGTGAAAAGAAGTTTTCTAATGATTTTGGATTCGGTTGAGAAGAAGTTGGATAAACTTCTAGACTATCCATCATTTTATAAAAATCTTTAGAGTAAATGGTTAACTTATCATAATAAGTCGTATCATTGATCATTAATCCTAATGGATATTGATGGATTTGATATTGATCAACAAGTTCTTGTGGAAGATCTGCAATTGAATCAGTAACTAATGCGATGTCATATTTTTTATGATTAACCATTTCGAATTGTCTAATCATATCATCAACTTTTTGTTCTAAGATCTTCCCGTGTGATGCTAAATATTGAAAAACTTGATCAGGAACATCAGTATGAATATGTACTCTTAATCTTCTTGGATTGCCTGCGACAACTAATGAATCACCCAATGTCTGTAAAAATGACTTAATTTCACCAACATTTAAATCATTTGCAGCAAGCAACGCTTCAGTACAATATCTAAATTGTGATTCATCTAAATGATCAATGTGAAGTGCTTCTGTAACTTCTGGAATATCATGAAACTCAATTGATACTTCTTCACCTTTTAATGATTTGATGAATCCTTCAACAAAATGCACAAACCCTTTAGCACCAGCATCAACGACTTTGTTTTCTTTTAAAACAGCAAGCATTTCAGTTGTTTTTTTGAGCTCTAACTGTAACATTTCATATGCTTTAGTAAAAAGATCTACCACAGTATGACCTGCATCTTTTAAGCTGTTTAATGCGTTTGCCCATGCACGCATAAGTGTAATCATTGTACCTTCAACAGGTGTGTTAATCGATTGATAAGCTTCATCATAAGCATGGTTAATGATTGTAATAAACTCATCAATGGTAATATCATCTTTTTCAATGGATTCATAAAATCCATTGATATAAGATGCAAATATGATACCTGAGTTTCCTCGTGCACCTTCAATGGCTGCATCAACAATAGTCTGCATGGTTTCTGCAGTTGTATCTTTGATGCTTGCTTTGTCAATAATCGTTTGCATTAAAGAAGCAAGGTTTGTTCCTGTGTCCCCATCAGGAACTGGGAACACGTTGATTTTATTTAAACTATTTTTTTCAGAAATAACATTTTTTGCGCCAATGACAAATGCGTTATAAATGAGTTTGTTATTTAATGCAATTGTATCCATAATTAAAGCCTCCTAAAATATAAGTTGAAATAATAAATATGATATAGTCGAGGTCGAGAAACCTAAAAAGGTTCCCCAAGCTAGATCAATAAATGTGATTTCTAATGGCCAATCTTTTAACGTTGCCAGATTTGTTAAGTCGTATGTTGCATAAGTCATAAAACCAAACAATGCACCATAAATCATAACATGACTTAAACTGTTCTTATCCACCCCAGGTATAAGTACAAACAAGACTAAACCTGCAATAAAAAGTAAATAAAACACGATAGCAGCAATCCAATTTACCTCTTTTTTTAATAGTTTTCCAATGTATTGTTGGTATAATTTTTTTGCAATTATACCTAACCAAATTAGGTCAATAACAAAGAAAATCACAAACGAAATAATAAATAATTTAATAAATAGTAGCATCATAACACCATCCTTTATTTCTTACATTATATCATTATTAACATTAGAGAGTTTATAAATTGCATTTTTCACATAATATTTTCACATTCAAAACATTCTGCTTTTTTATAAAATCTATACATGGTATAATTTTTAATAGAATGAACTGAAGGAGGCTATCAAATGATATTAGTCAGACATCATAACGAAGGACAGTTGAAACCTTACTTTTATTTTGCACTTGAAGAGTACTTATTAAATGAGAAACTTAAAGAAGGGGAAACCTATTTTTTTACTTGGGAAATCCATGGCGTTGTTATTGGGAAGAATCAAGTGATTGAAAATGAAGTGAACCTAGATTTTTTAAGAGAAAACAATATCGATGTTTATAGAAGACCCACAGGTGGAGGTTGTGTCTATGCTGACCATAGAAACACAATGTTTTCTATCATAACCAAAAAAACCAACAAAAACTTTAGTTTCAAAACCTATTTATCAAAAATAATAGATTCGATGAAATTACTTAATATCCATATAGAGTTTAGTGGTAGAAATGATCTACTTTTTGATGGGAAAAAAATATCAGGTAATGCATTTTTGCAAAACAAACACGGGATGTTAATGCATGGTACATTTTTATATGATTGTGATTTAGAAACCATGGTTAGAGCAATTACGCCTTCAGATGAAAAATTAGTGAGTAAAGGTGTTGATAGTGTACGATCAAGAGTAACCAACTTAAAACCTTATTTAAGTGGTATGTCTCAAGAACAACTGATTAAACACTTCGAAAATACTTTGACCAATGAAACATATGAACTGACTAATGATGAAATAGCTAAAGTAAAAGAGATGGCAAAAAAATATGAATCTAAAGATTGGATTTATAAAAAACAACCACCACATACAAAGACACTTAAAAAAAGAATTAAAGGTGGTCTAATAGAAGTGATGATCGACTTACATGACGGACTTATAGAAAATTTTAAAATTTTAGGTGATTTTTTTGATACAAATCCACTCGAAACATTTGAGAAAAATTTTATTGGTAAAGAGTTTACCAAAAAAACTATTAATCAAATATTTCAAGACAATGATATTGATGATTATATTTTGGATATTGACAAGAACGAATTTAAATCATTTTTATATGAAGGTGTCATTGTAGATGAATAAAAGCGATTTTTTATAAAAACAATGAAAAGTTTGACGATAAATCAATTTATTTGTTAAAATAGAATAAAGGTGAAAGGCGGTATTCATATGAAAAAAGATAAAGAAATAACCCCAAAAGAAACTTTACAAGAGGATAATCAACAATCTGTAGATGAATCAAGTAAACACGAAAAAGAACAAGCACCTAAAAAACTATCTAAAGCTGAGAAAAAAGAACGCAAAGAACAAGAACTTAAAGCCTTAGAAGAAGCCGACATATCAAAAGAATTAGATAAAAAAGAAAAAAAAGCTTTAAAGAAAGCTGAAAAAAAGGCACTTAAATTAGAAAAATCAAAAAGAATTAAAAATCGTTCGAAATGGACACAAAAATATTTCAAAAAATTCTCTGGTAGAGAAAAAGATAGTTTCATTAACTTCATGCAAGATGATTATAATAAAGCTATTTTAAGAGCTGAGAGATTATCAAGCATTAACAGAAACGCATATCAAAAACCAATCATTATTACAATTCCTGATGCATTTGGTAAACATGATACTGTACATTATAGATTAGACGAGAAACCAGATGGCACATTCACTCAAATTTATGATCAAGCATTAATCACAATGCTATTCTTTGGTAAAGAAACACTTTTCTATTATCAAGCAAATATAGATCATCGAAACGGGCATGTTGCATACGATATTTCTGGAGAATTTAATTATTTTGATGTAGTTCACATGGAAACACAGATTAAATACGATAATCCTGATAAGCCAAAATATATCATGTTAGATCTAGAAGTAGGTTTATCTAATGGAACCAAAGTACAATTTCACTTAAGAAACCACCGTATCCATGATACCTATGACCTACCAGAAATACTTACACCAACTGAACAACAAATACTAGATATGTTTAAAACCAAAGTCAGAAATGAAAAATCAGCATAAATGCTCTTTGTTAAGAGACAAATATATGCAATTCATTGACATTTGATGATTTATTTTGTATAATACTTTCGTTGAGGTGATGATATGAAAATATTACTACATGAAATTAAAGAAAAAGCCTCATTAGATTTTACTTATGATTATCACAAAGAAATTGAGCACATAGAGGACATCTTAAAGATTGAACCTGCAAACATCCACGTAGACATATTCTTTGATAATGAATCGTTAGTTCTTAATTTTAATGTAAAAGTTGACATGGAATTAGCATGTTCAAAAACATTAAAACCAGTTCCATACCATATGGATATTAGCGAAAAAGTTATCTTTGGAGAACATGAAGAAGCAGATTTTATTTTAACAAATGAGATTGAACTATCAGATATCATCTTTGGATATATCATCAGTGAAAAACCGTATACCATCTATCATCCAGATGCAAAAGAACTCCTTTTTGAAAAGGAAAAGAGTCCACATCCTGCATTTGCTGATCTAGATAAGCTCTTGAAAAAATAGGAGGTGAACAGATGGCTGTTCCATTTAGAAGAACGGGTAAGACTGCGAAGAGAAAACGTCGTACACACTACAAATTGACTGCTCCTGCGTTAGTTGTTTGCCCACAAACTGGTGAATTCACATTACCACACCGTGTAACACCAAACAGTGGTTATTACAAAGGTCAACAAGTATTAACCAAAAAACAATCCAAAGAGGATTAAGGAAGGGTGCCCAAGGCACCTTTTTCTTTAGTCTGATTGACAAATATATTGAATTCATATATAGTTGAATTATGCAAATTATTTTAAGAAAAGAAGTGTATGTATGGAACACAAAACAGTATTACTTAATGAAGCAATAGCGTATTTAAATATAAAAAATGACGGTATTTATGTCGATGGAACACTTGGTGGAGCTGGACACTCAAAAAAGATATTAGAACATCTTAAAAGTGGCTTTTTATACGCATTTGATCAAGATGATTATGCTATTGATTTTGCAAAGCAAGTGTTAAAAGATTTTGATAATTATAAAATTATAAAAAGTAATTTTAGACATTTAAAGCAAAAATTAAACGAAGAAAATATCTATAAAATTGATGGACTACTACTTGATTTAGGTATGTCTAGTTTTCAGATCGATGATCCCTCACGTGGATTTACTTATCTTAAGGATGCGAAACTTGATATGCGCATGGATCAATCACAGTCATTAACTGCTGAAGAAATTGTTAACACTTATGATAAAGATGCCTTAGCAAAGATATTTTATCTATATGGAGAAGAAAAAAATAGCTATAAAATAGCACAAAGAATTATCGATCAACGTCCTTTATCTTCAACATCTGAGTTAGTGAGAATAACTGACCAAGTAAACTATAAAGAAAAAGGACATAGTGCAAAGAAAGTATTTCAAGCGTTAAGAATTGCTGTAAATCATGAATTAGGTGTATTAGAAGAGGTTTTAAGTCAAGCTGTTGATATGCTTAATCCAGGTGGAAGAATCGTTATTATTACTTTTCATTCATTAGAAGATCGAATTGTCAAGCATTTCTTTAAAACTGAGAGTACAAGTCAATTGCCTAAAAATTTACCTATCATGTTGGATGATCACGTCAAACTAAAACTCATCACAAAAAAACCTATTTATCCAAGTGATGAGGAATTAGAGATTAACTCTCGATCAAAATCAGCTAAATTAAGAGTAGCAGAAAGGACTTCATATGAAAATAGCTCTCATCGCTCATGATAAGAAAAAAGCAGACATGGTTGCATTTGTTAAAGAACATTTGAATATTTTTAGAGAACACGAACTCTATGCTACAGGTACAACTGGATCAATGCTAATAAAATATACTGGTCTTAAGATTCACTTAAAAAAATCAGGAGCACTTGGTGGGGATCAAGAAATAGGATCTATGGTTGCAAATCAACTCATTGATATGATTATCTTTTTTAGAGATCCATTGACTGCACAACCTCATGAACCTGATGTATCAGCATTATTAAGATTGAGTGATCACTATGAAATACCACTTGCAACAAATCGCTCAACAGCAGATTTATTTATAAGTGCATTAGAGAAATAAAAAAAGGCACCCAAGTGCCTTTTATATTAATCATTTATTTTCTCTTCTTATTAGCAGAGATGATAATTCTAATATATTCTAAATCTAAATCCTTAAATGATTCATGTTTCATGATGTAATCAAAGATTTCAGGGCTGTTTACCTCAGTGATTTCATTTGTTTCTTTATTCATAACATGAATATGACTATCTGCACTATGCATTGGATTATCCATTGCTAAGTCGTAATACTTCACATTATTTATATAAATTTCAACAACCATTTTATGCTCCATAAGGAATTCTAAGTTATTATAAATCGTTGAAACATTATAAAAACCACGGCTTGCTAAAGCCTTTTGAATTTCTTTGAATGTAAGGTGTTTATCTTGTAGTATTTCGATCATTGCTTTTCTTGATTTAGTCAATCTTAATCTTTCAGATCTTATTTTATTAAAATATCTTTCTTTTAAATCCATATATATCGCTCTCCTTTGATCGCGTATGTTACTTATGATACATCTTTATTATATCAATTCTATTTTTCATTTCAAAACAAAACGCTTTTTAGAATTATTTTAGATATTATCTTATCGTAAACCATCAAATCTATAGATAACATATGGTATAATATTAACGGTGGTTTAATGAATATTGTCTATGGTGGATCCTTTAATCCACCGACAAAAGCGCATTTAAATATAATTACAAAACTGTTGGATGAGTTTAAAAATGCTAAAGTCATCCTTTTACCTGTCGGCAATGATTATAAAAAATCATCTTTGATTGATTATAAGTACAGAAATGAGATGTTATCCTTGATGATAGCGCCTTTAAAAGATAAAGTGACTATCTCTTATTTGGAACAACAAAAAGGCTTTAAAGGAACGTTTCATGCATTAAATGATTTGTCAAAAACTTATGATGATCTATATTTTGTGATGGGTTCAGATCATTTAGAACAATTAAAACATTGGATTGAGTATCAAGCACTATTAAAAACATATCCAATCATAGTAATGAATAGAAATCATTACATGACCCAAGAACATGCAGAAAAACTTTTCAAAGAAGAAAAGCATAAGTTCATTTTTCTTGAGTTTAATATGGATATTTCATCTACAATGATCAGAAACAATATAGAACAACACAAAAAATATCTAACAGAAGAAGTTTACGCATATATTAAAAAAAACAATTTATATGAGGGATAATTATGTACAAACAAGGAATCATTAAAGTTGCTGCTGTAACACCAAAAATCATGGTAGGGGATATTGATTATAACAAGGATCAAATATTAAAAGTCCTTAATCAATCAAAAGCTGCTATCACTGTATTTCCTGAACTTACAATCACTGGGTATAGTGCAAGTGATCTATTTTATCAGGAATCTTTTATCAATGAAGCAAGCCAAGCAGCAAAATATATCATTGAACATACAACTTATGATGGTATCTATATGTTAGGATTGCCATTAGATATATATGGCATATTATATAACTGTGCATTAGTTGTCTCTAAAAAACAAATATTAGGCGTAGTGCCTAAGCATTATCTACCTAATTATCATGAATTTTATGAAAAAAGATGGTTTCATTCAGGTATAGAAACTACGTTAAAATCTATAGATATTTTAGGACAAAAAGCACCTTTTGGATATTTGATTTTTGAAAATCAAGATTTTAATATCAGATTTGGTGTTGAAATTTGTCAAGATTTATGGGCAACTTATGCACCGAGTGATGATATGAGTTTGGCAGGTGCAAATATCATTTTTAATTTATCAGCATCAAGTGAATATGTTGGTAAACAATCATTAAGACGACATGTAGTGTTAGACCATTCTAGAAAACAAATGACAGCATATGTTTATACAACGACTGGCCATTATGAATCAAGTAGTGAGACAGTATTTTCAAGTCATAAAGTGATTGCATCGTTAGGAGAATTAATCGTAGAAAGTCAAGCATTTACAGATGAAGAAACGCATCTATATGCTGATATAGATGTTATGGGTATTAACTATCAAAAAAGACAAGATAGCACTTATAGAGATATGCATTTAAAATTAAAAGATATATATCAATATATCCCATTTGATCTTATTGAATCAGAAACTTATGTTTTTGAAAAACCTTTGGATCAAACTCCATTTATTTCAAAAACAAATACAATAGAAGATATTAAAGTTGCAAATCACTTACAAATATTTGCCTTGATCAAAAAACTTCAATCACTTCCAGAATCAGCAAATAAAATCATACTTGGTATTTCTGGAGGTCTTGATTCAGCATTAGCATTACTTGTTAGTCATCAAGCTATGCTATATCTAAAGCGTGATCCAAAAGATATTATTGCTGTTACTATGCCAGCAGAAGTCACATCAAATAAATCAAAGTCAACAGCAATCAAATTAATGGAAGCATTAGGTGTGACCAATATGGAAATACCGATAACTGAAGCAGTAAATCTGCATCTTAAATCTATCGAACATCAAGATTTAGATGTGACTTATGAAAATACTCAAGCAAGAATGAGAACTATGATTTTAATGAATCTTGCTAATAAGTATGGCGGATTCGTCTTGGGTACTGGTGATTTATCTGAAATAGCATTAGGATGGATGACTTATAATGGTGATCAAATGAGTATGTACGCGATTAATGCGGGTTTACCTAAAACTTGGGTAAAAACACTTATAGATTATCATTCAAAACATCAATACAAAGATATCTCTGATGTATTGAAAGATATCATTGAAGCACCTATCACCCCAGAATTAACAACAAATCAAGATACAGAAGAATCAATTGGAAGATATGATATCAATGATTTTATGTTGTATCATCATCTACAAATGGGTGCTGATGAAATCAAGATTCATTGGCTAGTTCAACAAGCTTTTGGACTCGATGAAGCATCATCAAAAACATATGTAAAACGCTTCTTTAAGCGATTTTACACACAACAATTTAAACGACAAACATTACCTGAGGGACCAAAAATATTAGGTGTTAGTTTATCACCTAGAGGTGAATATAGGTTGCCAAGTGATGTTAAAAAGAAAGTGGTATTATGAGTAAAAAAGAAAAAGTTATTATAGGATTAAGTGGTGGTGTAGATAGCAGTGTAGCTGCTTATCTATTACTTAAAGACGGCTATGATGTAGAAGCCGTTTTTATGCGTAATTGGGATAGCGCAACCAATAAAGATTTCAAAGGTAACCCAACAGCATTTGATGAAGTTTGTGAACAAGAAAAAGATTATCAAGATGCACTTGCTGTTGCAAATAAATTAGGTATAAAGCTTCATAAAGTTGATTTTATTGAAGATTATTGGGATCGCGTTTTTTCATATTTCTTAGATGAATACAAAAAAAATAGAACACCAAATCCTGATGTTTTATGTAATAATGAAATTAAGTTTAAAGCCTTTATAGATTATGCACAAAAGTTTAATCCAGATTATATTGCTATGGGTCATTATGCTCAAGTTGATTTATCAGGAGATTTCCCTAAATTACTTAGAGCTAAAGACCAAAATAAAGATCAAACCTATTTCTTATCCCAACTTAGATCTGACCAATTAAAAAATGTTATGTTTCCAATTGGACATCTCGATAAATCGGATGTTAGAAAAATAGCTGTTGAACAAGAACTTGCAACTGCGAAGAAAAAAGATTCTACAGGAATTTGCTTTATTGGTGAAAGACATTTCAATGAGTTTTTAAGTAATTATCTTCCAGCTCAGCCTGGAGATATGAGAAGACTTGATGGAACTTATATGAAAAAACACTTTGGTCTGATGAATTACACAATTGGTCAGAGAAAAGGGTTAGGCATTGGTGGCACTAAAGAAGAATCTGATGCTTGGTATGTAGTTGGTAAAGATTTAAAAACGAACACACTTTTTGTTGAACCAGGTTTTCATCATCCATATTTATATTCAGATGAAGCAATCATTACCGATGTTGTATGGAGAGGTCCAAAATCAGATGGTGAAATGACTGCAAAATTTAGATATCGTCAACAAGACCATAAAGTTATTATTAAATGGGTAGATGAACATACGATTAGTGTAAAATATCCTCAAAAAGTCAGAGCTGTAACTCCAGGTCAAGTCTGTGCTTTTTATCAAAATGAAGTGTGCGTAGGCTCTGGATTTATCTCAGAAGTATTTATGGAAAAAAATAAAAGACAATATAGTTAAAAGGAACCTAGTTCCTTTTTTTAATGAGAATTACATGTTATAATTTTACATAAGAGTAAGCATCACGGAGGCATTATGGACACAGTAGTTGGAAAGATTAAAAATTATGTTTTTCATAACGAAGAAAATAGTTATTCTATTGCTAGACTCATTACAGAGTCTGATGATATTGTTACTTTAGTAGGTTATTTCCCTAAAATCAGTGAAGATGTGATTTATGAGTTCGAAGGTGAATGGGTAAAGCATCAAACATATGGAGAGCAACTAAAAGTACAATCATTTAAAAAAGCACAAAAACAATCAAAAGCTGGACTAATTAGTTATTTATCGAGCTCTTTTTTTAATGGAATTGGTCCAAAAACTGCTGAGAAAATAGTTGAAACTTTAGGAGAAGATGCAATCGCTAAGATCATGAAAGATCCAAACGTTTTAAAAGAAGTTGGATTAAATAATGTAAGAATCGCAAAATTCTTTCAACAACTTAAAGAAAATCAGACTAATGAACATATATTGGTTACTTTATATGGTTATGAGCTATCAGGAAAGCTTGCTATGAAATTACTTAATAAATATCAAATGCTAACTATCGAAAAGCTTGAAGAAAATCCCTATAGACTTATTGATGACATTGAAGGCATTGGGTTTAAAAAAGCTGACGATATTGCACAAAAATTAGGAATAGCAAAATCTGATATCAGAAGAATTAAGGCATCTGTGTTGTATGTTTTAGAGTATATAGCTTATCAGAATGGGGATATTTATTTAACTATAGATCAACTTAACGCACAAACAGAACAAGTTTTAAGTGAATCATATGATATAAATGAAGCTATTGATGCACTTGTTCAAGAAAATAGAATTATCATTGAAGACGAAAAGTATTATTTGAATCAGTCTTATCATGTAGAACTCAAATTAGCTGAAAAAATAAAAGAATTAAATACATCAATGCAAAAAGAGATTAATGAGACGTATATTAAGTCATTAATTGATGCTGTTGAAATCAAGAAAAATATGACATATACAGATATTCAAAAAACTGCCATATTAAAAGCACTAACTCATAAAATAGCCATTATCACTGGTGGACCAGGTACTGGTAAAACAACTATTATTGATGGTTTATTAGAAGTCTATAAGGTTTATAACAAGTTAGATTTTAGTCATCCAGAGATTTATGAGAAAATAGCATGTCTAGCACCTACTGGTCGTGCAGCAAAACGAATGAAAGAACTACTTAATATTCAAACATCGACGATTCATAGACATCTTGGATACAATTATGAAGGTGTTTTTAATTATGATGAATTTCATCTTTTACCACAAGATTTAATTATTATTGACGAGTCCTCAATGATTGACTTGTTCTTAGCAAATAAACTTTTTGAAGCCATTAAGCCAAGTGCTCAAGTGATTATTGTTGGAGATGTTGATCAATTGCCTTCAGTAGGACCAGGACAAGTACTTTCTGATTTAATTGAATCAAAAACTATAGAAGTGATTCGTTTAAATGAAATACATCGACAAGCAAAAGATTCCAACATTATTTCATTAGCAAGATCGGTTAACATGCAACAACTTTCATATTCAGATTTGGAATCTGGTAATGATGTATATTTATATCATGCTGACTATAATAAGATTCAAAAAACGATTATAAACCAAGTCAAAGGTGCAATCGATAAAGGCTATTCTCTTATCGATGATATACAAGTTTTAGCACCTATGTATAAAGGTGAGTTAGGCATTGATCGGTTTAATCAAATACTTCAAGAACATTTTAATCCAAATAAAAAAAACAAGTTAATCTATAAAGATAAAACTTTTTATGTGGGCGATAAGGTTATTCAATTAATTAATGATCCTAAACGACTTATTATGAATGGCGATATTGGTGTCATTAAATCCATAGAAACAAATGAAGAAAATGACACTTTCGTAATTGTCTCTTATGATGACAATGATGTATTATACGAAAAGCAAGACCTTGATGAAATCAATTTAGCTTATGCAATATCGATTCACAAATCTCAAGGAAGTGAATATAAGATTGTAATGATGCCTATGGTTAAAAGCTATATGCACATGTTGAAAAAAGAATTAATTTATACAGCGATAACAAGAGCAAAACAATATTTGATCATTTTAGGTGATATGAAACTCTTAATTTACGCTGCGAATCACTTATCAAATAAAAGACAAACCACACTAGCATTAAGATTAAATCAAGAGGCTTTTGATCAAATGGAAGAAGATGATCAATTAACCCCTTATGATTTTATGTAGTATAGGAGATAGACATGAAGTTATTAGATTTATTAAGTTCAAAAATGAAAGAACCTGTAGCGTTCAAATCATTGGCAGAAAGTTGGTTTCATTATCTAGCAATATTGATTGTTATATTAATGATTATCTGGAGCATCAACAAATTTAAAAACACCAATCATAAAGGTATAAAAAAATATTTACTCATATTTTCTATTGTATTATTAGTATTTGAAATATACAAACAAGTTATTTTCACATATCAAAATAACTGGGTTTATAGATGGTATGCTTTCCCATATCAGTTTTGTTCTGTCCCAATGTATGTGTCATTACTTGCTGCACTTACAAAACGACAAAAGATTTTTGATATGTCGTTAGCATTTTTAGCGACCTATGGATTGTTTGCTGGAACAGCAGTCATGTTATATCCACAAGATGTATTTATTGAAACGATAGGGATTAATATACAAACCATGGTTCATCATGGCGGTATTTCAGCTTTAGGATTTAGCCTAATTTTAGCTAAGAAAGTCCCTTATAATATCAAAACAGTTTTAAAAGCTAGTGTCTTATTCTCAGTTGTTGTAGCTCTGGCCGTTATGCTTAACTTTATACATAATACCTGGATATCAGAAGGTACATTTAATATGTTTTTTATCAATCCGAAATATGATAATCACATTCCTATTTTATCTCTCATTCAGCCATTAGTAGGAGATGTTGCATTCATATTTGTATATTATTTTGGGTTTACAGCGGTTGCTTTAATTGTCTATATGGCTGTCATATCAAGCATTACTCTGATAGAAAAACAAGCAATATTGATAAAAAAAACACAAACAAAACAAGTATAAAAAGAAGGTATCACACATTTGTGTGATACCTCTATTTTTTTATCTAAGTGTTGAACCACTCTTAATAGTTTTTTCTTTAAAATCATGAGATTTAAAGATTCTACAATTTCTACCAATTTGAATATTTTCAGGAACAACAGTTCTCTTTTCTATCACAGTGATTCCAGAAGTTAGTAAATCAGGTTTTTCTTTATTAGGTGTTAAATCATCACCATAACCAATATAAGAATTTCTACCGATAACCACTTTTTTATCTATAATGCTCTTTTGAATAGTGACATGATCACCTATGATTACGTTGTTTAAAACAATGCTATCTTTGATCACACTACCTTTTCCTACACGAACACCAGGGCTCAAAACAGAGTTGATGACTGTACCTTCAATAACTGACCCGTTTGAGACTAGCGATGTTTGAATTTTCGCATCTGAGCCAACCTTTACTGGTGGTAAGTCCTCGCTTTTTGTAAATACTTTCCAAGTTGGATCATATAAATCTAAAGCAGTAAAGTCTTTCGTCATTTGTAAGTTTGTTTCCCAATATGCATCATAAGTACCAACATCCATCCAGTAATCCTTGAACTGGTAAGCGAAAACCTCATTTTTTGTTGTCTCAATTAAATATGGAATGATATGTTTACCAAAATCAAGGTCTTCACGTTTGATATTGAGCAATACTTTTTCTAATAATTCATAATTGAATAAGTAAATCCCCATGGATGCTAGGTTTGAGTCAGATGTTTTAGGTTTTTCTTCAAATTTAACAATCTCATCATTCTCATTTATTGACATAATTCCAAAACGGGATACCTCTTTTTGATCAACCGGTTGAGTTGCAATTGTTAAACTTGCATTTTTTTCTTTATGTGCGGCAATCATCTTTCGATAATCCATTTTATAAATGTGATCACCTGATAAAATAAGTACGTATTTTGGTTCTTTTCTTTGAATAAATTCTAAATTTTTTAATACAGCATCAGCTGTGCCTAAATACCAGTAATTATGAGGTTGAAGTAAGGTGACTCCTGAATCTCGTCTATCTAAATCCCAAGCTTTACCACTACCGATATGTTCATTTAAAGATAGAGGTAAATATTGAGTCAAAATACCGATATCAAATAAATTAGACTGAGTACAATTGGATAAAGTGAAGTCTATAATTCTAAATTTTCCTGCAAAAGGCATTGCTGGCTTTGATCTTCTTTGAGATAAAATGTCTAAACGACTGCCTTTACCTCCGGCTAAAATTAATGCTAAAGTTTCCATAAATTACACTCCTAATATGATTTGATATAAATTTTCGTATGATAAGGCCATTTGATTAAGACTATAATCTTTATCCATGGCTTGTTTCATTAGTTTTTTAAAGATAGATAATTTATCTTGGTATAACTGTATACCTTCAAAGAGTTTTTCTTTTAAATCATGGCCATCGTAATTTCTAAATGTAAACCCTGTGCCTTCATCAGTGAACTTATTATAAGGTGCAACGGTATCTTTTAAACCACCGGTTTCTCTTACAATAGGTAATGTACCATATCTCATGGCTATCATTTGTCCGAGACCGCAAGGTTCAAATCTAGATGGCATCATGAATAAATCGCTAGCCGCATAAAGCTTATGTGCAATCTCTTCATTAAATCCAATATAGTTAGACACTCTTTTTGGATATTTATAAGATAGATATCTGAAAAAATCTTCATATGAATCATTTCCAGAACCCATCAGAATAAATCTTGCATTTGAATATTCAACAACTTCCTCGAGAACCTGAGTCATTAAATTAATACCTTTTTGAGTCGCTAAACGACCAACGTATGTAATGAGTGGTTGATTGATGTCGATATCTAAATTGAAATGATTTAATATATGTTCTTTATTTTTTTGTTTCATTTGAAAATAGTTTCTTTTATCATAATTGTATTCAATCAGATGATCTGTTTTTGGATTGAAAACTTCATCATCAATACCATTTAATATACCGATGAAATCTTGTTTACGATGATTAAGAGCACCATCTAATGTGAATCCATATTCTTGAGATAACACTTCATCTCTATATGTTGGAGAAACTGTATTGATCTTTGTTGCACGTTCAATGCCAGCTTTCAAAAAGTTAACTCGATCAAAATGGATGTATGTATAATTGAAATCTGTATTGAAAAATCTTGCAACATAAGGATCAAAGGATCCTTGATACTCTAAATTATGAATTGTAAGTAATGTGTGTATAGAAAAATATTGATCATTCTTATGACGATAATGTTCATCCAGCAAATAAGGAACCATACCGGTTTGCCAATCATTTAAATGAAGAATCTCAGGATAAAAATTTAAAACTTCTAGTGATTCTAAAATTGAATAACTAAAACAAGAGAATCTTTCAGCATCATCATTATATCCATAAAGATGATCCCGTTCAAAATAATGCATGTTTTGTACAAAAATAAAACTCATATTTTGATAAATCAATTCGTAGAAATGAACAATCGTTTCGATACCACCCATGCTGATGGTTTTTGTCCCTTTATAGGTCATTTCTTTATGATGTTTACTGATGCTTTTGTAATATGGAGTAATCACTTTAACTTCATGTCCTAATCCTTGTAATGACTTAGGTAAAAACAAAGCCATATCAGCAAGACCACCTGTTTTGCTGAATGGAAAAACTTCAGAACTGCAAAACATGATTTTCATACAACTTCACCCCTTACTTACTTCATATTTTCATTATACATGATGAAAGCGTTATTATCAATGTGCTAAGCAGTTAAAACACTCTTAAAATATGTTTTCATTTTAAAGAATATGATATACTTTTAACAGGTGATTATAATGAGAAAAGAAAAATCTTGTGGGGCAATATTATATCGATATCATGAAGGTAAGAGACAATTTTTACTGATACATCAACTTCATGGTGATTTTGTAGGATTTCCTAAAGGACATCAAGAAAATGATGAGTCAGATATCAAAACAGCAATGAGAGAAGTCTATGAAGAGACACATATAAAGTCATTTTTATTTGAAGAAATCAAAAGTGATATGATATATCTTATTAGAAATGAAATAGAAAAAGAAGTGATTTTATTTTTAGGGATACCATTATCTACTCAAATTATGAAACAAGATGCTGAAGTGAAACAAGCGTTTTGGATGAATGAAAAAGATGTCTTAAATGTATTAACACATCAAAATACAAAAGATGCATTTACGAACATCATAAATCAGTTTAAAAATACAGTTGAATATCAACTACCTATTGAACTTGTTGAACATTTATATCTTAATGTTCTAACAAAATATCAAATGTTTGATCAAGCACACCAAAACGATCATGTGCATCAGGTTTTAAAAACATCTTTAGAAATCGCTAATCAATTAGATGATGTAAGACTTGATTTGGTTTATGTGATAGCTTTTTATCATGATATTGGTAATCTTTTTGGTAGAGATGATCATCATCTTACTGGTGCGAAATATTTAGAAGATGATCAAATGATTCAAAAGTATTTTAGTAAAGATGATATAAAAATCATGAAAGAAGCCATTGAGGATCATAGAGCATCACATGATGCCCCTCCAAGAACAATCTATGGAAAAATCATTGCTGAAGCAGATCGTGATATTATTCCAGAAATCATTATTAAAAGAACTGTACAGTTTGGGTTAAGTCATTATCCAAAAATCAGTCAAGAAGAGCATGTGGTGCGTGCACTCGATCATATTGAAGAAAAATATGGACGAAATGGATATCTAAAATTATGGTTAGATTCAAAGAAAAACGTTGAAGGATTAGAAGCAGTTAGAAAGTTATTAGAAAATAAAGATGAGTTATTAAAAATCATTCATAAATACTATAATAAATACAAAAAATAGTAAAAAGATATTTAAACTGAAAGCGCTTTATGTTATCATGTTAATGTATAACAATCAAAATCAATTTTAAGGGAGTATATCATGATTATCGGAACTGTCAAAGAAATCAAAAATTTAGAATTTCGTGTAGGATTGACACCTGGTAGTGTCAAAGAGTATATCTCACATGGACATCAAGTATATGTTGAGAAAAATGCAGGTTTAAATTCAGGCTATAAAGATGAAGATTACATAAATGCTGGAGCAACTATTTTAAAAACAGCTGAAGAAGTCTGGAAAAAATCTGATATGATCGTAAAGGTTAAAGAACCACTTGAACCTGAGTTCAAATTTTTAAGAGAAGGATTAATTCTTTATACATATCTACATTTAGCTGCAAATGAAGACTTAACTTATGCTTTATTAAAAAGTAAAACACAATCAGTAGCTTATGAAACCATAACTGAAGCAGATGGTACACTGCCTTGTTTAAAACCAATGAGTGAAGTTGCTGGACGTTTAAGCGCTATTGAAGGTGCAAAATATTTAGAAAAACCTTTTGGCGGTAGTGGCATATTGGTATCGGGTGTTCCGGGTGTTGAAAGAGCTAAAGTTACAATTGTCGGAGCTGGTGTTGTTGGTGAAAATGCTCTAAAAATGCTAGTTGGTATGAATGCTGATGTAACAATTTTAGACATTAACATGAGAAAATTAACTTATCTTGATGATATTTATGGCAATAAAATCCAAACATTATATAGTTCTAAAGCTAATTTAGAAATGGCAATTAAACGTGCTGATCTTGTGATTGGTGCAGTCTTATTACCTGGTGCAAAAGCTCCAAAATTAATTAAACGTGAGTACTATAAAGACATGAAACCAGGTAGTGTCATTGTGGATGTTGCCATTGATCAAGGTGGATCAACTGAAGTTAGCAAAGCAACTTACCATGATAATCCAACTTATGTGGTTGATGGGATCATTCATTACACGGTTGCAAATATGCCGGGTGCTGTTCCAATGACTTCAACAAATGCGCTTAACAATACAACATTACCATATGGTTTAATGATTGCTGATTTAGGTCTTGATATGGCAATTAATCGCTCAAGAGCTCTTAAATTAGGTGTTAATACATATAATGGTGAAACGACTTGTTTAGGTGTTGCTGAAGCATTTGATTTACCATATATGGAGTTATAAGAATTGTCATGTAAATCGGGGGAAAACATTCCCCCTTTTTATTTGTAATAAAATGATTGGAAATTCAAAGCATTTATCGTATAATATGTTTAAGGAGATGACATATGAGATTAAGAGTAGAAATTGCGAGACTTGGACTTAAAATAATTTTTCATTTAAAATATAAGTTTGTAATTACATATGAGGATTTTGATAGAAAGCGTAAAGAACCTTTTTTCTTAATTTCAAATCATGCTTCATTAAATGATCCGTTATATGTTGGTATGAACATTAAACATTACCCATATCCGGTTGCAAGTAATATTTTATATACACATCCTGTGATGAAATTTGCTTTAAACCATATAGTAAAATCGATTCCCAAAAGAAAAGGTCAGTCTGATATTCAGACCATAAGACTCATATTAAATGCATTTCAAAAAGACAAAAGAGGTATTATGATCTTTCCTGAAGGGAATTCTTCTTTTTTTGGAGAGCAAACGCCGACTGATTATATGTCAACAGCAAAAATTGTTAAAAAGATAAGTCATGATTTGGTGATGGCTAAAATTGATGGTGGCTTTTTTTCAAGTCCTAGATGGGGTGTGAAAAGACGGAGACCACAATTTCATATACATTACTATGTGTTACATAAAAAAGAAGAGATTGATCAAATGTCATTAGATGCTATAGCAAAATCCATAGAAGAAGCTATACGTTATAATGATTATGAATGGAATCATGATAAACTTATTAAGTATAAGTCATCTAAAAAAGCAGATGGATTGGAACAGTATATATATGCATGTCCTAAATGTGAACAACTTCAAACGATAAGCACACATAAAAATGATGTGTTATGTACATCTTGTGGGAAACTAGCACATTTTAACGATTATCATTACTTAGAAGGTTTACCATTTGATAATCTGATCGAGTGGGATCATATTCAAAAAAGGATATTAAAGAAACAACCGATACAAAGGGTGTTTGAATCAACTGGTTTCTTTTATTTAATCGATTTAATTAAAGGGAAGAGAGTTTCATTAGGAAAGGTCAATATATCTTTAAATCAACAACAAATGGTTTTATCTAGCACAAATATTCAAAAACCATTAGACATAGAAAAGATATACGGGCTTACATTAACACAAAAAAATGTTTTATCATTTGACTATGATAAAGAATCGTATATGATTAAAATCAAAGATCCAATGTTATTTTTGGACCGAATAAAAATGCTAAAAGGAGATTTATAACATGCAAGAATGGGGAATTATTGTTTACTTTTTATTAATTGGGGTTTTAATGTTTGTAGCAAAAATACTCAAAACATGGCTACCAGGATTAAATAAAGTTGTTATACCAACATCTTTATTAGGCGGTACGATTGGGTTGATTATTTCGCTTGTGTTTGCACCAATAATCATTGGTGAAGATACATTTATTGACGTAGATTTAATGGGGTATATCGTATATCATGCTTTAGCTATTGGCTTTATCGCATTAGCATTAAAGAGATCTACAAGTAAGATCAAAAAGAAAATTTGGTCTACAGGTATGCTTATTACATCGACATATGCCTTGCAGGCAGCTATCGGTATTATTCTTGTACTGTTATTATTTAGTGATAAATTTGTTGGTAGTGGAATGCTTGTTGCACTTGGATTTGGTCAAGGCCCAGGCTTAGCATTATCCATTGGTAAAATGTGGGATGCCATGTTGGGTGGAAACGGTGCAGCATTAGGCGTTTCTTATGCCTTTTTAGGATTTGTATTTGGTGGTACGATTGGTGTTCTTATCATTAACATTATGAGTAGGAAAAAAGGTTATGCAAAACCTAAAAACTATAATGAAGAAGGTATTGGAAAAGAAACCATTGAAATCGATACAGTCAAAGAAATTAGTTTACTCGACGGTTTAACAACTCAAGTGATTATTATCGCAATCATTTATGGCTTGGTTTATTTGACTTTAATCATTGCGAATGCTGGTTTAGCAGGATTGGGAAATATTGGAGATACCATATTTGGATTATTAAAAGGATTTAACTTTATTATTGGTATTATGTATGCGCTCATTTATAAGCAAATACTTAAATGGCTTGAAAAGCGTGGTAAGAATGTTAAGTTTATAACAAATAATTATATGTTATCAAATATTACTTCACTTGCATTTAATATCATGATTGCAGGATCGGTATTAACAATTACCTTAGATTTCTTAGCTACATATGGTCTTCAACTAATTATTACAGCAATCTTTGCTGGTGTTGCTACGATGTTCTACTTAAGATATATGACTAATAAAGTTTATGGAGAGTATCAAGATCAATACTTTATTGGATTATTTGGTATGCTTACAGGAGTAGCATCAACCGGACTTGCTTTATTAAAAGGTATTGATCCTAATTTAGAAACACCTGTTGCTGAAGAAATGGTCTTAGGTTCTGGTACGGCAATTTCAATGGCATTGCCACTGTTTGCGATCCTATTTATTCCTTCATTAACTTATGGTGGTGCGAATGAATTATTATGGAGTATTATTGCACTTGTTGGATGTAGTTTATATACGATAATTTTCGCTACTATCCTTCTTATCAGAGGAAGAAAAAGCGTAAAAGCATAATAAAAAAGAAGCATTTCATTATTGAAATGCTTTTTAATTTGACTTTCAAAGTAAAAGTGGTAAGATGACGGTATAAGGTGGTGTTTGATATGTTAAGTTATAGAAGAACTTATGATGCTATAACAAATAATAATTGGGATAAAACACAACTGAAACAAAGAGACGAAGAGGAAACCTTACTCACTTATTTATCTAAAGAAGAAGTTGAAAGAAGCAGGATTTTTGAAGAGCAATCATTTTCTATTGTATTAGGACTGTTTTTTTCCATAGTAATCATATTATTTCTAATTCTATAATAAAAAAGCACTCAAGTGCTTTTTATTTTGTCTATGCAATGTCGATCTTTATGTAATGTTTGATTAACATATGAAGAGACTTCGTAATACTTCATCAGATTAGAAGGATATTGTTTTAGACAAGACATATGAATTGCTTCGTCAAATGGTTCGTTTAACCAAGTGTTTATACCGTCATCATCTAAAATGATTGGCATTCTATCATGTATATTTTGCATAAGTTCATTTGCATGAGTAGTTATAATGGTTGCTGAGTATATGGAATGATTATCTTTTTGATAATGACTCCAAATGCCTGCAAATGCAAAAGGTTTTTCGTCTTTGAGTAATATGCGATAGGGTACTTTTTTTCCATGAATATTTTTCCATTCATAAAAACTATCCGCAAAAATGACACATCGTTTTTGTTTGAGATTTGTTTTAAATGCCGCTTTTTCCAATATGGTTTCACTTCGAGCATTAATCAATATATTTTTTGAATCTTTTGCATATATTGGAATATAACCCCATTTAAGCGGACCGACACGATACGTACCTTTATGTTTGATCATTGCTACGACTTGATCGGTTGGAGCGACATTATAATTAGGAAGCTCTATATCATCTATTTTTATTTCAAGTTGCTTATATTTAGATAGATATTTTATGAAATCTTCTTTGGATAAGGTTATCGTAAATCTTCCACACATAATCAGCACCTCTTGTGAAAATTAATCACTAGTATTTTACCATATTTTCAATATATATGTATTTGTTAGAGATTGGGTAAATATTATGCTATAATAAGGATGGCAAAAACATGGGACTAGAAAAAAATATCTTATATATATCGTACCTTAAAAGATACGAGTTTTTATGTCCGAAACACGAACACATACAAGGAGTATTTATGAATATATTATTTTGTTTAACACCAAAAGAAAAAGTAGCGTACATCTATAGCGATTCAACGATAAGACAAGCATTAGAAAAAATGCAAATCTATAAGTATAGTGCAATTCCAGTACTGGATAGAAATGGAGATTATGTAAATACAATTAGTGAAGGTGATCTTCTGTGGTTTATAAAAGAACATAAACTCAATTTTGATAAAACAGAAGAAATGAGCATATCAAAAATACCAAGAAATAAAACAATAGATTCCATACGAGTAGACTCAAAGATGGATGATATCATAGACATGTCTACTCAGCAAAACTTTGTACCGGTAGTTGATGACTTTGGTGCATTTATTGGAATAGTAACCAGAAAAGACATATTCAATTATATGTTAGATCAGATGAATGTGAAAGAACAACTTACTCAAGAAAAATAACATAATCTTTGGAAATAGATGAAAAGATGCGATTGCATCTTTTTTTATTTATTAAATAGATAAATATCTAATATACAATGATATTATTGTGATATTTCAATAAAAATATAATATAATTAGACAAATATCTAATAAAATGCTTGACAATTGATATTCATTGAATTATAATATGGGTGTATTGATAGAAAAACCGCTTTAAAAGGTGCTTTATAAAAGCGATTAGATAAATGTCTATCAATATGAAAATTACATTAGTTGTATGAGAAGGGAGAAAAATCATATGAAATTCTATTGTAACGAAAATAAATGCAAGACACACGAACACTACTTTATGTCTTTATCACCATTGACATTCTGGCAACAATTTAAGACTAATTCTGAAAAATAAACATAAAGGAGTTCAGTTATGAACAAGAAATTACTAACAAATAGAAATTACATGTTATTAGTCATCGGTAATTTCATTTCGCTTTTAGGAAGCAATATTCAACAATTTGTTTTATCATTATACGTATTATCTATTACTGGATCAGCTACACTTTTTGCATCTATGTTAGCTATTTCGATTTTACCTAGAATATTGCTTTCACCAGTAGCTGGATTTTTTGGTGATTGGTTTGATAAGAAAAAAGCAATTATTACATTAGATATTGCAAACGCCATCATTTTGTTTGGTTTTGCAGGTATATTATTTTATCAAGGAAATGCATCTATATTTATCATCTACGTACTCGTCATTATATTAGAAATTACAGAAGTATTTTTCAATTCAGCAATGTCAGTTGTTTTACCAACTGTTGTAGATAAAGAACAATACTTAGAAGCTAACTCTTTAAGAGTCATGCTTGTATCTTTTGGACAGCTGATGGGACCAATTTTAGGGGCAATTCTATTTGGTGCATTTGGACTGCTGATTGCTGTTTTAATTAATGCCGCTAGTTTCTTTTTATCGGCAATAAGTGAAATGTTTATTAAACTACCAAAAAATGAAGATAAAAAAGCCAAACTTTCCGTAAAAAAATTTAAAGAAGAGTTCATTTCAGGGTTACATATCATCAGAGATTCTAAAGTGCTTAAAATTATTGTTTCATTAGCAATTATAGTTAACTTTAGTGCAGCACCTTTGTTTTCTGTTGGTATAACATTTTTGATCAAAGAAGTCTTACTACAAACTGATCTTAGATTAGGATTCTTACATACGATACTCTCTTTATCAATGATTATCTCCCCAATAGTATTAACAAAAAAACTGAAAAAACTAAAATTTGGGGACGCTATGATAAAACTGTTTTTTGGTACTGGTATATTCATTGTACTCATCTCGTTAAGCGTGCAAAATCAAATATTTAGTTTATATCAAGGCAATGTGTCATATGGAATTGTACTCATATTATGCTTTTTAATTGGAATGCTTGTTACAGCAATTAATATATCTGTTGGTACTTTAATGCAAAAAACAGTTCCTTTAGAATTTATGGGTAGAGCATCTACAACATTAAGCTTGTTTGCTACCATTGCAGTTCCACTTGGACAAATGTTTTTTGGATATCTTTATGATATAATAAATCCAGGTATTGTTATCATACTTAATGGCCTAATCATCATTATTGCTATCTCACTTTATTATCATAGATTGCGTGAAATTGATAGCGAAGAAAAAGGTTATATTAAAAAAGTTCCTATAGAAAGAAGTGTAATGATCAATGAAGTTTAAATTTAATGCAAATGTAAGTAGAATTTATGATTATTTATTATTTCCTAGAATTTATTATTTTCACAAAGAGGAAGAGGAAGAAGAAATGCTTGAAAAGGTCATAGATGATCAATATCTTGCATTTGTAGATCAAATGAGTAAAGATTTAGCTCCTTTTGAAAATGAAATTGGGCAGTTTTATCAAAAAGGCGCATATGCTCAATATGAGTTTTGTAATATCTTATTACACGCATTTAAGATCTATGATTATCAAAGTGAACATGATTATTTAAATGATTTAATGAAATTTGACGATGACGAGTTTAGAAATGAAATCATTAAGTCATTGCTTTCAATGGAATCAGAACTCAATGAACGTGATTTAAATCAATCAAATGCCATTAAATATATTAATGCATTAAAAATAGATCCAGCAAACAAATGGAACTTATTGATGATGGTTCAAAATCCAAAAGAACATTTACAGAATTTTATCAACTTGTTACATAAAGTTCAACCATATTTTGATCAGTATTATCAACATACATTACCGTTGTTGATGAGTACAGGAGAGAGATTATCAAAAATGCTTTCTGGAAAAGATACAAACGATGTTTTTAAGAAAATCACAAAAAATTCGATTGACTATGATTTTTCAGGATTTGATGAGTGTTTCTTATACATATCATCTGTATTTCCATACTCTTTAAGATTTATTAGCTCTGAAGAATGTCGATTTGTATGGGGCATGCACATGGAAAAATCGTTTGAAAAGATACAAGAAATTCATGAAAACAAAATGATTCAAAGGGTTAAAATATTTAAATCATTAGGTGATCAAACCCGATACGAAACTTTAAGACTACTTGCTCAAGGTATTACCTCTATTAAGGATATTGCAAGTCAATTGGATGTATCAAGTGCAACAATTTCTTATCACATTAATGAATTTTTGACTAGCGGTGTTGTTATTATCAGTAGAGAAAAAAATAAAAAGGCCGGTTATATAATCGACCATAAACGCATAGAAGAAGTTATGGATAATTTGAAAAAGGACTTAAATTTTCCAAAATAAAAAGCACAAATTTTGAAATAGTAAAGAGTTTGTAGGCACTAAAAAAACATTAGTTAAATAATTGCTCAGTTCGATATTGAACTGGGCTTTTGTATTTTAGGGCATAAGCTGTTCTTGTTTCGTTATAGTATTTAACATAA
>Ga0207832_100056_pt1 | contig 132394 bp, 139 predicted proteins | sample TtanPargueraPR_3_FD_187743 | JGI IMG/M metagenome (GOLD analysis project Ga0207832, IMG submission 187743) | Aerobic enrichment media microbial communities from Bioluminiscent Bay, La Parguera, Puerto Rico - Tt and P1 (4) (SPAdes) | ecosystem: Environmental > Aquatic > Marine > Unclassified ...
TATGGCAGTAAAAAAGGCACTTCATGTGAAGTGCCTTTACCTTACCATACTATTTTTTAAAGGTCATTTGACCATACTATTTTGGAAAGGTCTATTTAGTCTTTACCATACTATTTTTTAAAGACCCTTTTTGTTTTCATTTTATAAGGCTTCTGAAATAGTTTTACCTTGCATGTGTAAGATTAAGTAATCTGGTCCACCTGCTTTTGAATCTGTACCACTCATATTGAATCCACCAAAAGGTTGATAACCAACAATCGCACCAGTACATTTTCTATTAAAGTATAAATTACCTACATGAAAATGATTTCTCGCTTTTTCTAAGTTCATGCGATTATTTGAAATCACTGCACCAGTTAATCCATATTCAGTATTGTTCGCAACTTCTAATGCTTCATCAAAGTCTTTAACTTTACATATCGCTAGTACTGGTCCAAAGATTTCTTCTTGCATGAGTCTAGCATCAGCTTTAACATCATAATAAATCGTTGGATCAATGAAATAACCTTTTTCATCACTTGCTGTGCCACCAGTAAGTAGTTTACCTTCTTTTTTCCCAACTTCAAAGTAACTTGTGATTTTCTTAAAGGCTAAGTGATCGTTCACTGGTCCCATAAAGTTTTCTTGTTTTTCTGGGTTACCAACTTTAAGTTGATGAGTTAGTCTTTTTACACGATCAACAACTTGATCGTAAACATCTTCTACAATAATAGCTCTAGAACATGCACTACATTTTTGACCACTAAATCCAAATGCTGATTTAACGATGGATTCAGCTGCAAGTTCAATGTCTGAATCTTTATCTACAACAATCGCATCTTTACCACCCATTTCAGCAATCACGCGTTTTAACCAGATTTGTCCTGGTTGAACTTTTGCTGCTTTTTCATATATACCGATACCTACATCTTTACTACCTGTAAATGATACGAATCTTGTTTTTGGATGGTTAACTAAATACTCACCAATTTCACTACCTTTACCAGGTAAGAAATTAACAACGCCATGAGGTAGACCTGCTTCTTCTAAAACTTCAACGAACTTATAAGCAATCACTTGAGTTGTAGATGCTGGTTTAAGAATAACGGTATTACCTGAAACAACTGCTGCACTTGTCATACCAACTAAAATAGCAAGTGGAAAGTTCCATGGTGGAATAACGATACCTACGCCTAGCGGGATATAACGGTATTCGTTTCTTTCTATGTTTCTTCTACTTAAAACAACATCATCAATTTGATTTAACGTCAACATTTGACGGCCATAATATTCTAAAAAGTCGATTGCTTCTGCAACATCCGCATCAGCTTCTGGCCATGGTTTTCCTGCTTCTTTTGTCATTAAAGCTGCAAACTCAAATTTTCTTTTTCTGATGATGCCTGCTGCTTTAAATAAAACATCAGCTCTAATCTTAGGATCAACAAGCTTCCATGTTTCAAAAGTATTCAGTGCAACTTTCATCGCTTCATCAGCTTCTTTAATCGATGCTTGGTGAATCGTTCCTACAACTTCTTTAAAATTTGCAGGATTTAATGAATCCATTTTTTTATCTGTTTTTACGCGTTTGCCATCGATGACTAAATCATAAGTTTCACCTAAATACGTGTAAACTGTTCTTAGTCCTTCTTCATACTTCTTAACATTTTCTTCTTTCGTAAAATCTGTAAGTGGTTCAGTTTTGTAAGTGTAAATTGCCATATTTCTCTCTCCTTTTTTTATACGACTGATTTTTCTATATGAATTTCTTGATCTTTAAATCTATCAATAGATAAAGCTTTAAGATCAATCGTTGGTTCTAATCCTAAGATAAGTTCTGACATGAGAAGTCCTGTCATAGGCGCTAACATAAACCCATGACCTGAAAATCCACATGCCATATAAAAATTAGATATCTCATTTGCTTTCGAAATGATGGGTTGATGATCTGGTGACATATTATATGAGCCACCCCACTGTCTTACAATATTCAGTTTACCAATAAGTGGCATGATATCGCAAACCGTTTTACTCATTTCATCTAAAAACTGCCATGTTGAGGATATATCATGTCCAGGTTCTTGTTCTGGATTAGATCTTCCCATTAAAAATGCACCATGTGGTACTTGTTGACAATAAATGTTTTTAGAAAATGACATGACCATAGGTCCTTGTATTTTTTCTACTGGTTCAGTCGCAAGTATTTCATGATTTTCAGAATAAACAGGAATATCTACACCTGCCATAGCTCCGATTTCTTTTGCATATCCACCAGCAGCATTGATGATGATATCTGTTTCATATGTATCTTTATCTGTAATGACATGAGTCACCTTTTGCTCTTCAACTTTAAATCCTTTAACTTCTTCATAAAAATGAAACTCAACACCTAATCTTAAAGATGCTTTATAAAAAGCTTCTGTTGTTTTAAAAGGATTTAGATGACCATCTGTTTTACAAAAAGTTGCACTGATAAATGCTTCTTTATTTAAATGAGGTACAATTTCTAAAGCTTCTGTTTTAGAAACAACTTTTGAAGGGATACCGAATTTATTTTGCATCGCAACATTTTTTTCAAATTGCTTAACTTCTTCAGGCGTAGTAGCTAAAATTAAATACCCTTCTTGTTTAAGTTCAACTGTGCCATCATATCCTAATATTTCTTCAGCCTTTTCAAAAAATTCCATACTCTTTTTAGCCATGATTGCATTCATTTCTGTTTGCCATTGCTGTCTAATACCAGCTCCACAACGACCGGTTGCACCACTCGTAAAATACCCTTGATCTAAAACTAATATATCTTTAACACCTTTAATAGCAAGATGATATGCGATGCTAACCCCACTGATACCAGCACCGACGATAATGATGTGTTTCTTCATTACTTGGCCTCCTTAGCTATACTTTCTAAAGAGATGCCTTGAACCATAGGTCTTGATTTATGAGGTTTCATATCTTTTGGTATTTTATTTAAATATGATGCAATTTCTTTTTGAATGATATGTCCACAGGTATTGGCTTGACAAGGCCCCATACCAATTCTAAGAAGCCGTTTTAAATCTTCGAATGTTTCGTATCCTTCATCTAATTTCTTATGGATGTCAGCTAAGGTAACATCTTCACATCGACACATGATGATTTTCTTTTTATCCATATTATACCCTCACCGTTACAAACTCATGTAAATACTCAATAGGTACAGAAACTTCTATTAATGATGTTTTATCATTTTTCTTAGTTGTAGTAACTTTAATAATTTTCGCATCACATATTTTTTCACCACTTCTATTGATGCCATCTACCAAATCACCAACATTTGGTTTTGGATTAAATTCAAATGGAATTTTAAATATTGCTTGGTCAAATTTAATTTGAGCAACAATAATCGCTAGCCCTGGACAGCTTGTAACACATATACCACAACCTGTACATTTTTCCGGATCAAGTTTTGGTTGTTGGTTGATATCCTCTCCAATATGAATCGCATCAAATGGGCAGCTTGTCGAACAAGGATTACAAGGAATATCCTCATAACATTCTAAAATTGCTTTTGGTCTAGCAAGAATTTTTTCATCAAAAAATCTTGATAAAACCAACTCTTTAGTTGCAACGCCTGTTTTATCTAACATCATTTAACATCTCCTTCATATCTTTGAGTCCTTTTCTAGTCTTTCTTCCAAAAGGACCACCTCTAAGTAGTTCTAAAGATTTTTCATATTTTTCAACAAGTTCATCATAATTTGGATGTGCTTGATTTACATATTTAGATACATATAGTCCAGTTAAATATCCTTCCATCATAGCTGAAGATGCTTCTTCTATACCGATAGAATCTCCACAAGAAAATATACCATCTATTGTTGTCATATGATGATCATCAACTAATGCTACAGTTCCACCAAGTTCAGGAATATATCCTAACTTAGCATCAACCATATCAAGTAACTGATAACTAGGAGCAAGCCCTACAGATATACAAATTGCATCCACATCAATAATCTCTGAAGTTCCTTCAATTTCCTTAAACTGATCATCCAATGAGATGATTTCTGCTTGCTCAACTTTGTTAATACCAATAGCTCTTTTTATGGTTTTATTGGTATAAATTGGAACACCTAATCTTCTTAGTTTTGATGCATGCACTTTATATCCACCAATCTTAGATGAGGCTTCAATGACTGCTTTAACTTTAATACCTGCTTGTAAAAGTTGATAACTCACAATAAGACCAATATTTCCAGAACCTATCATGATGATTTCATCAGCAGGTTTAACACCAAACTGATTCATTAATGTTTGTACCGCGCCTGCACCGTAAATACCTGGTAGGTCATTATTTTCGAAAGCTAAAAACTTTTCACTTGCACCAGTTGCCACGATGATGGTTTTAGCTTTTATTTTTAAATATTCATTTTGATATGATACTGTAGCAACCTTATCTTTATATAAACCTAAAACAGTTGCTTCTTGTAATACTTCTAAATTTTCGTGATTGAGTACTTGCTCTATTAATATTTTTGCAATGTCAAATCCTCTGGTTTTTGCATATTGAGCTTTAGATCCGAAAAATTTGTGTGTTTGTTTGATCAGTTGCCCACCTAAAGCCAAACCTCGATCAACAATCATGACTTCAAGTCCACTATCTAAAAGCATTGATGCTGCACATAACCCTGAAGGGCCACCACCAATGATTAATACATCTTTTTCAATCATTTGTAGACCCCCTTATTATGTTGTATGCGGACATCCATGTTAGGTTCTAATTTCGTTATACATGTTTTAATGTTTGGTTTGCCATCAACCATCATCTTACATGATGCACAATTGCCTATCGCACAATAAAAACCTCTTGGTCTTTTAAGTTTGATGCTATAACTAAAAACATCAACACCTAAATCGACTAATGCTGAAGCGATTGTATCACCTTTTTTTCCAGTGACTTTTTTACCCTCAAAAGTAAATACAATATCCTCTTTTTCTTCAAAACTTAAAATCGGATGTGTTTTAATTCTCATAATGTCTCCCTTTTCTTCCATTAAGATAATAATTCATGAATTGCTAAAGCTGATTTTTTCCCAGCACCCATGGCTTCTATGACTGTTGCAGCACCTGTAACAGCATCACCACCTGCGTATACTTTTGCCTTAGTTGTTAAGCCCGATTCATCTTTTGTAATGATACACCCTTTCTCATTCGTTTTTAAATCTGAAGCAGTTTGAGATATCATTGGATTAGGTGTTGTTCCAACCGCAATGATCACTAAGTCTGTATCTATCTCAAATAGTGAATCATCAATAGGCATAGGTCTTCTTCTACCTGTGGAATCAGGATCACCTAACTTCATTTTTAAACATTTCATTGATTTAACAAATCCTTGATCATCTCCCAATATTTCGACTGGATTTGTTAGTATATTGAATTCTATATGTTCTTCTATAGCATGTTCGATTTCTTCTTTTCTTGCAGGAAGTTCATCCATGGATCTTCTATAGATGATATGCACTTTTTTAGCACCTAATCTTAATGCAGCTCTAGCAGCATCCATAGCAACATTCCCACCACCAACAACCGATACAGTTTGTCCTTTATATATTGGAGTATGATAAGACTTGTCATAGGCTTTCATTAAGTTAACTCTGGTTAGAAACTCGTTGGCTGAATAAACACCATTTAAAGTCTCACCTGGTATATTTAAAAATTGTGGAAGACCTGCACCAGTGCCTATGAAAACAGCCTCAAAACCATCAGAAAAAAGATCTTCAACATAAAGTGTTTTCCCAATGGCTGTATTTGTTTTAAGCTTTACACCGTGATCTAGTAGTTGATCAATTTCCTTTTTCACAATTGCTTTAGGCAATCTAAACTCTGGAATACCATAAACCAAAACTCCACCTGGTGTGTGTAATGCTTCAAAAATCGTGATATCATATCCGAGTATTAGTAAATGACATGCACAAGATAGTCCTGCAGGACCACTACCAACGATTGCGATTTTATGATTGTTCTTATTTACTTTAAACTCACAACCATTTGGATTATTTTCATAATGATAATCCGCAGTAAATCTTTCTAATCTACCGATGGCTACACTTTCGCCTTTAACTCCTCTAACACATGTTTTTTCACATTGGCTTTCTTGTGGACATACTCTACCACAAACAGCAGGTAACATCGAATCATTTAAAATGACTTGATATGCTTCTTCAAAATTTTTTTCTTTAATCTCATGAATAAATTTAGGAATATCAATATGCACAGGACAGGCTTCTACGCATGGCTTATGTTTACATTCTAAACAGCGATTTGCTTCTAAAACAGCATCTTCTATACGATAACCTAATGCAACTTCACAAAATGTCTCAACTCTTCGATTCATATCTAGTAAAGGCATTTTTGTTTTTTCTAAAGAAAGGTTCATCATCTTTCCCCCTTTTTTAGAATCTCTTGATAATCATCCATCTCTTTTTTTTGATAAGCCCTATTTCTTTTAGATAATCCATCATAATCCACTTGATGTCCATCAAAATCTGGTCCATCGATACAAGCAAATTTAATATGTTCACCAATTTTAACACGACATCCCCCACACATACCTGTACCATCAATCATGATTGGATTTAAACTCACAGTTGTTGGTATATCATATGATTTTGTGATTTCGCTTACTGCTTTCATCATCACAATAGGACCAATTGCAAACACATGCTCATAAGAATCATCTTTTTCTAATATTTTTTTAAAGAGATCTGTTACAAATCCTTTTTCTCCATAAGTTCCATCATTTGTTGTATAGTCTTGATGATTTGTGACAAGTTTGAACTCATCTTGTAAAATCATTTGATCTTTTGTTTTAAACCCAGCAATTAAATCTACATGAGTCTTTTGGTTAAACAGTGCTTTACATATTGGATAAGCAATCGCAGAACCAACACCACCACTAATCACTAAAACTTTCTTCAATCCTTCAAGTTCAGAAGGTTTACCTAGAGGACCTAAAAAATCTAAAATTGCATCGCCTTCATTAAGTGTATTTAAAAGATAAGTCGTTTTTCCAACAACTTGAAATATAATCGTAACACTTTGTAATTGTTCATCTATATCAGCGATTGTTAGTGGAATTCTTTCCCCTTTTTCATCCACTCTTAAAATAACAAATTGTCCTGCTTTTGCATGTCTAGTAACATCTGGTGCAAAAACTTTCATTAATGTTACTGTATCTGTTAAACTTGTCTTTTTGATGATTTTATACATAATGAAAGCCCTTTCCTCTTTTATATAATTATATCATGAGATACTAAAAAAAAAGAAAAGCCTTTAAGATTTATCTTAAAGACTTATAAATTATCTACTATTTTTTCAGGTTTTTTACGTTTTCTTTCGATTTCTATTTTAGGTTTGAAATCAATTTGACGATAAAAGTAAATTCCAGGCAATATAATCACAAAATTACTGATTAACATCGCATACCAAACACCACTACTTCCAACCTCTGTAAAGTACTTAAAAATTAAGATAATCGGTATTCTTAAAATCCATAATCTCGTAATTGAAAAGACAAATGTGAACTTTGTATTACCAGTCCCATTAAATGTACCCATAAATGTTTGAAAGATACCCATTAATGGTAATCCGATTAATAAGTAAAACATATACTCAACACCTAAGGCTAATGCAACGGGATCATCTTTGATAAAAACTCCTAACAAAGGTGATCTAAACCATATAACTATAAAAGAACCTAATCCCATAAGTCCAGCCGATAAGACCATTGCTTTTCTAAATGCTAATCGTGCTCGTTCAGGATTTTCATTACCTATGTTTTGACCTAAATATGCTGCAAGTACACCACCTATTGCCATGACTGGATGAAGGATAATACTATTGATTCTATTACCTACACTAAAAGCAGCAACCGTTGGATCTCCATAAGTCACAATGAGTGCGTTCATAATGATAAATCCAATAGCTGTGATCGCTTGACCTAAAGCAGCAGGTATCGAATATTTAATAATTTTATATGTAATATCTGGATCAAGTAATAAATGTTCTTTTTGGATCGTCACACCTGATTTACTCGTAAATAATTGGTAGACTATAAATGGAATAACAACAACTTGTGCAATCAGTGTAGCATATGCGGCACCACTAACACCTAATCCTGCATATGTGATTAAAATAGGCGATAAAATAATATTTATTAGAACTGTGGCTACACCATAAATCACAGGTGTCACAGTATCACCTGATGATTGCCTAATTGCCGTAAAAGCAAACATAATGAATAAAAACGGAAGCTCAAATGCTCTAATTTTTAGATATTTGACACTGTTTTCTAATACAAACCCTTCAGTACCCATCAACCTCATCACAGGATTTGCAAAAAAATAAGCCCCTACATTCAGTAGGATTCCTAAGATAAGTGCTATAACTACTAAGTTACTCGCATATTTTCTTGCCTGAAACATTTGTCTTGATCCAACTTGTTGACTAATGAGTGCAGTTCCTGCTGCACTTAAACCAATACCTAGAGAAATATATGTGAAAAACACCGGGAATGTTAATGAAATCGAATTAATCGCTTCTGTAGAATAGCCAGGAATCTCACTAACAAAAAACATATCAACAACATCATGCAATGTCTTGATAAGATTATTAAGCATCAGTGGTATTGATAAGATAAGTAGTCCTTTATAGATATTTGGATCGTTAAGAATCAAGTGCTGTTTCTTCTGTTCTTTGGTCATGATGCGCCTCCATTCAATCATTATATTTTAACATGAAATATCCATTTTTTCACAAAAAAAAGTATCTTTCGATACTTATTTTTATTATCCTCTAATAGGTTTTAAAGCCTTACCCCATAGATTCACTTGATCAAGTAATGTTGTTAAATTAGCTTCATGAAGTTTTTGTGGTTTAAATACACTACCATTTTCAAAATCAGTAAATAATGATAGTAACACTTGTGTTCTAACATCTGCTACTTGAAGTTCTCCTAAAACGTTTCTTAAATGTTCTGCAGCTCTTGCGCCACCAATAGACCCATAAGAAACAATACCAGCTGATTTGTTATTCCAAGCATCTCTAGCTAAATCAAGTGCATTTTTTAAAGATGCTGCCATTGAATGGTTATATTCTTGTGCGATAAACACAAATGCATCTAAGCTTGCTAACTTTTCATTCCATTTTGTGATGCCTTTAACATCATCACTTTCACCTAATAATGGTAGGTTATAATCTCTAATGTCTACGATTTCATAATTTGCATCATCTCTTTGATCTGCAAATTCCTTCACCCATTTTCCAACTTGAGGACTTACTCTTCCTTCTCTTGTTGATCCTAAAATAATTCCAATGTTTAATCTTTGTTCAGTCATGCTGAATCCTCCTTATATTTTACTTACTTATTGTAACTTAATTATACTTTTGTAATCTAATAATGTAAAGTGATTTGCTTTTCAATGATAATCGGTTATAATAATAACAAATGAGGTGAAAAAAGATGAGTGAAATTTGTGTTAAATTCGAAAGTGCATCTAAAATATTAAGTAAAAGATGGATTGGATTAATCATTCATCAGCTTCTTGATGGACCTAAAAGATTTAATGAATTAGAGTCTGAACTTAAAATTTCTGGAAAAGTGCTTTCTGAAAAATTAAAAGAGATGGAAAAACTTAGTATTGTAAAAAGAACTGTTTATCCAAGTACTCCTGTAAAAATAGAGTATGCATTAACACATAAAGGAAAAGCATTAGATCCTGTTATTAAAGCAATTGAAGACTGGTCAGAGTCTTGGATCTAAAAATAAAGGCAACTCAAATTGAGTTGCCATTTTTTTATGTATTTAAAGCTAATTCTGGACTACTATCAGATATTTTATGGATCGTTCTCATTTCAAGCCATAATAAGACTAAACTAATAAGTCCTGATAATATATCAGCAGCTGCAAATCCAATCCATATACCTAACATATCATCTAATAGGTAAGTAAATAGATATACAAGTGGAATGAAGAATACAACCTGTCTAGATAAAGTGATAATCATTGCACGAATCGGATATCCAAGTGCTTGAAAAACTGCACCTACAATGATCTGAAAACCTACAAGCAAGAAACCGATGGATATGATTCTAAATGCATATGCTCCATAATTAATAAATATTGGAATATTATCCTCACTAAATATTCTAAATAAAACAGGCGCGAATATTTGAATAAAGATAAATCCTATAGCAAAATAAATCATTATCACTTTTGTAGAGAATATAATTGTATCTCTCATCCGTTTATAATTTTTCGCTCCATAATTAAATCCAACTATAGGTACCATACCTTGGACGATTCCAAAACTTGGTAAGAAAACAAAACTTATAATGCGATTGATAACACCATATATGGAAATATATATACCTGGTTCTTCTCCGCCATATCTATTAATTAACCTATAAATAATAATAGCTAAGAACGCTCCTAATGAATTTCTTAAAAATGTTGGAAAACCTACAATAACCATTTCAATCACTGAACTATAATCAATATGGAGCCATTTATCTAGTTTTATTTTTAAATTAGATTCCTTATCTAAGGCTTTTATAAAGATATAAGTTAATCCGATGAATTGAGAAATTACAGTTGCAATCGCAGCACCTTGAACACCTAAACCAAATCCAAAATCAAAGATAAAGATTGGATCTAAAATAATATTCATTCCAGCTGATATCGCAAGCGAATACATCGCAACTTTAGATCTTCCCTCTGCTCTTGTAAGATTATTTAAAACAATCGATAATGATTGAGGAATAAGGCCAATCAAGATGATACTTAAATAATCATATGCAAAATTTATGTTTTCTGAGGTTGCTCCAAAGAAAACCAATAGTTCATTGATAAATAGATAACTTAGAATTGAAAATATAGCCGCAAGCACAATATCTATTCTTAAAGCGGTATTTACAGCAGCTTCCATCTTTTGATAATCTTTTCTGCCAAATGCTCTACTAAATATTGAAGCAGCTCCAATACCAATCATCAAACCAACTGCAATAACAATCATTTGAATAGGAAAAGCTAAAGCTAATCCTCCAATGGCTAGTTCTCCTTCTGCACGTGCGACAAAAAGCGCATCTACAAAATTGTATAATGCGTTGATTGCCATACCAACAAATGCTGGGATTGATAATTTAATTAGAAGTTTTTTGACATCATATTCTCTAAGAAGTCTTTCATTTTCTTTATTCATTACTGCCTCATATCTATAAAAATATGGTGGAGTTACCGAGGATCGAACTCGGGACCCCTTGCACGTCAAGCAAGTGCTCTCCCGCTGAGCTATAACTCCAACCATATATTCATTATACTGATATTAACTTAGTTTTTCAATACATATTATTTAGCTAATTTTCGCCATGGACTTACATATCCACCTTGTACAATAGAGACTTCATTTGCTACAACTAAAGCTTTAGGATCTGTTTCTTTAATTAAATCCATAATGACTAATTTATTCTTACGATTTGCAAAAATCATAAGCGCTGTTCTTTCGCTATCTTTTCCATGTGCATCCATACTCGTTACACCATGTCCATTTGCTCTTAAAACACGCATAATGATATCAGCTCCTGTTTTATCAGAAATGACTTGAATCAAGACTTTACCAACAGCAACTCTATTTTCAATAAATGATCCCACATAAACACCTAATGCGAACCCAATACTATAAATTAATCCTTTAATTGGTGCTTCTGTGACACCTTGAATAACAGAACTTGCGATAAACACCCATAAAAGGATTTCTACAACTGCAAGAGCTGTCCCTTGTTTTCTATACCCTTTACTAATTAATATGATACGCATCGTTCCAATAGTTACCTCAACAATTTTTGCGACAAAAATAAGTAACAATTCCCAAAACGAAACTGCAGTAAAAAATTCAACTATAACTTCCCACATAATATTCACTCCTTCTTAACCCTCATCTATTGTCTTAAAAATACTCTTATTTGTCAATAGTTTTTTAGGTTATTTTTTCATTTGTTGTTCTATGACATAATGCTTAAAAATATCCATCCCGGATTTTGTTTTTTCGATGAATCTTTCGATAGGGATACCCATATCTTTTTCGAAATCAAACTCTACATCCATCACCCATAATGTTTGTCCATTCTCTTGAAAAAACTTATTCTTACAGCGATTATATGCACCAGTGACTTCATAAACTACATCTAGATAATCTGGTTCGATTTTATCCTTGATTGTCATTTTCATTTTCATTTCTTGACCATGATTATCAAATATCAAATAGCTAACACTATCTTTACTAAAGATATCTAATACATCTGATTCAATTCTTTTTAAACCTATTTCCCAATTTTCAAAATGTTTTTGTGTCGTGTATAACTCAAAAACATCTTCTATTGGAGCATCGATCATGAGTTCAACTTTATATTTCATAAAATAATCACCACCACTTTTATTATAACAAACAAAGAGAAAAAGGCTAAGGAAATCCTCAACCTTTTTCTTATATTGAAACGCATATGATATCTTTTAGTCTATATATGCGTTTACGGCTTCATTTAATGTCTCTTTTTGAATGATTGTGTCTGTTTCGATATGATATACCAACACTTGTTCGTAAGAGAATGTGTAAATATAACGATCAGTTACAACATCATTAACGATATTTTCAATATATACACCACGATCAACTTGCATATAATAATCCGTTTGATCATGAGAGATAAAGATTGGTTCTGAAATAATATTATCACTTTCAAAATCAATAAAGAATAACACAAATGAACTTTCGTAATAATAATTAAATTCATCATAATGATACATACTCATAGGAAATCCTACAATACCTTTGGTCGCATCAATCATTAAAGCCTTTGGATTATATATCGCTTCTGAGAAACTATAATTAAATCCACCACCATCACTTGCAAAACTATAAGTTTCAAGTGGTTCTTCTAATCTTGTGTCATAAGCGCTTAATTTAAGACCGGTAATTCTACCATCAGCAGTCGCATCAAATCCAAAACCAATCAAATAGTAATCTTCATTCCATACATGCATGTATGTAGAATAACCTTCTTCTTTAATTGGATTTTCCATGATTTCAGGATTTTCTGGATCAGATAAATCAATCGTATAAAGTGGATCTGTTTGTTCAAATGTGACGACTTGTGCTAAATCCTGATTAAATCTAACTGATTTAACATTTTCGTTTTCTAATCCCAATCCTTCATCAATGGTTGCTACAATATTTAACACATCTTCACTTGGATCTTCTTCTAAGACATAAAGTCTATTTATAGCTGGCCAAAACTCTGTAGTCACAACTCTTAAATAGCCTTCATATTCATCCATCCAATATGAATCTTGTACATAACCAAGAATGCTTTGAGCACCTTGATAAGTAATGTCTCTATCTTCCATATTCAAATCAAATTTCATGATTAACGATTGATATGAACCTGTATTTTCTTCTTGGTCATAATTGTAATAACTAAATGTTGTATATAAACTTTCTTGGTTTGCATAAATATGATTTACATTGCCTAAAAATGCTTCAGCATCATAACTAAAATCTGCCAAATCGATACTTGTGATAACTGTCATCGAATTTGATAAAACATCTTCATAATAATAGATATCATCGTAATCGACAAATGTTTCTTCACTAAAGCCATCTTTAGTTTCAATAAATGAAGGTCTAAGTTCGTCTTCTGTATTATATAAATATTTTGTAGATACTAAATACATAACATCATCAATCATTCGGTGATCAAAGAAATAAGCGTCTGTTTCAACTTCATAAACGACATCATATGTATCTCTATCAATCACCGCAACTGTACCTGTTGGTGCTTGATAATACCAGCCAATCATCATATCGCCTTCAGTATAATCGATAGGAAAATAATTATATGTATATCCGATCACAACGATATAGTCTTCTGTTAAATACATATTTTCTGTATAAACATCACCTAAATCAATCGATTCTAATACTTCTACTTCATAATCTTCATTGACTAATACAACATTAATCTTCGAATAATATCTAGAAGCATAATAAATATAATTTCCATCTGTTTTAATAATATCAGCTTCATCTACACCTTCAACTTGAACGTTAGTGTCGATGAAATCTCTTGAACTTTCATCTCCATTAGCGCCATCTAAAGCATCTTCCATGCCAGCTTCAGGTGTCAAAATATAATCATATTGATCTTTGTTTTGTTGGAGTAATGCTAATAATTTAGATTTTGATCCAACTTGATGTGCTTGTGTCATTAACTTTTGACTTTCAAGAATTACGCCTTCTCTAAAAACACCAGAAATACTTAAAGTGAACACAAGCATCGCTGCTAAGACTACTTGATAAGCTTTCTTATAAAGTAAGACTTGAGTAACTTTCGTAGATGCACCAGTAACCCTTCCTTTAAACTTATTTAGTTTTCTGTTAACTAATATTTCTTGAATCAAATTGTAAAGCAAATAAACTACAACTAGACTTAAACTTGAAATGATAATCCATCCAAATGTTGTCATTTTCCATACCTCCTATAGATTTAGACTCTTTTTAAATGATTTGACGAAGGAACGAGTGACTTCCAATATAGATCCATCTTTAAGTTCTAACTTAAGTTTCGCATTTAAACCCACTTTGATATAACTTATTTTTCTAGCATTTACAATAAATGACTTAGAAACTCTAATGAAATGATACGGCTTTAACATCTCTTCGAGTTGATAAAGTGGTTTTTTGATGGTCTCAACTTTTCCACGCACATGCACATAAATCTCTTCTCCAAAAGATTCAATAAAATTGATGTCGTGTAAGTGGAGTTGTACATATCCATCTTGTGTTGGAAAAAACATTTGCATTTTTTCATATTCAATCACTTGAAAAACTTTTTTGAGTGATTCTTCTTGGTTTTGATCTATTTCAATACCAATCGTATTCTCTGGAAGCATATCAAATGATTCTGATATGACATATTGGATATGTTTTTGATTAAGTTTTTCCTCAAGATTTGAAAGTTCATCCTTACTCCATATGATTTTGATCATCTAGAGCCCTCCTATCTTCACTATATGAAAAATAACACATACATTCAAGTTTTTATAGATGACTTGCATATAATGCTGATAACTTGCATGATACCTTTATCATATCAAAAAAACAGAAACAATGCATCAACATCATTTCTGTTTTATATCATTATTATAACTTATTCTTAGGTTTTAAACTAAAAATGATTTTCGCGATTGCGATAAAGATTACATAAAACTCTAATCTTCCTAAAAACATCCCGACAGTTGCGGTCCATAAAATGCCCGGATTGGCATTATAGTTTGTAATACCAACAGATAGACCTACAGTACCTAATGCTGATGCGAATTCGAATAAAGCGTCTTTAATCGTAAATCCGTATACTGTAAATATAAGTGTCCCTGTAAATAATGCAAGTAAATAGGTCATTAAGAATGAATAATTTTGAATCACTTCTTCTTTGTTGATAATTGTTCTTGTCCCAATTTTGTTAATGAAATACGTTCTTATCGTTTTTTTATGACCAAATTGTTCTCTAATATTCCAATATAAACTCTTAAATGCAAGTGCTACTCTATATTGTTTCATACCACCTGCTGTAGAACCCATACCTGCACCTAAAACCATCACGATGATTAAGACACTCATGAATGTTGGTGGCATAATTGTAAATGTTTCTATGGTTTGGAAACCTGTACCAGTTACAGCTGATATAAATTGAAATGATGCAACTCTTAAAGTATAAAAGAAATCTCCATTATACATACCAATTAAATTAATAACTAAAATTGGAATGAATACAACAAGTAATACACCTAAAAGCTTTAATTCAACATGTCCAAAGACATTTTTGAGTTTTCCTCTAAGTAACATTAAATGCACATAAAAGTTAGTCCCACCTAATAGCATTAAAACCATAATGGTTACTTCAACACCAACTTTATTAAATGCTCCAATACTAGCAGCTTCCGTTGAAAATCCACCGGTTGCAACCGCAGTTATTGAATGATTTAATGCTTGAAATGGTGTAAGACCAAAAATAACTAAAAAGATTGCTCCAACAAGGATATAGCCAATATATATAGACATAATCATACGACCTGATTTGACTAAATTAGGTAGCAATTTATCACTATGTCCTTCTGCACTATAAAGTCTCATGCCAAACTTATCAGAAATTGCTGAAGTTAACACTAAGACCAATCCAACCCCACCAACGAACTGTAATAATGATCTAAAAAATAAATAGATATTCGGTGTTTGTGTTACATCAACAACAGTTAAACCTGTTGTTGAGTATCCAGAAGTTGATTCAAAAATTGCTTGTGTGAAATTATAATTTCCAGTGAACACAAAAGGTAGTGATGAGATAAAAATCGCTAAAAGCCATATACCTACAACTAGGATTGCATCTTGAGATCTTTCAAGTCTTTCTTTTTCCCTTCCGCGATAAAGAAAAACAATTAAAGAACCAATAAGTATTGAACTTAATGCAGGAATATAAAAGTTTTTCGCTTCTGATATCTCATTTGGATAAAAGATAATGGTTAGTAAGGGTATTAAATTGATAATCCCAATTAATATCGCAAATACACCCAAATAATTAAATATTAATGGATATCCGGTTAAATGTTTTTTTTCTGTCATTGTTATTTTCTCTTTTGGATGAACTCAACGATTTCATCTTGATCATTAGGTGTAGAAATAATGATGAGCTTATCGTTTTCTTTGATCAACGTATCCCCTTTAGGAATAATGACATGTGGATCTCTAAAAATACAGCTAATATTAATATTGCTTGGAAATCTAATATCCATTAAACGTTTATTACCAATTGCATACTCTTCTTCAACACCTATCTCTAACATAACGATTTTTTCATCTTCAATAGATAATGTCTTAATGATATTTTCAACAGAAGATTCATTTAAAATCGTTTGAGCTAATAAATAAGTTGAACTGATCACACTATCAATGCCTAATCTTTTAAACAATTCAACGTTTTTTGGGTTTTTTACTTTTGCGACTGTTTTTTTAATATTAAATAATTTTTTTGCGGTAATACATGTAATATAATTATCTGTATCATTGTCTGATAAAGCTAGAAGTACATCTGCTTGTTGTGCTTCTGCATCTGATAATGTATATGCTTTTGTTGGATCACCAGGAAAAACATCAATATCGTTATTTGCACTAATATATGTTGCAAAATCTCGATCTTGATTGATGACAATGAGTTGATGATGTTCTTTTTTAAGTTTGCTGACAATAAAGTCTGCTTCGTGTTTTCCACCTGCTATGACGATTTTCATTGTCCATCCTCCTCAAGGTTTAAATCCATAAATTCATCATATGATAAATTAAATGGATAAATTGCTTTAATGTTTGTACCATCAAGTAATTTACCTTTGTCTGTATCAGATAGTCTCACAAATATTCTTGGGACATTGTATACATAAAAGCATAAATGAGCCAAGTAAATATTAACATTATCGCTATCTGTTGTAATCACAACTGTTTTTGCATGTTTAATATAAGAATTTTCAAGAACTGATAAATCTGTTGCATCCCCAACAACTTGATAACCAGAAAATGATTCTTGTAGTTTTCTAAATGAATCATCTTGAGCATCGATGATGATGACATCTTCCCCATGTTCTGACATGGTTGTTGCGATATTTGATCCTAATCTTCCTGATCCAATCACAATAAATTTATTTCTTTTCATGTTTTGCTCCTTTGTTCATGGTGTAATCATAATACCTATACTATTTTAACACTAAATAACAAAAAGTGCACTATTTCTAGTGCAATATATAACATAGTTATATAGATATTAGGCTTTTTTTAATAGAATTTTATGATATATATCAATAAAAATTGCGCCTAATGGTGCTGTGATGATGATTGCAAGCACAGAAATCATTAATATAAGTTCCCCATTTGGTAATCCCATTGAAAGCGGAATTGCCCCTATAGCAGCTTGCACAGTTGCTTTTGGCGTATATGCTCCAGCTGTAAATAATCTTTCTTTAGCATTTAAATTGGTTTTAATTAAAGATAAAAAGACACCGATTAATCTAAATAAAACAGCAATATTGATTAATATGACAGCAAATAACCCAATATCTGCTAAAACTGTTAAGTTAACTAAAGCACCTACTAAAACAAATAACATAATCTCAGCAACTACCCATATTTTTTCGAATTTCTTTACAAGTCTTTTGGATAAACTCGGATAAAAATGATTCATTGCGATACCATAAGCCATAACAGCAAGTAAACCACTGATTGGCACAAGATCTTTTAAAACATCTTCTAAACTCATAAATAAGAAGCCTATCGCAAAAATGATAAGTACTTTTACAGTATCTCTCATGTGAAATACTTTAAAGAATTTATGAGATAAATAACCAACCATGATACCTATAAGTATACCTAAACCAATTGAAATCGGAATATTAATCAAAGTGTTTATGTGAAATGATTCTCCTAAAGCTAGCTGTAAAAAAGCATAAAATAAGACAATGACATAAACATCATCAATCGATGCGCTTGCTAAAATCATATGTGGAATTCTTTTTTCTTTTCCATATCCTGATTCCATGAGTTTAATCATTCTTGGAACCACAACTGCTGGTGAAACTGCAGCGACAACGGCACCTAATACCAGTGCTGTAGGTGTATCTATATCAAAAAACAAAGGTGCTAAAACTGTGATAGCAATAATCTCTATGGTTGCAGGTACAAATGATAATAAGATTGCAGGTCTACCTACTTTCTTTAAATCATCTATATGTAGTGATAATCCTGCTCTTATTAAAATAACGATCAACGCAATTTCTCTTAAATCACCTGATATATCCATAATGCTACCATCAATAAGATTAAAGATATAAGGGCCTAAGATCATCCCTGCAAGTAACATACCTAATATAGCTGGTAGTTTCATTAAATTAAAAATCTTTGCCATCATTAAACTGATTAAAATAATAAGTGATACACTTAATAACATAAAAATTCTCCTTTATAAATAAAAAACTTCTACAACAAAAAAGTTGTAGAAGTCATTAGCATCGTAGCGGTTCTAGTTTGCACTATGGGAGACATCATTCCCAAAATTAATTATAAAGATTTTTTTAAAAATGTCAACTTTCTTTTTGATAAACAGATGCTTCTTTTTGTTTTCTAAGTAATGGAACAAGCATAGAAACTTGTTCTTGATAAAGTTTATATTCTGGTCTTGTCTTTAAAATCTTTTTCTCCATCATTGGAATACTAATAAAAACAAATAACAATGTCATGGATAATGGTGCTAATATATATAAGTCTACTTGATAAGTAAGACCAAAAAGCATCACATATAATCCCCACCAAACAGTCACTTCACCAAAATAATTTGGATGTCTTGATAATCTCCATAATCCCTCATCAATACATTTTTTCTCACCAATATGTGCTTTCCTAAATTGACGCATTTGTTCATCTGATACATATTGAATCAATGTCGCTAAAATCACGAGTAGAAAACCAATGGTAAATACTAAATTAAAATTTGGATTTAAAGTTAATATTTTTATACCCACCATAAGCTGTGCAAAAACTATTAAGGTAGGAAATAATTGAATTGCTAGAAAGTTAGTCAAAAAATAAAGTTTTGGTGCTTTATCTCTAATCATTAAATAGCGCCAATCAACTTCATTAAATCCATGCCACCCTTTCATCCAGTTATATGTTAATCTCACTCCCCAAAAACTCATCGCAAACATCATCATAAAATGCGGTAATGTCAGTGTTTTTCCAGATTCAATGAACACAAAAATTAAAAATACTGGTGGAATGACACTCCAATATGGGTCATATAAACTTGCATTGTTTAAGATTAAACTCATGACATAAATGAAAAGCATTGCTGCTAAATCAGCTATGAGTAGTTTAACCATCACATCATCTAATGTTAAAAATCTATAAACAAAATACGCAATAACAAACGCGATGATATAAAGAAAGCCTACAATGATTAAATCTTTCGTCTTTTTATTCATGATTTACCCCTTGTTGTTTTTTTTTATTATATCATGAAAAATAGGAATTCAATAAGCTGTCTATGATGGATTGCATCAGTTCATTAATATCAAACTTCTGATCCTTGATAAGACTCATTGATGTTGCGTTTAAATTGAGAAACTCAGTTTGATTGACATTAAGACCAACGCCTATAATTACATACTCTAATAGATTACCTGTTGTTCTTGATTCCATTAATATGCCACAAATCTTATCATTTCCTATGTATAAATCATTTGGCTCTTTAAAAGTTGCCTTTATGCCCTGATTGTTTAGTACATCCATTAAGCCATTAATGATCCACTTTTTAATGTCATCCAAATATTTAACATCTAAGTCTTTTAATAAAACACTAAAAAGTAAATTTTCTTTAGGATTTGAAACCCACATGCGATCAAACTGACCTCTACCTTTGGTCTGAAAATCCGTTTTTATGAATGTTAAATGAGAAAAAGAGCTATAATGCTCTTTTAATAAATCACTCGTAGATGTTAATCGATCAAACGATAAAAATGTATAACTCATTATGCTCCAACAGCAAATGATACTTCAGCTTCGCATACAAGCTCATCATTGACGTAAGCTTCTGCTTTTCCAAAGCCAAATGCACCTTTGATTCTAGTGACTTCGCAGTGTAGGTAAACAGTATCCCCTGGTAAAACACTCTTTCTAAATTTAGCATTTTTAATGCCAGTAAAATAAGCGATTTTTCCTTTATATTTGTCATGAGATAAAATGATGACTGCGCCAACTTGAGCAAGGGATTCTACCAATATGACACCTGGAACGACAGGTTTACCTGGAAAATGCCCTTTAAAATAAAACTCATCTGGTGTTACATGTTTTATACCAATCGCTTTGAATGTATCAAGTTCTATAATCTCATCTAAAAGTAAAAATGGATCTCTATGTGGAATGATTTCTTTAATTTGTTCTAATGATAATTTCATTACTTCACCTTCTTAAAAATCACAGCTGCGTTTTGTCCACCAAAACCGATATTGATATTCATGCCATAAGTCATATCGCGTTTTTTAAATACATTTGGTGTGTAATCAAGATCACAATCAGGATCAGTTTCTCTGATATGGATTGTTGGTGGTATTAAAGATGTTTCTAAAGCTTTGACTACTGCGATAGATTCAATAGCACCAGCAGCTCCTAAAGCGTGTCCTGTCATTGATTTTGTAGAACTTATGCTAACTTTATATGCATGATCACCTAAAGCTTTTTTAATCCCTAATGTTTCTAAACGGTCATTTAAAACTGTTGATGTACCATGTGCATTAATATAATCAAGTGCACTAGGATCAAGTTTAGCATCTTTTAATGCTAAATCAATACATGCAGTAATACCAACTGCATCTTCATCTGGTGCAGTCATATGATAAGCATCAGCTGTTGTTCCATAACCAACAACTTCAGCAATAATATCAGCGTTTCTAGCTATAGCATGATCATAACTTTCTAAAATCATCACTCCAGCACCTTCTGCTATCACGAATCCTGTTCGTGTTTTGTCAAATGGTCTTGATGCATATTCAGGATCATTAGAAAAATCTAATGCCTTTAAACTCGAAAACCCACCCAAACCTAGTTCGTTAATTGGTGCTTCTGCGCCACCAGCAAAACAAACATCTAGATAACCATCTCTAATATATCTAAATGCTTCTCCAATAGAGTTGGTTGCTGCTGAACAAGCAGTTACCATTGGTAAATTAGGTCCTTTTGCACCATATTTTATCCCGATTTTCGCACCAACCATGTTGATGATTGAGTTAGGTATAAAAAATGGTGAAATTCTATCTTGTCCGCGTGTAACAGATGTTTTGGTTTCATCAAAAATCGTTGTTAGGCCACCAATACCACTACCAACAAAAGTACCAAATCTAAAAGGATCAATCTTATCTACATCTAGTTTAGATTGTTCAAATGCTTGTGTAGCAGCAACTAACCCTAAGTTAGTTACACGATCTGCTCTTCTAATTTCTTTTTTATCGATATAGTCTTCAAAATTTAAATTTTTAACTTCACCAGCAATTTTAACTTTCCACTCACTCGCATCCATTAAAGTAATGAAGTCAATGCCATTTTTACCTTCAACTAATGCTTTAAATGATGATTCAACATCATTTCCAACTGGAGAGACTAAACCCATGCCTGTTATGACAACTCTTCTTTTTTCCATTTACATCACCATCCCGCCGTCAACAACCAAGACTTGTCCTGTCATATAGCTCGCTAAATCACTTGCTAAATACAAGACAGCATTTGCAACATCTTGTGGTTGTCCTAATCGTTTTAAAGGAATATTGTTTAAATATGCTTCAACAAACTTAGGATCTAAGTTTTTTGTCATTTCAGTTTCGATAAATCCTGGACAAATCGCATTTGCAGTCACACCTTTTGTTCCAAACTCTTTTGCTAATGATTTGGTTAATCCAATCATCCCTGCTTTTGATGCACTATAGTTTGTTTGTCCAACATTACCAATTAATCCAATGATACTAGATATATTAATAATGCGTCCAGCTTCTGATTTTAAAAGTGGTCTTGCTGCATGTTTTGCCATGTTCCAAGATCCTTTTAAATTTGTATCAATCACTTGATCAAACTGTTCTTCTTGCATTCTTAATAGTAATTGATCTTGAGTAATACCTGCATTATTGACTAATATATCAAGTTTTCCAAATGTTTGTATTGCAGCTTCAACTAAAGATTTTGCTTGGTTAAAATCAGATATATCAGCTTTAACAGCCAATGCATCAGATCCAAGTTGTTTGATTTCTTCTACAAGTTCAAGTGCTTTTTTCTCACTACTTCTATAGTTAACGACAACTTTAGCACCATGTTTTGCTAATTCTAATGAAATGGTACGCCCTATACCAGCAGCCCCACCTGTGACAATCGCAACCTTATTTTGTAAATCCATGTGTGTTTAACCATCCTTTCACCGCTTCAAAACTATCATATGAATCAAAATTCATGACATCAATATCTGCATCTATTTTTTTGATTAACCCTGTAAGTACTTTTCCAGGTCCAATTTCTAAAACATGGGTAATACCATCTTTTTTCATTTGGATGACACTATCAATGAACTTAACAGAATGTGTCATTTGTTTTTCTATATGCATGTAGATATCTTTGTCATCAAGTTTTTTCGCATCTAAATTCATATACATATTTAGTTTATGTTGCTTTGGTTTTAGTATAACATTATTTTTTATGTCTTCAACCAATTTCTTACTTGCTTCTTCCATTAAAGGTGTATGAAATGCACCACTGGTATTTAATATTACTGCGCGTCTTGCACCCAATGATTTTAACTGGTCAATTGCTTTTATGACTAACGCTTCTTCACCTGAGATCACAAACTGATTAGGTGAATTTTCGTTTGCAAGCTTTATAACCCCTTGATCAGATAAAGATTCACATACACGATGAACTTCATCATAGCCTAATCCAATGATTGCAGCCATAAGTCCTTTTTGTTTTTGAGTTTGTTCTTCCATATACAGTGCTCGTTTCGAAATGATCTTCAAAATTTGATCTAAATCAAAAACTTCTGCAGCATAATATGCTGAATATTCTCCTAAACTAAATCCTAAAACTGCACTTACATTTGGATTTAAAGATCTGATTTTTTCATATCCAAAAATTGATTTTAAAACGACTAATGGCTGAACATAAAGTGTTTGTTTCATCTTATCTTCGTCTTTATATGCATCAATAACATCGAAATCTAATATGTTTGACGCTTCTAAAGCCATTTTATAAAATTGCTCATCTCCATCAATAAAGTCAATACCCATATTTAAGTACTGACTTCCTTGTCCAGAAAAGCATATAGCTAGCTTACTCATTTCATCACTTCCAAACTTAATCTATATTGATCAACTGGATCAAATAAACTTTCTAAAACATCTTTAACTGATTTTATTTCTTTAACAAGACCACTGATTTGTCCTGCCATGACTGAACCAGTCTCCATATCGCCATCAAAAACTGCTCTTCTTAAAGATCCTAAAGTCATTTTTTCTAAAGTCTCTAAATCAACACCTTGATTTGATAGTTCTATATATTTAACTGCCATTGGATTTCTAAGTACTCTTACTGGAGCTTTTGTTTGTCTTCCTGTGACTATTGTATCCGTATCTTTGGAAGATACAATTTTCAATTTATAGTTTTCATGGATTGGACATTCTTTGGTCGCAAGTAATACAGTACCAATTTGAATGCCTTTAGCCCCTAATGCAAATGCTGCTAAAACACCTCTATGATCAGCGATACCTCCAGCAGCAATAACTGGAATAGATACTTGATCGACGACTTGTGGAACTAATGCCATCGTTGTAAGTTCACCGATATGTCCACCGGCTTCAGTGCCTTCGCAGATGACTGCATCAGCACCCATGCGTTCAACTCTTTTTGCTAAAGCTGCAGATGGAACAACAGGAATAACAATCATACCATGAGCTTTCCATTTTTCCATGTAAATACCTGGAGATCCTGCGCCGGTTGTTACAATTTTAACATTTTCTTCAACTACAACCTCTGCAATATCTTTTGCATGAGGACTCATCAACATAATATTAACACCAAAAGGCTTATTTGTTAATATCTTCATTTTTCTTATTTCGTTTCTTACCCACTCTTTATCATATCCACCAGCACCAATTAAGCCTAATCCACCAGCATTGGATACTGCTGATGCTAACTCTGCAGTTGCTATATTAGCCATTCCACCTTGAATGACTGGATATTTGATGTTTAATAACTCACTAATATTTTTCATAGATGCCTCATAAATGGATAAGAGCACTTCCGTATGTAAAGCCCCCACCAAATCCTACTAAAATCACTTTTTGATTTCTATTTTTTTGATCCAACATATATTCATCTAAACTGATCGGAATGCTTGCTGCTGAAGTGTTTCCATATTCTTCGATGTTAAGTACAAATTTTTCCATAGGAATATCCATAGCTTTGGATACAGCTTGAATAATTCTAATGTTTGCTTGATGAGGAATGATTGCATCAATATCATCAATGGTTAAATTTGCATCATTAAGCATTTTTTCAATTCCTTTTTGCATGATATCTACAGCAAATAAAAAGACTTTTCGACCATCCATTTTAATATATCTCTCAACAGTTAGAGATAATAATTCATCCGGTTTTGCTGCATTATAAAAATATGCTTGGTCTTCTTTTTTATTGCTTGGTTCTACAATGAGTGCACCAGCACCATCACCAAATAAGATACATGTATTTCGATCTGTATAATCAACAACTTTTGTTAACTTTTCTGATCCAATAACTAATGCTGATCTAAAACGACCAGAGGCAAGCATTGATGCTGCAATCTCTAATCCATAAACAAAGCCTGTACAAGCAGCGTTAATGTCAAAACTCATACATTCGTGAGTAATCCCTAATTTAGTTTGTACAAAATTAGCTGTTGATGGTGTCATTTGATCACCAGTGATAGATGCAACTATAATTAAATCGATTTGATTAATATCGTAATTTGCCTTATTAATGGCATCCATAGCTGCATGATAAGCTAAATCGCTACTTTCTTCTTGTTCTGCAGCTTTGTGTCTTTTTACGATGCCGGTTCTTGATACTATCCATTCATGGTTTGTCTCAACCATTTTCTCTAAATCTTGATTTGTTATGGTCTCTTTAGGTATATATTTACCACTAGAGATCACTTTGATTTGTGCTTGGTTCATGTGTGTCTCCTTCTTTAAATACACCGATCTTTCTAAATTTCTCATATCGTTGTTTTAATAGCGTTTCTTTTTTTAACGTTTGTAGTTTCTTTAATTGCTTTGTCAGTTTTTGCTTAAGTTCATTCACACCAAAAGTTGGATCTTCATGAAGACCATCTTTTTCTGAAATAATATCATCAATAATTTGAAAAGATAATAAATCTTTTGCAGTTAATTTCATGATTTTAGCAGCTTGCTCAGCTTTTGAGCTATCTTTATATAATATAGATGCAAATCCTTCAGGTGATAAAATTGAGTAGATTGCATTTTCAAACATCACTTGATAATCACCAACACCGATTGCAAGTGCCCCACCTGAGCCACCTTCACTTAAAATAACAACAATAATAGGCACAGATAATGCCATCATATCAAATAAGTTTTGAGCAATTGCTCTTGCTTGACCTCTTTCTTCTGCTTCAATACCCGGATAGGCACCTGGAGTATCAATAATTGTAATAATGGGTCGATTAAACTTTTCCGCTTGTTTCATTAAACGCATTGCTTTTCGATATCCTTCAGGATGAGGCATACCAAAATTATGCTTGATTTTATCTTCAGTATGCATGCCTTTTTCTTGTGCGATGATAGTCACAGGTATCGTTTGAAACTTGCCAATACCACCAATGATTGATGGATCATCTTTAAATAATCGATCACCTTTAAGCTCAATAAACTCAGTGAATAATAATGAGATTAGTGTTCTTGATGTGATTCTTTTTGGATGTCTTGCTAATTTTACAATTTCCCATGGCGTCTTATCATTCATGACTTACACCTTCTTTCTGGTGTAGTCTTAAAATATGATAAATAGTTTTTCTCATATCATTACGATGAACAATCATATCAACTTGACCATGATTTAGTTGAAATTCATCAGTTTGAAATCCTTCTGGTAAATCTTGTCTAATGGTTTGCTTAATGACTCTTGCACCAGCAAAACCAATTAAAGAGGACTTTTCTGCAATCATAATATCGCCTAATGATGCGAAACTTGCCGCCACACCACCAGTTGTAGGATTCGTTAAAACACTGATATAAAGCAACTTAGCTTCATCGTGTTTAACAAGTGCAGCACTCGTTTTAGCCATCTGCATGAGTGAAAAAATACCTTCTTGCATACGCGCACCACCAGATGCAGAAAAAATGATTAATGGTAGTTTATGCTTTGTTGCATACTCGATTAAACGTGTGACTTTTTCTCCAACAGCACTTCCCATTGAACCCATCATGAAAGATGCATCCAAAACTCCAATTGCAACTTTTATGCCTACTACATCACCAGTACCACATAAAAATGCTTCATTCATTTTAGATACTTGTTTACCTATGCTTAATTTTTTTTCATAGTGTTCCATGTCTAATGGGTTGACTGACTCTATATCATCATATAAAGACTCAAAAGAATCTTCATCGATGCATAAGTCAATTCGATCTTTTGCAGTCATGCGAAAATGATAATCGCAAAAAGGACATATGTAATGTCCTATATGCAGTGTTTTTTCATAAATTGCAGCACCACATTGATCACATTTGATAAATAGACCTTCAGGAATATCAATTGGTTTATATGAAACTTCTTTTTTTCGAACAGTTTTTTTAAATTCTTCTAATCTTTTTTTTCTTTTCTCTAAAAAATCATTCATTGTTTTTTTCCTCCACAAGTAAGTGGAATCTTTGAATAAATCCAGTATCGTAAACACCTTTAATAAACTCTGGATTATACATGATTAAATACTGATATTCAATATTCGTATCAATACCTTCAACAACAAACTGTTCTAGAGCAACTCTCATTTTTTTAATAGCTTCTAGCCTTGTTGGTGCATAAACAATAAGTTTAGCAAGCATAGAATCATAAAAAGGTGGTACATTATACCCTGGATAAATATGTGTATCTACTCTAACACCAAAGCCCCCAGGAAATAAAACATTTTCTATTCTACCAGGTGTAGGCATAAAGTTTTTTAAAGGATTTTCAGCGTTAATACGGCATTCAATCGCATGTCCTTTTATTTTTAAATCTCTTTGTTTAAAACTTAAAGATTTACCATAAGCAACTCTTATTTGTTCTTTAACTAAGTCAACACCTGTAATCATTTCTGTAATTGGATGTTCAACTTGAATTCTTGTATTCATTTCGATAAAATAGAAGTTTTGTTTTGCGTCTACTAAGAATTCTACAGTACCAGCATTAACATAATTGATCGCTTTAGCAAGCTTTAAAGCAGTTTGTCCCATCTTTCTTCTTAAAATGTCATTTAAGACAGGACTTGGGGCTTCTTCAATCATCTTTTGATTTCTTCGTTGCATTGAACAATCACGTTCAAACAAGTGAACATAATTACCTTCTTCATCACCAATGACTTGTATTTCTATATGTCTAGGTGATTCAATGAATTTTTCAATGTATAAAGACCCATCACCAAAATTAGATAGTGCTTCTAAAGAAGTACGCGAAAAAGCGTTCTTGAACTCTTCGTCAGAACGAACAATACTTATGCCACGTCCACCGCCCCCGCTAGACGCTTTGATCATTACCGGATATCCGATTTTTCTAGCTACTTTTAATCCATCTTCTACAGTTAAAACTAAACCATCACTACCTTCAACAATCGGTACGTGATTTTCTTTAGCAATCATTCTTGCAGAAGATTTATCCCCAATCTTTTCGATTGATTTAGAAGATGGTCCTACAAATTTAATTTGACAACTTTCAACCATTTCAACAAACTCAGCATTTTCTGATAAGAATCCATATCCTGGATGAATTGCATTACATCCAGTTGAGATTGCTGCTGATAAAACTCGATTCATGTTTAAATAACTGTCTGCACTGGAGTTTTCTCCAATACAAACAGCTTGATCAGCAAGCTTCACATGTAGACTATCAGCGTCAGCTTTTGAATAAATCGCAACTGTTTCTATACCTAATTCTTTTGCAGCTCTAATGATACGAACTGCTATTTCTCCACGATTGGCTATAAGTATCTTATTTTTCAACACCGTCACCTATTGTCATTAAAATCTGATCATAACTAATGACATCCTTATTGTTGACATCAATTGATTTAATGACACCACTTTTTGGCGAAGTAATTTCATTCATGATTTTCATCGCTTCTATGATACATACAACTTGTCCTTTTTTAACATGTTGTCCAACTTGAACAAATGGTTTAGCATCAGGTGTTGCAGCAGCATAAAAAGTTCCAACGAGTGGAGATTTGATATAGGTTTCGTTTTTATTGTCTACTTTATTTTTTGATTGATTAATTTCAGTTGTTAATGGTTCTATGGTTTTTTCTATATGTTTTTCAGATATTTCATTTTGTTTAAGTTTTGATAGTTTAATTTTGACATCTTTCGTCTCTAATTCGAGGGTCATTAAACTAGATGTCTCAAATTCTTTTATGATTTGTTGTATTTCTTTTATTGTCATGACTTTACCATCACTTTTTTTCTAGTTTTTTATGTATTTGGTGTTTCAAATTCGGCATCAATTTTTTCATAAATTCTTTTGAACGATTACCACCTTCTTTTTGTTATTCAAAAGATTTGAATATCAAAATACTGTTTCTATTCTATCACATATATAAATAAAGTCAATTAAAAACGACACTTTCACAAAAATAAAAAAGTGTGCAAGCGCACACATTTCTAAATGATTCGATTATCCAGTTCTTTTTCGTGTAAGACACGATCAATTGTATCTTCAATCTCATCTCTTATACGTTCATGTATTTTTGGTGAAGCACTTGCGTTATGTGGTGTTATAAAGCAATTATCTAGACTCCATAATGGATCTGTTTCTAAAAGTGGTTCTGGTGATGTTACATCCAAAGCTGCACCTCTAATTTGATGAGACACTAAAGCTTTAGTTAATGCTTGTTGGTCTATAATATCTCCACGAGCAACATTAACTAATAATGCATCTTCTTTCATCATAGCTAGTGCTTTTGCATCTAACAAATATTTTGTATGATCATTAAGTGGTAATGCAACAATAACATAATCACTTTCTTTTAATAATTCGTAAAGACCTTTTTGTTCTGTATATATCATATCAAAATATGGAACATGATCATAAGTTTTTTTATAACCGATAATTTTAGTATCAAATGCTTTCAATCGTTTAGCCACATGTTGACCAATAGATCCTGTGCCTAATATTCCAATCGTTGAACCATAAATCTCATGCGATACTGATTTATATTTCCAAACTTTTTCTTTTTGTTTATCATAATGAAATCCTAAATTTCGATTAAAAAACATGATTTTAGAGATAACATCTTCTGCGATTTGAATGCTAAAAACATCTTTTGCATTGGTTAACATGATATTTCTTTTTTTGAGATACTCTAAATCTACATGATCATATCCTGCAGAGATTAAAGCAATCCACTTTAAGTTCTTATATTGATCTAGTGATTGTGGGTCTAATAGACTTCCCATAGATACAATCACATCAGCATCATAGCTATAATTGATATCTGTTACAAACTCATGTTCACTAAACCTATTAATTGTTTGTTCGTAATATTCTATTTTTAACATTTGTGGGTCTAAAAATATTTTCAAAATATCACTCCTTAAAGTTTGATATCATAAGCAAGTCGTTTGCGATCTCCGGGATGATCTTCTTCAAGTAAAATCACTCCTCTTAACACATACCCAAGTGATGTAAATAATCTTTGAGCATTCTTGTTTTTTTCATGTGTATCTATTCTGATATAGCTTATGTTAGATTTCAATGCTAATTCATGTGCAAATGTCATTAATTGTTTTGCTATACTTTGGCCTAAATACTCTTTTTTTACAGCTAATCTGTGTATCGTCATATAAGATTCATCATATCCCCACGCACCATCAAAAATGATATCGTAAGTATGCTCTATCCCCTTTTTAATTGCAATCATGCCAATGATGTTTCCATCTTTTTCATATACATAAAACTCTTGAAGCGCTATATCATTAATAATCGTTGATTTTTCAGGTTTATGGTATTGCCACTGATCAATATGTCTTTCCTTTAGCAATGCTGATGTTTCTAATCTTAATTGCCATATATGATCAATATCATGTTTAGTTGCTAATCTGATCATCTTGATCCACCAAAACCACACTTAATAAAAGTGCATCTGACTTAGGCATTTTTATCGGTAGAGCATACATAAAATATGTTTGTTCTGATACTTCTTTTAATCTTAATCCCTCAATGATATAAATATCGGATTGAAATAAGATTTTATGTGTTGGATGTCCAACTTGATCTCTTTCAACGCCTAATGCATCAATACCAACACCACTGATGTTTTTATTGGCAAGATAGATTGCAGCACTTTCTTTAATGTATATAAATTTAAAATTAAACGTATCTTCAAAACTGTTTTTAGTTTTAAATAAAATAAAATCATTTTCGTTAATATCAAATGCTTTGAGATCTTCATCTGTGATGCCATCTTCTATATGAGTCACATCGAAAACTTTTACTTCTCTAATGAGTCGGTCTAAATCAAGTGTATCAGAAGTTTTTCCATCAACAAGCATATGAAGTGGAAAATCCATATGGGTCCCAGTATGTAAATTTAGCTCCACTTTAGTTTCATGACTACTACCCGTTTTAAAATCTGAAGCAACACTAAAAACAGGCCTTTTTTCTGGTTTATTCTTATAGACTTGCATGTCCTCATGGACATGCATACTTACATCATAATATTTCATGACATATCAACATCCATTTTTTCTTTAATCAGTGATTTTAATGTTTCAAACGACTCATAAATCACTGGTTTATCTTGATGTTTTTTAATTTGATCAATGAGTTTCCATGATAGCTCAATTTCATCCCATCTTGTAAAAAGAGATTTGTGTTGTCCTGTAGCATCTAACAACAACTTTTCATATGCTTCACTCATGTTTCCAAATGCCTCACAAGCTGCGCAGTATTCTAGTTCAACTTCTTGAACATCATCCGATAAGCCTGGAACTTTTGAATTAAATCTTAAACCAACACCATCTTCTGGTGCAATTTTAATAAATAATTTGTTTGTAGAAAGTGGAAGATTCCATTTTCTTTGTTCTGATGTTTCTTCAAACTCAATGATGATGACAGATTCCTTTTTATCTAATCTTTTACCTGTCATTAAATAAAATGGAACACCTTTAAATCTTGGTGTATTCACAAACGCTTTTAAGAACACAAAGGTTTCAGTATCTGAACCTTTTTCAACTTTCTCTTCATCCATATATCCGTGATATTGTCCAAATATCAAGGATTTTTCGTCAACAGTGATATGATCAAGTACCTTTACTTTCTCATTTTTTACATCTTCACTGTAATATGATAAAGGAACTTCCATAGCAACCAAGCTAACCATCTGTAATAAATGAGATTGAACCATGTCTTTTAATGCACCAGACTGATCATAATAGCCACCACGATTTAGGATGCCTTCTGTTTCTTTAACGATGATTTTAACGTTTTTAATCGTTCTGTTATACCAAATATCTTCAAAAATACGATTAGCAAATCTTACCATTAAAATGTTTTGGATCATTTCTTTTCCTAAATAATGATCAATTCTAAAGATTTGCTTTTCATCAAAAAACTCCCATAATTTTTGATTAATACTTTTGGCACTTTTCAAATCATGTCCAAAGGGTTTTTCAAAAATAATGGATTGATTGATATTGTTTTTCTCAACTAAACCTGAATAATTGATATTTTTTGACACATCAAAAAATAGTTCAGGTCCAACAGCTAGATAATATAGCTCTTTGGTATCTTTATCTCTATGCTTTTCTAACATATCTTTTAATGTATGATAATCATTACTTTCAGTAATTTGCATCTGGTGATAGATAACGATATCCTTTAAAATCTCTAAATCTAATTTTTTACTTGCCGAATCATCCATATATTTTAAATAGGCTTGATCATCATCAAATGCTTTTCTTCCTAAACAAACAACAAGCGTTTCTTCAGGTATTTTATGTTCTTTATATAATTTTGAAATCGCAGGGAGTAGTTTTCTTGATGTTAAATCCCCTGTTGAACCGAATATTGTAAATATCAATTTTTTCATTTCTTCCTGTAGACGGCGTGACCACCGAACTCCTTTCTCATTGCTGCAATAACTTTTTCTTGAAAACGTAGTTCATCTTTTGATTTATATCTATTAAATAATGATTGGGTAATAATAGGTAGTGATACTTTAAGTTTTAATGCTTCTTCAATCATCCACATACCTTCACCAGAATCATCAACTTTACCTTCAATCTCTGATAGTTTAAAATCTTCATCAAAAGCGTCTTTCGTGTGTTTAAGTAAGTTAGATTCAATAATAGAACCATGATTCCACATATCTGTAATTTGATTATAGTCGAATTCAAATGGAGATTGTTCAAGTAAATCAAGACCTTCAGCAATCGCCTGCATCATACCATACTCGATACCATTATGAACCATTTTGACATAGTGTCCTGCGCCTGGTTTACCAACATGTGCATAACCACCTGGTTCTGAAACATCAGTGAAAACTTTAGAAACATAAGCGATAGGTTCATCTTCACCACCAGCCATTAGACACATACCATGTCTAGCACCGTGCATACCTCCTGATGTTCCTAAATCAATAAAATCAATCTTATTAGATTTTAAATAGTGAAATCTTCGAATTGAGTAATTATAATTTGAATTTCCTGCATCAATAATGATATCATGTTCCTTTAAATAAGGTAGGAGATCTTCAATAACTTTGTCAACGATTTGATTTGGAATTAGCATCCATAAAACAACTCGTTCTTCTCTATTTTCAAATAATTCATCAAGAGATGTTGTCGTTTGAAAATCTTTCGCTAAGTTTTCTACAATGGTTTTATTGGTATCATAACCAATGACTTCATACCCATGATCCTTAAGATTATAAGCTAAATTTGATCCCATTTTCCCTAAACCAATACATCTAATTTTCATATTTTTCATCCTTTCTATGCTTCATCCCATATATGCCATAAATAATGAGAAACAATCGAGCGATATGGTTTCCATCTGTGGCTATATGCTTCAATTTCTTCAAAAGTCATTTCTGGTCGATTCAGTAATTTTTTAAGTGCATTTCTAAGTCCTAGATCTAATGTTGAAAACACATCCATACGACCCATTGAAAACATTAAAAACATTTGTGCAGTCCATATGCCAATACCTTTGACTTGAGTGAGCTCTTCAATAATTTTTTCATCAGTCATCTGTTCAAACTGATCAAACTTTAATGCTCCACTTTTCACATGTTCTGCAAGAGATTTTAAATATTTAATTTTTTGTCTTGAAAGTCCAAGAGCTCTTAATTTTTCATCTTCAACAGCTAAAATGTGTTCAGGTTTTATATCATTTTGCATAAAATCATTAAAACGATTTGAAATTGATTGAGCTGCTTTAGTTGATAATTGTTGTGCAATAATCGTTTCAATAAGCGATTGATAATAATTTTTTGAAACATGAACAACAATCTCTCTCTTCTTTTGAAACAAAGGCTCTAAATTCGGGTCTTTGTCAATTAAAGATTTGATCTCTTCACTTTCATTGTGAATCACAATTTTATGATGCATGTTTATACCTCATTATTTTGATATTCATATTATATCATGATAAGAACTGATACACCATGAATTAAAAAAGGAAAATACATGATAAAATAAGACTATACTTTGAGATAAGAGGACATATGCATGAATTTTACAGATCAAAATAGTAATTATTTAAACCCAAAATATGGTGTGGTTGCTACCAGTGAACCTAACGCGGCTTATGCAGGTTTAGAAATATTAAAAAAAGGTGGTAATGCCATAGATGCTGCTATTGCAACAGCTGCTGCACTTACTGTTACAGAGCCAACAAGTAATGGCATAGGTGGCGATAACTTCGCTATTTTGTGGTATCAAGGAAAACTTATTGGTATGAACTCATCAGGAAAATCACCTGAACTTTTATCCATCGGAAAATTAAAAGAACAGGGACTACATGAAATCCCAACATTTGGATTTACGCCTGTAACTGTTCCAGGTGTTGTAAAAGGATGGGCTGAACTATCTAAAGCATATGGTAAATTAGATTTTAAAGAAGTTTTAAAACCTGCTATACAACTAGCAAAAGATGGTTATCAAATAGCACCTACAGTCCAGTATTACTGGGATAGAGCATATAAGATTTATGAAAAAAATTTAAAAGATCCTATGTTTTCTCATTGGTTTGATACCTTTGGAGATGTTCCAAATATAGGCGATAAAGTCGTTTTAAAAGATCATGCGAAAACATTAGAAGATATTGCGAATACTTATGGAGATACGTTTTACCATGGTGATATTGCTGATCAAATCGATGCATTTTCTAAAAAGCATGGAGGTTTTATAAGAAAATCAGATTTAGAAAAACATGAAGTAGAGTGGGTGACTCCAATATCTACTAACTACAAAGGTTATGATATTTTTGAACTTCCACCGAATACACAAGGGATCATTGGATTAATGGGATTAAATATCTTGGAAAACTACTCCTTTGCAGAAAAAAATAATCTTGATATTTATCATGTTCAAATAGAATCCACTAAGCTTGCATTTAACGATGGATTAAAATATATTGCTGACCCTAGATATATGAATGTCACCATAGATCAATTATTATCTAAAGTATATGCAAAATCCAGATATAATCTCATTACAGAAAAAGCTATCAATCATACGTATGGAAATCCAATACAACATGGTACCGTTTATTTAGCTACATCTGATAGTGAAGGAAATATGGTTTCTTTTATCCAAAGTAATTATATGGGCTTTGGTTCTGGATTAGTCGTTCCAAATACAGGCATAGCTTTACAAAATAGAGGTCACAACTTTTCTATGGATAAAAACGCTGTTAATGTTCTAGCGCCAAATAAAAAACCCTATCACACAATAATTCCTGGATTCATCATGAAAGATCAAAAACCTATTGGACCTTTTGGAGTGATGGGTGGTTTCATGCAACCTCAAGGTCATCTTCAAGTGATATCAAGTTTAATTGATCTTGGTTTAAGTCCTCAGGAAGCTCTTAATCGACCAAGATATCAATGGGTAAAAGACCAAAAGATTTATGTCGAACCAACATTAAATCAAGATATTATAGATGGACTGATCAAAAAAGGACATGATATTGAGGTGAAAGAAGACTTAGGCGTATTTGGTAGAGGCCAAATCATCTTAAACATCAATCAAAAAACTTATGTAGGCACAGAAAAAAGATGTGATGGTACAATCGCTAGCAAGTAAAAAAATACACCTGGATTTTTCCAGGTGTTTTCTTTTATATGATTGATATGAGTAAAACGATAATGATTATAAGAATATCCACAACTGCAATGATCATTTTTCTATGTTGCTTAAACATTTAAAACTCTGACTCCACTTTCGTTGTTGGTATCTTCTTCGTCTTCAATTTCCTCATCTTCGCTTTTCTCCTCATCGTCTGTTTCATCTTCTTCGTCATCATCTTCTTCATCCTCTTCATCTTCTTCGTCATCATCTTCGTCATCTTCACGTCTAGCTTCATACTCATATTTATCATCGTCATCATCTTCATCAACAATTAACTTATAAGTAAATGCTTGAGTTATATCATCATAGACGACAAATACTTCAATCTCTCCACTGCGTTCTCTACCATCAATAAATGATTCAAATTCAATCGCAAGTAAAGATTTACCATCAACTTCTTCATACTCAAAGGTGTATGTACCATAATTATTACCGTCAACAAACTCTAGTGAAATTTCTTTTTCGTCATTGCTTGTTTCTATCTCTATGGTCGATTCTTCAACAACTACACCATTGACGACGACTTCAAATGAAAATTTAGTTTCATCTGTTTCTTTTTTATATGATGTGCTGACATAATTTAGGTCATCAATAGAGGATTTAAAGTTGTATTTTTCCTCGTCTTCTTCAAACTCTTTAGACCCAAAAACATCATATGTTTTATTTCCATAAATTAAAATACCTTCAATATCATATGATGTCTCATCACCATCAATTTCCTCGTTTAACATATTATAATGCATCACATATGTGATTGTTGAACGTGTTAAATCACTTGTTTTAAACTCGGTTTTATATGTGTATTCTGCAAGTTCAGAAGTACTTTCTGTAATCACAAATCCATTTGTATCATTTAAAAATCTTTCTGCTAGTTCTAGATATGGCAACACATGATCTATCACTGGATTTGTTGTTACAGTATTTAGTCTTTGTACTGAAAAACTAGTTAATAAGTTTTGTGTTTCCGTATGGGAAAGAATAGCTGCAGTTGACATTGCACTAAAAGATACAACTTGGTTATCACCAGAGAAAGTGTAAGGTTGTACTGGATCAACCGGTTGGTTTGGTCTTAGTAAAAATGAAAATATCAAAACAAATACAACCATAAAAGAAGCTAATGCAAAAGCAAATCTTCTTTGCATACCAAATCTACTTTTTTCGATAGGTTTTTCTGATGATTTTAAATTGAACTTTGATACATCAAGATGTTTGGGGATATGTTGTTCAATTTCTTGTTTTAAAATCTTTTTAATGTCTTTTTCACGCATGTTTATCCCCTCACTTTCTTCATTTTATCTAGGGCTTGTTGATACATCCAAGTGACAGTTCCTACTGGTTTTTCAACAATTTTTGCGATATCTTTGTGTTTCATTTCATTGACTATTCTTAATAATACGATTTCTTTCTCATCATCTGTTAGTACAGATAATAAACGGTCAAATTCATCTAATTGATCTGGTGTATCGTCTTTTGAAGATAATACTTGATCATAATCAACCTCATCATAATGAATCAGTTTTTGTTCTCTTCTATAGGTATCAATTGCTGTATTTTTAGCGATCATCAGTAACCAATTGTAAAAGTTCGTTTTAGGTTGATATTGACCTATTTTTTCTAACATTTTTAAATAAGCATCTTGCATCAGGTCCTGTGTAATATCATGATCTTTGACGATATTAAAAATAACGATATAAACACCTTTTTTTGTTTGTGCATAAACATGTTCAAACGCACTTTCATCACGATTCTTAAGTTTTTCAACTATTTTTTGTTTTATGATCATGTTTTACCCTCTGCAATCAAATTAAGGAAGGACTGTCCTTCCTTAACCTAATTTTATCATAAGATGTTTATTTGTTTTGTTAAAATAGCTTACATACTATCTTCTGAATCTTCTTCCTCTTCGTCATCATGGTCTTCCATTTCATCATCTTCTTCGTCATCATCGTCATCATCATCGTCTCTGTCTTTTTCATATTCGTGATCTGCTTCACCATCTTTATCATCATCTAACATGATGTAATATGATGTTTCACCAGTCAACTCATCAACAACGACATAAGCTTTAATTTCGCCTTCTTGTTGAACGCCATCAATCAATGTTTCATATTCAACTTTAATGATGTCTTCGTCATCTTCAGTTTCATACTTAAATTCATAATAGTATTCATTTCCATTCATGAATTGTTCTAGTTCAATCTTAGTTTCATCGTCTTCAATTTCAATTTTGATTTCTGATTCACTATATAATTCACCATTTCTAACTTCTTCAATGTAGAATTTTGTTTCATCATCTTCTACTTTATATTCTGATTTAACATAATTTAATTCATCGATATATGAAGTAAATTCTAGTTTTTCTTCATCTTCTTCAATTTCTTTTTTACCTTCTACAGTAAATGTTTGATTTCCATGGACTAAAATACCAGTGATCATGTATTCTTGTTCATCATCTTCTTCATCAGCATCATCATTTTCATCTTCAGTTTCTTCTTCAACTGCATCATCTGATTCATCTTCTAAATCATTTTCTAAAACTTGATTATAATATAATGTGTATGTTTGAGCTTCTCCTAATAGATCAGTCGTATTAAACACGATCATAAATTCATAATCTACATTATCAGATGCTTGAACTGTTGCGTTAAATCCTTGTTCTCCTGACATAAACTTTTCAATAAGTTCTAAATAAGGTTCAACAACTTCTACTGGTTCTTCAACGTCTTCATGTCCATCAAGTGTTTGTGTTCCACTTAATAAAGTGAAGCCTGTGTTTTGTTCAATCACTGTATTACTTGTTTGACTTTGTAATAGTGATGATGTTGCTAGTGCTTGATATGAAAATACATCTTCATCACTTGTCAAACTCAAGCTTAGCGTCCCTTGTCCTGTACACGCTCCTAAAAATAATAATCCAAATATAAATAATGTAATACCTAAAATCTTTTTCATGGTATCTACCTTCCTTTCACTATATAAACGAATGAAACCTTGTTTTTGTTGGTAAAAAATTAATTTTTTTTATATTTCTTTAATTTACCCCTTCATGATGGGATTATCTTAACTATCTTTTGATATAAAAAGCATAACATGTTATCATATAAATAGAGAAAATGTGAGGTATAACCATGTATAAATTAATAAAACCAGCATTAGAACATAAGGAGAAATATTTAAATTATTTAGATGACTGGGGTGATGAATCAATGACACCGCTGACATCTGACATTAAACAAATGAGTTATGAAGATTTGTTACAGTATTTTTATGACGCTGAGCATGATATCAATCTACCTAGAGGATATGTCCCTGATTCAAATTACTTTTTTGTTGATCAAGATGAAAACATCCTTGGATTTGTCAATATTAGACATTATTTAAATGATATCCTCTTAAAAATTAGAGGTCATATCGCTTATGGCATTAGACCTTCTATGCGAGGTAAAGGGTTATCAAAAAAAATGTTAAAACTTGCATTAGAAAAAGCCAAAGAAAAAGGAATCAATCGAGTGCTCATGGTTTGTGATAAAGCAAATGTGGCTTCTGCGAAAACCATTATCGCAAATGGTGGTATTTTAGAAAACGAGGTTTATGACGTTACAGATCATGAGATCATCCAAAGATATTGGATTGATTTAACACATCTATAAATATAAAAAAGAAAACACGCAAAATGGGTTGCGTGTTTTTCTTTTATCCGGAGAAAGTGGATGTATCAATACATTTGACAAGATGTTTGATACTTTTATTTTATCAAAGTGATTTTTTATTGTCACATGATTTGCTCTTGGTTTTTTATTTTTCTTTGATATCTTTTTTCTAAGACATATACGACACCTAAAAGTAGAACACCAATCACAAAGGTTAATGCTGATGAATCAAATAATAAGCGTGAACTTTTCTCATATAAGAATCCACCAAGTAAAGGACCTACTACCATCCCAATGGATAAAAATGATTGTCTTACTCCCATAACTCTTCCATATTTACCTTCTTGTGCATGTAATGAGATGTAGTTTTGTTCAAGTGGTAAATAGATAGCCTTTGCGACAACATATATCATGTAAACAGTATATGCTGCAAGTAAAAAGTTTGATGCTCTAAAAACATAAAATACAATTGCTGCACTCAGAAGTTGAATGATTGCAATCGCAATCAACTGTTTTTTTAATTTGGCAAATAATGGAACGATCAAGACACTTGTAATGACTGAAACGATACCAGTTGCGAAAACAAATGTTCCTAAATCTTGAGGTGTATAACCGAGTTCATCAAAATACACATCAATGTACTTACTCAAGTTTGTTGCACCAATGGTCATAAATGTTAACGATATAAGGAAGAATAATAAGCTTAATCTTATATGTGCTACTTCTTTTAAATTCGTGAATATGTTTCCTTTTTTCGGCGTTTCTATATCAAATTTAGAATCTACAAAAGTAAAATATAAGAAAACAGCATATATCGTATTAAATATAGCTTGTATTAAAAATATTTTGCTATAACTATCGAGGTTTAAAAAGTTAACAATGACTTCATTCGTACTAATAAATCCACCTAAATAATAGCCCATGGAAGCTCCTAATGTTAATGCAGCAGCTGCATAAGCTAAATGTTTCGCTCTTTGATCTTTACTTGATAACTCAATGATATGACTTGTTAAAAGTGTGATGGCAGCAACCGCTCCGATACCACTTAAAAATCTAAAAAATATCATCACATACTGATTACCAACATACCCAAAAAATAATTGTCCAATACTATAGAGTATGAGTCCAATCAATATATACTTCTTTTTTTGTCCTTGGTCACCTAAAGTGCCCCAAATGGGGCCACCAATCATAAGTCCAAAACTCATTGACGCAAAAAATACACCAAACATATAATCTGGTATATCTAAAGATCTTACAAATGCTGGTGTCACAGGGTGACCTATATTATGTGCTATGCCTTGAATTAAAAAGTATAAAATTGTAATGAGTACTGATTTTTTCATAGGTGTCTCCTTATCCCAATTCATTATAACATTACTTATATTCTTTTCGTTTTATTTCGCAAAAAAAGAGTCTGATTATTTTTCTCTCAAACTCATATATTTTTGATAAGCTAAATGAACTTTTTTTGCTAGCGCTTCGATATGTTCTTGATCATTGTTTAAAATCATATCGATTCTTGAAATGTTTTCTTCTTTAAAAACTAATCGATCATTTTCAATACGTTTTTCTATAAGCTTAGGATCATCTAAACGTTGATGCATTCTTTGTCTTCTTATCTCTTCTGATGCTTTGACATAAACAACAAAGACATCATTTCCTAGCTGATTAATCAATGTATTTGCCCCATTAGGATCAACAATGATAATACCTTCTTTTGAAACATCTTTTTTTTGAATACCATAATAGGTTTGATTATATATCGATACTTCAAAAAATCCTTCATGTTTCATCAAGGTTTCAAATTGCTCTTTAGTCAAAAAATGATAATCAATATCATCCTTTTCACCAATCCGTTTTTCTCGTGTCGTCGTTGTTACACATTTTTTATATCCATAATGGTGATAAAGATTTTTTGCTAATTCAGTTTTTCCACTCGCGCTCGCGCCTACACATACAATCATTCATATACCTCGTGCTTTTTTCATAGTTTGTCTTTTCTTAATTATTGTAACATGAATATAAGTTTTTACTCAGTTATTTTTAGTTTTTTTAGCTTTAAATATATGACATCAACCATTGTTCAAAATCTTCTTGATCCGTATAGAATCTTCTTGGTTCTGATGTGTGATCTGATTGAAAAAACACCATTTGTGCATCATAAGTGATAATCTCATAATCTCCATTTGAGTATGTAATCATAATTGCTTGTTTATCATATATGGTTGGATATTCATCATAAATATATTTTTGAAATTCTATTTGATTTAGCTCATCAATAAAAGAATCAAACATGGATAGCTCTATCTCTGATATGTGATTGATCACAGGTTCTAATGTTCCTTGTTCAGCTGTGATAATATCAATAGCTATCATATCATCTTGATCATGCATATAAACGTATGCATATGTTTGTTTACAGCTGCTTAAAAATAGAGTAAAAATCATAATCATCATGCTAATAGTCATTTTTTTCATAAAAATCCTCCTTAGCGTTTATTGATGTCTATGTCCATTACTTGGTTTAATTTGTGATTTGATTTTCTGATTTTGATCAACTTCATATGCCATACCAGGTCCAATGATGAACTGACCTTCAATAATATTTGCTTTAACCATGATAAAATCCATTTGAAATAGCATTTCTGCCATTTCTTTATGAAGATGAATAAATGCTGATTTAGCAAGATCATGTTTAACATCAACTTCTGCTTGTGCTTGATATGATAATCGTTTTCTAAAAAAGATATTTTTTGCTTGACTTTCATCTTCAATAAGGATAAAACTCATCAATTGATGATGAGATAAATTTTCATAATGTTTAGCGATTTTACTTATTAAGAAGTAATACTCATGATCGGCAACCACAAATGGTGCATAAGATGTATATAAAGTATTTTCTTTGGTCATTGTCGCGAGTACAGCAGATTGAAAATCTTTTGGAAATTGCTCTAATTTTTGTTGAATTTGTTCCATAAAATCCTCCTATTATTGATGCATTTTTATGAGTTTTTCATATCTTTCTATAAAATTAGCATCAATAGCTTGTGCTTCTATATGTGTTAAGTAGTAATTTACTACATGTTTTACAATGTCAGTGTACTCAGTTTCCGAAACATAGTTTGGTGCAACACTTTTAATCTTTGAATTATCAAAAATTGCATCATCTTTTTTATCTCCATAAAGTTCACCTTTAAACTCTGGAAAAACCTTTAGTATATCATCGGTTGAAATATAAATGATATTTGGTTTCTTCTTTAATACACGATAGATAGATTCTATGATTTCATTCCACGAGTATACTTTTTCACTTGTTAAATGGTAATAATTTTGGTAAGTTTTTTCATTTCCTAAAACATCAACAAATCCTTTTGCAAAATCTTTATTATAAGTTAATGTCCATAAAGATTTACCCTCATCAGGGATAACAATAGGTTTATCATTAAGCATACGATCAATCATTGTATATGGATATTGTCCTGATTTTAGTTGAAATACGAGTGATTGATCATTATATGTATGTGAAGGTCTTATGATTGTGACATTAAAATCATCATTTTTTAAACTTAGAAGATATTCTTCAGCATATTTTTTATTTTGTGAATATGTCCAATATGGATTTTCAAGAGGAACTTCTTCAGTGATTGGCAATTTTAAAATAGGTTTATGATAAGCAGATGCTGAACTGATAAAGATATATTGTTTTGTCTTACCTTTAAAGAGTCTGTAATCTCTTTGTACGTGTTCTACAGTAAATGCAAAAAATTCTATAATAACATCAAATATATGGTTTGCTAATTGTTCATTGACTTTTTGTTCATCACTAATATCTGCAATCAATGTTTTTACTGGCTTACTAAAGTTTACAACTTTATTGCCGCGATTGAGTAAATAAACATCAAAACCTCTTTGTAGTGTTTCTTCTACAACTGCCGTTGAAATTAATCCTGTACCACCAATAAATAATATTTTCATATGGAACCCCTTTATTTTTTATAGTTTCATTTTACCATGAATCACAGATTAAAAAAAAGCATGTGTCCATGCTTGTTTTAGAGTTTGATGATCTGTTGATTTGCTGCTTTCATTAAACGATTCATAAGCGCATCTTTATATTTACCTTCATGAAATGCAATCGCATAAATCATCTTTATATTTGCTTTATCCATTGCTCTAAGCGCTGCAAATAAGTTGGATGCAATTTCTTCTTCTTGATTTGGTTCTCCGATGCTATATACAAATACATCTTTAAAAACTTCTTTGATATCTTTGGTGCATATGACACCTATTTGTTGTGGATGATCACTTTTTTTGATTTGCTTTGTTATATAAGTAATCACTTGATCGATATCTCCATCAACAATCATCAAATCACCTTTTGGTGCGTAGTGGCGATATTTCATACCTGGTGCTTTAGGAATTTCATCTCCTGAACTTAACTGACCACCCAAAACTTTTGGGACAATCGTTTCTAACATTTCTTTCGTAATAACACCTGGTCTTAAAATCACTGGAATCTCTGAAGTTACATCTAATACAGTTGATTCAATACCAACTTTAGATTTACCTCCATCAATCATGATATCAACTTTATCTTTAAAATCCTCTAAGACATGTTCAAATAGGGTTGATGACGGTTTTCCACTGATATTAGCACTTGGAGCACAAATAGGAACTCCAGCAATATCAATGACTTTTAAAGCTATTTCATGACTTGGCATTCTGATACCTACAGTATCTAAACCACCAGTAATGATTTTAGGTACATCATCTTTTTTCTTTAAGACTAAAGTTAAAGGACCAGGCCAAAAACCTTCGATCAGAGATTTAACATAAGGTTGATGATCAGTTGTATAAATATAAACATCATCTTTTTTAGATATGTGCATAATCAAAGGATTATCACTGGGTCTTCCTTTTACTTGATAAATCCCTTTAATGCCTTGTTCGGATAATGCATATGCACCAATGCCATAAACTGTTTCAGTTGGAAATATCACATTTTTACCTGAAAGTAGTGTTTGTTTGATATCTTTTTGAACATCGCTTTTATCTAAATCATTAACTTCATAAATTCTTGTTTTCATGTCATACCTTCTTTAAAAATATCCTCACTTATTATAGCACAATCTAGCTTATATTAACCTTTATTTATTAAAACCTTTACGTTTTTGTGTTCCCCATTGTCCACTTTCTCTTAATGCTTTAAAGCTACTAATTGCACGATGCATACTGATCATTTGACGATAACCAAAATTTTCAAAAATTGCATAGAACAGCAGTTTATACATATCTTTTTGACTCATCATCAGCATTTCTTTTTCTGACATATAAAATGAAGATAATGAAATCACAACACCAAATGCGATTGATGCTGTAAAAATACCTAATAATATCACAGGATTTAGTAAACCTAGAATAAGCGCAACGCCTAACATGATATATCCTTGCATTTCCAAAAATGGACCTAAAAATTCAAAGACAAAGAAATATGGATATCCGATGAATCCTATTTGCTTATAATCCTTTTTAAAAGCAATATCTCTATGGAATGATAAGATATCAATCAGTCCTCTTTGCCATCTATTTCTTTGTTTTAACAATGTTTTTAGATCGCTTGGTAACTCTGTATAACAATATGCATTATGGACATAACTAACGAGATAAGGCTTCTTTTCTTTTAATGCTTGCATGGTAAGTCTTACGACTAGTTCCATATCTTCACCAACAGTATCTTTTTTAAATGACCCACTACTTGTTAAATATCCTCCAGCTTTAATGAGTTCACCTTTATGAAATAAACCAAAAGCTCCAGAGATGATCATTAAACTTTTTATTTCACTCCATCCAATTCTTCCACTTGTAAAAGCTCGTAAATATTCTATGGTTTGAAAACGACATAGTATTTCTTTAGGGATTGATCTTTTTTCAACTTGTCCCTTATCAAAAGTAAATCCATTTGCAGGATAGATGTTACCACCGACGGCTATGGTTTCTTTAGTATCATCAAGCATCACAGAAGCAATCTTTAAAAGCGCATCTCCTTCTAATATGCTATCAGCATCAATACCGCATACATATGGTTTTTTACTAACATTTATTCCTACATTTAAAGCATCTGCTTTTCCACCATTATGTTTATCTACAACAACTAAATTAGGTATATCTTTAGCTTGATAAACACCTCTAATATCTTTTGTGTTTAAAGCCTTAACAAAAGATGGATGTTTACGTTCTAATTCAAAATGTTCAATTAATCTTAATAATGTTTGATCTTTAGAACCATCATTGACAACAACGACTTCATAATCAGGGTATTTCAAGTTTAATAAACTCGTGACACTATCAATGATGCTTACTTCTTCGTTATATGCTGGAGCAATAATCGAAATCCCTGGTAGTAGTTGATCTGTAAATAAGATAGTATAAGGTTTTGTTTTAGCCAAATCGGTTTGTCTTTTTGAACCTGATAAAGCAAACAAGAATAAAATAATATAGACAATATTAATTAAAGCAAAGTAAAAGATTAAGTAAATATTTACATCAATCAAAAATGTCTCAATGATAGTTTTAAATGACATATCAAGTAATGATATATTATATCTAATGATATAGATCATCGGAAATAATAAATGAATAAATAATAACCATTTAATAATCCATTTAATTTTGTCTTTTTCTTTTGGTGCTTTTTCTTTAGGAATGACTTCAAAATCAAGTTTTTGCATCCCAAAAGCAGCTAAAACACGTGTGTTTAGATAAGTTCTAAATGATTTAGTTAGTTCAATATGTTTACTTAATATCGGTTTAATGATCTCAACCATCGTATTTTCAATTTCAATATCTTGATTCAAGTTTAAAAAGTCAATCAGTGGCTCAATGATATTTTGCATCATCATCTGATGAATAATCTCTTTGAGTAAGTTTTGATTGTTTCTTATTAAATATAAAATAATATAATCTATACGTTCTGCTAATACATAGATGATCTTACTTTTTTGTAATGATGAAAGGTGATGATATATTCTAATAATATGTTCTATATAAGATTTTTCAACCAGTAATATTTTTGAAAGTGTCTTAATTCTTTGTTCATCAAACTCACTATCATCTATATCATCTATAAGTAAATTGACACATGAAATTTGAGGTTTAAAAGCTAAAGATAAGATTGCAGCTTTTTTAATTGAAGCATCTTGATGATATATAAGATTTTTATCATTAAATAATGTTGGGATATGTTTAGACAAATTTTTTATTAAAATATCTTTTATTTTTTGATTTCTAGTTTCATTATATGGATGATTTGTTACAATCCACGTTAATTTTTCTTGCATATAGTTTAGCAAAAACTCATCTGCAAAAAATTTTCCCATTCTAGAAATAGCTAAAACAATGTGATATCTTAGATCTTTATGGTACTCAGGTAAAATCTCATAAATACCACGTAAATGATTTGAAAGCAAGGTACACATGCGTTCATGATAAATATCATTTTTTTGATATAAATCATTGAAAAACAAAGGATATATCTCTTGATCGTTTAATATAGAAAAATGCGGAATCATACTTAACTTTATCGTCTCATTTTTTTCTACTTTAAACCGTTCGAAAATTCGATATGTGATATCTTTTTGTTTAAGTCTACCTAAATAAAAAACTGCTAATAAGCGGTAATGTCTACGTCTTGAAGATAATCTTTTTAATTGCTTTCTTAAAAACTTATGATCAAGTAAATCTGCTATAATTCTATCTCTAACACTTTCTTCAAGTTGAACCTGCTCATCAATATCAATCAGTACTTTCAAAAAGAATGTCTTTGAAACTGGTAGTTTGATATCTTCGTTATCAAAGTATTTTTTAAAAACATAGTTTCTTGCAAGATTTGTTTTTCTTAACTTTGTTTTATGTCGGTGTTTTTGAGTTGTGATTAATATGATAAAAAATAGACTGATTACACCAAAAAAGCCTAATATCACATAGATGATATTAAGAATCATAAGATCACCCTTTGATTTCTAACTCGTCTTACATAGCCAATTAATTCCTCTGGTATAATTGGCTTTCTTAAAACAAGATCTACATCCAATAGATTACATCTTGTAATCACATCTAAATTTTTATGATGACTTGTAATGACGAATGGAATATCTTTATAAATTATGGAATCGTTAATTTTTTGTTTGAGTTGAAACCCATCTAATTTTGATAAATTAATCTCTGAAATAATGACATCAATTTGATGTCTTTCAAGTAAGTCTAAGGCTTCATATATATCTTTAGCAATTAAAACTTTATATTGAATGCGATCAAAAATCTTAACCATAAGATTTTGATATGTTTCATCTTCATCAACTAAAAGAATTAAGCCATCAGTTTTTTGTTTATCATCGTTTTTATCATCTACAATTTGATCGATACCTCTTTGTTTTGCTTTTTCTAAGCGCATTAATGAAAGTTCAATCCATTGATTCACTTTTTCAACAGTCTCATATTTTTCATTAAGTTCTCTAAACTTGACGATACTCATAGAAACTGTGATAGGTTCTATAAACAAATCTGAATCTTGAATCGCTTGTCTTAACTTCATGATGAATGTTTTGAGCTGTTCTTGTGATACTTGGTGCTTATAGATAAAAATGCCTGGACCATTTTGCTTAAATGCTAGGGTGTCACTTGATTTCGTACGCTCTATGAGATACGCTAAATTTCTAAGTGTTTCATCGCCTTTTTCACTACCATAATTTCTATTGAGTGCGATTAAATTATCAATATAGACTATAATCAGTGCTCTTGTCTCGTTATCTGCTAATGGTTGCTCAATATTATTAATTAAATGTTGAATCATGAACCTTTGATTATATAATCCAGTAATCGGACATTTAAGTAATTTTTCAGATGTCGCACTTACTTTTTGTTCAAGTTTTGAAACTTTATCTTCTAATGATTCTTTTAAAGTACTTAGATTTTCTATTTTTTTCTTTTGTTCCAACATCTTCGTTCTAAAAATAGTTGGCATTTGAATATGATAGTTTTTATGATATTTTTTAACGACTGGTTCTAAGATAACCAACCATTCAACACCTTTATTTTGATAGATTAAATCAAAAAATGTATTCCATAATTTATATCCACTTAAAGATGTTTGATCAATTTCTAGATGAGGTATCATATCAAGTTTAATTTGTGTATCTTTAAAAACTTCTAAAATGTCTTCTCTGTGATAATACTTTTCTAAAACTTTTAGCATATGATTACAGATGGATTCATAATTATATGCAACATTTTTATCATTTTTCTTTAATACTGCTTGGTTAGTATTATAAAAATCATATTTAATGACGGCATCAATAATATGAGGTTTATTTTTTTGAATTTGATACCCTAATCTTGGATATATCGTTTCAATGTCATATTTACTTATTTTTTTGATATTTTGTCTGACAAATTCAACAGAAGGTAGTGTCGATTCATGAAATTGATTAATGGATTGAATCAACGCTTCTGTTTTTGCTTCCTCTAGTTTTGATTGTGAAAATAAATGACCAGAAAAAAGAGCTTTTAATCCCGTATGATATGTCGCAAAACAATCTGGAAATGGTAAAAATGGCGTTGGAATAAACTCAAGTTTTTCTTTTTCACCTAACTCAAGTTCAAATTCTATATCTTCTAAGGTAAGAATTTCTGCGTGAACCATATGATTCAAATAAGGTGTACCGATTTGATTGACAATGAGTTTACCTTTAAACCCTAAATCAACGATACGATTAATAGATGTGATATTTAATAAATCACTACTTTGCAAAATTAAATAATCAAGGCGTTCGACTTGAGTATATGGGCTAAGTTTTTCAACGAGTGTATTTAAATGAAATTCTGCACCTGGATCGATTAAAATATGATACTGATCACTTATGATCAGATACGCATGTCTTAATACTTCTTGTTCTATCACTATAGGATATATGGTTGAACTCATTAAATCACCCCTAATTAACTTTATCTTAATTATATCATTTACATAAAAAATAAAAAAGGACACTGTTATTATTTAACAGGTCCTTTTAAGTATTTGCTATGCTTTAATATCGAAATATGCTTTAGCCAGTTTTGCGCCAACTTTTGCATTGTTATAGACAAGTGCTAGGTTTGCTTCTAAACTCTTTCCTTTTGTTTCTTCAACAATTTTTTTAAGTAGATATGGTGTAACATCTTTACCTTCAACATGATCTTTGACACTTTGTTTGATTGCATCATCTATGATGCTATTGATGTAGCTTGCATCTAGTGAATCTTCTTTAGGAATTGGATTAGCAATGAGAACACCTGCTTTTAACATCAACTGATCTTTTGCATAAATCATTTGTGCAAGTTCATCAACAGTATCCACTTTATGTTGTAGTTTTATATCTGAAGTTCTTGTGTAAAATGCTGGAAGTACACTTGTTTGATAACCAACAACACTTACACCTTTCGTTTCTAGATATTCCATTGTTCTAGGTAAATCTAGGATAGCTTTTGCTCCAGCACAGATTACATTTACGTTAGTTTGTGATAATTCTTCTAAATCAGCTGACACATCTAATGTATGCTCATATCCTCTATGAACACCACCGATACCACCTGTAACAAAGAATTTAATACCAGCCATTTCTGCACAAATCATTGTAGATGCTACTGTGGTGGCACCTAAAGATTTGTTAGCTACTATTTTTGCTAAATCTCTACGTGAAACCTTTGAAACATCTTTAGATTTTGCTAGTGTTTCTAAATCTTCATCAGTTAATCCAACTTTGATTTTACCATCCATGATGGCAATCGTTGCTGGTACTGCACCGTTATCTCTGACGATTTGCTCTACTTTTTTTGCCATCTCAACATTTTGTGGATATGGCATCCCATGAGAAATGATGGTTGATTCTAATGCAACAACTGGCTGATTTTTATCTAAAGCCTCTTTAACCTCTTTTTTAATACTTAAATACTTTTCATATGTTTTCATATTTTTTTAACTCCTTTTTAATTAAGTTTATTGATAATTTCGGATTTACCGAATAATTTGATTGAATGGTTAAGCTTGAATTGATTGCTCCAATTTTAATACTTTCTTCAAATGTGTGTTTAGTAATAAGACCATAAATTAGTGCACTACTAAATGCATCCCCGGCACCTGTGACATCAACAACTAAATGATTAGGTATAATGTAAGCATTTTGATGATTGATTTGGTTTTTTTCTCCATAATATGATCCTTTAGTTCCTACAGTTATAACAACTTTATTGATGTTTTTATCTAAAAACTTCTGGAGTAGGACCTCTGGATCATCTTCTTTTGTTTTAAAGTATGCTTGTGCTTCATCTAGATTACAAATGAGTAAATCCAATCCATCTAAATCTTCTGGTAGATGTTTCATTTTTGGTCCAGAAACACCAACAATTGCTAGTGGAATTTGCTCAGATCTACTTATTTCTAGTAATGACTCAACAGCATCTTTAGAAACATTTAGGTCTGAAACGATATATGAGCTTAAATGAATATGTCTTTTATGCTCTAAAATCCATGATCGACTCATATGCTCATTAATAGACATGTCTGCAAAACCAACAGTCATATTGCCCATTTGATCAATAATTGAATAATAGCTACCTGTTGTTTCATTATCAATTTGATCGGTTGCAAAAACTTCCATGAGTTTTCTTTGTTTAGCTATAAGTTCTTGACCTAAAGTGTCATGACCTACGATGCTCATTAAGGACACAGGTTGATCTAATCTTGCTAAGTTTTCTGCAACATTTCTTATGACTCCACCATATGATGTTTGTGATAAAACTGGGTTTGATGTACCCAGTATTAAATCATCTTCTAACTTGAAAGTGCGATCATAGTTCGCACCACCAATACAAGTGATGTATCTTTCTTCTCTTAAGACATAAGGTTTACCTAAGATATATCCTTTATCTTGTAAGCCTGATATTAGATTTGCAACAGCTGGTCTAGATAATCCTAGCATATCTGCCAAACTTTTTTGACTAATATATGGATCTTCTTTTAGCACTTTTAAAACTTTTTTTTCGTTTTCGTTAAGCTTCAAAGTTATCACCTCTTACATTTGTTTGATTTCAAACTTTTGTTTATATTCTTATTTTACACCTTATGAACTGATTTGTAAAGTGAAAAAAAGAAAAAAAGAGGATTTCTCCTCTTATTGCATTTGTTGAGCCTTTTGTATAAACAGATTAACCTCTTCTTTAGACACAAATAAGCGAATAAAGCTTGCACTAATATAAAACAAGATGAGCAAGGTGATATCAATGATCATCGCAAATCTAAACCCGAGTTCGGTGATTTGAAATAAAATGATTGGTAATTTTAATGAACTCCATACCATTAAGAAAAACATAACATTACTATACTTAGCACCTTTTCTTAACATCATATGAGCGATAGGAAATGCAATGAGCGTTGGTCCAGCACTTAATGCACCCAGTAAAAATGATAAGACCATGCCTTTTGTTTTTGAGTTTTCACCCATATGCTCAATGATGGTTTCTTTTGGAACCCATACATCAAATAATCCGATGAGTATGAATATCGGTGGGACAATTAATAGCATAGAAAGAACTTGATGATATGTATTTTCAAGAGCACTATATGTTAATCTTATATCAATAATCGTCATGATGATTAATGCAATGATTGATAGCATTAAGAATTTTTGTTTCTTCAATATTTTTTTCATCATACACCTACCAATATAACAACTAAAATCACTAAAATTGCACCTATGAAACTTACAAGGTTTCTATAGATGGCTACTTTCTTATTAAACATTTTACTTTCCATAGCAAAATAAACAAGCCCTACACTCATCAGTGTGACTAAAAATCCTGCAACTATTGGCACAGAAGCTCCTTGGGCAATTAAATCCGATCCTAAAGGATAAGCAACAAATGGTGACATAAAAGTGATACTACCTAAAACCAGTCCTATAATATATCCGAATATGCCACTTTCTTCTCCCATCGTTTGACTGATAAACTCTGGAGTGATTAATGTTAGAATAATTCCTATAAATAGAAAAAGTGGTAATAAAACTGGCATTAATTTAACAAATGTATTTTTGGCTTTGATAAGTGCTTTTTTTGTCTTTTGTTTATCTTTTAATAATGACACAATAAGTAAAACAAAAGTTAAGCTATAAATAATGATTGTATCTATGGTCATACATACACCTCTTTCCTAACATAGGATACACTATATCAAAGAAAAAAGAAACAAAAAATACATAAAAAAATGCATTTTTTTAACAAAATGCATTATTCTGTAGATATCTCCTTGAAATGAATCTGATTTTCTTGAAGTATCTTGATAATCTTTTGTTCAAAAGATTCTTTTGCACCCCAATCAAATTTAAACAACCATCCAGTACCGCCACCTGATCCAACTGCTTCTATAATCGTTTCAAAATCTTCTTCTTGATATAAAACAACTGATAAAGATGCGCGACTAGAATTTCTAATAAAATACTTTTCGATGATGAGAAAATATACTTCCTCGCTGATTTGCCCATCATGCACAATGTTATAATCACTAAAATGATTTAAGATCAACCTTTTAAGTGATCGTATATCTTTTTGAACAGATAGTCTCATAACGCCTCCTAATTGTAAATATTACTTATTGTTTGAAAAACTAGAAAACTAATCAGAAACATGTTTATGATCGATGACAGTATCATTGAAAATGAGTATTGTGTAATCGGTTCATATGTCATATGCTTATCATAAACATAGAAAGCTTCAAAAAATGAAAAAACAATATATACTGGAGCAACAATTCTAAACGCTTCAGGCATACTATAAATCCTAATAAAAAATAATAAAATCACAATCACAATAACAACAAATGCATGCATCAATAAGTATTCTATGAATAATTTTCTTGTAGGTAAAAAACGAAAAAGTCTAAGCAATCCCATTTTTATCAGTGATGTCAAAAAAATAGTCAAAACTGAACCTATAAAAATAGTTATAATCATTAAGATTATGTCTTTGATCTCCATGTTCTTATCTCCTAAAATCTACCCGAATAAAATAATTGTAAATGCAGCTAGTATATTCATCAGAACCATCATCAACATTGCATCTGCAACAAATATAACTCCGTAAGCGATACTAAATTTCTTACCTGACTCATAACTAAAGTGTTTAATTTTTAAATATATACCTAAAGCAATCACGCCAATTGTATAGATAATAGACATCAGGACAAAACTATTCGATAGGTTTCCTTCATCATATTGAGCAGCACCAAAGAATATACTTATCAGTAAAACCATAAAGAAAACAAGCAAAATCCAAACTAACTTTTTTGATGGATAAAAATCAAATGCTCTTAAGATACCTAAACTCGCAAATGATAAAGCAACACTTGAAGCCCCCATGCCAATGATAATTAGTAATAAAAAACGTAAAATATCCAAAAACATCTTAAACCCCCGGTACACGATTTCTTTAATTATACCACAACAAAGCCTTCATTGACATAAAAAAAAGGCTAAGCAGATCGCTTAGCCTTAAATCAATTATTTTTCTTTTTTAACTTCTTTTTTCTCAGGTGTTTTTTCTTCTTTTTTAGGAGTTTCTTTTACTGTTTTCACTTCAGAATCAATACTTTGTCCTAAATATTTTGGTAATTCCATACCTGCCATTTTGAATAAGTCTTGCATCGGTGGAATTGCACGCATTAAATTAGATGCAAAGTTTGCAGTTTGAGTTGTACCATCTTTACTTTGGCCACCATCCCAAACAGTAATCTTATCAAATTTAAGATTCTTAATCGCTTCAACTTGAATACCAACAAGCGTTTCAAGTTTATCTGCAATAAGAAGTTTAATAGCTGCATCAGAATCGTTATTCGCAGCTTTAACAAGTTGAGTAAAACCTTCTGCTTGTTTTTGAAGGATTTCAAACATACCGCGACCTTCAGCTTCCATCTTCGCATAAATCGCATCTGCTTCCCCTTTAGCTTTTCTTCTAATTTCTTCAGCTACAGCTTCTGCTTCAATCACTTTCTTTTGCTTATCAATTTCTGATTTAACAATAATATCTGCTTCAAGTGAAGCTTTTTCACGAGCAGCTCTTGCAAGTTCAGCTTCTTTTTCAGCAACATATGATTCTTCTAATGCTTTCGCTGATGCAATCTTTTCTGCTGCAGTTGCTCTTCTTAAGGCTTCTGCTTCAATTTCACGACGGGTTGCATTTGATTTAGAGATTTCTCCTAAAGAGTTATTTTCTCCTTCAATAGCAAGTGCATCTGCAGTTGCAACTTGAATTCTTTGATCTCTTAAGGCTTCTGCTTCACCAATTGAACCATCACGATTCTTTTCAGCAACGCTCTTCTTAGCATCATTGATTGCTTTAGCAGCAGCTTCTTTACCTAACGCTTCGATATATCCTGATTCATCATTAATATCGGTTACGTTAACGTTGATTAATCTTAGACCAATCTTCTTAAGTTCTGTTTCAACGTTGTCACTCACCGCTTCTAAGAACTTATCTCTGTTGGTATTGATTTCTTCAATATCCATAGTTGCAATGACTAAACGTAATTGCCCAAAGATAATATCTTTAGCTAACTCTTGAATTTCACTTAACTGTAATCCTAATAAACGCTCAGCTGCATTCATCATGACACTTGGTTCAGTTGAAATACCAACTGTAAATCTTGAAGGAACATCAATACGAATATTCTGTCTTGATAACGCCTTTGTTAAATCAACGCTAATTGATAGTGGTGTTAAATCAAGGTATTCATAAGCTTGAATAAATGGATAAACAAATTTAGCTCCCCCGTGAATACATGTTGCAGATCGGCTACTTCCATCTGTGTTTTGACCGACTCTACCGTAAATAACCATAATCTTGTCTGATGGACATTTCTTAATTCTTGATACGATAAATGCTAGTACCATAAATACAATCACTAATATCGCTACAATTAAACCAAAAAGTCCACCTGCTGTCATTAAAATCATGTTCTAATCTCCTTTTTTTATTTTGTCTTTTTTACAAGTAATGTACTTTCATCTTCTAAAGCAACAACTTCAACTTTAGTATTTCTAATCAAATCTTCTTTTTCATCTGTTAAAGCATCGACTTCAACCATTTTGCCTTGATGATTTAAAATCACTTTTCCGCGTCCATTTCTGTCCGCTGGAACTCTAATATAAATCATTGCTGGTTTACCAATAGCACTCTTGTAATCTAGATTTCCTGAAGATTCTAAGCGCATTGCTTGTTTTAAAGCATACGCAAGTAAAAATGCTGCAATAGCTCCTGCAACTGCTCCAACTAAAGCTGCTGCCCATTCTGGCATCGCGTCACTTAATAAATACGTCGTCCAACCACCTATAGATAGGAAAGCTAGTACACCTCTAATACTTAAAATTCTAAGTCCACCTATACCACTAATTGGCTCATCGTTGATTGCATCTAGATCGAAATCCATGTCATCAACAGCACCCTCAAAACTGTCAATCTCATCCATGCCCACAAACATTAAGATAATTAAAATAATCATCACTACAGTAGCGACGATTGCGATTACAAAAAATGTTTGTTGAAATGCTGTCATATTTCCCCACATAATAAAAACCTCGCATTCTTATAACTTATATCAATTATACAACAAAACTACTATTACTTTCAATTCAATTTTTGAAATAACATATTTTTGGATAATCTTTGAATAGAGCGATTTTCTATATTGTTTTTCCTTTCTATTCATCTAATCATTTTATTATACTTGAAAAAGTTTGTAGTTATTTAAGATGAATAGAACAATACCAGATAAAACAAGTGTAGCGAGTAATGTTCCATTAAATAATACATAGTTTTTCCCTAAATGATATCCACTTTGGTTTAAGTGCTTCATAAATATACCAAAGTAAGCCCAGATGAAGACAAGATAATATGGAAAATTTTTAGTAATCACCACTGTAGTTATTCCTATAAGCACACCAATAACCATAATCAAAACATACCAAATGATTTCATTGTTTTGGAATAGAGGAATATTCAGTTTAACGAGTGTGATCGTTATATTTGCAATAAGTGCAATACTAATCCAACCAGCGTATATGCTAAATGCTGTTTTTGTTAATCCATCCAAATTTGGCATGTAAAAGGCCATCCAAATAAGTGCACCAAAAAGCAATATCATAACAACACTTGAGATGATCATATAATCATAATGCCATGCAACTAACCATAATGCATTTAAAATGGAACTTGCGATAAATAAGTAGATGAGTTTTTCTGGATACTCATTAAAAAAGACAGATTGTGGTGTTATTAATATTTTTACAAGCACTATTGACAATAAAATATAAATGATACCCCAAATAGAAAATGTAAATCCTGAAGGTGTAAAATAAGATGGATATAAATCTGAGATCTCTCCAGTATTTCTTTGATTTAAAGGGAGTGCATTTGCTAAGTAATTCATAAGTAACATCACAAAAAAGAAAACACATGTTAAACTTTTTACAATTAGAACTTTCATTACTGCACCTACTTTCTTATTAGTTACATTTTATATGATTTTATAGGAAATGAAAAGTTTATATGCATATATAAGAAAAAAAGACCATCACCTATAGGTTTGGTCATTATATTTTTTGATCCATCATTAGTTTTTTTATGATCTTAAATAAAACAGTTTGATTGGTATAAAAATCTAAAAATACTTGTTCTCTTTTTAGGAGTGCTTGCTCGTTAGTTTCTATCACTTCATCAATATCCACAAATTGATACGAAAGACCTAATGCGATTTCATATGCAATAAGGCTTTGATTCCCCCATGTTTTTATATCAACTAAATATAGATGATGTGTTGGAATGAAATTTAAATCTTCATCAAATTTTTTTCGATATGATGTAATTTTTCCTAAATATGATTTAATTTCAATATGGGTTGCACCAACTTCTTCTAGCATTTCTCTTCTTAATGCTTCTTCTTGTGATTCATTTTCTTCTATACCACCACCTGGTGTACCATAAATAAGTTCATCTTTAGGATATACAACTAATACCTTTCTTCCTAAAATAACAATACCTCTAACTACATTTCTAAATGTTCCTTTTAAAGACAAATCAATTTTCTCATCTATGATGTCCATATCAATCATCAAATCTGATGGATGATTAATGATTTTTAATTGTTCATTATAATTCATACGCTACCGCCTTTTATATCTACTATAATCTAATATATCACAAAATGATCTTAATATATGAAAAAAACAGACTCCATTTTCATCTGAAGTCTATTTTTTTATTCATTTAGTAGTTCATTGATGATTTCAATCAAAACGTCTTTCGAAACATCATATGATTTAAGTGTTTCAAGTGTTTCTCTTAATGCTTGTCTAATGGTATCTTTCTTTTTTTCATCAAGATCCATTTGAGAATGACTTCTCACATAAGAACCCTTACCTTGGATAGTATAAATCAACCCCTTCGATTCAAGCATTTCCCAAGTTTTTTTGATAGTTATGATACTAACTCTAAGCTCTTTAGCAGCTGTTCGCATTGAAGGTAATAACTGATCTGGTTTTAAATCTCCATTAATAATTTGTGAAGATATTTGATCATAGATTTGTTGGTATATTGGCGTTTGAGTGGTGTTTCTTACGACAATATTTTTCATAAATCAATCTCCATCATGCGTTTTTGAGATATTTTTAATGCGACAACACTTAATAAAATGCCTAATATTGCAGCTACGATAAATACGATGGTTTGTACCATAAGGGTACCTTCAAAGATATCTCTCATAAACTGATATTTAGCAATACCAAACTCGAAAATAAATCCAAAGATTATGGTTGAAATCGTTGCATAGATTAGTGGTTTTCCAAAAAAGTGTGCTGTTTTAAAATAAGCTGGTAAGAAAGTAATATTAAAAACACCAAACAATAAGATGCTCACACCATAAAAGGCTAAGTTGATATCAAAGAAAAAGTTCCATGATCCATATAACTCATTATGAATCAGTCCAAAAATAACCGCAAATACAATATGTGTTAATTCCAAAATGAATAATGTATATACCTTTGAGGATACAATATCTTTTCTTTTAATCGGTAATACTGACAAAAAGTTATAATCTCCATGTTGAATATATGCGCCATAAATTTGTGGAATTGATATCCAGAAAAAATAGTAAAACACTAATAAGAAAATCCAATTAGGTATAAATAATAATCCACCTAATATCACTGGTAATAGGAAAAAGAATTTATTAATGGATAGCTTTAGTTCTTTATAGATTAGATTTTTCATAAAACCACTCCTTTATGTGATGCATAAAATATCATGATATCATCTAATGTTGGTTGACCAATTTTTGCAGTATCTGATGCTTTGACATCATTAGACTTCATTAATCCATTAAACCCAAATGCATTAATCTTGTAGGCAATTAAACGATCTTTCATGATACTGAGTTCTTTTTCAGTCCCACTGACATATCGATATCTGTCGATTAAATCATCCTTTGAAGATGACTCGATGATTTGTCCATCTTTTATAAAGGTGATATAATCAGCACATTTTTCTAAATCGCTTGTGATATGTGTTGAGAAGAAAATCGTTGTTTCTTCTTTTTCCATGATGGTCTGGAAGAGTTCTAAGAGTTGATCTCTTGCAACTGGATCTAAACCACTGGTAGGTTCATCTAAGATTAATAATTCAGCATGATGTGATAACGCTAGTGCTATCGCATATTTAAGTTGCATCCCTTTGGATAACTCATCAATCCGTTTGTTTTCATCTAATTTGAACTTAGTCAGATAACTTTGATATAACGATTCATCCCATTGATCATAAAATCTTTTATAAACGTTCGTCACTTCTTTAATCGTTTTTTTGGGATAAAACATATTACCTGATACATACCCTATTTTTGATTTGATTTCAAGTTCATGCGCATCTATGTCTTTATTAAATATATTAATGTTGCCATCATTTCTTTTAATGATGTTAAGCATTGATTTAATCGTTGTTGTTTTTCCTGCTCCATTTTCACCAATAAATCCCATGATATATCCTTTAGGAATGGTGAAGCTTACATGATCTAACGTAAATGTTTTATAGATCTTAGTTAAATTCTTAACTTCAATTGTGTTCATTTTGTACCTCCTGTGTATATCGTACATACACAGTATACACATATTGATTAAAAGAGTCAAGTAAAAGTGCTCATTTTTTTTAAATAGAAAAACTTAATTATTATATAATTAAAAAAGTTGCATCTCTGCAACTTTTTGGATTAACCTATGGATTTGATCTAAATTACTAATTGCTGATAAACATCATTTCTTTTATCATTCATGTATGATTCAACATTTCTAAGTCCAAATGATTGATGGTGTAAAGCATCATCAAATCTTCCTTCAAATGCTGCTTTAACATCGTTATGTTTAGATATGAAATAGTTTGTTGTAAAATAAATGTCATTTAAGATCTCGTTAAGTATTTGATCATATAGTGCTTTATATGTACTATTTGCTAATATACGATCAACAAGTGGGTGCTTATAATCCGTTCCTGTTAAAGCATCGTTTAAATCAAACCATTCATAAATATCGACACCTATAGAATAATTAGGATAAACATCTTGTTGCCACCACCCTTGACCAAGACCATGGTCGAAGTCATAAGGAATCATCAACCATCTTAAATTTTCACTGTTTTGGTATAAGAAATAATTATTACCCATTGCACGGTAATCATCAGGGTTTCCTATAAATACATTAACCGCAAGCAATCTTAAGAACATCCCAACTTCAAAATATTGATTCAGATATGTTTCTAGTTCTGTATCACTTAAGTGATTCAGTTTATCTATAAAATCTAATAATGCACTATGTGTTGAAGTATCTTTATTGGTTTTTAAATCATATGCTGGCATGTAATTTGTACTCACATCTCTAATGCCTATTGCATCTGGATTTGTAATGGGTTCTAAAGTTGCAGGTCCATATTGTTGCCACAAGGATTTATATAGATCTCCATCGCTTTCAGTTTTAGTAAGTCTTCTTTCAATAAACTCATCATCAATTGGTTCAAATGCTGTATAAAGTCCCATAAGTGTTTCTTCATCATCAATGATTATGCTTAGTAATACATGTGATGTCTGTGCTGCATAAACTCCAAAATGATTAAACATATCTAAAGCATAAGCTTCAGTGATATAAGTTTCATCGTAGTTTCTATTCCATTTTAAATCAAGTTCCTTTAGTTCAAATCCTCTTCTTCCAGAGTTTTCTGGATGAAGACCTTCAAACTGCTCTCTAAAATTAATCTTGAAACTATTCATATTGATGTTGCCATCATCATCAATTAAACGTTGTAAAGATAAATTACCTCTAGTTCTAAAACCAATATGATCAATTTCTATAACACCTTGTTCATCTTCATAAACCATATCTGCTAATACATACTCATCAGTTTTTAGATTACCAAACTCAGATTGATGGTCTAATAAATCTTGATTGAGTTCTAGCCAGTTTTCTTCGGTAATATGGATAGATATCTTTCTGTAGACAATATCATCAAATAACCTTTCAAAAGTACCTAATGCTTCCGTAGGCTCTTCATCGTTAGGATCTACAGGATTAGGAACAAACTCATAGTTGAGTTCATCACATGATGCTAATCCTATGAGGATGAAACTGATTAAAATTAATGTGATTAATTTTTTCATGTGATACCTCCAAATCTATAAATTTAATAGATGATATATTTAGTATTAGCTACCAAAATGGTTCTAACTTAACATCTATATGATGTTTGATATCACTCATATGAACGATATCATGAGTCATATCAAATGTATATCCAATTTTATTTTTATGAATATAACCTCTGTATGGTGTTACCTTGATATAACAAACACTTGGAAGTTCTTCATTGTTAACTACTTTATACCAATGTTTAAATACCTTTAAATACACTTCACGTATCGTTTTATTCTTTTCCTCTAATGGATGTCCCATTACTGATGCTCTACACCAAAATCTATTATGTCCACCATCTGAAATCATGACATTCTGATTGCTTTGAATTTCTTTTACGTAATTGCAACTTGTATCTGTGACTATCCAAAAAGAACCGTCATAGTAAAAACTATCAACACTTCTAACTGAAGGTACATGATCTTTTGCTGTAGCGATAAGCAAAATTGTATCCTGACTGTACCTTTCTTCTAAAATATCATGAATACCACTGTTTTTGTAACTTGTTTTTTCCATCATTTAAATGTGTTCTCCTAGTGTATTAATTTTAATGTATTATAAGCTATCTGATAAAATTGGAATAGATAATGTACCACATGGATTCTTAAGATAGACATCTAAGTTCATTATTTATAAATATCCTTTCTATGACCAAAGTCAATCAGCAAAATAATCAACCTATCATCTTCAATGTTTGCTAAGATTCTATAATTGCCTACACGATATCTCCAAATCCATTTTTTGTCATGTGATAATCCTTTACCATAAATCCTGGGATTACCAGTACCTTCTAGATGTTTTTCAATCCATGCTAAAAGCATTCTAGCTATTGATTTATCTAATTGTTTTAGATTTTTTAGGGCTTTTTCACTAATCTCTACTTTATACATTATTAAAAATCCAAAATTTTCTTAGCTTCTTCAAGTGTGTAAGTTTTAGGATTAGTTTCATACTCTTTATATGCTTCTTCATACAAAAAGATATCGAATTCATCTTCGATTTTAGATAGAATCGCTTGTCGCATAACTTCTGAAACAGTTGTTCCATTTAGTTCAGCATACTTTCTTATTAGTTCTGATTCTTTTTCACTTAATCTTATTGAAATACTCATCAAATCACTCCTCGTATTACATTGTATCACGTTTGAAAGATTTTTGCAATACATTGTATTACAAATATAGAGAGTTTGGCATGAAAATCTAAAATTCAGTTTCCCCAAAGATCTTGTCTTTGTTGTTTTGCCTTTATGGACTTTATCTGTATTTTGCATAACGACTTTATGATCTTTATCTGTTTTTGAAGTAAAGGTTCATACTTCATTTATACTAATCTATAATTTTTGTCATTCTTATTGCACGCTTTGTGTATATCACTTTAGTGTGACCATCCTTTATAAAACCTTGAGACTTATAAAAACTAATAGCTTGTTCATTACTTTCTAAAACCCATAGAGCAATACGATGATAACGAGATAGTTCTTCGTAGCACTTTTTAATCAATGCTTTACCTATACCCATATTCTTATACTCATTTAAGATATAAATCGCCATGATTTCTCCAGCATTTTTTAAATCTTTATCTCTAGACTCTAGATAACAAGCAAAACCAACAATCTTATGATCTATAATAGCAACATAAGTGTTTTCAGGATGTTCTTTTGCAGACTTAATACTCCGCTCCAAACTAATTTTTTCCATGATATCATCAGGAAAAAGACCAGTATAAGTTTCAATCCAACTTTTGTAATGTACATAGCCTTTGCCCTCAGCATCTTCATAAGTAGCTTTTCTTACTACTAGATTATTCATATATAATCACCAATCCTTATTATCAATAAACAAGCGAAACCTTTTAATAGCCATTTAAATAACTTGACTTATCGAAATGCGAGTCTAATAGCTTTTCACTATTTGTATACCAAAATTGTTTCACTAAAGACAAATAAATATCTAAAACAAAATAAATAAAGTATATAAATAAACAAATAGTATAAAAGTCAAAAGGATTGAAAATACAATCTTTTCTATTAATGTGCTTTTTAAATTTGACTTATCTTTATTAATACTTCTTCCAGTGAGCATATATTTTATTCCCTTAGTCTTAGAATGATGAATTAAGTTCCATAGGATTGCTACTATAAGCACAGAGAAAGTTACCAACTCTAAAACCTTCATTATAATCCATGACGTATATGATACTGGTGTAAATCTTCCATGTCTAGTCAAATAATATTGACCGACTTCATAATCCTCATATCTTAAACTAGCATAAGCATCTCCAGCAGCACTACCTCCAAGAGTAACAGTTAAACCAAAAAAGATCACAAACCCTATCGTTGCAATTGCTAATTATAAAGTCCTAAATAATTCCATTTTACTAAACTTATTAATTATATAAGCTTCTTGTTTACAAATCATGTTTTTCAATATATTATATATAAATAATAATAAGATAAAAAGTAGAGTGGCATTCCAGAAAATAGGATTGAAAAATAGATATAGATATATCTGCAAAATAATTAAAGAAAAAAGATGTAGATGTTGACTATGAAAAATGAGATATGCTAGCTTTTGTCTATTATGTTTCGGCTTAGTTGGATAAACTTTATTATAATCTCTTCTTAAAAGAATTATTAATGTTAGGATTACTACAATTACAAATAGGATTCTTATTACAATAGCAACCTCAAAACTTATCATAAGTTTTGGGCTAATAATCAATACGTATATGAAATATGCAATGAACTCAATCACAATTGGATAAGGAATATCTTTTATTCTTAAATTATCATTTTGATTATCTTCAATAATTACTTCCTCAGTAGGCATTTCACACTGTAAACAAAAAAATTGTTCGTCAGAATATTCCTTATTACAAGAATCGCATCTTCTCATATTTATACCTGCTTTCAATATGTGTAAGACTACACATTTAAATACAAATTGGTAATCAACTAAAATTTCTTGCATCCTTAAAGCGGATACTAAATAGTAAGAGATTTTCTTTGAAAATGAGATTTTATTGATCCATTAAAAAGAAGCTAATTATGGATTTTCACTCGTCTCATGCAATCAAATTATATATTGCATTTTCGCTCATAAATTATATTGACTTTACTAGGATATATTTCTTTAATCCTATAAGCATCTTTTTCTGAAATAAAACCTAATAAATGTTTTGTGGTGTCGTATTTTAACAAATGGAATTTCCATGCTCCACCTTCAGGTAAGGCTCCACGAAATATTGTAATCAAGTAATGCCATCTAAATGGGTAATAGTCTATGCGTTCAACTTCGCTTATTATAAGTTTTTCAATCAATTTTCCATTTTTATATATTTCAATACTATTATCTTTAAATATATAACTTTTTCCTTTATATAAAATAATTATCAATGTTGATAATACTCCTATTATTTCAAAAACAATACACATAATCAATGTTTCTAAATCACCTGGTCCCTCTATAATTGTTAATAAACCTAATGTTTGGCCAATAAGAAGAAATAGCAAAACAACAGTAAAAAAACAGACTGCTGGTATTGAAATGTATAGCATGAATCTCCTATTTGATTTTAACCTAACTTCCATTTAGAATAACCTCTTTCATTGGTAAAGTAATAATTTTTTCTGGTCATTTTTGAGTTACTTTACTTAATTTGTACAGTTTTACATCTGTTAGCTGTCTACCATCCTTCGTTGTAAACAGATATTTCGCTATTTTATGTTCATACTAAAATACTTAATTAACACATTAGCATTATTTGACTAAGTGATTTTTAAACAGATATCCCTTACTAATTATCAAAATAAAGATCAAGAATCATAGCTTTTTTTTCTGCACTTTTCTTAATTATTAAATTAATGGTTTGACCTTTTTAAAGTTTTTTTGTGTATTTGTTCTTCATGACAGCCTGACCATGTACATATCTATTATTATTTATTTCATAAACGTAATCTATTCTTCCTCTATCTTTAAAAAAACCAACACTGATAATAACACCTTGGATTGTATCTGCATCATTAAGAAATGATTTGATATATTTAATCCGTACAAAAAATAGAACAGCAAAGACAACTGCTAATAATCCAAAAATGAGGATTAAATTTTTATCTTCATTGATATAAATAAAGTAGATGATAAATCCAATAAATATAGTGGGGATAATCGTAGTAATCATCAAAATGTAATCATTCCAAATGGATTTCTCAAGGTTAAATTTTCTCATTGAAACTCCTTCAACAATTAAATTTCATTTTGAATTGCACTTATTTTAATAAAAGTGCGTTGAGTGCACCAGATTGCTCGAAAATGGAGTATTGTGATTACTCAAGTAAAATCAAAATCACTGTTTTATGTATACCCTCACACGAACTTGCAATCAATTGTGAGAGACCTTTTCTATTTTCTTATATACTTTTATAAATGCAATATCAGCAGGAACCCATGCCATGATCATGGCACCAATAAAAAAGTAAATAGAATAGTCTGGATACAATGCACTAATAATTTGAGCTGGTATTATAATGGGCAAAATAAATAAAGCCATGTAGAACGCAGCACCAAAAAACTTTTCTAAATAATGAAAACTAGGATCTTCTCTTTTTTTGTTAATTATTAGAACTGCTAATGCAATCAATGCTCCATAAAAAGGTATAATCATCAGTGTTTTAAAGTATTTCTTCTCACCAAATACATTGATATCAACTAACTTATTCATTACACATCCTCCAATTTTTATATTGTCTTTATGAACTTTATCTGTTTTCGTACTAAAAGTTCAAATTTTGATAAATCATAAATTTACAATTTGTTATTGCATTTTCACTATAAAAAACAAAATAATTGTTTGTTCAATTAGGTTTATTCGTTTTCCATCACTTTTAAAAAATATGTTCTCACAAACAAGTTGTGTAGGTGCACTATATTGATCGAAAATAGGGTGTTTATGTAAATAGGTTACATCAAAATAGCATTTTAAATGCTCACTCACACAATCGCAAAAACCCAAAGAAACAAATATAGCTAATAATAGTCCTTTTCAACCTACCAAAAAATCATAATATATAAAGGCAAGAACTGATCCTATCACACCTGTGACTCCAATAAACAAATAAGTAAAGCTAGTTATGAAAATCATTCTTTTATTGTAAATCTCAGCATGAATATCTTCATTAACATTTCGATACACAACTTCCACTTCCTCGTCTAAATGATATCTGTCAAAAATACCTTTTTGTATTCTGGATTTGAACTGAATTAATTCATTAGTATTATCAGCATTAAATTCAACAACTGGAATCTGTAAACCTGAGTCATCTGATCCAGTTGTGCGATCAATTCTTATGACTTTTCCAATTGCTATTTTCTTGTCAGAAAGCAGTCTTTTATCAGCGATTATTTTCTTAACTCCATAAAATAAAGTAGCTATACTTAGTAAAAAGATGAGTGATAATACTGAAAATTCTTTCATAATCCTATATCCTTTCTTACATCATCCCATATTTTCTCCCATTGTGGTTGTACTATGAATATTACTTCCACTTTAATAGAAGATGGCTTCTTTGGGTTTGTAAAATAAATGTGTCGAAGTTAATTGTCCAACAATGTAAATCCATTTTTCATTAATCATTATATTTGTTTACATATCAGTGTGTTTATTAAATCCTCAAATTGACTACCATCTAATTTGATTCTATTTTCTTTTGTAAGATTATTATTTTCATCACGAAATTCCATGTGATTATTTGTGATTAAATAATAATTATTATTGTTATAAATTAATTTAATACAATAGCCATCAATATTTCCAGGTGCACCAAATGTTATAGTTAATTTTATTTTAGAAAATTCATTTATAAAGTCCTCTAAATCATTTTTTTCTTCAATTGTAACTAATATCTCACTATCAGAAGGACTACTATAAAACAATATTTCTACTTTATTTATGTCATTTTTTAATTCATCAGATTCAAAAGTAAATTTTTTCGAACACCCTGATATAGTTAAACTAATACACATGAGTATAGTAAATAATAAAATATTTTTAAACATATTTCTCTTGTATACTCAGAACTGTAATAATAGTTAGAGTATAACTTCCTTTCTTTCTATTGCTATAATTGTCTTGTCATTATGGACTTTATAACTGTTTTTTATAAACTCTATACTAACTTTACTATAAATGATGCTAAAAGTTCATATTAACAATCTAGTTTAGATAGTAATTCTGGTATATTTATTGTAGCAATGTCATAAATGATATTCAGTCTAATACCTTCGTATTCATGTGATATCATATTTCTTAAACCAATAATCCTTAGCCAATGAATAGAATTATAAATTTGTTTTGTCTCATCTGAAAGTTTCTTTGCTGTTTCCTTGATTTGTTCTAAATTTAATATAACTGCATCGACTTTCTCGTCATTGTTCTCAAAGTCTGTGAATGTATCGACTTCTTCCGTATATCTGCAAATTTTCTTTGCATACTTAATGATACGATCAATATATATCTTATCTTTCATATATCAGCACTCCTGACTTTTTAATTTCTTCATCAATTTTCGAATATTCTTGAACAGTTTTATTACTTAGAACTTCCACTTTTTTCTTTAAATTTATTCTTAGTTGTTCAACGAATTCAAAATACTCTAAACCGTATAAATCAGACTCCATATATAGATCAACATCACTATTTTGTGTAGCTTGACCTATGACATATGATCCAAACAAATATACTTTTTCAATATCATAATTCTTAGCTATTTTACTTATGTTTTCTTTTATTGTTAAAAATGACAAAACACCTGAGGATTCATCGATCTTAGCATATTCTTCCATTTTTACTCTTAGTAACCTATCCATAACTAAATCAATTGTCCACTCGCTGGGTTTTCTTACTTCTTGTTCCCAGTTTCTTAATGTTTTTACTGGTACGCCAGTTAATAATGATACTTGTTCTTGTGTTAATTCTAAGTTTTCTCTTACTATTTTAATATTATTAGACATAGTATTCACCACCTACACCATTATTATATACCCCATTGGGGTATTTGTCAATGGATTTATGACCCATTGGGGTATAAAATAAAAAAGTTCCCTCCATCAGAGTGTATGGTTTAATATACCATGTCTCCAACTTTTGGAAACAACTTCAGTGAGTATTGTCTTGTCTTTATGGACTTTATCTGTATCTTGTATAACCTCTTTATGAACTTTACTGCACCCTCTATTTTGATATGTCATAAAGCAACAACTGTTTATTACAATTATACAATAAAAACAGCATAATTGATAGTTCAATTAGATTTGTCCATTTTCCGTCATTTTAAATAGTATGTTGTCACATTCAATCTGCGTGGAGTATATCTAATTGCTCGAAATTTTGTCGTTACGTGTATGTCGGAAACATATTTTTAGTCATTTTATGTTACCCTATTCCAGACTTTTTCCAGTGTGGGAACATATTTATACCCCGTTTATACTCTCATATATAAGTCTTTTTGACCGTTACCAACATATTACAGAAGGAAATATTCATTGGATCATGTTGTCTTGTCATTATGGACTTTATCACTGTTTTCGATAACCTCTAGACTAACTTTACTACAACCTCTATACTAAGTTTACTATAAATAATGCTAAAAGTTCATATTTTGATAAGTCATAAAGAGATAACTGATTATTACAATTATACTATAAAAACAATATAATTGTTTGTCCAATTAGGTTTGTCCATTTTTCGTCACTTTTAATAATATGTTGTCTCATTCAATCTGCGTTGAGTGCACTATATTGCTCGAAAATAGGGTGTTGTGTGTACTCAAGAAACATCAAATTGACCGTTTTTATGCTTACTCACACAAGCACAGAAAAACCAAAGAAACATATTTATAAGTGTTTATATATATATTTATGCCTTGTTTTAAGTGCTTCATTCTATTTTTGCATTAGACGTTTATATTTTGACACAGTTTAGAACCATCATTTCTTTTAATGACATTATTGGAATAAATATTTCATATATAAAAATGAGAGTTGACTCGTATAGAATAGTCAACTCTCTATATCAGTAAATTCTATTACTATATCAAAATCGTATAATTCTTATAACATTTTTTCATTCAATGAGATCCGTTGTCAATTATTAGCAAATCATTTTCAGCTTCATATAAGATTAATTCATGATAACCAAAAAAATTGGGTTTATTCATCCACTTCTTACATTCTAATACCATCTCAACTAATCTAGAATGCAATTTATCCATATTGATTTTTCTATCTTGACTAACTAAATATTGGTACATATATGGTGGATCTTCTTTCAGTTTTTCTGTCTTTTGGTTATAAATTAGCGAACAAATATAGTTATGCTTACCGATTCCATATCTACTCATTTCTCTAGGATTTCCTTTTTCATTATAGCTTCCTCGAATTGACCGTAATACTACCCCTAAATCAGGAGCTCCTGTTGAATTGAATACTTTTTTTGTGATAATATGCTTTACTTTTGACATAAATCTAACTCCTTTGTTATTGATCACCGTCATGTATATTTCTAATCATTTCACTGATAATCAGTATTATTGAACGAATTTTATTTTTCTTGGGCTTCTTTTTATTACCGGAATGTCTACTGTGTCTAAACCCATGATATTTTTGAAATCTTTTAATTGTGTCTTGTCTTTATGGACTTTATCTGTATTTTGCATAACCTCTTTATGAACTTTACTGCAACCTCTTTATGGACTTTATCTGTTTTTGTGCTAAAAGTTCATATTCCTAACCAATTACCAATCTTATTATGATGCTTCTATTATGTAATTACAAAATATTGTAGAAAGCAAATATCAAATCTTTCATTTGAGTGCATTTAGCTCACTTATTGAATATTTAATGATATATGCCTGATGAGAACCAAAAAATAATTTATCTAAATCAGATTCAATCATATCGGCAATCAAGTAGACTGAATCATTAAAGTAATATATTTCATATAAATACATTCTTTGATCAAATTCTAGAACAATTTCTTCGTTATCATCTTGATCCAAAATTCTAATGATTTGCTGCTGAAAATCAACATCATGTTGCATAAAAATGAATCTTGAATTATCAATACTTACGATGGGAAATTCATCATTGGTAGATGATTGTATCAATGCACCATCTTCATCATAATATTCAATTATAATATTTTCATTTTCTATATGATGAATACTATATATGATATTGTCTTGATTAATGTAATGAAACCCTATGTTATAAGAATCTTCATCAGCAATAATATCAACTGATTGTGTTGAGATATTATATCTACTTATTGAGTTCCACGAAAACGATTTTGCATTTAAATCACCTTGAACAAAAATAAAATCAGAATTAATCAATGGTTTTTGATAAACATTATCAATATCACCAATCAAAATCTCATTTTCTACAATTAAGGATTGTGATAATTCATAATAAATAACGTCATATAAATTGCTTGATTTATTATAAACGGACCCAACACCTTTAATCTTATCGTTCACAATAATAAATGTTTGCAAATACATCTCAGTTTCATTAAGAACATACGTATTAGTCAGTGTATCAAATATGATCATATAGTTTTCATCATACAGAGAAATACTAATATAAATATCATCGTTATCCTGGTAGGATGACATACTAAATTCATTAGTTCTAATACCTTGACCATCATTTTCTAATGTTTGTGTTTCTTCGATTTCAATATGTTCTATTAAGTTAAACTTATCATCAATTACAACAATATTAAGCATATCATCCCAGCAGTCATCATCATCAAAATTGTCAACTGTTATTTCGTGGTTTCTCACCAATGCATATACAAAATTATTTGATTCATACATAGTTAAGATTTGGTTATTCTTATAATATCCACCAAAATCATACAAATAATTATCAGGGTGCCTACTAGATATAAACAAAATAATCGCTGTAGAAAATAACAATAAAATTAATCCTGCAAATATATAAAGGTATTTTTTCATTTTATCCCCCATAATGTGTTTATTGTAATTATACCAAATAAAAAAAAGATTTGAAAGAATATTCCAAATCTCCTAAATTCTATGTCTTGTCTTTATGGACTTTATCTGTATTTTGCTAACCTCTTTATGGACTTTACTGCAACCTCTTTATGGACTTTATCTGTTTTTGTGCTAAAAGTTCATATTTTGATACATCATAAAGCAACAACTGTTTATTACAATTATACTATAAAAACAGCATAATTGCTTGTCCAATTAGATTTGTCCATTTCTCGTCATTTTTAATAATATGTTGTCACATTCAGTCTGCGTTGAGTGCACCGTATTGCTCGAAAATAGGGTGTTGTGTGTACTCAAGAAACATAAAAATGGCACTTTTTATGTTTACTCACACAGGCACAGAAAAACCTTAGAAACATATTTTGACACTTATTTAATATGGCGACCTATAAAAACTGTCATTCTCTTATTCCAAATTGTAAATTTGGCTTAGTTATCAATATTAATACAATTACTCAGCTTAAGTAAGAAACAACATGTCCAGATTCACATTGGGTTGAATGACCTATTTTAATACAATTACGCAACCCTGTCCTATTTTTACGCACCCTTCATAGGATTTTACGCACCCCAAGAACAATTTACGCAACCCTACAAAAGTGGCTTAACAAAGGGATCAGTTAAAAAGTGCTATTGTATTACTTTGTACAGTCCATTTTCTTTGTTAATATTTCGTTTTTGATGTTATCACATCATCAGTGCAATTTATTCGATAGGTTGTTTTTCCATTTGACCACTCCCAAACTGAATAAATTTCTGTTGGGAAAGTATCTGATACTCTATAAGTGTATAATTCACCCGGCTCGCCAAATTGTCTTGTCTTTATGGACTTTATCTGTATTTCGCTAACCTCTTTATGGACTGTGTGAGGTGACCTATTTTAATACAAATTAGCACCCTATAAAAAATTTTAGCACCCTTGGCAGCTATTTTAGCACCCCTATAAAAATGGCTTAACAAAGGGAACTCTAGAAAATCAATGATGTTTTTACATATGTGGTTCAATTTCAATACCTTTATATTATTAAGTTTTATCGTCAAATGTTAATAAAGTTAAAATATACTCCATATAAAACAAAATTACTATGATCACCTTTTGCACCCATATATTTAAGACCATCACTGGTCGCAAAACCAGTTACAGAAATCTTATTAAAATCATTAGTAAAATCAAACTCGTATGTACAAGCAAATGTACTACCTTCTTGTATAATTTGATCACTTATAAAAACTGTTTCATTATTGCTATAGTTTAAATTGGTATTGGTTAATAATCTAAGATCTGTCAAAGTTGTATTCGGAGCAAATACATTAAACACTACTTTAATGTTTTGATCTGTAATATCAAAGCTATAATACATTTTTTCTTTAGTGACTTTTTCATTATCATAATCGACCCATTTACTAGCATCATAATACTTTAGCGTTCCTTCTAGTAATTCACCATTTTGGTACACAAGAATACTATCTACATACACCGGATTACCCTGTGATATACACCCAGTTAAAATAATGACAAATGAAGACATAATAAATATCAATATTAATTTTAATTTTTTCACTTTGCGCCTCCTTATTAAATAGACTATTTTGAAGACCTGATGATTTGAAATCAGTAAATTCCATTTATTTTTGTCTAATTTTAACTGAGACAATAAAATAAGATAGTACTAACATCATCATAGGTATTGAAACTAATGTCGTAACTATTACGATACCTGTATACCATGGAAAAGATTGAATGGGTGATAAATATCGTGGAATAGTGAGTAAACAGAGTACAAGCCAAAGACTGATTAATCCAATAATTACAATGAATAATACTCTCTTAAGTTTAAGTAGTTTTTCTTTATTCATTATTTCTTTTTGTATGCCAACAGTATACCTAAAAATATGATGATAATACTCACAAGAACTAGAATACTGTGTGAGGTGACCTATTTTAATACAAATTAGCACCCTATAAAAAATTTTAGCACCCTTGGCAGCTATTTTAGCACCCCTATAAAAATGGCTTAACAAAGTGTCTTGTCATTATGGACTTTATCACTATTTTTGATAACCTCTAGACTAACTTTACTACAACCTCTAGACTAAGTTTACTATAAATAATGCTAAAAGTTCATATTTTGATAAGTCATAAAAAGATTACTGATTATTACAATTATACTATAAAAACAGCATAATAGTTTGTCCAATTAGGTTTGTCCATTTTCCGTCACTTTTAATAATATGTTGTCTCATTCAATCTGCGTTGAAAAAACCAAATTGCTTGCAAAATCAACCTTGTGTGTATTGAAGTAACATCAAAAACGGCTAAAATATGTTTCCCCTTACATGGTTGAAAACCGTCTATAATACCAAAGAAACATATTTTTTGATTTTTACTATTAAATTATTAGATCAAAGTACCATCGTTGATTTCTACATCAAAAGATTGATTTATAGGGTATAAATCCCCTTTACTTAACTGTTTAAGGTAAACGATGTTAAAACAATTTAGCACCCTAAAATTATAGCTTTACCAAGAGGATAATCGAAAGCAACTATTGAATAAGTCTTATATATACCAATTCAGTTCTGCCTAATTAATGATTAAACTGCACAACAAGATAAATGAGAAACATCTTTTTCAAGCGAGAGGATTGCTAACTTAAGTCCTTCTGACATGGTTAGATATGGAACCATCGTATCTTTTAAATCTTGAATCGTTAATCCGAATTTGATGGCCAATGTGGCTGAGTAAATGATCTCACCAGCATCCTCAGCCAAAATATGTACACCTATAATTTTGTTAGTTGCTTGATCAACAACAATTTTGAAAAGACCCCTAGTGTCATGATTGACGAGTGCTCTTGGCACCATTTCTAAATCAATTGTTCGTGAAACTGTTGAGTATCCTAGCCTGTTTGCTTCATGTTCAGTGTAGCCAACAGATGCGATTGAGGGCGTCGTGAATATGACACTAGGCACATATCTCAAATCTATCTTCTTTTTAACATTACCAAATGCGTTATCCATAACTACTCCACCTTGATAAGCTGCAACGTATACAAACATAGGACCACCAGTGACATCACCAGCTGCATAAATATTTTCATTGCTAGTTACACCGAAATCGTTAATTAATATCTCGTTTGTATCACCAAGTTTAACTCCAGCTAAATCAAGATTCAAATCTTCTGTACTAGGAGTACGTCCGGCTGCAACGAGTAGTGCTTCACTTTCTAAATATGTTTTCTCGTTGTTTTTTGTGAAATGAATCTGAATCAAATCCTGGTTCTTTTCAACTTTGTCATAAGAAATATCATTGATCAATTCAATACCATCAGTCTTTAGTATTTCCTCCATTTTAATCGATATTTCTGAATCATACTCTTTTAATAAATAATGACTTCTTCTTAAAAAAGTAACTTTTGATCCCAAATTTTTTAACATTTGCCCGAGTTCTAGTGCAATATATCCAGATCCGATAATAACAATACTTTTAGGTGTTTTTTTTAATTCTAGTAATGTAGTACTGGTCAAATAATTAACCTGATCTAACCCCTTTATATTGGGAATCACAGGCTTAGAACCTGTCGCAATCAAGTATTTATCTGCAGTATAAACGTTGTTATTGACTGAAATTTGACTACTATTGATAAATCTTGCGTGTCCTTTAATAAGTTCAATTTGATAAACATCTAGTAAGTTTATATATTTTTTTTGTCTTAACTGGTCAACTAAATGATTCTTTTGGTCAATCAGTTGTTCAAAATTTACCTCGTTTGATGATATATTTAATCCTTGAAAATTGTGGCTCTTTGAAAATTGATTTATATAACCTGCACGAATCATGGTTTTTGATGGCACACATCCAACGTTAACACATGTGCCTCCAATCGTATCCCGTTCTATAATTGCTACCGTCTTACCATATTCTTTAGCCTTAATTGCTGCAGAAAAAGCAGCACTGCCTGATCCAATAATAATTAAATCAAAATCTTTTTTATTGGATGTGCTGTCTTGTGCTATATGATTCTCTTCATGTACAGATTTCAAATAATATGGTGTTTTACTCAATGCCAATTCAACATCTTTAAAAGAAATGCTTTCAGTTGAGACAAATTGAGCAACTCCTGTTTTATAATCAACATCAATGATTTTAACTTCTATAGACCCTAAAGCTTTTTCTACATGGATTTCACAGGCATCACATGTCATACCTTGAATAACTGCTTCATACTTTTTCATATGTTTTACCTTTCTTATTTTAGTTGTTTAATTCAGTGTACACATTATATCTAATCTAACTGTCAATAATATTGTATCATGTCCCGAGGATGCTTTCTCTTTATATCCACTTTATTGACGTAAATACAAAGTCTTCTTAAAAGATCTGGATATCATGACAACCATTCAAAGGGTAATTAAATCAACCATCAAGGTTGATGATGTTGAAAGTATCATTGAAAAGTTAACATTAGAAAGAGACGAAAACGAAATAGTATTATCCAATCTAATTGATACAAAGGTAAAAAAACCAGATATTCCAGAATCAATATTTAATGCCAAGTATAGAGAATACTCGGATCGACTTAAAGTTCTAACAGCAGAGATTAACAAGCTTGAACTTGAACACGTAAAAAATTATGATACCAAAAAACGTATGGATAAAATAGGTGAGATTTTAGGTAAAAAGAATTTAGTCATCGATGAACTTGATTCAGAGATATTAAGTACATTCATCTATAAAATGATATCAGTCAGTCCAAATGAGATCGTATGCTAAATTGCCAATACGAACTACACTCATTTTATCACATCACCTAAAGAGTATTCAAAAGGGTTTAAGTCCTCCGTCACTCTACTGTCTAAGGTTCTGAGGTTTAATACAACTTTAGCACCCTAGCCTTCAAATCGTGTAAAAATTTTAGCACCCTAGTGTCATATATATGTAATTTTCTAGCACCCTTAATTTATGGCTTAATGAAGCTGTTTTTATTAGAGACTTGTTAAAAAACATAACCGTAAATTGAATAAACTCTATTAAGTTAGTATAATTTAAGTTAATTATTTATTTTATAGTTATATTTGAGTACCCTCATTGCATTTAGTACTGCTAATAATGACACCCCGACATCAGCAATCACGGCTTCCCACATAGTTGCAATTCCGATAGCTCCTAAGGCTAAAAACAGGAATTTAACTCCTAATGCGAAGTATATATTTTGCCAAACAATCTTTCTGGTTCTCTTTGCCACAAAGACCGCAGTACCTATCTTAGAAGGTTCATCATTCATAATCACGACATCAGCTACATCGATGGCTGCATCGGCACCGAGTCCACCCATAGCAATTCCAATATCAGCTCTCGCTAATACTGGTGTATCGTTGATACCATCACCTACAAAGAACAGCTTCCCTCTGCTCGATTTTTGGAGTAATAACTTCTCTACAATATTGAGCTTATCTTCAGGCAACAATTCGCTATGAATTTCATCGATATCTAACTCTTGTCCAACTGTATCAGCAACTAATTTCTTGTCACCAGTTAGCATGACAGTTTTTTTAATGCCTAATGATTTCAACATTTTGATAGCTGCTTTTGAGTCTTTCTTTATCTGATCTGAGACAACAATATTTCCAACATATTTTCCATTGATAGCGATGTATATAATTGAACCCAACGAAACAGATTCCTTGAATTCAACACCTTCTCTTTTCATCAATCTAGCATTCCCGATTGCAATGATATCATTTTGATAAGTTGCTTTTACACCGTGTCCAGATATTTCTTCAACATCAGTTATTAAACTTTGATCTATTTCTTTATTGTATTTATTGACGACTGAGACAGCGATAGGATGATTAGAAAAACTTTCCACATAAGCTGCTTTTTCGAGCAACTCTTCTTGTGTTGCACCATTAGCTGTATTGATTTCAGTCACTGTAAACGTTCCCTCAGTCAATGTGCCAGTCTTATCAAAAACTGCAATCTCAATGTTATTTAATGCTTCTAGGTAGTTTCCACCTTTAACTAAGATACCATTTCTTGATGCAGCTCCAATACCACCAAAGAAACCAAGCGGAATCGATACAACGAGTGCACATGGACACGAAATAACTAAGAATATAAGTGCTCTGTAGATCCATTCCTCAAAAGTTGCACCTTGTATAACGAGTGGTGGTATTACCGCAATCAAAACAGCCAACGAAGTGACAATTGGAGTATATACTCGTGCAAATTTAGTGATAAAATTCTCGGTTGGTGCTTTTTTGCTGGTTGCATTTTCAACCATTTCAAGTACCTTAGAAACAGTTGATTCGCTTGCGAGTTTGGTAACTTTAACGGTCAATAAACCATTGATATTAATACAACCAGAGAGTACCATCTCACCTTTTGTAACATTTACAGGCACAGATTCTCCTGTTAGAATTTTTGTGTCAATTGTGGAATCTCCTGACAACACTTCACCATCAAGCGGAATTCTTTCGCCTGGTTTAATGATCATTATCTCTCCAGTTTGAACGTCTTCAACACGCATTTCCACAGAAGTGTTGCCTTTTTTAATCGTTGCGACATCAGGTCTGATTGACATCAATTTTTTTATGGATCTTCTGGATCGATTGACTGCTACGTCTTGGAAAAATTCACCGACCTTATAAAAAATCATAACTGCAACTGCTTCAGGATGCTCTCCAATAGCAAATGCACCCATAGTTGCTATCGTCATTAAGAAGTTTTCATCGAACACCTTACCTCGATATATGTTATTGACTGCCTTCAGTACAACTTCTCCACCGATGATGAAATAACTTAGTATAAGTAATACATAACGAAAAACCGTTCCTTCAGCAATCAATAATCCTCCAATAAATAGTAAGATACCTATACCGAAGATGATTAAATCTTTCGTCATTGATGATTCTTCATCCACGTGATCTTCATTCTTCACATTTGATTGTGCTATCGTTACGCCTGGTTCAATTTTATCAATAATTTTTTGAACCTTTTCTTCTATACGTTTTTGATCTAGCGAATTTTTGAATTGAAGTGTCAGTTTTTTTGCTATAAAATCAACGTTGGCACCTAAAATTCCTTCGGTTTTGTTTAATTTTTCTTCAATCTCAGCCGCACAATTTGCACAGTCTAAACCATCTATTGCATAAATGACATTTGGGGTTAGTTCACATACCTCGACATCACCTTCTTCATCTTTCACAATTTTTTTAATCGTGTCAAATAGTCTTGCAGTATCAGTTGAATCCGCAACTTGTACCTTGATTTCTTTTGTAACAAAGTTTAAATAACCTTCCTCAACTCCGTTTAACTTCTTTATCTTTTGTTCAATCTTATCTGCACAACTCGCACAGCTTATTTCTGATAAACTATATTTAATCTCTTTCATGTTTTTTCTCCATTCTACTTATGTTTTAGATGATTCATTGCTTGAGTTATTAACACGTGGACGTGGTCATCGTCAAGCGAGTAATAAACAACATTTCCTTCTTTTCGGTATTTAACCAAACGATTCTCTCTTAAGGTTTTCAATTGATGTGAGACAGCGGATTGACTGACATTGATCACAGCAGACAGATCGCATACACACAACTCGGTTTCTTTTAATGCCAATATGATTTTCATTCTTGTGGGATCGCTAAATGTTTTGAAGAACAAAGTTAGCAGTGAAATAGATTCATTATCTAGTAAGTTTTTATGGGCTATTTCAATTTTTTCAGGATGAAGAACATTACATTCACAAAACTCTATTATATCTTTTTGATCCATACTATCTCCTATCTATATGAGCGCTCATTCATATAGATATATTATATCACAATAAACTACGGAGTCAATAAAAACAACTTCTTTAGATTGCTTCATCGTTTTTTATGCATTTTTTTAGCATCGAAACAAATAGATTGTAACGAATATTAGGTGCATTTCAGGTTTTAAGTCATTTTCTCAACTTATTTCGATGAACAAGAATTTTTTATTATGGTTTTGAGTTAATTATATTGTTTAATCTAAATAATATTTTCTATGATAGAAAATAAAGACACCTTTAAGGATGAAAAATGCCCATAACCTTGAGCTATGAGCATTTCATATTGAATCTATCTCGGGATCTGTTTTTACTTGTATGCGGAATATTACCATAACCTAGTGTTATCTGGGAAGCATTTCTATATAATGGGAAGCCAAGTACCTTATAGGCAGTTATCTTAAATTATTCTTCTTCTGGTTCAATACCAAAGAAGTCACACAAAACGAGATAAGCGACATACCTTTTGGCACCCTTTTTCGACTTAGAAAGTGCTGTTTTTTGAATGGACCAGCTGCGAACATAGCAGGTGCATGACCACCAATACTCACCATCGTCATAAACTTGCTCATCAGGAAGGTCGTATTGTGGTATGGAGCATCTGCCACTTTCAGCCAATTCTTTAAGTGTGCTGACTGCATTATCCTGTGTTAGATTTTCTTTTAGCTCATCCATGCCATCTTCTACATCATGTAATTGATCATCAATTTGAAGCATGAATTCCACAGAGTTTTGGAGCTCATCTGGATCCCAATCACTGTCGATTGCGATAGCACCAAGAATGGCTTCGAATAGCTCAGCTCTAACCTTTTCTTGATTCCATACTTGATTATCAATATCACTTTGACCCAAATACATCATCGACTTGAAACCTAACTCTTCAATTCTTCTAGCAAGATTCGCATTACTTACGATTTCTTTCTTCAGCTCAGTAAAATCTTGCTCATTTCGATGAGCCTTAATGCAATATTCATCGTTATCTTCTTGCTCATCATATGTATCCGTTTGAGATTTGAAAAATCCATATCTTTCAGCGATGACTTTGGTTACATAAAAATCCAAAACTCGATCGCCTAAGAACTCTAAAACCTCATTGTTTTCCCCACCAAATTCAGCTGAATAAGACTTTCTTGTGAAAGCTTGAAGCAGCAAATCTGTGTTCTTAAAATAGTAACTACATTTTCTTTGTACATCATCGATGTGTTCTTTTAAATCCTTCATTTGATTTCCTCCTATGATTTGTCCGAGAAAATAAAAAAGACCTCCCGATAGAATAGGCATACTCCAGCATAGGTACACTTATCCCTTTAATAGGTCTTATTAAATCAAAATTGGGTTTGATGACCTATTTTAATACAATTACGCACCCTATCAAAAGTTAAGCATCCTACTATTTCCATGCATATGATGAACCCATCCAATGTAGTGATTCTTACATAAAGAGATACTTGTCCCTTGGTGTGGTCATATCTTTGTTTAAACGCTCATCTTTCATTACTTCTTCCTCCCCAGAATAGTTCATCTAGTGTTGTGTTTAATTCTTTACAATTTGCAATACAAAGATTTAGTGATGGATTATATACTTCTTTTTCGATGAGTATAATATTTGTCTAAAACTCACATTTGTTATGCAAGATCCTCCTTAGATAATCCAAGAAGAACTCTTTTTGATTAAAAAAAGACTCTATAAGAGTCTTTGGAGTAACTATATATGATCAGGATTAATTAATAGTTCTAGCTGATACATATCATTGATTTTTACAAATTTATTATTCATAATTTCTATATAACCTAGATCATCTAAAGCTTTAAGTTTTCTACTAAATGTCTCTGGTGTCATCCCTAATTGAGAAGCCAGATTAACTTTTGTCGTATGGAACTTAACCATACCATCTTTTTGAAGATCAAGTAATAATCTAGAAACTTTAGCTTCTGCAGAATATAAGTGATGATATTCAATGAGTGCTTCTGCTTTTTCTAATCGATTAGATAACTCATTGAGCATTTTAAACGATAAAGCTGGGCTTTCTGCCATTAGTTTCTTTAACCTTTTATTTTCAACTAAACATATAACTGTTGGTTCTAAAGCTTCTGCATATGTATTGACTTTAGAGTCATTAAACAAAGCGAGTTCTCCTAAAAAATCACCATGAGAAAGAATTCTAATCACTTGTTCTTTACCATCTTCTGCATATCTAGTCATTTTAATTTTCCCACGATGTACAACATAAAGACTCTTTATATACTCTCCTGCTGTATATATAAAATCACCTTTATCTAATTTTTGATGATTAGAAATCATGATAATTTCATCTAGTTCTTTTTCATTAAGATTTTTGAAGATCGGAACTGCTTTTATGCAATTGCTTGGTTCTAGATCTTTTGTCATGACGACCTCCTTGGTTATACCTAAGTAATCTGATTGCATTAACGATGACGACTAATACAGAAAATTCATGGACTAGCATGCCTATAGACATGGTTACTTGTCTAAAGATAACCCCTATTATTAAAAATAATACCACAAATAATGAGAAAACTACATTTTGGATCATGTTCATTTTAACTTTTTTACTAATTTTGATGGCGTCTTCTAATTTCCCAATATTTTCACTTAATAAAACAACATCAGCAGTTTCCATAGCTATATCTTTACCCATACCACCAACTGCAACAGATGCATTTGCTGTTGAAAGTGCTAGAGCATCATTAATGCCATCGCCAACAAAAATTGTATGATTATCTTTATGATAAGATTCTATAATGCTTGCTTTATCCTCTGGTAATAGCCCTGCATAATATTGATCAATACCTAATGTATGACTTATATGATGTGCTACTCTTTTTTGATCTCCTGTAAGCATAATTGTTTGTTTGATTCCTAGTTTTTTAAGTTTTCTGATGAGTTTTACAGATTCATTTCTAATACCATCTTCTATCCCAAATAAACCTAATATTTTTTGTGAATCTGACATAATTAAGGTTGTCATCCCTTGTGCTTCCATCATTTCGATTTCATGCTCAATCGGTTGTGGTATTTCAAAAGATAGTAATTGTTTGTTTCCAATAGCGTATTTAATTTTATTGTATGTAAAAATAATACCTTTGCCTATCTTCATTTCAACATCTGTTGGTTCATCTTCTATATCTATATTTTTTTCTCTAGCTGCTTCAATAATAGCCAAAGATAGGGGATGTTCACTAAATGATTCTCCAATTGCCGCAATTTTCAATAAGTGATTTTGATTGTTGTCATATACTTTAATTTCACTTAATACGGGTTTACCTAAAGTAAGCGTCCCGGTTTTATCAAAAAATACAATGTTACCTTTAGATAAGTTTTCAATCGAATCCCCACCTTTAAATAATATACCTTTTCTTGCAGCATTACCAATACCCGCAACAAATGAAACAGGTGTGGATATCACGAGTGCTCCAGGACATGCAATAACTAGCATAGTAATCGCTAATCTAATCTCTAGAGTCAAACCATAAATAATGATCGCAAATAACACAACAAATGGCGTATAGTATTTAGAAAATACTTCCATAAATTTCTGAGTATGTGCTTTTTTATCTTGAGCTTCTTCTACCATATGGATGATTTTACTTAATCTAGTATCGCTACCAACTTTAGTAACTTCTATTTTTATATAGCCGGATTGTAGAAGAGTTGCACCAAATACTTGATCATTAACTTCTTTATAAACAGGCATAGATTCACCAGTCATCATTTGTTCATCAATCATCACAGAACCTTCAATAATAACACCATCAGTAGGAATCTTTTCTCCTGGTTTGACTAAGATAATATCTTTAGGCTTTAACTGATTAAGCTCTACCATAGTTTCATTATTTTTATCAATTACTCTTGCAAATGTCGGTTTTAAATCAATTAAAACACTTAATGCACTTCTTGTTTTTTCTAATGATTTTTTTTCTAAAACGTGTCCTAAAGTAAATAAGTAAGTTACTGCTGCAGCTTCAAATAAGTCACCGATTATGAAAGCTGCAACCACTGCAATCGTAACTAATAGATCAATACCAATAATTTTATATCTTAAATCCATAAATGCTTTTTTAAATATATGAAAGCCTGCGAATAACGTTAATAAAGTCATGATTATCTTTGAGATAATGTTATTCGGATCAAGATTATCCAAAACCATGGATGCTACAAACAGTATAGATATAGTAACGATATAGAGGTTATGTTTTAACCATTTCATATGACACTTAATACTTTGTAACCTAATTTAGTAATCATGTGACTTAAAGCATCTATTGTAATTTCATTTTCATCATGTCTCACTTCAACTTTTGAAGCATTAAATTTAACTTCAACATGATCAACTCCAGATAATTTTTTTAAACTACCTTCAATTCTTTTGATGCATGATGGACATGTTACTGTCTCAAGTTGTAAAATTGTTTTTTTCATTTTTATCACCCTTTCTGTATTAAGTATAGTTGAACAAAACATTTAATTCCTTGACCTAAATCAAGATTATACACGTTTTTTGTTTTTTTAAAGTTTTATTATATCACGTTATTGAAAATTTACTTTTAGGTATCATTATATCTACTTCGAGTTAGCTGCTCTCAACATTATATAATCGTGTAAATAGTAGAGTAAACGTGTTAATAATTAGGTAATTGTTTAAATGATTGAATAAGAATTTCATACAAGCAAGAAAAAGTTCTGTTTTTGTCTTCTAAATGACTCTCGGAAATACGCAGAAAGGGATAATATACCCCTTCCGCATGAAAAAAAGACTAATACTTAGTGCGAATGGTAATTCGCTTATGTATCAGACCTATTCTAGTTAGATGGGTTGTATGACCTATTTTGATACAATTTTACACCCCTAACGGAAATTTTTACACCCCCACCCGAAAAAATTACACCCCTGAATTATGGCTTAGTTTAGAGGTTTTATTTTTCGACTTTTTCTAGCAGCAATTTCATTGTGTCAAAATGGGGTCTTCCACTATCTACTTATTGTTGGGTATCAAACCCTTGTATGTCAAATTGGCGGAGGAAAGGGGATTTGAACCCCTGCACCTTTTACAGTCTACGAGCTTTCCAAGCCCGCCTCTTCAGCCACTTGAGTATTCCTCCACATGGTGCATCCGACATGAATTGAACATGCGACCTTAACCTTCGGAGGGTTACGCTCTAATCCAACTGAGCTACGGATGCGACCACTTTATATTAACATAAATCTATATTTATTGTCCATATGGTTGTATTGTTTTACGAAGTAAATGATACAACTGTTTGGCTTCTTCTATTGTTAAATCATAATGCTTTACCATTTCTAAAGGGACATGTTTTAAATCAGACTTTAACTTGAACCCTTTATCATCTAACTTAATATATACCTTACGTTCATCTTCTTGTCCACGTACTCTTTTTAATATATGTCTTTTCTCAAGTTTTTTAATGAGTGGTGTAAGTGTTCCTGAATCTAAACCAAGACGTTCACCGATTTCACTCATGGTTTGATTGTCTTTTTCAAACAATACAATTAAAGTTATATATTGAGTGTATGTTAAATCAAATGGATCCAAATAATCTTGATATATTCTTGATATTTTTCTAAAATTAGAATACATCAAAAAGCATAGTTGATCATCTAGATTCCAATCCATTATAATACCTCTTTAATATATGCTTCCAGTTTTTCAGGTTTAAATCCAGGACTGAATCTTTTGATGACATGTCCTTCTCTATCAACTAAAAACTTAGTAAAATTCCATTTGATTCTATTGCCAAAAATGAGTTTTCTAAAAAAACCTTCTTGTTTGCCGTTATCTTTGATTTCTGCAGGTCCGTTTTGTTTTAAGAAGTTATAAAGTGGTTCCTCATTATTTCCATTAACATCAATTTTTCCAAATGTCTCAAACTGAGTACCATATGTGAGTTCACAAAAAGATTTGATTTCCTCATTTGATCCTGGAGCTTGATTCATAAACTGATTAGAAGGGAAATCCAAAATTTCAAATCCTTGGTCTTTATACGTTTCATAAAGTTTTTCTAATCCTTCATACTGAGGTGCAAATCCACACTTAGGTGCTGTATTAACAACAAGTAATACTTTGCCCTCAAATTTTTTTAGCGATACCTCTTCATTTTTAATATCTTTTACTTTAAAATCATAAATTTTCATATATTTTTCCTCCATTTATATTTTATACAATTATATTTTATAAAACATTTTTAAATAAAGAAAGGATGATGCATTTTTTATGCATCATCTAAGATTTAATCATATCAATTTGACTATCTTCGGTCGGATAAAACCCAAATTTACGATAAATATGTATAGCATTTTCATTGAGTTCATCGACATGCAAGAATGCTTTTTTTGCTCCATGAGCCTTCCCATATGATAGCCCATCAGATAATAGGTTTTGACCAATACCCATACCTTGATAGTTTTGATCAACAACGAGTTCTCTAATCCATACTGTTGGGCAACTTTCACTATCATAGCCATATAGGCCTACAACAACAAGTCCAATCATCTTTTTTTGTTCATTTTTTTTCACAAGTACAGTCTGATGTTTTAATCCCATATCCTTAACATCATCTGATGTTCCATCCATCCATGTTTTAAACCATATTTCTGATTGACCAAAGAAGCCTCTGGATTGGTTAATCACACTATGGGTAAGTCTGGATGCTTCTAAAGATTCACTTATAAGACATTCAGTAAAATCTTCTGATTTTTCAACATCACTGAAATCTCGTTTAAAATAATCTTTAAAAATACTTCTTACTTCATAGCCTAGCTGCTTTAAATCACTTACAAATGAGGGATCTACAAATGGTATGAGCACTTTTCTTTTTTCTTCTTTTAAAACATCTATAAGATCATCAATACTGTTTACCGCATATCTTAAGATAAGCATCTCTTGTTCTGGATCAAAAAATAAGGTTATCATTTTATTTTCATCATCAAAAATGATATCCCCTAATTCTTGTTCAGAAATATACGATAAACTGTGATATTTAAATTTTTCTTTATAATCATTTAGTTTCATAATACCTCCATGTAAATAAATGGTCGGGACGACAAGATTTGAACTTGCGACCTCTTGGACCCCATCCAAGCGCGCTACCAAGCTACGCCACGTCCCGACACACTTAACCCACATTATTTTAACATGTTTTTTATATTATAAAAAGATACCAACTAAAAGTCAGTATCTTTTTCATTTATTTTGCAAGTGATCCCATTGGATCCCAAGGTTTTAATACTTTAGGCTTTTCTTCCCATGCTTTTAGTTGAGCTTCGTTTAAATATTTCTTATGAATGACAGCTTGATATACATACTTATCAAACCATGAATCAGAAGCCATGTAATAGCCTTTATTTCCGTTTTGGTCACCCCAGCTATTTTCAATCTTCCATCGTAATGGTTGTTGATTATCCAAATGAACAGCTGTTAAAACCATCGCATGATTCATCGCACTTTGAACATAATCTAGTTGGTCAGCTTTTGACATATCAAATGACATACCAAGCATCTCTTCATAATCAAATTGCTCATCATCCCAAATGCCAACCTTGCGATCTCCGTATCTTGCGACATCTGAACCAAACCAAACAACTTCTTGATTAAGCATTTGTTTTAAAACTAAATCTTTTAAATCCTTCATTTCTAGATTTAAGTATTTAATGTCTTTTCCACCGATAACATTACCTAAGTAAGCTACTGTATAAGTCTTCATAAATGGTTTATCAGTTGTAGGTGCATTGATAATAGATACATAATCACTTAATACATCACCAACGTGATCTTGATAAAATGATTTAGGATCCAAATCTTTAATCACCTGATATGTGTCATCAACAACATATTCAAAATCAAATGACTTAGGTGGCATCCCAAAGTTTAACACTAAGAATGTATATAGTTCATCAAGTGTTTTTTCTTTTAGTTTTTCAATATCTTTAGCTTTTCCATCTTGTTTTAAATGTCTAGCGTTTGCTGCATATTGTCTTAACTTCACATTGATCATTTGATTCATAAAACGTGTACCAGATGATGAAGTCGTCTCTACCATTGCTTCTTTTGGAACAACACCATATTTTTCAATGAGTGAGACAAACATATCCCATTGTCCACCATCTTGAATACCTGTTTGAAGTACATGTTTTAGTGTACGGTCATCAGCATCAACATCTAAAAAATCATCCATGATTTCAATAAAATAATTGATTTTTTCGAACTTATCCCAAAATGCTGTATAGTTTTGTGATAATTCAAAATTCTTTAAATTATATTTTTTGGCAACAAGTTCTCTTAAAACATTAAGTCCTGCAAATATCCAACATCTACCGCTCGCTTTTTGATTGGTTACAGGTAATGTTTTTATTTCATGTGAGAACTTAAACTGATTTTTCATGCTTGTTTCTTGTTTATCAAAAATGTTTTGTAAATCATTTTTAACCAAAACTCTAGATAATGCTTTTTGAACAGGTTTTTTGTCGAAATTTTCGTTAAATTTCAGTAAATCTTTTTCTTTGATTGCTTTCATTCTTTTTACTTCCTTTTATAGATTTAATCTTCTTTCGTCATTAAAAGTTTCAACAATCGCATAATCATTATCTTTAACAATAACTAAGCTTGTATTCACATAATTAATAATATTTGATACTCTTTGAGGTGGTACAGCGATCAATAATTGAATACTTAATGAATTATAGAATTTCATCATCGCATCAATTCTACTTTCATCCATATTGTTGAATGCTTCATCAAATAAAACAATACATCCTGAATCAATTCTTCTGTTTTTAGTCAGTAATTGTTGGAATGATGCCGCAATAACAATATAGAATGGAACTTGAGTTTCTCCACCACTCTTTTCTTTTGAAACTTTAGAGAATAATGACTTATTCCCATTAATATTAGTAACTTCAATATCATAAGACATATAGTTTCTATAGTCTAAGTATTTATAAGTTAATTGATCATATTCTGGATTATTTGATGCGATTTTTTCAAATAGTTCCATAAGAATAGCTTCATGTTTTCGTGGAAGACCTTCAGTAAATAGCGTATGTTTTTGAATCGCTTGATTACTCATAATGATATCATAATAAAGCTTATAATCTGGATCTTCACTCGGTCTATAGATGAGTTGATATGAATCACTACCAAATCGTTTATCTTGAAGTGCATAATTAAGCTCTGCAATTTGTTGTTGCGCATTTTCAATACTTGCTCTAAGCTTACCAACAAACTCTTCTTTAAAGCCAATTTCAGAGTGTCTTCTAAGGTCTACGGCTTCTTGTTCATATCTCACTAAATCATTGTTTCTAATCTTGTTAGCTTCTTGTTCATAATAAATGAGTTCATCAAGTGATGGGGCTGCACCAAAGTGATAAAGTTCATTATATTGTTTCATGATATTTGTAAGCTCTGTTTTATCTTTAACAATTTGTGTGTTTAATTGAACTGTAGAATTTGCTAAAGATGCAGTGATCTCATCATGGTTTTGCTTATGTCTTTGCTTGAGTGCATAAAACTGCGTGTTTGCGATACTTAATTTTTCTGGATGTTTTTTAGCTAAAACCTTTTGTGCTTCAACAAATTCATCAAGTTTTATTTGAACTTCATCGATGCGATCTAATACGCGTTGTCTTTCCTCTCTTTGAGTTGCAATCTTACCGACAAGTTCATCAGATTCAAAACGCAATTCTTTTCTGATGTTTTTAGCTCTTTCGATTTGTTCTTCAATATTTTGTAATGTCTTACTCTTACCAAGCGCTTGAATTTGATCTTCAATTTGAGTGTATTCTTTTCTTGTCAGTTTAATCAAATCAAGATATCTAATTTGTCCTTGATGGAGTAATTCTGAACTTCTTGATTGGCTTAATAATCTAACAATTTGTGTATTTTTATCAGATAAGTCATAAAGGGTATGCATGCGTTCTTCCAAACCAGCAAGGATACTTTCTTCCTGTGTTGTTTGGATTTTTGTAGCACTTTGTCCAATAAATGGTATTTCATAACTTCTTGGGTTGATTTGTCTTGCGGTAAAGCTACTATATGTCATACAAGATGCAGTGATTGCTCTTTGATGTTTCTTTAAATCTTGGACGTGTTCCACACACATCGTACCGTTTAATAACATATTGACATAGTATCTTGCATATGTATGTTCTGTTGTAATCTTTTCTGCCAAAGACCCTGGAGTGATTTGATCGAAACTTTGAATTTTTTGCGTGTTAACTAAACCAACACCATAGATTTTTTGTTCAAATTTAATGCGATCATAAATTTCAAGTGCATCATTAAAATATCTAGGATCAACGATGATATTAAATCTTTGACCACCTAAATAGCCCTCAAGTGCATTTCTCCATGTTTCATCAGCAACCTCAATCATTTCACATAAAGGTTGTACAGAAACTTCTTTTTGATAGTAATGAGAAAGTTCACTGTTTAAAGCATCAATTAATTTTTGCACATAATATGGATAAGTTTTTACATGTCTTTTTAAACTATTAAGTTTTGCTTTTGATTGATTGATTTCTTCTGATAGTGCTTGTTTATCTTTTTCTAATCGATCTTTTTCCAATGTATAGGCTTGAACTAGTGATTTAACTTCTTGTTCAAGATTAGATAAATGATGATTTAACTCTTCAGTATCTAATTGGTCCATATATTGTTGATAATAAGCGACAAACTGTTTCATGGTCTCATTAGGCATCATGGATGCTAATTCTTTCATGACATTGAACTCTTTACTTAATGCTTGTCTGACTTCTATAACAATTTCTTTTTGTTTTTCATAATCTTGAGCTTTTTTATTTAATGCTTCTTGGTATGAAGCAAGTGTTCTTGAAATATCATTATCACTTTTCGCTTTTTCTAAGTTTAAAATAGATGCATCATTTTCATCGATTTGATCATCAATTTGTGATTTCGCATCTCTTAAATAATCCAGTTGTTTATTGATATTAACAAGTTTGTTTTCGTTATCTTTTAGGAACGCTTCTCTTTTTTCTACCCAATTTAATTGATCAATAATTTCATTGATATCCTTTTGCTTAAGGTTTTGTTCAATTTCTTCACCTTTTTGAGCGATTTGATCAAGTTTCGTTAGTTTTTCTCGATCATTTGTGATTTGTTGTTCAATTTTTTTAAGTTGTGCAACATTGTTTTTTAAAGATTGAATATCAATCGGATCATCATCTAATAAAAACTCAAAAACGAACGCCTGTAAGTCAATGGAACGAAACGCGAGTGCTTTTGGTAGGATTTTCGCATATTTGTTTGCGTCCATACCAAAAAATCTAGCAAGTGCTTCTTTATATTTTCTTTGTGAATCAAAAGGTGAAAAATCAACATCAATGGATTTTAAATATGCTTTCATTGATTTATAATCTCTAGGATATTTCTTATCTAAAAACAAGCTATCATGAATGGATATATTTTCGAGTAAATAAAATCTTTCTTTTAAATTCCCAGATTTAGGGAGTTCTAATACAACACCCATGGTTGCATATTGCTTACTTTGCTCATCGAAATACTCTAAAGCTAGATGTGTTATAACGTCACCATTTCTTAAGTACTCTTTATTTTCTGCACCGATTCTACCTTTGATGTACCCGTCAAGTGTGCGTCTTGCATCATCAGTTGCTGCAATGTTAAACTTTGCACCACTTCTACCACCAACAAGCAAATATTGCATGGCATCAAGTAAGGTTGATTTTCCGGATCCATTTTCACCTGATATGAGTGCATTGTCTTTAATTTCAATCGTTTGATTGGAAAATAAATGCCAATTAATTAACTTAATCTTCGTCAGTTTCTTCATAATCAGATGTGTCTCCTTCCGTATATTCATCGAGTCTCTCTACAACTTCTTTAATGGAATCAAGATTGGTTACATAAAGAATGGTAGGATATATTTTAATTCTTGCGTCATCATTTAATCCTCGATCGATATAATCAATCATATTGTAGTTTCTAAGAAAAACGAGTGCTGGTTTTAAACGATCTTTAGTAATTCTTTTATGATCTAAATACCCGATTCTAGTAAGTTCACTATGAATTTCATGTAAAAAGATTTCTACATCATCATCTAATGTGACATAATCTTTTTTTCTTTGAAATAAGATCCTTAAAATTAAAAGCATGATACTTTCAGTTTTTCTAAGTCTCATATGATTAAATAATTGATCATTAGAAATGTAGACGACTTCATCATCGCGATGAATATTTAACGTAAAATCAGCTAAAGTGAAAAAAGCATCAAAAACTTCTTTAAACGCTAAGATGAATCTATAGTCGTTTGCATCAGCTGGTTTTCTTTTGGTGATAAAGTTCACTTGAAGAAGTTTATTAACGATTCTTGATACGTTATTCTTTTCACCTTCTTTAAGGTTTAAGTATTGATCATTTAATTGTTTAATAGCTGCTGTTTTATTCATCTTAAGCTCCCTTAATCATAAAATTTTGGAATGTAACAAAATTGTTTTTACATTTGTCCTTTAATAAGACAACATCATAATGCATACCAACGGATTTTGAATATAAGAATATGAGTATTAATTTAACATAATCTTCTTGAGTATCTAAGATAATGTCTTTGGCTTCAATTTGTTTTTGATCATTAAGTAATGATTTTACATATAAATCAATTTCTTTTTTTCCATAAATATTGTTTTTGAGTAATGCTTTAATTTTTTCTTTTCGATAATCATCAGTAATGAGACTATCATCAAACGTGATTTCTTCAGGTTCAGCTTTGATTCTTGCACGTCTTGGGTTATATAGTGAATCAGTATCAAGGTTTCTAATTTGAGCGATATTGAATAATTGATTTAAATCAATATCCTTTTGATTTAAGACGATTCTAAATAAGCGATTGAAAATACCTTCAATATCATCTGACTGATTGGTGAAAAATAAGATTTTTGAAGCTGCTGCAGTGATGTATTGTTCGTTTTTCCTATCGATTGCTAAAATTAAGTGTTCTAATGCAGTAAAACTATCTGTGACAAATCTTAATCTATCTTCGATATATAAAAATGCTTCGTTATAATCTTCAATACGCTTCAATCGAATTACATTTTTAGCTAAATCATCCATTAAATCCGCATCATTTTGGATGCGATTAATTGATTCTAAAATACCTCGTTTATATCTAGATAAACTATCTGTCGTTTTTAAATTGTAATATGATGAATCAAAAAAGTTTTGCTTATACTCAACTAGTAGTTTTTCTAAAAGTAAAGGTAAATCTTTTCTCGAATGCTTTTTGGTGATGTCATAATAATATCTATAAATATTTGCTTTAAGAGCTTTAAGTTTTCTAATGATATCATTGGTTTTAAGGTATGCTTGTTCTAAAACACCAATACCTTCTTCTATTGAAAAGTTAGATAAAAGAGAATACACGGTATAAATTTCACCAGTATATTCGTTTTGTTGGTTATTTTTAATTCTGTATAATACATCTATGACTTGAATAGAGTAATCGAAAAGGTTTAATGATGTTTTATAATCACCAAGTTCTTCTTCGCCAATCCAACCATTCTTTTTTAAGACATTAATCACATGAAGGGCTTTTTGTCTTGATGTGTTTGATTGTTCATCTTCTTCCATATCTTCAAAATCATCAGTTTGTTGATCATCAAAATAATCAACTAACTTTGAAACGATATAATCTCTATCCCCTTGAAAAGCATCTTCAATCGTATCAATCGCGTTATAAATGATGAATATACAATCGATGTATGTATTTCTATTTGGAGAGGAAAGCACACTAAAAAAGTTTTCATGCATGCGGTCAAACAGATGTGCCATGTAAATCCTCCTTTAATATAAATAAAAAAATATGAATTTCCATACTTATTGTATCATGAAATCTTCATATTTTCTATGTTTTGGTCATTTATTTCTTAGTTATCTTAAACTTTAATTGACGACCTTTAAATATTTTGTTGTCGAGTTGGTCAAGCCTTTTTACAGCTTTTTGATTGATTTCAAAAGTTGTATGATTATCATAGATATTGATGTCTCCAATGTTTTTAGGATACATGTCTGCATTTTTCTTAAAATAATCAAGCATATGTGGTGCTCTTAATCCATCTTGTTTACCGATATTCATATCAACTGTTACAAAGTTATTTGACCCCGTATTTCTAGAATGATTTGATTGATCATTGTTTCTTCTAGAACGATCATTTCTTCTACCTTGTCTATCTCCTCTTGAAGATTTTTGACTAAATGAATCTTGTTTGGTTCTTGGTTTTGAAATATCTTCATAAGGTTTAACTTTTACTGATAATTTTTCTATAAGTGCTGAGATGATATCATCAACATCATAGCCTTGTTTAACCAAACGGTCAATGAGTTCTGTATAATTTTTTTCTTTAACATCAATATAATGTTTAATGTCATTAAATAATTTATCATCTTGTTTTTGTGTGATTTCTAATATTGTTGGAATCTCTAGTTCTTCCATTTTACTCTTGATGAATTTTTCAATAAGCATGAGTTTACCTCTCATCGAAGGATAAACAAATGAGATGGAAGTTCCTGATTCACCTGCTCTACCTGTACGACCGATACGGTGTACATAAACTTCATCTTCAAAAGGCAACTCATAATTGATTACGATATCAACATGTGAGACATCAAGACCGCGTGCTGCAACATCGGTTGCAACCAACAATGTCAGTTTACGTGATCTAAACTTGTTCATCACATAATCTCTTTGATTTTGTTTTAAATCTCCATGCAGTGCATCTGCTTCATAATTATATTTTTGTAAGTATGCCGCAACATGATCAACATCTTTTTTAGTATTTGCGAAGATGATTGCTGATGTTGGATGGAAATAATCTAAAACTCTTAACAATAATTGATCACGATCTGATTTTTTAATCATGTAATAGAACTGATCAATTTTATCTACAGTTAATGTCTTTGTCTTAATCACAACTATTTCAGGATTTCTTTGATACTTTTGCGCAACTTTCTTAATAAAATCAGGCATCGTTGCTGAAAATAAAGCAGTTTGTCTTTCTTGTGGTGTGTCTTTTAATAGTTTTTCAAGATCTTCTTGAAATCCCATTTTAAGCATTTCATCAGCTTCATCCATGACAAGCATCTCAAGATGAGATAAATCCATGGTTTTTCTCTCTAGGTGATCAATTGCTCTACCTGGAGTTGCTACAACAATATGTGGATGATTTTGTAGAGCTTTAAACTGCTTTTGATAAGACTCTCCACCGTAAATAGATGTCACTCTGATGTTTTTATTAAATTTGACTAGTTTGATAAACTCTTTATAAACTTGTAAAGTTAACTCTCTTGTTGGACAGATGACTAATCCTTGAATCACATTTGAATTTGGATTGATGTGTTCAAGCATAGGAATCGCAAATGCGAATGTCTTTCCTGTTCCTGTTTGAGCTTGTCCAATTAAATCTTTTTTCTCTAATAGATGATTGATTGTATGATGTTGAATGTCTGTCGTTTCAACTAAACCTAGCGCTTTGATCGCTTCTTTTGTTTCATTTAAAATTGGTAATTCGTTAAATAATTTATTCATTTTTTTCCTCAATTCTTTTTAACCTTACTAACTATATCATATAAGTTAGAAAATTGCTATATAAATGGCAAATTATGCCCAAAAAAAGAAAAAAATCCAGCAGATGGACTTATTTTCTGATATTTTTAATTACGGTTTGTATTTCTCTTCTTTCGAACACAGTTTTCACCTTCACAAAACTCTGTTTGTCCCACAGAAATAAACGATTGATTAAGGGCATTAATCAAATCATGTTCACTTTGTAATCCTTTAAGTTTAATCTCACCATTAATTCTTAAAAACGGGAGTTCATAGATACCTTTTAATTGTGCGTTCTCACGATTAGAAATGACTTGAGAATCATAAAGATTTGACGATAGCACCTCATCTATATCATTCTCATCTAATCCTGCTTCTAGACTAATTGATTTTAGGATATCATGATCACTTAGATCTAAGTGATCTTCATAAATTGCTTTAAACACTAACTGATTATAAATTCTTGAACTTTTATGTTTTTTAGCTAAATGTGCCATACGGTGCACATCATGAATTTTAAATAAACTGATATCTATATGATTTTTCTCTAAAAAAGTTTTCGCTTCATCTTTGCACATATGCTTATATGATGCAATAAAATCGATGTATGTCGTATTTGTATCTAATTCGTCAGCCATCACCATTTCATAGCTACGATAAATAATCTCTAAATCATGAATATCATAATGTGTGATTAAATGTTCAATGGTTTGATGTTGTAAATAACACTTAGGACATAAATAATCCAACCAAAATTCTAATTTCATAAGTTCAACCCCTTAACAAGCATATTTTAACAGTATATCTATCGTTTCTCAAGTGTGATGCACAATCTGTTCATCAATAATCGTCATTTTCACTAAATCTTTGAAAAATGATGATTCATCCATCGTTAATACATCTTCACTTAACACAGTGAAATCAGCGATATATCCCTTTTTTAACATACCTCTATTTGCCTTATATGTCGGTACATTTGCATATGTCGTATAAAGCTTTATTGCGTTAAATCTTGATATGCTTTCTTCTTGTTGATAAATCACACCATCTTTTTTTCTAAAAACTAGTTGATACATACCAAGTAATGGATTAGGTATTTCAACAGGTGCATCGCTAGAACCACACAAAACAAGATTATGTTTCATATATGTTTTAAATGGATAAATCAGTTCTGGTTTTTTTGAAAATAACGATAAAATGCTAGGTAGATCACTTGATATAAATTGTGGTTGAATATCAAGTATGATTGGCATACCTTCCATCATTTTTATCGTTTTTAGATCTGCTAAAGATGCATGAATGATACGATCATGTAATCCTTCTTTTGGAGGATAAGCTTTAAGTAGTTCAACAACTTCTTTCAATCCTAAATCTCCAATGACATGAATGGCTAAAGGTAGTTCATATGATCTAATTTTTTTCACTAATTCAATGAGTTCATCTTTTTTAAATATACGAATCCCTTGATGGGATAAGCCTTTATATGGATGTTTTAATAAAGCCGTCTTGGATGAAAAAGTTCCATCATAGAATATTTTAACTGCACCTAGCTGAAGATATTTATTTTGATCTAAAAATGAATGTTTAGCTGTTTTATAATCTTCAATAATTTTATGATGCATAAGCAGGTGTGTTCTAAATGGTTTTTCTTCTAAAACTTCTAAAAAAGCAGATAATGTATCATGATAGCCATTGAAATAATATAAATCATCTGAATGACCACCTGTAACTCCAAAAGACTGAAGTGATGAGATTGAATGCTCAATCATTTTTTTAATGTGCTCATGATCATAAACTTCATAGGTTTTATTGACTTTTTGTGCGTCTTCTTCAGTTAAAAATCCTGAATCTGATGTTAAATTTACATGCTTTAAAACAACACTATTTACCGTTAATGAGTGGTAATCGTTATGTTTTAATATGATTGGTTTTTCAGTCGATATTTCATCTAGTTGAGCTTTAGTTATTCCAATATCAAAATAGCCTTCATAAAAAGTAAATCCATGATCAACATGTGTTTTTATAAATGCTAAAATTTCATCTTTTTGTCTGATTGATGATAAATCCTTTTTCAAAAGTTTTTGCCCATACCCAACGATATGTAGATGCGCATCTACAAATCCAGGATATAAATGATATCCGTTTAAGTCAATTTCTTGATCAAATGTTAAATCCTTAACATCTTCATCAAAACCAATGATAAGCCCTTGATCAGTTGCCATTTGAGTATGAACATCATGTTCATTTTCTAATGTATGTAAAATACCATTTTTCCATAAAATCATCGGATACACGCCTTTCATAAAAAAGTTCTACCATGATTTTATCATGATAGAACGTCTTTATCTATAAAAATGTTTTCGATATCTTCAAAACTAAAGCCTTTTTGATATAATTTTTGTTTCAGTAATGTCTTTAATTCATACCCTTGTTTCTTATCTTTATAGGTATTGTATAGTTTATCAAATGTTTTCGATAAAAGTGCTTGATCATCACCTTGATATTGATGGGCATGTTTGAAGATGATTGGTTCAATAATCTCTCGATCATAACCTTTAGACATGAAATAAACTTTAGTAGATTGTAGTGCTTGTTTTTTCGTTTTATGTTTAAAACTATTGAGTTTCTTAGGGACTAGATCATTTAATATATCATATTGGTTAATTTTTGATATATAAGTCATCATTATATCTTTTGAAATCCCTTTTTGTTCCAGTTTTGATGCGATCAAGTTGGGACCTTCTTGATATTTTTTAAGTTCAATATATGTTTTTACATACTCAATATCATTGATATATCTTCGATCTACAAATAACTTCATCACTTCACTTAAGATATGTTTTGGACACCCTTTTTCATCTAAATATGTTTTTAGTTCATGATAAGTTTGCATCTTCTTTAATCTTGTTACACCTAAATTCGTATAATAGAGTTTATGATTTTCATCAATCATCTGTTGATATGTTTTTTCATCTAATGTTTCACCTGGTTTTAAATGATATTTAAAATAAATATCTAACTCAATATCAACCATAATACTTTCATTAAATGTAACTTTGTATCCTGATTTTAGTTTTTTAATATCAGTTACTGTTTTCATGTTAAATCATCCCTAAAACAGTTTGTAATTGAACATCTTTAGTTAAATCAGTTTGATAGACTTTTAATAAATCATGCATAAGTCGTGCAGTTTCTAAATCAAGTTTTTTTGTATTGGATAAACTTTGTTCAACTTGAAACATTGAAATGTAATCTTCTGTAAGTTGATCAAAATACCCATCTTCTCTTATTTTAGAAGCTCCTTCTAGTTCAAAATATGCGTTTAAGAATTGTTGGAACTCAACTAATGATATGCTTACATCATCAAGTGCTAGTTCTTCTTCATAAAACAAGAAATCAATCGCATGAAATCCTGATTGTTCTACAAGGTTAACATCTAATGGATATTCTCCTACTTTTTTCTCACCATCATAAACCCAATTACCTTCTGTATAAGTTAAATAATAACTTGTGGTATTAATAGTTGTAAGTAGTGTTGTGTTTTGATAAACATCTTTACCATATGTGTAGTTTCCATATAAATCATAGCCACCATTAACACTTAAAGCTGCAGCTAAAACTTCTGATGCTGACGCTGAGTTCTCATTGACTAAAACTTTAATATCATATGGTTTTGGTTGGCTTAATCCGCCAAAATAATCCGTTTTTATATTCGCACGATTAATCATTGAAAATAATGGTCTTTCAACATCTCTAACTAATAATTGTTGTGTGATTCCTGGAATCAGCCCTGATTGATTCTCATTATGAAGAGCTGTTAATGCACCACCAGGATTATTTCTTAAATCAATGATGAGCGTATCTGATTCATCTAAAAGTATACTGTTTTCTAAATCATTAAGTTCATCATTAAATACTTTTGCAGTGCCTTCACTAACATCTTTAATATATGAAGTGAACTCTGTGATTTTTATATATCCAATATCACTACTGATTGTTTGTGCACTTGCTGTAGGTGTTAAAATCTCTTCATAAGTGATATCAACTAGTCTTTCTGTACCTTCAGGATCAACAACAATTAATGTTTTTGTTTCAGCTAAGCTACCTGCTAAATATGAGGTAGGTAATATATTTGGATCAAGTGTATCAAAATAAAGTTTTTCACTGTTTTGCATAATCCCAACAATTATATCATTTGGATATAGTTTTTGATAAGCTGGTCCTTCATATATCACTTCTAAAACTCTTAATTTAGCATCTAATTGTTCAATCGTGATGCCGACACCAACATAGCTTTCAGCATTTGTTGGAGCAAGATTAACTGGTTGTGCTGATAATCTTGTATATGGGTCATCATTAGATTCAGCATATGATCTGACGATTGCTTCTAATTGCGCAATAAAAGCCGCATCTTTTTCCTCATCACTTAGATCATATAAATAATATCGATCAAGCGCTTCAGTAATTTCTGTGTATACATCTACAAACGGTTCTGGTTCATTATCTACAAAAAACGTTTGAACTTGAAATCCTGCAAAAAATGCTAATAATACACCTAATAAAAATATCCAACCTATTCTTTTTGTTCCCATGTTTGACTCCCCTTACTGAACCCATAACCAGTGGCTTCGTGTGTTCTTGTTACAAACGTAAATGCTTGTGGATCTATCTCTTTAATGATTAATCTAAATGTATAAAGCTGTAATCTATCGATTGTACAAACAATCATTTCTTTTTCTAAATTAGAATAACCACCAATAACCTTAATTTTAGTAATCCCTCGATCTAGTTTTTCATAGATCTTGTTTTGCATATCTTTTGTTTTATCCGTTAGGATGAAAACTGTATATCCTGCGATACCTTCTAATGACATTCTATCAATGATAATACCACTCAAAATCATTGCGCCAAAAGCGTATAATCCTGCTTGAAAATCAACGAATAAAGCGATTGTAATAATCGTACCATCAATGATATAAAGTGCCCAAGCAAAGGGAATATGTAAAAACTTATGCATCATGTTTTGAATGATATCAATACCACCTGTTGTTGCATTATTTCTAATAACCATACCTAGTCCTACACCTACAAATAAAGCACCAAATAAAGCTGATACCATATAAGGACTTTCATGCATATATTTCATAAAAAAATCAGCAGGAACTGTTCTTTCTAAGATGAAAATGATTGCTGGTGATAATAATGTTGCATAGACTGTTTTTAGGAAAAAAGCTTTTCCTAAAAATATCAGTCCAACGATTAATAAAAATATATTAGCTACAAAAATAAATACTGAAACTTCAATAACATTTTGCAAGAGGACTGATATCCCCATGACACCACCAATAACTAAGTTCTGTGGTAATAAGAAAAAATAGAAACCTAAAGACAGTAATGTTACGCCTCCTGTGATTTCTAAGATTTCTATAAGTTTAGCTTTACTCATGAGCATCACCTGCTTTTAAATAAGCATTGATAAACCCATCAATATCGCCATCCATCACTAGATCAATATTACCGACCTCATAATTTGTACGGTGATCCTTAACCATTTGATAAGGATGAAACACATATGATCTAATTTGTGAGCCCCACGCGATATCTTTTTGTTCACCTTTAATGTTTTTTAAGGTTTCTTCATGCTTTCTAACTTCTTCTTGAACGAGTTTTGCTTTTAAATAACTCATTGCTTTTTCTTTATTTTTGATTTGACTTCTTTCGTTTTGACAAGTTACTACAATATTAGTCGGCAAATGGGTAATTCTTACAGCTGAGTCAGTGGTATTAACGGATTGTCCGCCTGCACCACTACTTCTATAAACATCAATCTTAAGATCATCATCTTTGATCTCAATGTCGATTTCATCGCTGATTTCAGGCATCACATCGATAGATGCGAAACTTGTATGACGTCTAGCATTAGAATCAAAAGGTGAGATTCTAACTAAACGATGAACCCCACGTTCTGCTTTTAAGTATCCATAAGCATAAGAACCTTTAAGTAACATGGTTACAGATTTAATACCTGCTTCATCACCAGATTGATAATCTAAGACTTCAATTTTATATTTTTTTCTTTGCCCATATCTTGTATATAAACGATAAAGCATATCCGCCCAGTCTTGAGATTCTGTACCTCCAGCACCTGGGTGGATTTCTATAATCGCATTTAAATCATCGTAAGGTCCATTTAAAATGGTTTCTAACTCAAAATCTTTAATTTCATCACTTAGTGCATCAATATCTGATTCTAAAATTGTCCATTCTTCAGTTTGCTCTTCTGATATGTCCGCCCAATCAATCACATTTTTCACTTTTTGTTTGAGCTGATTGAAACGATCGACTTTAGAGCGAATCATATTCGCTTCTTTAGTCACTTTTTTTGCTTCATTGGTATTGTTCCAGAAGTCAGGTTCTTGCATTTTTTTATTAAGTTCTTGATATGTTTTTTCTAGTTTTTCTGGTTGAATTGCACGATTAAAATCTTCAATTGCAGTTTTGAATTCTGCAATGATTTTATTCACATCATATCTTTCCATTGCTGACCTCCTATCTCCAAGGTAAGTTTCTTTGTCCTCTATTTTTTCTTACTTTTGGTTTCTTTGGTTTATTATCTTCTACACCTTGATTGGTTTGAGTATTTTTAACAACTGCTTCACGTTCTTGATCATACTTAATTTGTGCTCTAATTGCATAACGTGTCACATCTTTAGAAATGTTTGCTACCATTTCATTAAACATGCGTAATCCTTCTTGTTGATAAATGGTTAATGGTTGTTGTTGTCCGTAAGCTTGAAGAGTCACACCTTGACGTAGTTCACTCATCGCATCGATATGTCTCATCCAATAGGTATCAATCACTCTTAACATAACAACTTTTAAAAACTCGTTAAAAATCTCTGGTGGGAAATTATTTTTCTTGTCATCTAAAGCACCAACTCCAAGATTAACGATATAATCGGTAATCTCTTGTACTTGAAGATTTTCAAGATCTTCTTTTTTAATTGTATCTTGATAGAAAATATTTCCATTAAAGTGTGTTAATAATTGATCAATTTCAACTTTATATTCATTTTTACCTTCTAAACGTACAAACTGATCGACTTGTCCAGATAAAGAATTGATAATTGTTTGTCTAACTTGTGGTTCAATTGAATCTAATAAAAGCACATCTCTTCTATTTTGATAGATGATTTCTCTTTGTTTACGAAGTACATCATCATATTTTAAGACAGTCTTTCTTGAATCGTAGTTATTACCTTCAATACGTTTTTGTGCACTGGTGACAAATCTTGAGAATAGTTTAGATGATAAAGGTTCTCCAGTGGTGTTCATGCGTTCTAACATCTCAATTCGACGTTTAAACGACTCGCCACCAAAGCGCATCATCAGTTCGTCTTCTGCAGATAAATAGAATCTAGAGTATCCTGGGTCACCTTGACGACCACTACGACCTCTTAACTGATTATCAATACGTCTTGACTCATGTCTTTCACTACCGATAACTGCTAAACCACCAAGTTCAACAACACCTTCACCTAGTTTAATATCGGTCCCACGACCAGCCATATTGGTTGCAATCGTTACCGATCCTTTTAAACCTGCTTTAGCTACAATCTCAGCTTCTCTCGCATGATTCTTCGCATTTAAAACTTCATGCGGTATACGTCTTGATTTAAGCATGCGTGATAAATCTTCTGATGTTTCAACAGCGATCGTACCAATTAAGATTGGTTGACCGATTTTATGTCTCTGTTCAACTTCATTAACTAATGCTTCAAATTTTTCTTTTAATGTTGCATAAATAAAATCTGGTTCATCTTTTCTAATCACAGGCGCGTTGGTTGGTACTTCAATTACGTCCATGTTATATATATCTCTAAATTCTTCTTCTTCAGTTTTTGCAGTACCAGTCATCCCTGAAAGCTTTTTATACATTCTAAAGAAGTTTTGATACGTGATGGTTGCAACAGTAACTGTTTCTCTTTTCACTTGAACATTTTCTTTTGCCTCTAAAGCTTGATGAAGCCCTTCAGAAAATTGACGTCCTCTTAAGATACGTCCTGTAAATTGATCGACAATTAATACTTCTCCATCAGATACTACATATTCTTTATCTCTAGCCATAATATAATTGGCACGAAGTGCATTATTGATATGATGAACTAAAGATACATGTTTTAAATCATAAAGGTTTTCGATTTGGAAAATCTTTTCTGCTTTTTCAATACCTGTTTTGGTTAATGCTATACTCTTTGACTCAATTTCAATCTCGAAATCTTCATCTCTAATTGATTTTGCGAAACGATCCGCTGCTTGATATAAGTTTTGGTTATTTTTAGATCCACCAGAAATAATCAGTGGAGTTCTCGCTTCATCAATCAAAATTGAGTCAACTTCATCGATGATTGCGTAGTTTAAACCACGTCTTGCAACCATATCTTTTGCGTATAAAACCATATGATCACGTAGATAATCAAATCCTAATTCTGAATTCGTCGAATACAAAATATCACAATCATATGCTTCTTTTTTCTGTTCTCTTGTTAAATCTCTTAAGTTAAGACCTACAGTCAAACCTAAAAAACGAAACAACTCGCCGATGTCTCCTTCGACTTCACGTCTCGCTAAGTATTCGTTCACTGTAACAATATGAACACCTTCGCCATTTAATGCACTTAAATATGCTGGCATAACAGCTGTTAAGGTTTTCCCTTCACCAGTTTTCATTTCAGCGATGTTACCACCAAAAATAGCAACTGCTCCTAAAACTTGTACATAATATGGAAATAACTTAGTAACTCTTCTAGAAGCTTCTCTAACTACAGCATATGCTTCAACCATTAAATCATCTAAAGTTTCTCCATTTTGATATCTTTGTTTAAACTCTTCGGTTTTTTGTTTTAAATCACTATCTGATAATTGCTCAATTTCTTTTTCTAAAGCAAACACTTGATCGGCTATCTTTTTTGCGCGTTTAAGTTCTCGTTTGCTTGGATCAAACCATTTTCTAAGCATACATACACATCCTTTTCGTTCTCTATTATATTACTATAATAGAGCTATTTTTACAAGCGTTTAGAGTCAATCCTTATATTTACCATAATTATCAAAAACGGCAATATAAAGCAAAAAAATAAAACGCTTGGCGTTTTATTTTAGAAATCAAAATTCACATCTGCTCGCTTCGCAGCTTCTGCTTCAAAGAATGCACGTTTTTCAAAATGTTTCATGTTTGCAATAATGTTTGTTGGGAAGACCACAACTTTTTGATTATAGATGGAAACATTAGAATTATATACTCTTCTTGATGCTTGTAAGTTTTCTTCAACTTCAACTGTTGCATTTTGTAGATTAGTTACACTTTCAGATGCTTTTAAATCTGGATATTGTTCTACAACAACATTGATTGCTTGAAGTCCTCTTGTCACTTGATCAGCGAATTCTTGTTTTTGTTCCATTGGTGCTGAATGAGCTGGTTGTCTCATCGCGATCACTTTTTGAAGTGTTTCTGCTTCATGTTTCATGTAACCTTTAGTTGCTTGAAACAATTTAGTTAACATATCAAAACGTTTAGTAAGTGCAATATCAATACTTGATTCAGATTCATCAATCTTGATAAGCATACGTCTAAATGAGTTAACAACTGAGATGTACCATGCAAAGAAAATAAATAATACAACACCAACAATAATTAAAATTGTTACACCTGGACTTGGCATTTAAATCTCTCCTTCCTTCATGTTTATTTAAATTTGACGCTATCTAATCTAAACTCATTGATTATAGCTGGAATGAGTTCAATATCTGACATAAATATATCTAAAGTTTCTTCATTAATTGGTGTTTTTAGTTTAAACTCTAAATAGTTCTTACGATCATTAACACCAATATGAAGCTCATTATTCATAAAACAGTAAAGAATGGATCCTCTATGAAGTTTTTCTAACTCTAATAGTTTTTCTATCATAGATGACGTAATTAAATAAAAACCAAATTCTTGAGAGGTTGCAAATATATCAAACTTTTTATTAAATTCAATACTTTCTGTATCAAACTTAACAAGGTTTTTACGGTTGACATAATTACCTCTACCTTCAACAACTTTTAAAACTTGATCAAAATGTTTTTGGAACCTATAAATATACCATCTACCTTTAAAATAGGTTTCATAGGATACATGAACGTTTCCGTTTTGATCTCTTCTTTCGACTCTTTGTTTTAAATCAACATCAGAAACTTCAAACCCAACACCTTTATAAGAACCTTTTATATAATCTTCTCCATAAAAGCGATCTGGTCTTTTAATAGTTCCTGTTGCGTTAATTCTAGACACTGGAATCGATGATTTTGGATCATAAATGACTTCTTCAAACTCTTCAGCAAGTAGTGCATGAATGAGTTCACGTTTAATGATTTTTCTAAACTTTGATGCTTCTGCTGATGCTCTACCAAAAAAGAAAATTGAAACAATAAATATAACAATACCTAATATAATCAAAACGGTTAATTCAGATGTTACACCTAATGCCCCTAAAAGGATTGCTGGTATTAATGTTAAAACACCAATTAATATGTTCTTTTTATGACGTTTTTCTATTTCTAATCTTCTGTTTTCTATGCTTTGCAGTTTTTCATTCATTTATAATCACCGCTTCCATTTTATAATAATTCTTTGAATATTTCAATCTTATCTAAGCTTTCCCATGAAAAGTCTTCGATGTTTCGTCCAAAATGGCCATATGCTGCGGTTTTTTTGTATATAGGTCTATTCAATTTTAAAGTCTTAATAATGCCTTTTGGCGTTAGATCAAAATGTTTTAAAACAGCTTGATAAATCTTGTCTAAATCTACTTTTTCAGTATCAAATGTATTGATTGCAACACTCACTGGTTCAGATACTCCAATGGCATATGCGAGTTGAATTTCGCATTCACTTGCAACACCACTTGCAACAATATTTTTTGCAATATATCTTGCCATGTATGCTGCGCTTCGATCAACCTTAGTTGCATCTTTTCCAGAAAAAGCACCACCGCCATGTCTAGCATATCCACCATAAGTATCTACAATAATCTTTCTTCCAGTTAATCCAGCATCACCATGTGGACCACCAATGATAAATCTTCCAGTTGGATTGATTTTATAAATCGTTTTAGATGTATCATAATCTTTTAACACAGGATTGATGACATGTTCAAGCATTGCTTGATGTAATGCTTCTTGTGTCCAAAACTCATCGTGCTGTGTTGATAAAACAACGGTATGAATATAATCAACATTGTGATTTTCATCATATGCGACAGTGACTTGAGTTTTACCATCAGGACGCAGACCTTCTACTAAATTTGTTTTTCTAACAAAACTTAATCTTTCAGCTAATCGATGAGCTAAATAAATAGGCAGTGGTAAAAACGTGTCTGTGTCGCTATTAGCATACCCAAACATGAGTCCTTGATCACCTGCACCAAGTGCTTTATTTTCATTTTTATTTACACCCAATGCGATATCAGCTGATTGTTCTTTGATCTTTAAATCTATCTCTACGGTATCAACACTATAACCATAAGCTTCTTTGGTATAACCAACATCTAAAATAGCTTGTTTTACTATTTTTTTATAATCAATTTTGGCTTTGGTTGTAATCTCACCAAAAAGCAGACAATAATGTGTTGTTACTGCTGTTTCTATAGCAACTCTTGATTCTGGATCTTGTTCTAAACATGCATCTAAAATAGAATCTGAGATATAATCACTTAATTTATCTGGATGCCCTTCTGTTACTGATTCACTACTAAATAATTTGTACATACATACACTCCTTTGTTTAAGAAAAACCGCCTCCCATAAGGAAAGCGGTATTCTTCCTTATTGTTGGGTACTACCCCTTGTGATAAGCACCTAATTAAATAGGTTGCTGCTACGTCAACAGTCACTGGCCTCGATAGCTCTGAATAAGTTTTATTTAATTTATATTCTATATCATAATACATGAAAACCCTGTAAAAGTCAATCTAAATTACTTGTTAAAAGTTATTGTACATCTCCGAAAATTCATCATGAAATTTTAAGAATCTTTCTTTAAGTTCATAGTCAAAATAGTTCCCTAATTCGCCTTGAAATTGTTTTAAAACAATACTATGAGCCATCGGTCTTTTATAAGATCTATGGGATCTCATCGTAATATACAGATCACTTAATAAAATCACTTGAGATTCTATTTCTGGTTGAATGACAAGCATTTCTTTTAAGAACTTCTCATTTGCCGTATCTTCAATATGAGCTCTAGCGATATCTTCACATTTTTGGGCAAGTTGGATACGTTTTGCAATCTTAGATCCAAGTTCTGTTTGTTCTTTTAGCATGTCATATGTTTTTTCATCATAAGAACTAATGTCATTTAATAAATGCTTAATTTCTTGGTATTGTAAATGAACCATTGAATACTCATTGAGTTGATTGATTTGATCTTGATTCATACCATAATAATCTGCTAATTTTTGGCTCATTTGCTGAACTTGATAAGCATGTCTTTTATCCATGAGCGTATAAGAAGATGAAAAAACTACACTAAATAAATCACCAACAATATGAGAAAAATCGTTTTGGACTTGTCGTCTTTTAATCAGCTCTTTTTTTCTTTCTTCTTGCATGTATTGTCCCATGGAAACAATCGCATATAAGACAAAATAGAAAAGTATAAACAACAAGGTTCTAAGTAATATATCACCAAACTCAGGAAGTCTTATAAAATTAGGCAAAAACTCTGTAAAAGTTTGCCCACCAACTAAGCCATGAAAGTTATAAGTCCAAATCAAGTGGATCACTGTTAGTAAAGCCAATAATCCTTGAAAACTACTACTTAATAATTTCTTTTCTTGATATAAAGAAATAACCACAACTGCATAATACATTAAGATATATGCACCTGTTTCAAAATATTCTAAAGTATATAACCTTGCGTAAATTAAGACAGATGAAAAAAAGATATAAAATGCAGCAACATACATCGCAACACTTTGTTTTGTCTTATCTTCAGGATCAAGGTGTATGAGTTTTTTTAAAAGTTTATTGATGACATATGTAATTGGAAATGCCATCACCGAAATCACCCAATCAGCAACTTGTGCTTCACTTGAAAATGATAAAACCAACAAAATCAGTGTATACATAATATTGGATACAAAGACTATGTTTTTAATAACAACATTTCTTCTAAACAAAACAGCAACATCATTGGTGATATCTACACCTTGTTCAAATCCAAAAAACTTAGCAAATATATCTTTGCCAAGTGTTTTTAAATCCCAGAATTTTCTTTTTTTGATTTGTTTATTATCCACCTAAGATCAGTCCTTGTTGTTATAAATCAAAAATGCTAAATCTTTTGACATCTACATTTTCATGTGCTAAATCTTCATTCATGACTTGAGCCACTCTAGTTGATGCAGCTGCAGCGATTGCTCCAACAATATCATCTAAAAATGTGTGGCAAATACCGTCTTCTTTACCTGCATCATTTAAGCGTTTAACAATACCATGTTTATTCACATCGATATCACCAAAATTGGTTTGCCCAATCGTGCCGTATAATCCTGAAACATCTAAACCTAAAGTTTCATCAACGCCAAACAATCCTAAATCTTCATAAATAATATCTTGGATTGGTCCTTGGAATAAACCTTCTTCAGCCAGACGATCAATTTCTGCTGCTAATTGTACATGATGAAACACATCTCTAAGAGATAAGATCTTTTCAACTGACTCAATGCAGATTGCTCGACTGACTTCATCAGAGTACTTCGACTGTTGCATATAAGATATCTCCGCGATTGCTTCGATTGTAACACCTCTTTTTTGCAACATCTTTTTGTTTAAATCAAACATTTCTTGTCTTGTAAAAAGTAGTTTTTTCTTTTCATTTTTCATAGTTCTTCTCCTCTATTGAATATGTCATCTATATACATAATATTCTGTCCATTGAGAAAATCTTTAGCTGCCATCATCTTCTTGCCTGGCACTTGTATAAGTTCAATATTTATGACACCATCTAGTGTTTTAACTAGAAGTTCTTTTTTGACACTTAGAATAGTACCTGGGCGCTTATCTTCATGTTCTATTATATCACTATTTTTAACTTTATAGATTTTGATTTTTATATCGTTAATAAACGCATGTGCTCCTGGTTCAGGAGATAATCCTTTGACTTTATTGATAATATCTTCAGTCTTCTGATTAAATGATAAAAACTCATCTTGATAACTGAGTGTAGGTGAAAAAGTGACTAGACTTTCATCTTGTTTTTTTCTGTGTATGATACCATGACTGATATCTTCTAAAACTTCTTTTAATAGTTTAGTTCCTAATGTTGATAACCTTTTGGTTAAACTCAGTGTGTCATCATCTTCTTTAATATCAATGGCTTCTTGTTTAATGATATCTCCACTATCCATCTTAAATGCCATATACATAATTGTAACACCGGTTTGATCATCGCCATTAAATAAAGCATATTGGATGGGTGCTCCACCTCTATACTTTGGTAATAATGACCCATGGACATTGATTGCTTTAACTTCATCTAATAAAGCTTTTGGTAAGATTTGTCCATATGCAGCTGTGATCATAAAATCAGGTTTTAGATCAATAATCTTTTGATAATCAGTCTTTATATTTGCTGGTTGAAAGACTTCTATACCATGTTTTAAAGCGACTTCTTTAACAATAGGTGGTGTTAGAACTTTCTTCCTACCAGTGATTTTATCTGGTTGTGTCACAACAAGACAAACATCATGCTCCTTGATTAACATTTCTAATACTCCTACTGCAAATAAGGGTGTACCCATAAATACAATTTTCATTTTCATCACCTACATCATATCTAAATTTGGAAAATATTTAATATGTATATCTATTTGTTTTAAATCATTGATTATTTGGTTAATTTCCATAAAGTTTAAATCTTTATACTTAATCGTAACGACAAATCTAAAACGATCTTTAATTTTCTTAATTAAAGCTTGAGATGGCCCTAAAACTAAAACATTTGGTATCGTTGAAAGTCTTTTCTTTAGCATAAACGCAACTTGATAAGTTTTTAAATATGCTTGACCTTCAATTAAAAATTGAGAAACATGCATAAAAGGTTCATATCGCATTAACTTTCTTTCATATAAAGCTTCTTTATAAAAAGCTTCATAGTCTTTTAGGACACTTTGGATGGCATAATGATCAAGCTTGTATCCTTGAATCATAACTTCACCTGGTCTATGTCTACCCGATCTTCCTGAGATTTGGGATAAAAGCATATAGGTTTGTTCACTAGCTGTATATGATGGGACTTTTAAAGATAGGTCAGCCATGAGCACACCAACGAGTGTTACTTTTGGAAAATCTAAGCCCTTTGAAATCATTTGAGTGCCTAATAAAATGTCTGCATCTTCATTTAAAAATGAATGCCATATTTTTTCATGTGATCCTTTGGTTGTTGTTACATTTTTATCCATACGTAGGATTCTTGCTTTTGGAAATGTTTTTTTTAGTTGCTGTTCAACATATTCAATACCAACACCAACTTCTTTAACGGTTGGTTGTCCACATGCTTCACATGTTTTTTCAAATGGTTTTTCATATCCACAGTAATGGCATTTAAGCATTTCCTTATCTTTATAATAAGTAAGCGATATATCACAATCTGGACATTTTGGAACATCTCCACAATGTCTACATATAACAAAAGGTGCATAACCTTTTCGGTTAAATAGAATCATGGTTTGTTCTTTTTTTATAAGCCTATCATGAATAGCTTCTTTTAAGTCATTTGAAAAAATGCTCGTGTTTTTTTGTTTAAGTTCAGATTTCATATCAATGAATTTAATCGTCGGTTGTTTTAAATCGAATGGTCGATTTTTGAGTTCTATCAATTGATACGTATTGTTTTTTGCATGATACATAGTTTCTATTGATGGCGTTGCTGAGCCTAAAACTAATGGTATTTGATGGTATATAGCTCTTTTTTCGGCTATTTTTCTTGCATCGTATATAACACCTTCTTTTTGAATATAAGAAGGATCATGTTCCTCATCAATGATGATCATGCCTAAATCTTTGATCGGCATAAAAATACCACTTCTCGTTGCGATAACCACATCTGCTTCATCATTTAGGATCATTTGATATTGGTCATAGCGTTCACCTTTTGATAGCGCACTATGATAGATTGCGACTCTTTTAAATCTTGATTTTACGCGTTTTGCCATTGGCGATATCAGTGTAATTTCAGGCACTAGTATTAAACATTTTTTATGATTTTTAATGACAGTTTCAATAACATCTAAATAAACTTCTGTTTTTCCAGATCCCGTAACTCCATGTAGTAAAAAAGTTTGATGATGTTTTAGGTCTTCTTTGATTTTTCTACTAGCAATTATTTGTTCATCTGTCAGTGTAACTTTTTTGTCTTTTAAATCAAAAACATGTTCAATTTCTCTTTTGACCGCTTTTGTTGTTTGTTTTAATACATCATGTTTTTTTAGAGTTTGGATATTGCTTGTTGAGTAACCGAGAGCTTCTAATTCTTTTTTTGTGTATATGATGTTTTTTTCTAATCGAGGATATTGATCAGCTTTTTGATACGTATGATTTTCATTATATACATAAGCAACCACTAATTTTTCTTTACTTTTTTGTGCATAAATATTTTTGATATCAACAACTTGTTTTTCACGAAGTCTTCTGAGTTTTGGTAAAAAGTGATACTCTCCTTTTTTTAAATGCCATACACCTTGCTCATTAAAATACGGTTTTAAATCATCTGGGACTAAATGATCATCTTTGATATATACTTCTTTATCATAATCCATACTGAGTTCACTAGGTACAACACATTCAAAAACCTCACTATAAAGGGCATGTGTCTCATCTAGAACCGTTTTGATTAACATAAAAAGTTCTTCGTTAATGGTAGGTATAATATCAAGCATACTCGTGATATCTTTTGTCTGTTCGTTTGAATGATCAATAATATCAACAACATATCCCATGCGTGTTTGTGCACCAAAAGGCACGATGACTCTCATGCCTATTTCTAAGTCATTTTTGATTTCATCAGGTATATGATAATCAAAAGCTTGATTTACTTGTTCATGTTTTATATCAACAATGACTTTTGCGTACACAACATCACACTTTTCTTATGATTTTAATTTTAAAAAAAGTAACCGAAGTTACTTTATTGTTTTTAGAAGTTGGTCAATATGATTACCATAAGCTAATGCTTCATCATATTTAAAAACCAATTCTGGTATTTTACGTACGTTTCTAATTTTTTTAGCTAGTTCCATACGTATCGTTGCTTTAGCAGTTTCAATCGCTTTTTTAGCACGATCTAATACTTCTGCTTCATCGCTTAAAATTGTGTAATAAACAGTAGCAAAAGATAAGTCTTTAGTGACTTTAACTTCTGTTAAATTGATATACCCAAAGCTCTTATCTTTAACTTCTTGATTTACGATTGGTGCAAGCTCTCTTTGGATTAAGCTTGCTAAACGTTCAGTAGTAATTGACATAAATTCCTACACCTCAATTTCTTTTAATTGTGATGCTTCTATAACGTCTCCGACTTTGATATCATTAAAGTTTTCAATAGATAATCCGCATTCGAATCCATTTCTAACTTCTTTAGCATCGTCTTTAAAACGTTTTAGTGATGCTAATTTACCTTCGTAAACAACAATACCATCTCTTAAGACTCTTACTAATGCATCACGTTTGATGATGCCATCAGTTACCATACAACCAGCGATTGTACCTACTTTTGAAATCTTGTAAGTTTCTCTAACTTCTGCTTGTCCAGTAACGATTTCTTCAAATTCTGGTTCTAACATACCCTTAAGCGCTGCTTCAATATCTTCTTGAATACGATAAATAATGCTGTATAATCTAATTTCTACACCTTCAGTATCAGCAACACGTTTCACTGCTGCAGTAGGTCTTACATTAAATCCAATGATGATTGCATCTGATGCAGATGCTAATGTAACATCATTTTCTGTGATTGCTCCAACTGAATGTCTAACAACATTCACATGGAATCCTTTGATGTCTATTTTCTCTAGCATACCTCTTAAAGCTTCGATAGACCCTTGAACATCACCTTTAATAATGATGTTTAATTCTTTTGTTTCTTCTTCAATTTCACCTAATAATGAATCAAGTGAACGTTTCTTCATTTGTTTTAATTCTGTTTCTTTTTGTCTAGATTGGCGATCTGCAGCAATACTTCTTGTCATTTTTTCATCTTTAAATGCCATGAAAATATCACCAGCTTGAGGCACTTCATTTAATCCAGTTACTTCGACTGGTTGTGAAGGACCTGCTTCATCAAAACGATTACCCAAATCATCTGTCATCGTTCTGATTTTGCCGTATGTATTACCGATAACGATATAATCTCCAACTTTTAAAGTACCTGTTTCTACGATTAATGTAGCCACAGAACCTCTACCCTTATCAAGACTAGCTTCAATCACTGTACCTCTAGCTAATCTATTAGGATTTGCTTTAAATTCATTAATTTCACTGAGTAATTGAATCACATCTAATAACTCATCAATATTAAGGTTTTTTAGTGCAGAAACTTGAACAAAAGGTGTATCTCCACCCCAAGCCTCTGGAACTAAACCACGTTCTGATAATTCAGTCATAACACGATCAGGATTTGCAGAAGGACGGTCAATTTTGTTCACTGCAACAATAATTGGTACTTTTGCAGCTCTGGCATGATCTAGTGCTTCTATCGTTTGAGGCATTACACCATCATCAGCACCTACAACTAAAATAACAATATCTGTTACTTTTGCTCCACGTGCACGCATTTCAGTAAACGCAGCATGACCTGGAGTATCAATAAATGTAATTTTTTCACCATTTCTTACAACTTGGTATGCACCAATATGTTGTGTAATGCCACCAGCTTCACCTTCGACAACTCGTGACTTACGAATCGTATCTAAAAGTGTCGTTTTACCGTGGTCTACATGTCCCATAACGGTAACAATCGGTGGTCTTTTCACTAAGTCTTTTGGATCATCTACGATTTCAATTTCATCAAATCTTGTGACATCCGTAATGACTTCATCTTGTACTTCATAGCCTTCATCTATAGCAATAACTTCAATCGTATCACGATCGATGACTTGTGTTACTGTAGCCATTAAACCTTGGCTCATTAATTTTTTAATCATCGCTGCATTACTGATATTTAGTCCTTGTGCTACATCAGCAACCGTCATGTCATTCTTATAGATAAACACTTTATTTTCTTCTTGTTTTGGCTTCTTAGGTGCATTTGGTTTCCTATAATCATTTCTTTTTTGATGATTGTTTGGTCTCTTTTTTTGATTTTGAGGCATATAATCACTTCCTTTTCTGATCCATCAATAGTTGGCAAAACCCTTTTTCCGTAATACCAATCACCTTGATGTCTTTTTTTCCTAAAGCTAAGGATAATGTCTGTGCATCTAAATCCTCTAAGACAGTTGTCTCATATGTCTTTGCTTTATCTTTTACTTTTTTTTTCGTTAGTTCTGAAGCATCATTTGCCAAAATGATTAAACATATTTTTTTCTTACGAAGTGCATCAATCGTGATTTCGGTACCTACGGTAACCTTTCTTGCACGATATGCTAAACCAATCGTTTTATCCATGTACAAGTTTCATCAACTCATCATAAATATGTTCTGGCACTTCAACTTCAAGCTTTCTATCTAACGCTCTATTTTTTTTCGCTAACACGATTACATCTTCACTAAGTTTTACATATGCACCACGACCATTAGCTTTACCTGAAGGATCAACAGCTACGTTGCCTTCTTTATCAGCAACGACACGCATTAATTCTTTTTTGGGTAAAACTTCTTTTGTGACTACACAAGTTCTTAGTGGGATTTTTTTAACTTTTTTCATGTGTAAAACCACCTTTACAGTTATTAATAAAGAATGCCTTCACCTTGAGCCATTGTTTCTGACTTAATGTCAATGCTCCATCCACATGCTTGAACAGCAAGTTTAACGTTTTGTCCAAGTTTACCAATTGCAAGTGATAATTGATCATCAGGAACAATTGCAAGTGCACTCTTTTCTTTTGGATTCACATGTGTAACTGCAACAACTTCTGCAGGTTGTAAGGCGTTTGCAATGAGTTCTTTTTCATTATCGCTCCATCTAAATAAGTCGATTTTCTCATCGCTTAATGCTTTAACTATTTCACGAATACGTGCGCCACCTTCACCAACGCATGCTCCAATTGGATCCACTTTTGGATCATTAGATTTCACACCAATTTTAGCGCGATCGCCTGGATCTCTAGATATACCCATCACTTCGATGATACCATCTTTAATTTCTGGAATATAATTTTCAAGCAATCTGATGATTAAACTTGGATGTGAACGACTCACAAAAACCTTAGGCCATTTCGTTTTCATTTCCACATCAGAAACATAAACTCTCACATGGTCACCCACATGAAATTGGTCTTTAGGTAGTGCTTCTTTTTTTGGAAGCAGTGTTGTTAAATCTTTACCAATATCCAAACGATAATGATCATCTTGTACGTCTATAACTCTAGCATTAATCATTTCATGTTCAAAACTCTTGAAATGATTATATAAATTTTCTTTTTGGCTGGTTACTAAACTTTCATTTAATCTTGATTTAAAATCTCTAACTGCAAAATGTCCAAAGTCTTTTGGATCAATTTTTTGTTCTAAGATGTCACCTACTTTGATTCTAGAGTTGATCTTCTTCGCATCTGCAAGTAGCATTTGTGAATAATTCTTATCTAAATCAAGTGATAACTCATCAACAACTAAATGTTGTGTGTAAACTAAAATTTCATTTTTATCTTCTTTTAGTTCAACTCGACATGATCTAACGTCATGTGCTTTTTTACATCCTGCAATAAGTCCTTGGGTAAATGCTTCAAAAACTTGTTCTCTTGATAATTCTTTTTCTTCTGCAACCGCATCAATATTGTCAAAAAATACTTTACTTATCATGATATCCTCCTTATACCTTAACTGAAGTACGCATATGTCTGGCATCTTTGAAATCGATATCAATTTTTCGAATGCGTCCCTTATCATTGATTTCTAGTTTAATTATATCATTTTCAAACGATATGATATACCCGTTTCCTTTATATTTATTCGTTTCTAAATAAATATACTTTCCTATAGCTTTTTCCACTTCTTCCTTAGTTTTAAGTGGTCTTTCTGCACCTAAAGAAGATAGTTCTAAATAATAGTCATCATCAAGATCATCATCGGTTAGTAAATCCACATATTCCATGTGAATTTTTTCTAACTCGTTAATGTCCATAACATCAACATCAATTAGAATCTCAACAATTTTTTCTCCGAACTCTTTTTTCGTGCGAATGCTATAGATATCTAAATCATATCTTTTTAAAATCGGTATTAACTTTTCTCTCATTTTTTGTAAATTCATATCAAACCTCAATAAAATGAGTGGAAATCATCATCTCCACTCACGTTTAGGTTTTTATTATAACATTTTTTATAATTAAATACAATTTATAAATCCGTTTTTTTGGGTTTTTTAAGCAATTAAGTATTATTTTTAAAAAACCTATTGCAAATGGTTTGCAAAACTCAAGTTGCGTGCTATAATGATAATGCGAATGATTTGCAATAGGAGGTATTTAAATGAAGAAATTTGCACTTACTTTATTAATTTTAATCACAGGATTAGCCTTGATGTCATGCCAAAATGATGACGAACAACCGGATATAGTTACAACAATGTTTACACATTATGACTTAGCAAAACAAATCGTAGGAGAGCACATGACTGTTGAAATGTTGATTCCACTTGGAGCTGACATTCATAGTTTTGAAGCATCTAGTCAAGATATGGTTGATATCAAAAATGCGAAACTATTCTTGTTTACAAGCTTAGAAATTGATACTTGGATTAAAGATCCACAAACCATTGGTGGTGATGACACCATCGTTTTAGATATGTCACAAAGTTTTAATGTTGAAGCCCACGATCATGACTTATCAAATCAAGCCATTTCATTATCAACAAAACTTGCCGAAGATGATCATGATCATGAAGAAGACTTACATTATTGGGTTGATCCGACAACAGTATTGCAAATGATTGATTATATTTATGATCACGTCATTGAAATCGATCCTGAGCATGCTGATGATTATTTAAGAAATGCTACAGCATATAAAGCAGAAATTGAAGCACTTCATCATGAAATTTATGAGCTTTTAGCACACGAGCCTTATTTAGATTCAGAACTCTACTTTGCTGGTCATAATGCAATGGGTGCTTTTGCAAGTAGATATCATTTACATATAGAATCATTGTTTAGTGAATTTAAACCAGATGATGATCTAACCAGTAGTGAAATCATTAATTTTTCTAATTTAGTTAAAACCTCTGAAGTTAAATATTTGTTCACTGAAGCACTTATTGAGCCAAAAGCTGCTATAGCAATCAAAGAAAGTTTGAAATTAAATGATGATTATGATTTAGTCTTATTAGAACTACACACATATCACAATGTAAATCAGGAAGATTGGGAGGCAATGGTTACATATAAGGATTTACTAGAAAGAAATTTCGAAAATATTAAAACCGCACTTAACGTAACCGAATCAAATGATTAAATATACTGATGTTAATGTATCTTTTGGAACATTTGATGTTCTTAAAGATGTAAATTTTCATATTAAAAAAGGTGATTTCTTACATATTGTTGGGCCTAATGGCAGCGGTAAAACCACACTCGTTAAAACACTTGTAAGCCTTTTAAAACCTACAACAGGGCTTATTGAGATTAATACAAACAACATGGGATATCTCCCTCAAAAACTCAATCTTAAAAATCAACTTCCAATGACTGTACAAGAAGTCATCTATAGCGGGTTTAAAAAACAAAAACTGATGCCTACTAAAAAGGAATGTGACTTGATTAAATCTTGGCTTTTAAAAATGGAAATTCCTGAACTCTTTAATCAAAGCATGAACTATCTTTCAGGTGGTCAACAACAAAGAGTTTATTTGATTAGGGCACTGATTTCAAATCCTGAAGTTCTGATTTTAGATGAACCAACAAGTGCTTTAGATCCTTCCTTTAGAGAAAAATTTTATCATCTTTTATATAACATTCAACAAGAATATCAAACAACAATTATTCATGTTACTCATGACCTAACTGATGCAGTCAAAGATGACTGTAAAGTGATGTATGTCGATCAAAGCATAAAATTTTTGGGTAGTTATCATGATTTTACACACTTTGAACATAGGGGGCATCATCATGTTTGATTTACTTCAATATGATTTTATTATCAACGCCCTATTCATTGGGATTACACTTGCATTATCTGCTTCTCTTTTAAGTCCATATTTGGTATTAAATCAACAAGCGATGATTGCAGATGGATTAGCACATGTTAGTTTTGCTGGTTTAGTGATTGGGATATTGTTATCTAATCAAGCTTTATACATAGCCATACCTTTTGTAGCAATAGCTGCCATTCTTATTAAGTATCTAGCAACAACAGATAAGATGAATGGTGATGCTGCTATTGGTCTTGTCGCTAGTGTATCTTTTGCAATTGGTTTGATACTCATCAAAAAAGGTCCTGGGTTTAATATATCCGTTGAAAGTATGCTCGTTGGTAATATATTCACTGCGACAAAAGCTGATATGTTATTATCTGCAATCGTTAGTATTGTTATATTATTATTTGTTGTTTACTTTTATAGACCTTTATTTTTAATGACCTATGATTTAGATTACGCCAAGTTTTCTAAAGTTAAAACTAGCATATTGGGCTATGTTTTGGCAATCTTAACGGCATTTTTCATCGTTATCGGTGTTAGAACGATTGGTACACTTTTAATTTCAGCACTGGTTGTTTTCCCATCTATTATTTCTTCACAGTGGACAAAGAGTTTTAAAATGACTTTAATTTTTGGGATCATCTCAAGTTTCATTATTGTTATTTTAGGTATTTTCATCGCTCATCCACTTGAAATTCCAGTAGGTTCTACCATCGTTGTCATTTACACGGTATTATTAATCGTCCTATTAGTCATAAAGAAAGTATTAAGGAGATGATATGATGAGATTAACAGCGCAAAGAAAACAGATATTAGATATACTTAAAGGTGCATCACATCCTTTAAGTGCTGAAATGATTTTAGAATCTCTACCACAAGACGCGATGAACCTATCAACAGTTTATCGTACATTAGATTTATTTTTTGCAGAAGAAATTGTGTCTAAAAGTTATATGAACCATACAACATACTATTACTTAAATCATAAAGATCATCATCATTACATGATTTGCTTGAGCTGCCAAAAAATGTATGAGATTGATTGCTATGTACATCACATTGCTGATGATATCGCTCAAAAACATGGGTTTAAGATTACACATCATGATATGACTGTTTATGGATATTGTAAATCCTGTCAAGAAAAACTAGAAATATAAAAAAATGGAGGAAATTTTCCTCCATTTTATTTTTTTTATAGCTTTTAATTGCCCCATCTTCTTGGATCATCATGAATATCATCTAATATATCCATATCCGCTTTTTTAATGGTGAAGTCTACATGTGAATTTTCAATAATTCTACTTTCATGCGTAGATTTCGGAAGTGGTAATGTACCTTTTTCAAGACAATAGCGAATCAGCATTTGTGCTGGTGTCTTATCATATCTTTTAGCCATATCGATAACGATTGGATTTTTAAGTGCATATCCAATAGCAAGTGGTGAATAAGCTTCGATTAAAATATTTTTTTCTTCACAATAAGCTCTCGTTTCTTCTTGATCTAGTCCAACAAAGAATGCAATCTGATTTGCATGTGGAACAAAACCTGTATGCTTAATGATATTATCAATATCTTTAGGTGAGAAATTAGAAACACCAATCGCTTTGATTTTACCTTCATTATAAAACTCAATCATCGCTTTAAATGCTTCAACATTACCTTCATCACAATTTTTCCCCATTTCATTCCATGGCCATGGTGCGTGGATTAAATATAGATCTAAATACTCAAATCCAAGTTCTTCTAAAGTTTTTTTGAAACCTTCTTTTGCACCTTCATATGTTTTAATATGAGATTGTAATTTAGATGTTACAAAAATTTCTTCTCTCGGAATGCCTGAATCTTTGATTGCTTTTCCGACGCTTGCTTCATTTTTGTAAGCTGCAGCTGTGTCAATATGACGATATCCATTTTTAAGCGCCATCATGACTGAATCATAAGCGACGTCTCCATCTGGAACTTGCCATGTGCCAAAACCGATTTTTGGAATTTTAACTCCATTTGATAAAACATAAACATCATTTAATACTTTCATTTTTTCTTTCCTCCTAAATGAATCATATCTTCTAATAACTCTCTAAATTCTTTGACTGTTTGTAACCTGTGATTTGCTAGCGTATATCCATAACCAATTTTAATAGTTACTGCATCTTTTAAGACTTTAAACATATCTTCATCAGTGACATCGTCCCCTGCAGCTAACATAAAATCATAATCCTTATGATTGGTAAATAAATAGGTCGCATTACCCTTATTTACTCTTTGGTCCTTAATTTCTAATACCATATGTCCTTCTTGAATTTCTATCGGATAATTTCCTTTGATAGAAAATAGTGCATCCTTAATTTCGGACATTTTGGTAGATACCATCTCTGGCTCACATTTTCGATAATGGAATGCTACTGAATGTGTTTTTTCCTCAATAAAAGATCCTGGCATGCGGTCAACATAAATTTCTAACACGTGTCGCATGCGATCTTTCCATGTGCTATCAATGGATATTGTTTTTCGCCAATCACTATCTTTTGTTTTATACCATAATCCATGATCACCGACTAAATTTACATTTAAGTTGCCAAGCCATCTATCCAATGTTTGATGATCTCTACCTGAGATAATCACGATTTCTGTGTTAGGTAACTGCGATAATTTTTGTAAAATATTTTTTAATTTTCTCGATGGATACGCCTGCATTGGTGTCGATTGGAAATCAACTAATGTACCATCATAATCTAAAAATAGTATTGCAGATTTTGACGCTTCAAACTGATCGAAAATCATTTTTTTGTTGATAATTTCTTCTTTAGGCAATTTCACTATTTCTTTGATCTCAACTTTTTTTAGTCTTTGCATAAATTCGGTTGCCCAAAACTCAACATTATATCTTTTAATGCGTTCATTCATAATCTTATTACGTTCAATGCGTTCTGTTTTAGTCATCTCTAAAGCAGTTTTTATACCCTCTGCAATCTGCATTTCATCATTAGGATTAATAATAATAGCTTCACTAAGTTCACTAGCGGCACCTGCAGTTTCACTGATGATCAACATGCCTTGATGATCTGATCTTGCTGCTATATATTCTTTTGCAATAAGGTTCATCCCATCTCTAAGTGGGGTAACAAGTAATATCGATGCTTCTTTATAGTATTTAATCAAATCGTCTTGTGAAAAAGATTGATATAAATACCAAATTGGCATCCAATCAAAACTACCAAACTCTCCATTAGTTTCACTAACTAATTTTTCAATATTTCTTCTTAACTTATCATATGTCGGAAGAGACTGTCTAGAAGGAGCTACAATTAAATGCAACTTGACTTTTCCACGATACTTTGGATATCGCTTTAAAAAAGCTCGATATGCTTTAATTCTTTCTAAAATACCCTTCGTATAATCTAAGCGATCTACAGATAAAATCACTTTGTAGTCTTTTGGTATATCGACTTCACCGATGTCTTTCGATGAAAAATAATCATAATCTATACCCATTGGAAATGCATCTACTTCTATGGTTCGATCATTATACTGTATTTTATAAAAACTTTGATTGATATTTAGTATTCTTCTAACACTACTTAAAAAGTGTCTCACATAATCATACGTATGAAAGCCAATGAGATCTGATCCTAAAATGCCTTTTAAGATTTCTTTTTTCCAAACAAGTAATCTAAAGATTTCACTTGATGGAAATGGAATATGTAAGAAAAATCCAATTTTCACTGAAGGAAAATCTGCTTTTATCATTTCTGGTAGTAACATTAACTGATAATCATGAACCCAAATAATAGAATCTTCTTCAATGTGCGGTTTTAAGCTTTTATAAAACTTTTTATTAACTCTTTGATAATAATCCCAAGTCTTTTCATTATATTCTGCTTTATCAGCAAAATAATGAAAGAGCGGCCAAATGGTTTTATTCGAAAATCCCTCATAATATAAACTGATCTCCTTATCAGTTAAATATACGGGATGACACTTATAATCTTCATTCAGTGTTTTTTCAATCTTTTTCTCTTCATCTTTTCTAAGCCTGTCTTTTGCTACTCCAGGCCAACCAACCCATAAACTGTCTGTTCCTTGATGAAAACTTTTTAAACCTGTGGCAAGCCCACCAATACTTTCATGATAATCTATTTCATGTCTTTTTATAGATACAGTTACAGGTAGTCTATTTGAAACAAATATTGTTTTACTCAAAATTAACTCACATCCTTAACTATTTTATCTTATTTCTATTTTACCATATCGATACTTTGGATATAAAAAAAGAGCATATGCTCTTTATTTCTTTTGAAGCAATATACTTTGAATATAAATGCCAACGATTGCTAAAACCATTAGGATTGATCCAGATGCAATTTTTACAACATCGATTGGTAATTGATCCATATTTGATAAAACTAGTTGCACTACATATACGAATAAATATACATATAATACAGTTTTAATCGTCTTCATAACTTTTTCAGTAATGGGTAGGATTTGATCAGATGATCTCTTATATAATAAAAACCCAAAAACCAAAAACAAGACTAATAAAACAAGGATAATGATGTTATATGCTGGAAATGACTCAGCCACATAATGTTGGACAATAATGTTTGCCCCCATGATAAAAAATACGATGAACATAACGAGTTGAATGACTAAACTTTTACGATACATATTCATTTTTAATGACTCCTTTACTATTTTTTTAATTTTTTTGTTATACTAATATTGAAACGAGGTAAACTTTATGAAAAAAGCTGTATATCCTGGAACATTTGATCCACTAACGATTGGTCATCTTGATCTAATCAAACGTGCTGCTCGCATCGTTGAAGAACTTCATATTGTTGTAGCAGATAATTATAAGAAAGTTCCTACTTTTACTACTGATGAACGTATAGAAATGATCAAATTAGTTACTAAAGATATTGACAATGTTGTTGTTTCTTCTACAAATGACTTGGTTGTTAGATATGCAAAAGATCATGGAATTGAACTGATGATTCGTGGACTGAGAAATATTCAAGATTATGAGAATGAATATGCACTTTATCAGTTTAATAGAAATATCAATAGAAATATTGAAACACTTATTTTATTTCCATCCTCTAAAAACCACTTTGTATCATCATCTGCAATTAAAGAACTAGTCGTCCATCACGCTGATATTTCTCCTTATGTACCAAGAGAAATCATCAAAATTGTTCAAAGTAAATTAAAACCTAAACAAGATTAAGTTTCTTAAAGAAGTCGTATAATTGATCCTCATGAATATGTGGAGCAATATAATCGGCTTTTTCTTTTAGAGTTTGGAACCTAGTGTTATCCATCACGATACCGACATCTGCTAACTCAATCATATCAACATCATTAGCACCATCACCAACACAAATCAGACGCGTGATATCATCAACTTCTAAACATTTTTTGATGCCATGTGCTTTATTAATGTGTGGATATGTGAAATCAGCTCCACCAACATGCCAAGGAAATACTCTAAATTTCGGCATCAAATCAGCTGCCTTAAAAACTTCATCCTCACTTTTCGCAAACATCCATAATTGATAAACTTTATGATGCTCATAAAACTTCTCATCCACATTTGGTTTGATATCTCTTAACGTTTTAATCCCATCAAGGAACGTTTGATCCATGTAATTAACTGCTTCATCATCTATACCTATCATACCAATGTTGATATCATGAGCTTTTGTATACTTTAGAACTTCAATCACATCTTCTTGTTTGATTGGTAGATCATAAACAACTTCATTATTTTTTAAAACATATGCGCCGTTAAGTAACACTTTATATGTGAAGTAAGGTAAAACCTCTTCAACGATTTCAAGTTTTTTTAATCCTCTACCTGTTGCCAAACCTAAAACAATGTCTTCTTGTTGACTCAAAAGACTCAGAAGTTTTTTTGTTTGTTCTGGAATTTTGTGATTTTTATGACAATAGATCGTATTATCAACATCAAAGAAAATTGCAGTTTTCATCTTACACCTCAAAATTATTATAGCATATATTGTATTTGACTATCATTTTTAACGATTTTATTATAAAATGGAAATGTAGAAAATCGATGCTGGAGGATTTTTATATGAAAAACCCATTATTAAACCCCGGGGAAATCGGCATTTTTGCTTTAGGTGGGCTAGGCGAAGTCGGCAAAAATATGTATATCTATGAAATTGAAGATCAAATCTTTATTGTCGATTCAGGCATATTATTTCCAGATGAACATTTATTAGGTATAGACTATGTTATCCCTGATTATACATATCTTATTGAAAACCAAGAGCGCATTGTTGGGCTCTTTATTACCCATGGTCATGAAGATCATATAGGAAGTATACCTTATCTATTGCGTCAAGTTGAAATTCCCAAAATCTATGCTTCAGGCATAGCTGTAGACTTAATTGAATATAAATTTATGGAACACAAAGATATTAAAGCACCTCATATTGAAGAGTATAAAAGTCATTATAAGTATAATTTCAAAAATGTTGAAGTTAGCTTCATTAGAATGACACATTCAATCCCTGATATGTTTGGTATTGTTTTTAAAACATCTATAGGCACATTGTTTCATACAGGTGACTTTAAAATTGACTTCACTCCTGTTGGACCACCAACAGAGTTTGATAAATTAGCTAAAATTGGTAGTGAAGGTGTATTATGTATGCTTTCAGACTCAACCAATGCTGAACGTGATGAACTCATTATCTCTGATAGTAAAGTTGGAAAGTCTATCCATGAGCTATTTACGAGAATGACTGGTAGAATTATTATTGCGACATTTGCATCTAATATGTATCGTATCCAACAAATTATTGAAGCAGCTGTTTTAAATAAAAGAAAAGTTGCTGTTTTCGGTAGATCTATGGAACGTGCAATTGAAGCTGGGATGCAAACAGGTTATATAAAAGCACCTAAAGATACAATCATAACCGGTGATCAAGTTAATAGATATAAACCTGAACAAATATGTTTACTTGTTACAGGATCTCAAGGGGAGCCACTCGCTGCACTTAGTAGAATTGCAAATGGTACACACCGACAAGTTCAAGCGATGGCAGGAGATACAGTTATCTTCTCTTCTTCTCCTATTCCAGGAAATCAAGAAGGTGTCAATAGAACGATTAATAAGCTTTTTAGATTAGATGTTAATGTTATTACACATGGACCACTGGCTGATACTCATACATCAGGACATGGCGCACAAAATGATTTAAAAATGGTATTAAGTTTAGTGAGACCTAGATTATTTATCCCAGTTCACGGCGAGCATAGAATGCTTAAAGAACATAAAAAACTTGCAATCGAATGTGGTGTTCAACCAAATCATATTTTAGTCATGGATAATGGTGATGTTGCTGCTGTATCTAAAGAAGGTATTAGATATGCAGGTAAAGTAACATCTGGTGAAGTCTATATCGATGGTACTGGTATCGGTGATATCGGTAGTGCAGTTATTAAAGAACGTAAACTACTCAGTGAAGAAGGATTGTTTTCAGTAGTTCTATCCATTGACTCTCAAAATAGAAAACTTGTCAATGAACCAACAGTAATCTCAAGAGGTTTCATTTACATGAAAGGTAATGAAGAACTTACAAAACAACTTGCAAATGAGGCTAAAAAAGTTTGTGAAAAAGAACTGACTGCAAAAATGATTAACGAACAACATATCAAACAAGCTGTCATTGATCACTTAAGTGAAAAAATATATGACATCACTCAAAGAAGACCATTAATCATTCCAATTGTAATTGATCTAAAAAATACTTAAAAAAAAAGTCCTAGGACTTTTTTTTATTGCATATGAAGCATAAATGCATCAAAAACATATTTAGTTACTAAAGCATCATCATTAGCATCGTGATGTTGAACACCATCAATTTCAAAATATGTCTTATAAGCTTTAAATAAACCTAAATCATCTTTTAAATTATAATAATCTTTATGTAACTTCAATAAATCAATAAAATCTGTATCTTTTGTGATGACTTGTTTTTGATGTAACTTATAAGAATCATTTAGAGCTGTAATATCGTTTTTTCCCCAAACTACAAACTTTGGATGATACTTTTCAATGATGCGATTTAAATCTTCGTAAAATTTTTCATAATGAATCGCATCTTCGTAAAATTGAAGTTCATCAAGTTTCAAAAACTTCTTCGTTCTTTTAGATAAGTTCGTAGAAGGTGCTGGTAAAACATAATATCCATTTTGTTCTATGATATCACCTTGTGCTTCAGATAATACATATCCCACTTGGATGATTTCAGGTGTAAATGCTGTTGATGTATATCCCGGCATAGTCATTTCAAAATCAATAAATAAATAATATTTATATTGTTTTAAAACTTCTTGCATATCTTTTCTAAGTTGATATAAATCATAATGAACACGGTGTGGTTCTAATGATATAATCCGATTGAAATGAGCTACTTGAAAATAAAGTTTTCCATGAATTTTTTTACGCTTAGCAGCTATTTCAAAATCAACCAAAACACCTTTTCTAAGATAATCAAAAAATGTTTTTGCTAAACGATTAGATAGATGAAAGCCAATCTTTCTTCCTTCGATGATTAAATAAAATATTTTTAACTCTCTATTGATGTCATAAATAATCTTTGTCATTGAATAACCTCTCTTAATGCTTCGATAATTTCATCTGTTAAGCCAATTTCTTTAAGTTTCTCATCACTTGCATCTTTAATCTCATCAAGTGATTTAAAGGTTTGTAAAATCGTTTGTTTTCGTTTTGGACCTATACCTTTGATATGATCTAATATAGATTGTTGCGTCACTTTATCTCTAGTTTTTCTATGGAAACTAATCGCAAACCTATGTACTTCTTCAGATATACTTAATAACAATTGATAGACTTCGCTATTTTTTAGTAATGGGTAAACATCACCTTGGTACACTAGTGCTTCAAGTTGATGTTTTTTATTTTTCTTTAAACCTGCAACTTTTATACTTAAATTAAGGTCTTTTAAAACTTCTGTTGCAGCATTTAACTGACCTTTACCACCATCTACCAAAATTAAATCTGGCATAGCTTTACTTTCAACAAGTAATCTTTGATAACGTCTATAAACAACTTCTCTCATTGCTTGATAATCATCATTAGTTGTTGTTTTTAAATGATATTTACGATACCCTTTTTTATCAAAAGCCTGATCCTTATAAACAACTAACGCTGAAATAGGTGCAGTTCCAAAAAGCTGTGCATTATCAAATATTTCAATGGTTTTCACCTCTACACCAACCATTTGAGATAAGTCATCAATTGCAATTTGTGTCTTTTCTTGTTTATGTCGATAAAGCATATAGTGATGTTCAAGATCGTAATCTGCATTTTTAGATGCAAGATCAACAATTTTTTTCTTATCCCCTTTTTGAGGTATCACTGTCTTTGAACCAAAGATCAAACTCAGCTCATCAACATTAAATCGATCACTAAATAATAACTCATCTGGTATATGTTCTTCATAATATTGTTGAAGATAACTGATTACAGAGTCCATATAATCACCAACATATGCAAAAACGATTTGATCATGATCAACAATTTTACCAGATCTCATTTTTAATATTTGAATAGAAATATCATCCTCGTTATACGCAAAACTAATCGCATCTCTATCTTTAAAATCATTGATATTAATGATCTGTTTTTCTGTTGTTGATTCAATATGTCTAATCATATCTCTATATTCAATTGCTTTTTCATAAAACATTTGACTAGATGCTTTATCCATTTCTGTTTTTAGTTTATTTAATACTTCTTTGGTATCACCTTTTAAAAAGCGAATAATCTCATTAATGTCATCCTTATAATCAACATCAAACTGACAAGGACCTAAACACTGACCAATATGATAATATAAACATACTTTTTTAGGCATTGTATCACATTTTCTAAGTGGATATAGCCTATTTAGAAGTCTTGCAGTTTCTCTTGCTGCATAAACATTTGGATATGGTCCAAAAATCCTACCTTCAGGTTTCTTCTTTCTAACCACTTGAAGTTTAGGATATTTTTCTTTTGTAAGTTCAATATACGGGTACGTTTTGTCATCAACCAAACGAATATTATACTTGGGTGTATATTGCTTAATTAAGTTATTTTCTAGAATTAAAGATTCTTGTTCGCTGTTTGTCAAGACATAATTGAAATCATGGATTTCTAGGACTAAACGAGTTGTTTTTTCATTATGTGCACCAGTGAAATAAGACTTAACTCTATTTTTTAAGTTTTTAGCTTTTCCAACATAAATAACATCATCTTTGTCATTTTTCATCAAATAACAGCCAGGTTCTGTTGGAAGTAAGTTTATTTTCGCCTTAAGACTCACAAAATCACCACTATCATTTTAACATATTTTTCGTAAATCTTTTGATAAAAGAAAAAGCGATACGATCGCTTTTACGTTTCGAAATCTACTTGCACTTTGTCATTTAGAATTTCTTCTAATGCCATGCCAATACTTTTGACACATTGTGCATTTTCAACAACTAATTTTTCATCTTCGATAATTCTTGCTACTTTACTAGCTGCATAAACTAATTTATACTTAGAATCTATTTTTTCTAATAGCTTATCGATTGATGGGTATCTCATACCATCTTTGTTCTTTAACATGTAATCACTCTCCTATCATCTTCAAGTAATTGTGTATAGTTCGTTCTGTCTTTGCATGTTCAGCACGTACAATGGCCATGATACGGTCTGCTGCATTATTGACTTCATCATTTACGACAATATAATCATATTTATGTGCAAGTAAGAATTCAGATTCAGCTTTTTTCATTCTTTTTTCCACAATCTCAAGAGGCTCAGTTCCTCTGACTCTAAGTCGGTCATACAAGGCTTTCTTCCCTGGTGGAACTAAGAAGATAAATACTGCATCTTTCATTTGCTTTCTTACTTGTAAAGCACCTTCAACTTCTATCTCTAAAACAACTTCTTTCCCTTGATCGAGTTGTTCATCAACTTTATCTTTTGGTGTACCATAATAATTGCCTACAAACTCTGCCCACTCTAAAAACTTATTTTCTTCAATTCGCTTTAAGAATTCTTCTTTAGAGACAAAATAGTAATCAACGCCATCTACTTCACCTTCTCTAGGTTTACGAGTTGTCATTGAAACAGAATATACTAGATCATGATTTGGCATTTGAAACAACGCTTTTCTTACTGTGCCCTTACCTACGCCAGATGGACCCGATAATACGACTAGCAGTCCACGTTCATTGAGTTTCATAAGCGCCTCCTCGTTTCTATATTTACTCTTTATTATATACGATAAAATGGCTTAAGTAAAGAGAAGTATCGTAATTTTGAAGAAAAAACGTTTTACATTTCAATTTAATGTTAAAATAGTTATGAGGTGGATTATGATTATAGACGGCGCATTTATACATGCATTAGTTAATGAGTTAAACTCAAAACTTAATAAAGTAAGACTTGAAAAGATTAGTCATGTCACTAGTGAATCCTTTTTATTTCAATTTTATTTCAAAGGTGAAAAACATAAACTAGTCATTGATTTAAACGCAAACTTTTTTTCAGCATATCTTACTGAAAAGAAAACCCCAAACAAAGAACACTCACAATTTTTATTAACTTTAAAAAAGCAACTTGAAGGTGGGATAATAGATAGTATCACTCAATATCAAACAGATCGAGTGATTTTGTTCAATTTTACTGTATATGATTTTATCGATGGACCAATCGAAAAGACTTTAGTCTTTGAAGCCATGGGTAAACACTCCAATTTAATACTGATTCAAAATGGTAAAATCATCGATACATTTAAGAAAATGTTTTTTGAAACAGGTAGACAATTAATCCCAGGTGCAACTTTCGAATTTTTCCCAACAGATAAAAAACCTTTTGATCATATTGACTATCATCAAATTGATTCGCCTAAACATATATCTGCTTCTTATATGGGGATATCCATGAAATTAGCAACATATTTATTTGATAATCATAAGCAAATTAAAGAACTGCCACTTAGTCCTACAAAAGATATGACAAAAAATACAGGTTACTTTTTTGATATATTTCCAGATGATCATCAAAAAAAGACATATCATACTTTATCTGAACTTTGCGATGACCAGGAGAAGATTAATACTCAGTTTAAACAATCTTATGATCTGTTTATCCAAAAACAATTAGATAAGTACAACAGAAAACTTGGTCAACTTGAATTAAGTCTAAATCAAACAAAAAAACAACTTAATGATAAAACCTTTGGAGATTTGATTTATCAGTCTGGGTTAGATCTTAATGATAAACAATCAATGATTGATGTTTATGATACAGAAATCTTGTTAGATCCTACATTAACACTTAACGAAAACGCCCAAAAATATTACAAATCTTATCAAAAAGCAAAACGTGGACTAATTCATATCAACGAGCAAATCAATGAAACTAAAGCACTAAGAGATTTATTTGAAGAATTTAAAACTTATCTATCATTTGCATCAGAAAATGATATTGCTGATTTAGAAAATGATTTAATTCCTTACGGTTATAAAACGAAGAAAAAACAAATCCAAAAGAAAAAAACTGCACCTAACATACTTAAAATTACAGATGAAGATGCAACCTACATCATCGGAAAAAACAGTCTACAAAACCAATATGTGACTCATGAACTCGCTAGACAAGATGATTACTTCTTCCATGTTAAAGATGCTCCTGGCAGTCACCTGATCGTAAAAGCTGATGGCTTAAATGAAAAGATCATCAGAAAAGCATCGATGCTTGCAGCGTATTTTTCTAGTTTAAGATACTCATCTTCTATCCCTGTAGACTATACAGAAATTAAACATATTAAAAAAATTCCGAAAGTCCCTGGCTATAAAGTTATCCTTAAAAATCAAAAAACTATGTTTATTGATATCGATGAAGATTTGATAAATTCTTATTTATAATTCATTTAATTACTTTTTATACGTTTTTTAATCAAATCAAGCAAAAGATTTGAAATCAAACTTAAAATCATGTAAGATGAAACTATAAAACAAGGAGGAATTTATATGAAATTTGAATTACCAAAATTACCTTATGCTTACGATGCATTAGAACCATTTATTGACGCTAGAACAATGGAAATCCATTATACAAAACATCATCAAGGTTATACAAATAAACTTAATGATGCTTTAGCTAAACATCCTGACTTTGATATGCCACTTGAAAAAGTGCTTGCAGATTTAACTTTAGCACCACAAGATATTCGTGGTGCAGTACAAAATAATGGTGGTGGTTATTATAACCATAAATTATTCTGGAGTATTTTAAAAGTTAACAATGGTCAAAAACCAGAAGGTGACTTAGCAAAAGCAATCGATAAAGCTTTTGGTTCATTCGATGCATTTAAAGAAGCATTCTCAAATGCAGCTGCTACTCGTTTTGGTAGTGGTTGGGCTTGGTTAATCGTTACAAAAGATGGTTTGAAAGTTGTATCTACCCCAAATCAAGATACACCACTTGATCAAGGTACACCAATCTTAGGCTTAGATGTGTGGGAACATGCATATTACCTAAACTATCAAAACCGTCGTCCTGATTATATTTCTGCATTCTTCAATGTAGTGAATTGGGATCAAGTTGCTGAATATTTTAAAGCAGCTAAATAAATTATATAAAGAAAGGGTCTTTAAAAAATAGTATGGTAAAGACTAAATAGACCTTTCCAAAATAGTATGGTCAAATGACCTTTAAAAAATAGTATGGTAAGGTAAAGGCACTTCACATGAAGTGCCTTTTTTACTGCCATA
>Ga0207832_100058_pt1 | contig 127190 bp, 106 predicted proteins | sample TtanPargueraPR_3_FD_187743 | JGI IMG/M metagenome (GOLD analysis project Ga0207832, IMG submission 187743) | Aerobic enrichment media microbial communities from Bioluminiscent Bay, La Parguera, Puerto Rico - Tt and P1 (4) (SPAdes) | ecosystem: Environmental > Aquatic > Marine > Unclassified ...
GGTGAGATGGAGTTCGAAAAGCCATTGGGAAAATCGCGCACACCATTTGCGATAATTCCTTATGTGAATGCACTCACATCGAAAGACTATACTAATGGCTCAAAAGACAGTAAATTCTCGTTTGGAGGCGATGCCAAAGTGGCTATCGGGAACAGCATGAACCTGGACATTACGGTTAATCCTGATTTTTCGAATGTGGAGGTAGATGATATTTTTACTAACCTTACCCGTTTTGAGGTTTTCCTTCCTGAAAAACGGCAGTTCTTTATTGATAATAACGACTTATTTGGAAATTATGGCGATGCCTATGGTTCGGCCAATCCATTTTTTTCGCGTCGTATTGGTCTGGCTCGTGATACTGCCGGAAACCTGATTGAAAATACCATTTTGGGGGGTGTACGCTTGAGCGGCAAATTAAATGAAAAATGGAGGCTGGGGTTTCTGAACATGCAAACCGCAGAAGATCTCGATAACGAAATTCCTTCGAACAACAACATGATGTTTACCGTGCAACGTAAAATGTTCTCGCGTTCGAGCCTGGGATTTTTTGTGGTTAACAGGCAGACTTTTGGCGACTATGATTTCCAGGATTCAAATAAAGAATTCAACCGGGTCATTGGGCTCGATTATAATCTGGCATCAGCTGATAACAGCTGGACAGGGAAATTTTATCTTCATAAGTCCTTTCAACCTGACGATCATAAAGGCAATTACTCGTGGCAAACCACTTTGACTTACCAGCCGCGGAATTTCAAATATACTTTCGATGTCCAGTATGTAGACGAAGATTTTCGTGCTGACCTTGGATTTGTTACACGAACCGGCGTATTAAAAAATGGAAACGGGTTTTCCTATAATTTTTATCCCAAAAACGGCAAGATTAGTCTGCACACTCCTGGTGTGATGACCTTGTATTACTGGCGGCCTAATATGGACTGGCGGAAAGTTGATCATACCCATAGTCTGTACTACAATATTAATTTTACAAATCAATCTACATTTAGAGCCGATTTCAGGAACAATTACACTTATCTGCTTTTTGATTTCGATCCAACCCGGACACCTGGAGCTGTCCCTATTCCGGGCAACCATGGCTATACCTATAACAATCTTAGTTTGGATTATCAGTCCAATCCGGCAAAAGTTGTTTCCTTCAATGCTGAAACATCAGGTGGCCAGTTTTTTAACGGACATAGTTTTACAGTCGGATCAGAATTAACAGTTCGAATTCAACCGTGGGCATTACTAAGCCTGAATACCCGCTATGATGCCATTCGCTTACCCGAGCCGCATTCGAGCGCCGATTTCTGGCTGGTAACGCCTAAAGTTGATATTACATTTAGCAAATCGGTGTTCTGGTCAACATTGGTGCAGTACAGCAACCAGCGTGATAATTTAGGCATCAATTCTCGGCTGCAGTGGCGATTTGCCCCGCTTTCTGATCTTTACCTCGTTTATAATGACAACTATTTTACGGAAGATTTTGCACCAAAATTCCGTTCGATCAACCTGAAGATTACCTACTGGTTAAATCTATAGAAGAAGTATCTGTGCAGTTTCTAGAGAAAGTGTCTTTAGCCAACCCATCAATGCAATTGAATTAATCCAATTCTTTCCACCATTCGCCAAAGATTTGGGTACTATCATTTAAAAATAAGGGCTCGCCAATTTGAGGCGTTAAAACTTTGATGTCTGAATTTTGTCCGTTTTTTGAAATTTTATTCAGGGGTTCATCCCACGGGTGATTGGCCAAAGCAAATTTTGAATGATGAACCGGTAATATTTTACGAGCCTGTAATTCTGCAGCAGCCATAAAAACCTCTTCGGGCATCATATGAATCAGGTTCCAGTTCTGATCGTACTGGCCCTGCTCGAGGATTGCTAAATCAAAAGGCCCGTATTTTGTGCCGATTTCTGCAAAATGCTTGTCGTAACCTCCATCGCCACCTAAAAATAGTTTGTAGTCGGGGGTAACCAGCACAAATGACGACCAGAGTGTTTGATTTCCTTTTAATCCGCGACCCGAAAAATGACGTGCCGGAGTAGCGGTTATTTGCCATCCTTCATCCAGATGAGCTTCTTCAAACCAGTCGAGATCGGTTATTACGGAAGGATCAAAACCCCAATATTCAAAATGTTGTCCAACCCCCAGGCTGCAGATCACCCTTTTTACCTTGGGTTTCAGGTCCAGCACCGTTTTGTGGTCCAAATGATCCCAGTGATCGTGTGTGATAATTAAGTAGTCGATGTTTGGGAAATTGTCTGCAATAAATTTATTGGTGCCTTCGAATGCTTTGTTGATAAACGAAATGGGCGAAGCATAATCGCTGAAAACAGGATCGATTAAAAAAGTTTTGCCTTTTAACTGCATAAAGTACGATGAATGCCCAAACCACAGTAATATGTCCTCCTCCGGATTTAAAGCTTTTAAGTTTGTTTCCACTACCGGAAGATTTTTCTCCGGCTTGAGCCTGATCTTTTTTCGGAACATAAAGCTTAGCATGGTTTGGAATCGGCTTTTATCCGAAGTTAATGTTGGAGTTTTGCTCTGGTTTTTAAATTCTCCATCCCTGTAATTTGCTGATTTTTTTATCTTTTCGAGTCGTTCCCCTCGTGGTAACTGGCCAAATTTGGCCTGATTCAGTACAAGCATGCCTGTTAATGTTGTTATGAAAACAATTGCTGATAATATTCCTATCGTTTTCTTCATTCTACAAATGCAGGTATATTTCCCTCATGCACTTTAAACTTCTCTGCAAATATTGATCATTTCAGTGAAAACAAATTAAACCAGATACGGTTTATCATACCATAATTACGGTTTGTTAATTTATTTGAAGGGAACACCGGCTGATCTTTGCTTTATGTGATTGAGATTTATAGTTGAATAAATGTGATAAAGATTGTTTGTGTATGTATATTTCATTTTCACGTTATTATCTAACAATCCTGCCAATTTTTTGTTATTTTACTCAACCTGATAGGTCAAAAAAATATTTAGCCAATTAAATCTACTACACAGCATGAAAGAAAATTCGAGTAGAAATGATCAACGTTCAAAATTAAAGCGTCGCGAGTTTATCAAAGCAGGAACCGCTTTTGCCGCAGGTTCTGCATTTATGGGGTTGGGAACCGACAGCTTGTTTGCTTCTGTAAAATCTTCACTGGCAGTAACATCAATTGAAACGGTGACGCTGAATAACGGCGTTAAAATGCCCATTCTTGGATTTGGAACCCTTTATCTGAACGATGAACTGGGTGTGCAAAGTGTTTCAGATGCCATTTCGCTGGGTTATCGATTAATCGACACGGCAACCATTTACGGCAATGAAGCGGCAGTTGGTGCAGGGATTAAAAAAAGTGGAATTAAACGGGAAGAATTGTTTGTTACCTCGAAAGTATGGGTCGATGATTCGGGTTATGAAAAAGCCAAAAAGGCTTTTCAAATTTCCCTCGATAAACTGCAGCTTGATTACCTTGATCTGTACCTGATCCACCGTCCTCGCGGCGATGTAAAAGGTTCGTGGAAAGCCATGGAAGAACTGTACAAAGAAGGCAGAATAAAAGCCATTGGCATCAGCAACTTCGAGGATCATCAGATCGATGAGTTGTTGTCTTACGCTACAGTGAAACCGACTGTGAACCAAATAGAAACACATGCCTTCTTCCAGCAGGAAAAAGCCAGAAAATCCTTATCGAAATACGGAATTCAAATGGAAGCCTGGTCGCCTTTTGCCCAGGGAAGAAACGGGATGTTTACCAATGAAGTGCTGGCTGCCATCGGAATAAAATACAATAAAACCAATGCACAGGTATGTTTGAGATGGCATTATCAACGTGGAATTGTAGCCATTCCCAGATCATCGAAACACGATCATCGAATGGAAAATCTTAATATTTTCGATTTTGAACTGAATGAATCGGAAATGCAGACCATAACGGAGCTTGATCTAAATACAACCCAATTCCCTGAATGGGAATAGTTACGAATGAATCGTTACCTTGCATCAAATTGAAGACTTGTAAATCTTGCAGGCATTTGGTAATTTTATCATTCTTCGCCGGAGCTAACTGAATAAACTAAATTCGATATATTATGGCAATTTTTAATTTAAAGATCAACAAAAAAGAATACCAGGTTGATGTGGATCCTTCAACACCCATGCTTTGGGTACTTCGCGATCACCTTGGCCTGATGGGAACCAAGTACGGTTGTGGTGTTGCCCAGTGCGGGGCATGTACCATACATCTTGATGGTAAAGCTGTTCGCTCATGCATTACTTTTGTAGATTCGGTGGGCGATAAGGAAATTACCACCATTGAGGGCCTTTCCGAAAATGGAGATCATCCGGTGCAGCAAGCCTGGCTCGAACACGATGTGGCACAGTGTGGTTATTGCCAGCCGGGTCAGATCATGACTGCTGCTGCGCTACTGAACGAGAAACCAAATCCGAGCGATGAGGAGATTGAAACTGCAATGAACGGTAATCTCTGCCGCTGTGGAACTTATGTGCGAATTAAAGAGGCAATCAAAACGGCGGCAAAGTCGTGAGAAGTTAGTAAAGCAATTTGATCACACTAAAATCACAGAACATGACACTTTTAAAAACAACATACAACAGACGTTCCTTTCTGAAAAGTTCGCTTGCGGCCGGTGGTGGCCTGTTAATTGGATTTAACTGGTTAGCGTCAGGCTGTGCCAGCGATGCACCAAAAGGATTGGTTATTCCTGATGAATGGTTCGAAATCAATGCGTATCTGAAAATTGGTGAAAACGGTGTAACCACCATTTATTCGCCAAATCCCGAAATCGGGCAGAATGTAAAAACCTCGATGCCAATGATTGTGGCCGAGGAACTGGATATCGACTGGAAAAATGTGCTGGTGGAACAGGCTCCGCTCGACACCAGTAAATATACCCGCCAGTTGGCCGGTGGCAGCGATTCTATCCGCACGACCTGGACGGCACTGCGTATGGCCGGTGCTTCGGCTCGTCATATGTTGCTGGTAGCAGCAGCCAAGGCATGGAATGTTCCGGTGGAAGAATTAACAACCGAGGCCGGCGGAATCCATCACAGGGCCAGTGGTAAAGAAGCCGGTTACGGCGAATTTGCTTCAGCTGCAGCTGAGGTACCGGTGCCCGAAGAAGTGGAACTGAAAGACGTGGGTGAGTTCACCATCATTGGAAACTCGAAAAAGAACGTTGATGGATTGGGTATTGTTACCGGAAAACCAATGTTCGGGCTCGATCAGAAAGTAGATGGTATGTTGATCGCTATGATCGTTCATCCGCCGGCATTTGGCATGAAACTAAAATCCTTCGATGCAACAGAGGTAAAATCGATGCCGGGCATTAAAGATGTGTTCTCTATAAAAGTTTATAATGATGACTACGAACGGCAGTGGTCAGACACCACTTCCTTTACTGAAATGGTGGCCGTGGTAGGTAACTCTACATGGGAAGTCTGGACAGCTAAACTCATGCTGAACGTGGAATGGGAACCTTTCAAAGAGCAAAAATACAAAGCTGCCGGATGGGGAGGCAATACGCAGGAAGTAACGGTTCCGGGTGGGCTTGAAAGCACAAGTGAGCACAAGAAAAAAATGATAGCCGAGGCAGCTAAAAAAGCAAGAGTTGTTCGTCGTGACGGAAATCCGGAAGAGGCATTCAAAAGGGCCGCTAAAGTTCTTGAACGTACGTATACGGCACCGTTTCTGGCACACAGTCCGATGGAGCCCATGAATTTTTTCGCTGATGTAAAAGAAGACAGTGCACTATTGAGAGGACCAATCCAGTCGCCCGAGTTTATGGAGAAAACCGTGGCAGCTCGTTTGGGATTGCCGCTTGAAAAAGTAGAGGTGGAAATGACCCGAATGGGCGGCGGTTTTGGACGTCGTTTGTACGGTCACTTTATGGCCGAAGTGGCGGTCGTCTCGCAAAAAATGAAAGCTCCGGTAAAATTGGTTTATACCCGTGAAGACGAAATGACTTTTGGTATTTACCGTCCGATGTACCATGCTGTCTATCGTGCAGCGCTTGATGCGGATAATAAGCTGATCGGGTTTCATGTAAAGATGGGCGGAATCCCTGAAAATGCATTGCATGCCAACCGTTTCCCGGCCGGCGCCATCGACAATTATATTGCTGAAAGCTGGGCCATTGAATCGAATATTAGTGTGGGTGCATTCAGGGCACCGGGAAGTAATTTTAATGCGGCCGCGGAACAATCTTTCCTTGACGAATTGTGTGAGGAAATGGGGGTGGATCCGATTCAGTTTCGTCTTGATCTGCTGAAACGTGCGCAGGAAGATCCGGTAGGAGAGAACAACGATTATGATGCTGCACGATATGCAGGAGTCCTGGAACTCGTTCGTGAAAAGTCGGGATGGGATACCGATTCGGCAGGTAAAAATCGAGGAGTTTCGGCTTATTTCTGCCACAATAGCTATACAGCACAGGTGGTTGATATCTTGATGGAAAACGGAGAACCCCGTGTGGATAAAGTCTATAATGCCAATGATTGTGGTATTGTTGTCAACCCTGATGCAGCTGTAAATATGTCGGAAGGCTCTGTGGTCGATGGAATTGGAACGGCCATGTTTGGTGAGATTACCTTTAATAACGGGGAACCCAATCAAAATAATTTCGACAGCTACCGTCTGATCCGACATGCAGAGGCACCGAAAAAGATTGAAACCTACTTTGTGGAAAACGATATTCATCCAACAGGTTTGGGCGAACCACCTTATCCGCCGGTTATGGGAGCATTGGCGAATGCCTTGTATAAAGCTACCGGCACCCGCTATTATCATCAGCCATTTATTCGAAACACATTTGAAGTTTAAACCGGATACCATTAAAAACCAATATGACGCACGAACTGAAACTACTTTTTGAAACGCTCGAGACCTGGCAAAAGCAGGGGAAAAAGGCTGTTTTTGTTTCGGTGGTTGCACTTGATGGAACATCTTATCGACGGCCGGGAGTGCGTATGATCATAGGAGAGGATGGCTCAATGGTCGGGGCCGTGAGTGGTGGATGCGTGGAGGCGGAGATAAACCGTCAGGCACAAAGTGTATTTAACAATGGAGCAGCCAAAATAATGAGCTACGATGGCCGGCTGCGTATCGGTTGCGACGGAGTTCTTACCCTGCTCATTGAACCGGTAAAACTCTCTCCTGAAATACTGGAAGATTTTCAGCAACATTTGCAAAAACGGGAATCATTTGAAATGGAGTCGTGGTACTATCCTGAAGAAGGAGTGTACAATAATGTCGGATCAATTTTGAAACTGAACGGGAAGAAATATCCATTGCATCCTTCATTCGATGTTCAAAAAAAAGGCGCGCAGGAATGTTTCCATCAGTCATTTAAACCGCTGTTTCGCCTCTTTATTTTTGGGGCCGAGCACGATGCTGTTCAACTGAGCCAGGCAGCCCGGTTGCTGGGATGGGAAGTAACCGTTGTTGCATCACCCGATGAGGAGAAATCATGCGATTATTTTCCCGGTGCCAAAGAACTGATTACACCGGCTTATGAAGAAATCAACGGTTTGCAGCTGGATGAGCAAACAGCGGTGATTTTAATGACACACAGTTACAATAAGGATGTGCAATACCTTTTGGCGCTGAAAGATAAACGTCCGGCCTATTTAGGATTGTTGGGAGCAGTTAACCGACGCGAGCGGATTACAAATATGTTACTTGATTATGCTCCGGATATTCCGCTGGATTTTCTGGAAGGCATCCACGGACCGGCTGGTATTAACATAGGCGCCGAAAGTGCGGCCGAAATCTCCGTTTCTATTCTAGCCGAGGTTCTGAGCGTAATTCGTAAGCAGGAACCTGTTTCACTTCGTAAAAAAGAAGGTTCTATCCATGGCTGAATGGATTTAAGGTTTTTTGGCTTGCAGTATCTTTTATAATTGAATAACTTCGATAGGAATTCAGAGAACTTAAAACATACTGTTATGCTTGAAAAACTGGATACTTTCAAAGACAATGTAGTGGCCATCGAAATCATTGATGGATTCACAAAAGCTGATAGTAAAATTTGCGAAAAATTCATGCAGGAAAAAATGGACGAAGGTTTTGATCAGGTCAATGTGCTTGTAAAACTCGACGAATTAAAAATCAGTCACAGCAGTGCGGTAGCTTTTATGGAAGACATCGTTTGGTCCTTACGAAATATGAAACACATGGGGCACCTTGCAATCGTTGCCCACTCAAAAATTGTAAAAGCACTGGTTCCGATCGACAACCTGTTTTTCGAAAGATCAGCTAAAGGAAGGGAAGAACGCTATTTTGATGTCTCGCAGATGAACAAAGCAATGGAATTTGTTAAGTCGGGAAAATAGGTGCGATTCACACTAAGGTTGAAAGCTTCACTTCATACAAATGATTCCAATTATTTTACTGGCTGCAGGTGGCTCCACCCGAATGGGTCAACCCAAACAATTGCTTCCATGGGGTAAGCAAACCTTGATTGAACACCAGCTTTCGATTCTACAAAAAACCGGAAATCCGGTGCTGGTGGTTTTGGGAGCCGAGTCAAAAAAGATTATTCCTCTTATTGAAAAGAAGGATGCCCGATTTGTTGTCAATAAGGAATGGGAAACAGGAATGGGGAGTTCTATTGCCGCCGGGGTCAAAGAGGTCTCAGTTTTATTTCCGGAAGCCGGCGCTGTGCTGGTTGCTCTCCTCGATCAGCCTCTCGTATCGATAACGCACTACAACGAGCTTTTAACAACCTTTCAACCGGGTAAGCAACAAATTATTGCTTCTCATTCAGAAAAAGGATGGCTTGGTGTTCCGGCTGTATACGACCGCTGTTATTTTCAGGAACTTATTCAGTTGGCAAATGAGCAGGGTGCCAAAAAACTGATTAAAAAGTATCCTTCGAAAGTAATCGGGATAAAGGCAGAAAACCTGCTTGAAGATATGGATACAATGGAAGGTTATCTGCGAATTCTGGAAATTTGGAAAAAAAATAAGAACATCAATTCTAGGAATCCTGAAATTCGTTAGTTAAAGCAGGTCGCGTTTCTACGGATTGCCACCGATAAATCACGAAAAATAAGAACAACATAAACGGCAAATTGATTAGCAGTAAAGTTTTCCAGCCAAGGGCAAAAATAAACCAACCGGCTGAAAGGGAAGCTATCGCCTGCGTTCCGAAAATCACAAAATCGTTTACCGCCTGCACCTTGAAACGTTCGCTTGATTTATACGATCGTGGAAGGAGAGTGGTACCACCAATAAACAGGAAATTCCATCCTATACCAAGCAATACCAGCGACACCCAGTAATTCAGCAGGTGTTGACCCAAAAAAGCGATTGCAATGCAGGCCAGATAAGCGACCAATCCGATTATCATCATCAATGGGATGCCCAGTTTTTTAATGATCCAGGCCGTGATCAGCGATGGCAGGAACATGGCGATGATGTGGCTTTGGATCACCCACTTGGTATGCTCGAGTGAGTGTCCTTCCATCACATGCATGTGCACAGGTGTTGCCGTCATTATAAAACTCATGATCGCATAACCAATGGTAGCACTCAATAAAGCCACCCAAAAAACACGTTGTTTGAAAATCGTTTTTAGTGGTCGTTGCGGAATTTCGGACTTCTCCTCCCGGCTGACCGGATTTTTAAAACCCAGTAAAAACAACATGGCCAAAATAAATAATCCGGCGAGTAAAATAAACGAGCCTGCAAATTCAACGTTTAACAGGTCCTTTCCAAAAACTGCTATCTCAGGCCCCAAAAAAGCAGCGGCAATACCACCAACCAATACCATCGATGCAGCTTTTGGAATCAATTCTTCGTTTACGCTTTCCATCGATGCAAACCTGAACTGCATTACACAGGAATAAGTTGCACCGAACAAAAATGTGCTGAAAACAAACAGATAAAAATTTGAAATATGGATCGCGTAACCGGCCAGTAAGGCCACCAGAACGGAATATATTCCGATGATAAAAAAGGAACGTCGTCTTCCAATCGTATTCATTAAAAGTGTAACCGGAGGAATAGTGACTGCTGTTCCGACCACAATACTGGCAACCGGGAGAGTCGCCAGGTTTTCAACCGGTGCCAGATCAGCACCAACCAGTCCGCCAACGAAAACAACCATCGAACTTACCGATAATATCAATGCCTGCGCAATGGTTAAAATCCAAACATTCGTTGGGAGTCCGGCAATAATTCTTCCATTTTTCATACGATCGGCAGTATTATAAGATTGCTCTTTCTTAAAGAATTACCAAAACAACAAGTTGATCGGGCTGAATGTTTCAGGCAGTGCAAAACGGGCATATAAAATCGATGTATTCGTATTGTTTGCAACATTATTTGCAATACTGCATCATTTGTTATACCTCTTCGCGAAACTTAACAGATTTTGCTGCATGATTGATTAGTATGGCAATGCAATTCCTCCGAATTTTACATTAACAAAAATCAACAACAAAATCTTTCGCATCATGAAAAATTTAGGATTAACCATAGCAGCCATTTTCATCCTGGTTTTCTTGTTCTCCGAGACAGGATGTAATGCACCGGCAGATCATGATTCACAATACAGAATTCCTGAGGAACTGAACGACGGCCTTAAGACCGGTGATGCAAAACTGACCGGACTGAATACAGACCTGCTTGAACAAGCGATAAAAGCTATCGAAAGAGGCAGGTTTCGGGAAATTCATTCGATGCTTATTTATAAAGAAGAAAGTCTGGTTTTTGAAAAATATTTCGAAGGACATCAATATCAGTGGGATGGGCCAAAATATTATGGAGAAAAGGTACAATGGTCGCCAACCATGGCACATCCGATTATGTCGTGTACCAAAAGCATCACTTCGGCCTGTATCGGGATTGCTGTCGATAAAGGTTTTATAAAAAGTGTCGATCAGTCCATATTTGATTATCTACCCGACCATCAGGATTTGAATAAAGACAACAAAAACTACATTACCATTGAACACCTGCTGACCATGACTTCGGGTCTGGCCTGGGACGAATGGCATGCAGCACACGGAGGACAACTTTCAAATGACTACGATCACCTCTATGTTGTTGACGACCAGATCAAAGCTGTTTTGGAAAGACCATTTTGGGCTGCTCCGGGCGAATTCTTTACCTACAACGGCGGCGGCATCGTTATTTTGGGCGAAATCCTGAAAAATGCTACCGGTATGAATCCGGACAAATTTGCTGAGAAATACTTATTCGAACCGCTTGGAATAGATTCAGCCACCTGGTGGAGTTACCCTAACGGAAGACTTGAAACAGCCAGCTCATTAAGCCTTACACCTCGCGACATGCTCAAATTTGGTGCACTTTACCTCAACAAGGGCAAATGGAACGGGCAACAGATCATCCCGGAATACTGGGTTGAAAAAAGCTCAGTAGTATACCGCAACAACTATGGGATTCAGCTTCCGATAGAAGATTCAGGAATCAATGGCTACGGTTATACCTGGTGGATCAGCGAACTGGATTACAACGGACAAAAATTAAAAATGTATCGTGCCAACGGTTGGGGCGGCCAGGTAATCATGGTCATTCCCGATTTGGACACGGTCGTAGTGTTTACCAGCGGAAACTGGGCCTATAAATCGAAATTATTCAAACTGCTTAATAACTATGTTTTACCCGCAGTTGAAGATTAGAAAACTTCATTATTTACCTTAAAATCAAAACAAAATGTTACGTATTTTTCGACATATAAAGTTTAGGCTTGGCACCGAAAAGAAGTTAAGTTCCTATTTGATTTATGCGGCCGGAGAAATTTTTTTATTGGTCGTTGGGATTCTGTTGGCCCTGAATATCAATAACTGGAATTCGCGAAGACTGGATCGCGAAGAAGCTGTAAAATCGTATAAAAATATCAGTCGCCAGTTACTAGAGGATCGCAATGAGCTCTCTGGTGTGAGGGACTACAATAATTATTATTCTGCGAGGTACGCACGTGCTACTCAGTTGATAAATAAGAATACAACAGATAAAACCGATTCTCTAGCGGTTATGATTATGGAACTTTCTCAATATTCCGATTTCCACCGCAGCGAAAATATTTACGAAACCCTCGTAAACAGTGGTTCTATCAAATTGCTGAAAAACTCGGAGATCACCAGTGGTCTTCAAAAACTTGAAATGACATACACCAGTATCAATAAACTCGAGGATATTCACTGGGAAATTATTTTGAATGAACTGTATCCGGAGGTGAGGGGTGTAATCAATTACGCCACACTTGAGATCATAAAACCCGAAATACTATATTCGGTTGAAATCCAGAATTTCTTGGTGGAAAGTATTTACCTCACAAAAGCGAAGGAACTGGTATATAACAAAGCGCTTGGTGAGATAAACGACATCATTGCGGAAATTGAACTTGAACTGAAAAATCAATAAATATGAAAGCAATTGTTTGTGAAAAATATGGATCGCCGGATGTACTTCAAGTAAAAGAACTTCGTAAACCAGTACCCGGAGATGACGAAGTTCTTGTAAAGATCATAGCGACCACTGCAAATGCCGCTGATGCACGAATCAGAGGTGCAGTTTTTCCGTCTATTTTCAAATTCCCGGTAAAACTGGCCATGGGTTTTAAAGGACCCCGGAAAAAAGTTTTGGGTTTGGAACTGTCCGGTGCAGTCGAGGCAATTGGTAAAAATGTTACACAATATCAGGTTGGCGATGAAGTTTTTGCTTCCACCGGAGCAGGTTTCGGTGCTTATGCCGAATTCATTTGTTTGTCTGAAAAAGCAGTGATGCTAAGAAAGCCGGCTAACATGACATTTGAAGAGGCTGCTGCTGTTCCACATTGCGCACTGGCTGCCTTGCACTACTTGCAAAAAGGAAACCTTGACACCGGACAAAAGGTGATGATCTATGGTGCATCAGGTGGAATCGGGACTTATGCGGTTCAGATTGCCAAAGTTTTTGGAGCTAAAGTAACTGGCGTTTGCAGCACTGCTAATATTGAACTGGTCAAATCGTTGGGTGCCGAAGAAGTGATCGATTATAAAAAAGATGAACTTTCGAAAGCGGGTGCCAACTACGATGTTATTTTCGATACGATTGGCAAAGCACCGATAACACAGTGTGTGAATTTGCTCGAAGAAGGCGGTATGTACCTGTCGGCTGTACACCTTGAATTGTCGCGCATTCTGGAAGGGATTAAGCTTTCGATAAAAAGCAACAAAAAAGTGATCGGAGGCGTGGCGCCCTATAGCCGTGAAAACCTCAACTTTCTGAAGGGCCTTATCGAGGAAGGAAACCTGAATACAGTGATCGACAAAACCTACAGCCTGGAGCAGATGAGGGAAGCGCATGCCTATGTGGATACCGGACATAAAAAGGGACATGTGGTAATTCGGATCGAGAATGAAAGCGAATAGTAACTCACAGAATCCTATAGTCAAAAATGACTAATACAACCAAGGCCGGATTTGTCTTGTACTCACCTTTTACATCATAATTTATGCTCACGCGTCTTCTCTTATATCCACTCACGAAACTTACTATTCTTTACATCATAAGTGATTAGTGTTGCGTCATGATTCATCAGACCTTTATACCAACGAAATTTTATTTCAAAAACTAAAATTCAACTATCATGAAAAAAGCAACAAAAAACAAAAACGAAGAAAAAAGCAACTGGGCCATTGGTGGAACAACAATGATTGGCCTGGGAGTGGGATTAATTTACCTGCAAACATCTGTATTAATATTTGTCGGCTCAATAATTAGTGGTGTTGGCCTCGGTTTAATCATTACGCCCGTTCTTTCACTGTTCGAAAAACACAAGTCATAAAACAATCAAAGCTATCATGACAAAACTATTCAGATGTGAATTCACCCTTTAAAATCACCCGTGTGGGTGATCTTTTATTCGCTTATCTCCCTCAATTTTGTCATAGTCAATTGAAATAAAGAAAACAGAAACAATTAAAACTAAGAAAATGAAAACAAAAATTCTAACGCTAATAATACTGGGAGCTTTTTTAGCAAGCTGCTCGGTTACTCACTTGCATAGCAGTGACACAGTCATGCACTATCCACCAGTAAACCCTAAAACCGTTGAAGTTTATTCAATGGAGGAGGCTAACAGAACATATATTGTAATTGGCGAAGTTGTTGCCAGCGTCGATGCATTAGGCGATGGAAGCGCTTCGGTAAAATACCTTAAAAAAGAAGCTGCAGAACTGGGTGCTGACGGCATTATCAACCTGCGTTTGGAAATTGGTTCCGGAATACTTGCTAACGCTGTAACTGCTTCCGGGACAGCTGTGAAATTTGATGTAAGCCATAAATAATCAAAGCCATGAAAACAAGAGCAATAACTTTATTAATTCTAATAACACTGTTAAACAGTTGTTTCTATGCGTATTATCCGCAAACAGGAAGTACAACCTATCGTCCGACTCAGCCGGAGTTTATAGAAATTTATTCCGGAGTACCGGAGCAGGAATATGTCGTAATGGGTTCTATCGCAGCTGATGTAATCGGTGATGCTGATGCATCTGTTAATCACCTGAAAAAGAAAGCTGCCGAAATGGGAGCCGATGCCATAATTAAAGTTCAAATTACCACCAATTCAACATGCGGAGGAACCGGTGTTTCGGGAGTTGCCGTTAAAATGAAACCAAAAGCCGTAGCAGAGGTACAAGTTCAATAAAGTAAAATGAACCAAAAATGATTGCGCCAAAAACAGCCATAAAAATATCCGGTATCTTATTTCTTACAGCAATGGTAGCCAGCCTGCTGGGAGGCGGCCTGATCGAAGCAGCCAAAAGACAATCTGTGCTTACGGCGGGAGTAATGCTGGAGATAATAAATGCCATTTCGGTTTTGGGTATCGCTGTATTACTTTTCCCCGTACTAAAAAAAGTATGGAGAAGTGCGGCTTTTGCGTATTTTGGATTCCGGAGCATTGAAGCGCTGGTTTGTCTTTCAGCTGCCATTCTTCCACTAATCGGGTTAACGAACGATTCAGAATTGCGTGCCTTTCATACGGGCACATTAATCCCGCTGTTTTTTTGCGGTGGCGCACTGATCTTTTATACCGTACTTTTTAAATACCGTCTTCTCCCCCGCTTTATCAGTATTTGGGGTTGGGCAGGTGTTTTACTTATCGTGTATTTAAATGGTTATCAACCACAGGGCGAAACAGCAATGCTTTTTGCTCTGCCAATCATTTTAAATGAAATATTCCTTGGCATCTGGCTGATTGTAAAAGGATTATCAGTAAGCGGAGAACTCCAAAATAGAGAAATATGAATTTATCTGAATTATATCGAAACCGAAGATCTATTAGAAACTACCAGGACAAGCCTGTTTCTATGGATGTTATTCAAAGCCTGATAAGCGATAGTATTTTGGCTCCAAATGCCGGCAATGAACAGCCCTGGAAATTTGTCGTGGTCCGCAACCGTGATATGATCGACCGGATTTCAGCTGAATGCAAAAAGAATTTTCTTGAACGCATTGCTGCCAATCCCGATGATCCTGCAAAGAAATACGAAAAGATGCTACAAAACGAAGCGTTCCATATTTTCTATAACGCGCCTGCAGTTGTATTTATTACGGGAGATGCACAAGTGAAAAACCTGGTTGCCGATTGTGCACTGGCTGCGTCTTACTTTATGTTCTCAGCTACTTCCCTCGGACTGGGAACATGCTGGGTAAACTTTGGCAGAGAACCAGGTCCTAAATTGAGAAACGAATTAGGTATAAGCGAAAATCTCAAAATTGTTGCTCCGCTGGCGTTGGGGTATCCGAAAAAAATTCCGGTTATTCCTTCCAGAAAAGAACCTCAAATTTTAAAAGTGATTAAATAATACAAAATAAGAAAAGATGAAACTATTAGTAAAAATATCAAGAATTTTAGCATTACTATTTGTTCTGGCCACAGCAAGTTGTAACAGCACCAGCAACGGTCGCAATTACCAGGTTCCGGAACAAACAAACGACGGCTTGCAAGTTGCCTCCATGGAGCAGTTGGGGATTAATACTTCCCTAATAAATGATGCAGTGAACCGGATTGATCGGGGTAAATACGGTGAGGTACATTCCATGTTAATTTATAAAAACAGTAAACTTATAGTGGAAGAATATTTTCAGGGCCATAAATACCAGTGGGATGCACCCGGACATAAAGGCGAATGGGTTGCCTGGAACAGGGATATCCAACACTGTATTCATTCTGATACAAAAAGCATTACTTCGCTGTGTATTGGCATCGCTATTGATAAAGGCTTTATTGAAAGTGTTCATCAATCCATTTTCGACTACCTGCCCGAGCATCAGCACTTTAAAACAAACAATAAAGAATACATAACCATCGAACATCTTTTGACCATGACATCGGGGTTAAGGTGGGAGGAATGGGGTGTTTCCCTGGGCTCCATAAATAACGACCAGATTGGTATTTGGTTTTGGGAAGACGGCCCGATGAATTATGTGCTCAGCAGGGAATTTGTAGCTGAGCCGGGTAAACGATTTAATTACTCCGGTGGCGACATTCAAATTTTGGTTGAAATATTAAAAAATGCCACGGGAATGACGCTGGACGAATTTTCGGAAAAATACCTCTTTGAACCTTTGGGTATAACCTCTTTTGATTGGTGGTTAAAATTTCCATCAGGTGGAGACATTCAGGGTGCCGGCGGCTTAAAACTTACTCCTCGTGATATGGTTAAAATTGGCTCCATGATGTTAAACAAAGGGATGTGGAATGGCCAACGAATCGTGTCCGAAGAATGGGTGGCGAAATGCTCCAAACCTTTCCCTGGTAATAGTGGTATAAAAGTCCCCGGAGAAGATTTGGGAAATGTTGGGTATGCATATACCTGGTGGACAAAACAAAGTGTAAAATACGGAGAACTATTTTTTGCGCTTGGCTGGGGTGGACAGAAAATAATGGTAATCCCGGACTTAAACGCGGTGGTTGTTTTTACGGGTGCCAACTACCAAAGAAAGGTCAAACAATATAAAATACTGGACAAATACATTTTGCCCGCAATGAACTAATTATAAAAATAATAGAAGTCATGAAATGAGTTCCGACTTTGTTGGGACGAATTACCTGTCTGCCGACAGGCAGGCATCGAAAACATAAAAAATAAAAACTCAAAGTCATGAAAACAATTAACAAAATCGATGTTCACCATCACATTTTTCCTAAGGAATATGTAACTGCTTTAAAAGATGCAGGAGTAAAAAACTCATTAGGAGTAGATTTTCCAAAATGGACGGTTGAAACCTCTTTCAAAAAAATGAAAGAAAACGGGATTAAAATTGCCATGCTCTCCATTTCATCACCCGGAGTCTATTTTAGCGGGATGGATTTTCCGGATGGATTTTCGGAAAAACTGGCCCGAATGACAAATGAAATCATCGCAGAAAACAAGAATAAATACCCAGAAAGTTTTGGTGGTTTTGCCACAATTCCACTGTTAAACCTGGAGGCTGCCATAGAGGAACTGAATTATGCGCTCGACACGCTGCATTTGGATGGCGTTTGTCTGATGACCAACTATTCAGGCAAATATTTAGGTGATGAGTCTTTTGAGCCATTCTTTAAAGAATTAAACAAAAGAAACGCCGTAGTTTATATTCATCCAAACGATCCGGGCGAAACATTTGACTTTGAATTGGGGATACCCAATGCACTGATTGAAGTAACTTTTGATACCACACGCGCCGTGGCAAACATGATGTATCGCGGTGTCCTGGACAGGTACCCGAACATCAACTATATTCTGTCACACGGTGGAGGAACAATTCCATTTTTAGCCTGGCGCCTGGCTGGAATAGAATACGGACAGAAAGGGAAAAAGCCACCGATCATCAGGACGTTTTATGATTTTCTTGTTAATGGAGAACCAACCAAAGGATTGAACCATTTGAAAAAGATGTACTACGATACGGCAGTGGTTTCAGGTGATTATGCAGTAAAAACTCTCCAGGCTTTCGCTGGTCCTGATAATATCGTCTTTGGTAGTGACCTGTGTATTAACAAACTGGCAGCCATTGCCACTAAAAATCTGAGAAAAGACGGCGATTTCACCGAAGAAGAATACAATAAGATGTCGTATGGCAATTGTTTGAACTTATTCCCGGAATTTGAGAAATATTACAACTAAGCCATTTGTTAATCACGATAAAAAATCAAAATGAAAATCAAAGAAATTTTAAACTACACAAAAAAACCAGCACTTTACGAAAAAGGAACAGCGGTGATGTGGACAGATGAACACATCTCAAAACAACTACTCGAAATTCACCTGAATCCTGATGTCGATTTGGCCAGCAGGAAAAAGGCAACCATTGAAAAAACAATTGATTGGATTTTCACTCAGGTTGAGGATAAAGAATTAAAAATTCTCGATCTGGGTTGTGGCCCGGGATTATATACGCAGCAAATTGCACAAGAAGGTCACAAAGTAACCGGAGTAGATTTTTCAAAAAATTCGATTGATTATGCAAAAGAGCAGGCAAAAATCAGTAATCTGGATATTGAATACATCAATAAAAACTATCTGGAGCTGGATTTGCCGGAAAATGAATTTGATTTGGTAATGATGATATATACCGACCTTGGTGTGCTTCTGCCTGAAGAACGGATTCAACTCCTGGGAAAAATAGAAAAAGCCTTAAAACCGGGAGGTACATTCATTTTCGATGTATTGAATGACAAAGATCTGGATAAAAAAGTCAGTCCAAAAAACTGGGAAGTTGCTAAACAGGGATTTTGGAGAAATACACCATACCTTACCCTGTCAGAATCCTTTTTTTATGAAGAGGGAAAAGTTATACTCAACCAGCATATTGTTGCTGAAGATGAGAATACCAGCGTTTACAGTTTTTGGACGCACTATTTTTCGCATGAAGATTTAATGGATCTTTTGGAACCATTTAATTTTACAAATATCCGGTTTTATGAAGACGTGCTTCCTGCTGACGACAAAATGTGGAGTGGGGAGCATGTAACTTTTTGCAAATTAATCAAATGCTAAATCCGTAAAAATGAAGATAAAAAAGGACATATTTTACTACTTTCTATTTTAATCCTAATCATATTCTTGATTCTCCCATTGGTTTTTAAAAACAAAACGAAGACTGCACTGACCGGTCCAAAGCTGTCGGAGTTAATTTACACGGATATTTCATTTGAAAATAACAAAGACAGTCTGAAACTGGCCGGTATGCTTATGTTGCCCGATGTTGACGGGCCGTTTCCAGCGGTTGTTTTTATCCACGGGTCCGGACCAAGTTTTAGAAACAATGCCTGGTATTTGTCGGTTGCAAAATATTTGGTTGATAATGGGATTGCTGTGGTTCTTCCCGACAAACGAGGATGCGAAAAATCAGAAGGAGATTGGATCGGTGCAGATTTTGATCAATTGGCCGATGATGTGTTAGCTGCAGTTGAATATGTAAGGGAGCAAAACACTTTTGATTATTCTGAAATCGGAATTCTAGGAATGAGCCAGGGAGGATGGATAGCACCCGTCGCTGCCAGTCAATCGGATGATATCGATTTTGTGGCTACCATGTCGGGAGCAACCGTCACAACCGACGAACAATTGGTTTACGAAGAAATGAATAACATTTCACCTTATACTTATCGATTTATCGCGAATGCGATTGCTCCGCTAACCTCAAAAAGAATTAGCAAAATGCCCCATCAAAAACCACTGGTTGGTTTTGATCCCATTGCTTATTGGAAGCAAGTTGACGTTCCTGTTTTTTTAGGATTTGGAGGCGATGATAAAAATGTTCCTGTTGCCCGCTGCATCGAGCGATTAAAAGAAAATAGCCTCAACAAATACCTCGTAAAAGTTTATCCCTTGGGAGGACATGCCATATTTGGAATTCAGTCAAATAAAGTAAGCAAGAAATACCTCGCCGATTTAGTAACCTTCATCAAAAAGCCAGAAGAAAACTCTTCTCCTTTTTGATGCAATAAAATAATCGGCCACTTTTTGTTTGAGGTACGAACTTATTTAATCAGCCGATGTAATCTTAAAGGGCTCGGCAAAATGACGAGGCTTATTGCTGTGCCCGTAGAACTTTGCGTACTGATAACATATTTCGACACCAAAGTAAAAGATGAGGGAAACAAAATAGACCCAGAGCAGTAAAATGATCAATGAGCTGGCAGCACCGTATATTATTCCTAACTGGCTGTTCCCAATTATAAATCCGATTAAATACTTTCCCAGGAAGAAAAGAAAAGTAGTAAATCCCGCCCCAAACCAGCTTGTTTTCCAACGCACGGTAACATCAGGCAGAAAACGAAATATGAATGCAAAAACAGTTGCAGTTAGTAACAACGTTAAGATTAAACGCGCGATGTTGATAGTTACCAAAAAATCAGGATTAAAGATTTGCAAAAGATAATCGTGTAATAAACCAATTGCGGCCTCGATAACCAGCGAGATCAATACAACCAGTCCCAGGCTAAGAATCATTCCAAACGAAAATAGCCGGTCGCGTAAAAGTTTTAACAGGTTTAATTTCAATTTAGGTTTTACCCTTACACGCCAGATATAGTTAATTGAGTTTTGCATAATACTGAACAGGGTGGTGGCCGAGATCAGGAAAATGAAAATCCCGATGACAGCGCCGATTCCTCTGTTCTCAATGATCTGGTATCTATTTATGGCTGTCTTTAACAAGTGAGTACTGTCCTCGCCGATGAGGCTGCTTAATTCGTTGAATAATTTTAACCGAATCGCCGTATCGTTGGCGAACAAACCAAAAACCGAAATAATAATAATCAATATGGGAGCAATCGAAAAAATGGTAAAATAAGCAGTAGTTCCCGCCATTCCTACCGGATTGTTGGTATTAAAATGCACGAGCGCATTTTTAAGAATTTTGAAACTGTCTTTTAACGTTTGCGAAATTGTTTTTCCTGCCATTGTTTTTTTCAAATTCACTGTAATACTTGAATCTTTCTGAGTTGTTTGAGTTATGTTTAATCATAAGATAAAATTGTGCCAATGATCATTAATTCACTAAAATGATCGATCCGGATTAGTTTTGGCAAGGTAATTTCATGGTTAGAACAAAGTAAAATTTTAACATTATGGAGAAAAGAAACGATATCCCCCAAGTTAAAAACGAAGCACAATACGAAGCTCTGCGCGACAAAGGCCATAGTAAACAAAAGGCAGCACGCATTGCCAATACACCCAATTCGGGCACCAAAGGCGGAAAAAGTAAGAAATATGAAAACCGGTCTAAAAAGGAATTGGACGAAAAGGCCCGTAAGATAGGTATCGTGGGACGGAGTTCGATGACCAAAGATGAGCTGATTCATGCTTTAAGAACTAATTAGATTCCTAAAACCAAAAGGTTAGAAAGTGTTATCAAAATAAAGATCATGGAACCAGTACGCTTAGCGCCTGTGGTAAAATTTCTACAGTAACTTCAGCAGGTTGCCCAATATTTTCCCCATCAATTTGCACATTCTGTCTCTCAGGATTCTCAATAATAACCTTCTTGCAGGAGTAGGTATCCACAAAATCGAGTGTATGTATTTTTTGGGTATAAAAAGGAACAATCATTTCCAGGAAGTGAATCACTTTTTGCGGGTTTAATACAACAATTTCGAACATGCTGTCATCCGTTTTGCCTTTCGGATTTATGACGGCGCCCGTTCCAAATTTGGTGGCATTTGCAATCACGATCATAAAAGCAGTTTTAACTTCTTCCTTTTCATTGTATTTGAGCTTAAACCGTGAGGGTTTTGATTCGACCAGTTCACCAATAAATGAATTTGCATAACCCGTCATGCCGCGCGTTTCACCTTGCTCAAATCGGTCGATGACTTTGGCATTGAACCCGATGTCGCTCAAATGTAGGCAGATATAATCTTTATTTATTTTTAGTGCATCCAGTTTTTTTGATTTGCCCTTCACGATACAATCAAGGCTTTCTTCCAGTTTAGCAGGTAATTCCAGTTCGGTGGCCAAACCGTTAGCTGAACCTGCCGGGATAATACCCATTTTAATATTTTTATTTAAGAGTAAATTCCCAACCATATTACAGGTACCATCACCACCCACCACAACTACTTTTTTTATCTGTTTAACATCAAGCAGGTGTCCTATCTTTATTGCATCATTTTCTCCGGTTGTATAGTAGAAATCAAGTGTATAATGATGCTGGGACAGGTATTTCCTGATGGTATCTTTTATTTCAGATTTATCGTTATCGCCTGAAATAGGATTGATGATAAATAGTATATCAAGCTGTTCTTTTGTACTTTTTTCTGGCATGTGTTATGTATTTATAGCATCAATTATATAAATTCCGTGCCGAAATAGAATGAACGAAAAAATACAAATAAATAATTATTTTGAAAGAAAGCGCAAAGGTCTCTTAAAACGGCAGAAAGTCAGGTTGAAACATCAATTGGGATGGTTAGGTGTTCCGCAACTTATACCTTACAGAGGATTTGGGTCTCAAGCGACTAAAAAGGTACATGTCAGTGGATCGCTGTCAGAGGATAAAGGGCTTGAAAAACCAAAGGAGAAACAATCTTTATTCAGAAACATCCTGTCGATGTTAAAAAGGTACTCTGGTGACCAGATTCCCGGAGCCCATGTTTCTGTTGAGTTCGGAGAAGATCTGCATCAGGTGATTACCGGAGATACAGGACAATTCAGCACGACGTTTCCACTTTCACAAAATTACTCGGATGATCCAACAAAATGGATGGAATACCGGGTTCGTTTAGTGGATCAATTTGAGGAAGAAGGGAAAACTTACGCCGTAAAAGGCGAAATTTTGGTGCCCGGGAACGATGCTGATTTTGGTGTAATTTCAGATATCGATGATACGATCATGGTCAGTCATTCAACGCAAATGCTTCGCAAGCTGCGATTATTACTAACCCATAATTCCAGAACCCGAAAACCTTTCCCGGGAGTTGAAGCATTTTACCGCTCGCTCCATGCAGGCGAAAATGGAAGAAGTGCCAATCCATTTTTTTATATTTCAAGCAGCGAATGGAATTTATATGATCTGATCGACGATTTCTGCAGTTCTAATAAATTTCCGAAAGGTGTTTATCTGCTGCGCGAAATAATACCGGGCGTAATGAATTTATGGACACAGGGAGGGCGAAATCATGAGCATAAATACCAGAAGATCATGAATGTTTTTGAGACTTATCCCGGCATGTCATTTGTTTTAGTGGGCGATAATGGTCAGCACGATCCGGAGATTTATTCCCGTGTCGCGAAAAAGTTTCCTGAGCGGATAAAAGCCATTTATATTCGCACCATTTCGAAACGGAAAGACCAAAAGATGCAGGAGTATATTTCAGAGTTGGAAAAAATAAATGTACAAATGGTTTTTACTCCGGATACGATCAACGCGGCGCAGCATGCCAGTACCTTTGGACTTATCCAAAAATCGACGGTTGAAGAAATTATCAGCAGCAGTATGAAAAATTGACCTCGAATTTCCGCTAATATTTATTTGAATAGCATCGGGAAACGATCAATTTCGATATCATTGAACATGAAAAGTAATTCCTTACTATATTTGTTAACCGGACAATTTGAACAAGCTAAACCAACTTGAAACTTATGCGGACCTTTAAATTATTGATCGTCTTACTTCTTTTTACGGCTTTCAAAGGAGCACTGGCGCAGCCGTACAAAAATTTCAAAGTAGCCATATACTGCCGGGCTTACGAAGTTGAAAAAATGAAGGACAGCGATTGGCTGGAACAGACCTGGAATGATATTTCAACACAAGTACATGTAGATAAAATTTACCTCGAAACACATCGCGATTTGTTGATTGTTGACGATGAAACCTTAGAACTGGCAAAAGATTTTTTTACCGGAAAAGGACTGGAGGTAGCCGGTGGTATTACGTATACCATAGATGAGATGAATAATTTTCAGACTTTTTGTTATTCCAATCCCAAACAACGACAAAAAGTTAAGGAAATTGCTGAGCATACTGCCCGTCATTTCGATGAATTTATTCTCGATGATTTCTTTTTTACCAGTTGTAAATGCGATATGTGCATTGCGGCAAAAGTAGATAGAAGTTGGACTGACTTTCGGCTTGATTTGATGACAAATGCGGCCGCTGATCTTGTGATCGGGCCTGCAAAAGCCATAAATCCGAATGTGGAGGTTGTAATCAAATACCCAAACTGGTATGAGCATTTTCAGGGACTTGGATTTAACCTCGAAGAAGAACCGGCACTTTTCGATGGTATATATACGGGAACCGAGACACGCGACCGCTCTTCGAACCAGCATTTGCAGCAATACCTTGGCTATCTCATTTTTCGATATTTTGAATACCTGAAACCAGACAATAACCGGGGTGGATGGGTAGATACCGGGGGCTCAAATCCGCTCGATCGTTATGCCGAGCAGTTGTGGCTAACTTTGTTTGCAAAAGCTCCCGAGATTACCTTGTTCGATTATCGACAAATGCTTTGGCCTGTGAGGATGGAGACAATGGCTAAATGGCAGGGAGAAGGTACGAGTTTTGACTTCGCGTCGATGATGAATGCATACGAAGATCGGGAGGGAGATATTACTTATGCCGGAGCAGCAGGTTATTCACTCGAAGTTGTTGATCAGATAACAGGCGCTTTAGGAAACCCGGTGGGTTTGAAGAGCTATAAACCTTTTCATTCGCATGGCGAAGATTTTTTGCAAACCTACCTCGGGATGATTGGAATTCCAATAGATCTGGTGCCTGAATTTCCAAAAAATGAAACCACTGTTTTACTTACTGAAACAGCCGCATTTGATCCTGATATAATTGCAAAGATTCAGGAACAATTAAAAAATGGGGGGAATATTCTGGCTACATCGGGTTTCTATAAAGCCATGGAGGGTAAAGGGATTGAAAATATTGTAGAATTAAAAATCACAGATCGCAAATCAAGTGTGAAAGAATTTGCTTCCGGGTGGGGGCAATCAACAACCATAGCTAAGGACATTATTATTCCACAGGTTACCTATTATACCAATGATTCGTGGGAACAGGTATCGGCACGTGACGATACCAACGGCTGGCCTGTTTTACATATGGCCGATTATTCAAATGGGAAATTTTACTTATTGACCATCCCTGATAACTTTATCGATTTATACGCATTTCCTGAAAATGCGCTGAACCGGATCAGGCAGGTTGCATTGGAAGGAATGGACGCGTCGTTGGAAGGCCCCGGTGAAGTCAGTCTGTTTTTATACGATAACAACAGTTTTGTTGTTGAGTCTTTTCTTGATCATGAAGTTACAATTAATGTGCTTACCGGGATAGAGACAACGAAAATCATCGAGATTCCTACTGACAATGTGATCGGAGGAATGGAGAGAAAAGCTCCGGTTTCCCGAAATCGAAAATTTGGAACGGATGCCAGCGTGTTTGAAATAAGCATAAAACCACACTCATTCAGGGCGTTTAAATATTGATCGTGTAATTTTAAGGTGATAAGGTCGTTATTTGGAGTGATAAAATAGATGATCCGTTGCAGCTTAGGTATGCCTGGTCAGATAATCGGAGTGGGCTAGTTTGTATCATAAGGAAGATGCACCGGTCTGGCCCTTTTAAACCGGGAAAGTAGTTTAATCAATTCATATTTTTACTGCTGCTCCTCTTTTTCTTTTCTCTTTTCACCGTTTCCCCGTATTAATCGCAGAACAATGGAGGTCCCGAATTCAAAAGCCCAGTCTTTGATGGAATCGGTAAAATTATCGACAATTTTTACCGAGGTTCCCAGTAACTTCTTCTCAGATAACAGGCGCTGATATTCCAGGTTTTCCTGCATCAGTTCAAGTTCACGCATGTTCCTGATGGTTCTGACCCTATTTTTTTTCGAGTTTATTTTCTTCATATATGATTTCCGATATATTTTTTAGAAAAACCGATTCAAGAATTTTTTTTCTGAAAACGATGAACAACAACGAGATGAGGAGAAAAATACCAACAACGATCAGAGTTCCTTCGAGGTAATTGCCGTATGTATTTCCATACCAAAATATAAAGGCCGCACCTGCAAAAAGCAAGAGGAGAGTACACAGCAGAATTACGATGAGCATCCCAAAAAGGAAACTCATCGACTGCGTAGTTTTTTTGAGAAGCAGGAGCTTGTACAAATCCAGTCTGGCTTGAATGTAATCCTTAACCGAATCGTTAAGTCCTGCAATACTTTCTGATATTCTGTCACTCATGATTAATGAATATTAGCTACAACTTTTAGTTAGAAGTAGCTTCCTTCGCGGCTTTTGCTTTAGCGTTCACTTTACTTTTTATTTCTTCTTCGGCATTGTCTGCTTTTTGACGCATTTCATCAACCACTTCATTCACCTTATCTTTCATCTCATCTACTTTTTCTCCAATTACATCAGCTACCTCTTGCGAAGTTTTCTTAATTTTTTTGGAGATTTTTTTTCTGGTTTTAGAACCTTTTTCAGGAGCTACTAAAATTCCGGTTAAGGCACCGGCAGCTGCTCCTGCTACAAATCCAAATACTGCGTTTCTTGTTGCTTTATTCATGACATTTATTTTTAATGGTTAATAATAAAATATTTTGTTTGCGCTATTTACTGCGACTTTTGCCTGACTCATTGAAAATATTATTCCAAAAATCGAAAATAAACACTAAATAATGTTAACAGGGCTCTATATCAGCCTTCTAAGAATTTGGTCTGAACTGTGATGATTTAGAAACTGTTGAATTTCTTCTACACATTTGTGAAAAAAGTGTGGAATAGATGTTCATTAAAAGAAATGATGTATAGTACATAATTGAATTTATAACTAAAACATAAAGACTTGCACTGCTTGTTTTTTAGAGGAGTTAAGCAAAGTAAAAGTATTTCCCGGCATAAATACCTGGCAATTGTGGGAGAATTTTTGCTGAACTGCAGGTAACAATTAAAAAGTTAAAAATGAAAGTATTTGGATTTGTATTGATTGTACTTGGAATTGCAGGAACAGTATTTTTTGGCCTTCAGGCCATTAATAATTCTGAAACCTTTAGTTTGTTTGGACTGGATGTGGCAGTAAGTAAAGCTGACTGGACTCCTGTACTTGTAAGTGCCGGAATGGCGGTTTTAGGGTTAATTGTAGTGCTGATTAAAAGCAAAAAAAGATAAATATCACTCATGAATCAATCTGATTTATTGTGCCTTTTTACATTAGCCAGAATAAATTCAGCAAAAGTATAATTGATCCCAGAACGACTATTAAAAGATTTAGCTTGTTCCAAAAGTTCGATGTTATTTTTCGAGCGAAGTACCCAAACAAAATGGCAATCAGGCAAAAAATAATCGAAAGTAAGGAAATGGTTTGGGATTGCCGGATAAACGCCGGCAATGAAGCCACAAACAATGCTTTACTATCTTCGATTCCATTTCCACTATTGGCGGCTATTATCCAGGAGATAAGGATATAAAATGGGAAAATTAAACTGAATAATCCCAGTAGTGTAAATGTTTTCAGTCCACTTTTATTTGTAGTTATCATAACTAATTCAATGTTGCTTCATTCAATGCATTTTGCTGTAATATCCATAAATTTACTACTTTTAAATGCTTTGTAATCAGTTTACCTAACAAAACCAGCTCGATGGGCCAAACTTTTTTGCATAAAATTGAGGGGATAATCCTAAGCAAAATTGAAGATGAAAATTTTGGAGTAAGTGATTTAGCCGCCGAGCTTCATCTGAGCAGATCACAGGTTTTAAGAAAAGTAAAAGCCGAAACCGGAAAATCGGTAAATCAATTTATTCGTGATATTAAATTAAGAGAAGGTGCCAAACTATTAACCATCGACGAACTTACAGCTTCAGAGATTGCATACAAAGTCGGTTTTAGCAGTCCCTCTTATTTCAATAAATGTTTTCTCGACCGATATGGTGTGACGCCGGGAGAATATAATAAGAAGTTTGAAACAGGAGAAATTAAAGAGACAGAAATTGCCGGGCAACCAGTAAAATGGAGAAAGCGATCACCTGTAGCACTTCTGTTATTGCTCGCGTTTGTTATAGTCGGTTATTTTATTGTTGTTAAGCAAGATAGAACGACTGAAGTATCAGAAGCCTCGATAGCAGTTATTCCCTTTCTTGACCTGTCTGCCAACAATGATCAGGAATATTTGGCCGATGGAATTACTGAGGCCATGACGCTGACACTTTCCAAGATCAAAGAATTAAGAGTGCCTTCCCGAACGTCATCTATGCGATTCAAGGATGAGAAAATACTTTCGTCGGAAATTGCGAGCGAACTGAACGTTAACCTCATTCTTGAAGGGTCCGTGTTACACGATGGCGACAGTATTCTGGTGACCGTACAATTAATAAAGGTAACTCCTGAAGAAGAACATTTGTGGGCCGAGAGTTATGCCAAAAAGTATGTCAATATTTTGCAGTTGGTCGATCAGATCTCGCGAGAGATTGCCGGGAACATATCATCGGTGATTCAGGCACCGGCTGAACAAGCTCGAAATTATGAATTGAACAGGCAAGCATACGATTTGTACCTGCGTGGCCGACATTTATACAATACACAAAAAACCCGCAGCCAATCCCTTCAAAAGGCGATGGAATATCTGGAAGAGTCTGTTGCAATAGACGGAAATTTTGCACCGGCTTACGTTACCATTGCAGAAACCTACCTTGCCATTAATTTTTTAATCCTCGACAATGAATTGAAACTTCAGAACCGTGAGAAAGCGCGCGAAGCCATCAATAAAGCACTTGAACTGGATGAAACACTGCCGGAAGCGTACATTACAAAAGGCAGCCTTGCCGGAAAATTAGACTGGGACTGGGAGAAAATGAAAGCATTTGCAAAGGAAGGACTTGAACTTGATCCAAACAATTCAGGGGCGCACATACTCCTGTCGAACTATTATGTTGTAAATGGCAATTACAAAAAAGCCATTGACGAAGCTTTGCTGGCAGAAAATCTCGATCCGCTAAACCCCATGGTGGGTACTTGTGTTGCTGAACGTTATTACATTGCCGGAAAGTACGAGCAGTCGATCGATAAATATATTGAGGTGATTGAGCTAAATCCCGGTTATGGCCTTGCTTACAATGGAATTGGTTTTGCCTACCTGAAAGCAGGCGATCCCGAAAAGGCCGTTGATTACTGGCAAAAATTGCAATGGATAATGGGAAATGAAGCACTTGGGATCTGTTATGATGAACATCCCTACCAGGAATGTTTTAAATTTTACCTTGAAAATGCTAAAAACAACGAGCCTCGCTTTTGCAATAATCCGGTAATTATTTCATCCGTACAAATGTTGGTTGATGACGAACTCGGTGCACTGGAATACCTGGATATTGCCTTGCGTTATAAAAATGAAGATTTACCGGTGATGCTGACTTACCCCGATTTTTACACACTGCATGCCCGCCCCGAATTTCAGGAAATTGTACGTGAGGTTGGTGTAAAACTTTAACTCCGGTAACATTTTTTCTATTCATTTCCCCAATGCTTCAATTTTACAAGTGATGCTTCAGGATTGAAAGTTTATGCGTCGTATTTGATAAGTTACAAGCAGGCACTTCCCCGAACTTTGTTGCATAAACTTTAAAATTAATTATTATGAAAATTGTAAGAATTTTTTTGGCAACGATTTTTGTTTTTTCATGTATCTCTTTGTCTGCTGGAGCCGGAGAACCTCAAAGTAAAAAGATTTCAGAACCATATGGCTGGGGGTTCTATTGTATGTGTGCCGGTGAATGGCTTGATATAGAAGGAGTAATGACCACCATGGAGAAGAAGCATGGTATGCAGTGGATTTTTAAGGGTACGGCGGTTGGTGGAGAAACCGGATGGACCTATGATGTGAAAAGCGTTGAAAACCTGAATGAACTATTTAACAAAGGTTATGTCGGGAGCTATACGTTAACTATGATTATTAGTCTGGATGGTGAACTTGTTGCAGAGGTTGCATGGAAGCAGCACATTACTGTTGATGCAAACGGGGAATTACGAGTTTTGAGATTGGATGGACCATATCCAACATGCGGAGAATAGCATAACTGATACTGTATTAAAGGGATAAATTTTAAATAAAAATCATGAAAAAAATAATACAACTCACCACACTAATCATTCTAACCGTTATGTTTTCGGCATGTCAAGACACATTTATCGACGAACTGTTCAATGATACTGGACTTAAAAGTGCAAACGAAAAATTAACCGGTTTCGATGAGTGGGGCTTTAATTGGCAGGCACAGCATTTTAATGGTTACTTGATCAATATGATGCTTGGCGATCACTATTTTGCAAATTCCCCACACTATCAGCAACATGTTTACAATGGAGAAGGCATTGAATTCTGGAATATGCTACAGACAACTTATGGCTATTTTGATATGTTAATGCCCGTAGAACTTTTAAATACCAAGTTGAACGCACACTGGAACGATGGCCTGATAAGCAAGGATGGAATTTATCCTGCATCATGGAAAAACTCAGACGCATGGATAAGTTTTAAATATTCCGGAATAGATGGAAATGAGCGCTGGTCGCACTTCCGAAAACTGGTTGCTACCAAAACCGGTGATTATCTCGATAAACAAGACACAAATGGCGATGGTGTGGTAGATATGTATGATAATTTGGGAATCTGGTATAATGCTGATGGGGAAGAGATTGGTTTCGAGTCGGCATACTGGCCGGAATTAATTGTTGTTCAGGTAGCAAATACCGGTAATGTTCCTCCTTTCTTTTACGCTGAATATGTTAGTCCGTGGGGTCCTGGCTACGGTCACTATAAATCTAAATAAACAAATTCTTTTAATGTACGTATTTAGATTTATACTTAACTTAAAATCATTAAATATGAAATCATTGACTATTTCTGTTTTTCTGGTATTCTTATTTTGTACAGTGTATTCCCAGGAAAAATTTACAGTTCCTCAACTGACCAACGATCAAAAAACCGAGGTTATCTACAACCACATGATCGCCTATGCCGTGACTGGAATAAGTTTCGCTAAAGCACAGGGAATAAGCGCCAAAGATTATGGAAAATTTATTGGCAATAAGTTCACGGCTTTCTGGAATCCGGAGGATGGTTTTCCGATGCTGGTTAACCAGTTGATGTTCATTCTTGGGGGATTACACCCGGATAATCAAATGCAGATTGTGCAACAAGACGATTCCGGGATAACGTTCAAACTTAAAAATGTTGATTTAGCATTCCAGAACGGCCCCATGTTTGATGTGACTTACCAGGATTTTCTCGATTGTTCGTACGGTATTATTTCCGTTATAGCAAAACACATGGAATCTACTTTCTCTCACAAAATGACAGAAGATGGCTGGTATATGGTAACCTTGAGTAAAAATTGAATTCAGCGTATGTGTTGATTACCGGCAAGTTAATTTTAATCCTCAACATTTAAATTAATAGCAGTATGATATAAAGAAACCGTCTTTGAAAAAAGACGGTTTCTTTATATAGGATTCCGTTTGATTTTTAAGAATGCCGATAATTTATTGATTGCTTGTAAATTAGGACAAGAATTCGTAACTTTTTATTTGGTTGTGGTAAAAAATGTTCTGACCATTGTTTATGGCAAAAAGCGCAAGGCTTTAATTTATAGTAAGATACCGCAACAAATTGCTTCTCTCAAAAAATTCAACTTTGATCTAAACTGATCACTTTCTTAAAAACCAAAAAATTAACCTGATGGAACTCAACTGTTTCATGCCTGTTGTGCATACCTCTTGAGCAATTTAAATTGATTTTCAGGTTAATTATTCAACAAGAACCTTAATTCAAAAAAACATGAAACAAAAATTATTTACTTTCTTTTTGGCATCATTTGTTTTATTCTCATTAAACGGTTTGTCACAAAACCTGCTGGCAGATGGTGATTTTAGTGCTTCACCTGACATTGAGTATTGCAGTGAAGTTTCTAATCCGGGCCCCTGGTGTGCATTCAGTGTGGATGAAAACAATATTGATGTTTCAGTGACTGATGAAGTTTGTACTTTCTTTGTCAACAATCCTGGTTCTCAGAATTGGGAAGTTCAACTTATCCAGGCGGGATTTAACCTGGAAGCCGGACACATTTACAATTTAACTTTCGATGTAAAAGCGGATCAGCAAGCACCTTTTGGGGTTTTCCTTGGTGAAAATGGGGGGAATTGGATCAATCTTGTTGGTGATCGTTACTGGCAAGAAGCAACAACCGAATGGCAGACTATTAGCATGGAATTCAAATCACCTTGTGTTTTTGAGAGTTATAAACTCAGTTTTGAATTGGGCTTCTTGAACAATACAACAATTCTTATTGATAACGTGAGCTTGACCGATTTGGGAGTTTATCCAGCACACATAAATATTATTGGAACTGCTGTTCATGGTTGGGAACAGTATGAACCCATGTTAACGGATGATGGAATTCATTATTATCTGAATGAGTTTTCCCTGTCTGCCGGACAAATGAAATTTATGGTTAACGTTTGGGAATTTGATTGGGGTGGTGAGGAGTTTCCGACTGGGACAGGAATTCCTTTTGGACCGAATATTGATATTCCAAGTCCGGGAAATTATACTATTACTTTTAATCATGAAACGGCTGAGTATTCTTTCACCTGTGTAAGTAATTGTGCTCCAAAAATAGGAGTTACCGGATCTGCAGTTCCTCCTTTTTTCAATTGGGATGAGAATTATCCGATGAGTACGCCTGACGGAGAAAATTATTATATTCCTTTTCGTTATTTTGGAGATGGACTTGTAAATTTCAGACAACTCGACAATTGGGATATGATATGGGGTAGTCCTAATTTTCCTGCAGGAACAGCTGAGCTTGATGGAGAAGGAATTCCTGTAAATGAAGCTTTCTACACAGTTCACTTCAATGTGAATACACTTGATTACGATTTTAATTATCCATTTTTAGGAATGGTAGGTTCTGCCCTGGACGGCTGGGATAATGACATTCCAATGGAAACTGAAGATGGAATCCACTATGTATTGCCAGAACACTATTTTAGTCAGGGTGCTACAAAATTTAGGGCCAATCATGACTGGGCCCGTAACTGGGGTACGTTCTGGGGTGAGCCATTTGGTGGCTTTCCAGCAGGTCCGGCCATACCAAATCAAATGGATATTTTTGTGCCCGCCGGAGTATACACTGTTCATTTGAATTTACAGACCAAGGAATACAGTTTCGAAGGAACGCCGTGTTTAAACTGTCCGGGTGATATTCATGTAGCCAGTGCTCCTGATTGGTGTGGAGCTATTGTTGATTATCCGGAACCCTTTGTTGATGAAATGTGTGGTACAGGATTTACAGTTGAGCAGGTGGAAGGATTACCACCTGGATCTGAATTTCCTCTTGGAGAAACACATCAGGCATATATCGCATATAACGATCAGGGAGAATTTATGGAGTGTCATTTCAATGTAATTGTTGAGGATGTTCCTCCTATGATTCCTTTTTTCGAGGCGGATTACACGATGCCCTGGCCACCTAATCATGAAATGATTCCTGTAACATTAAACTATGATGAGATAACCGACAATTGCGGCCAGGCTGTTGAAAGTTGGTTATGGATCTGGCACAATGAAGAAGAGCTTGAAAAAGGAGAGGGAAACGCATCGCCGGATTGGGAAATTATTAATCCTCACCTCGTAATGGTTCGTGCAGAAAGATCAGGTAAAGGCACAGGGCGGAATTACCATATTGTTTTACGTGCCGTAGATGAATTCGGAAATATGAATCAACAGGAAGCTATTGTAAGAGTTGAACACGATTTAGGCAAATCAATGAATAAATCTGCGTCTGTCGCTGAAAAATTTGAAAATAATTTTGATGCCGAAGTGTGGCCCAATCCTACACGAAGTGCTTTCCAACTTTACCTTGGATCAGCGCCTGAAACCGACATAGAGATTATTCTGTTTAATATGAATGGTCAGGAACTATCGAGGGAGACAGTAATAAATCAAACACATAGCTTTGGTGAAGATCTTTCTCCGGGAGTGTATCTGCTGCGCTTACAGTCTCCGGAACAAAGTCAGACATATAAAATTGTAAAAGAATAGAGGTAAAAAAAGCCGTCTTCAATTTGAAGACGGCTTTCCTTGTATTATTTTGAGACTCTTACAATCCACTAAAATCAACATCATTAAACAAAATTGATGGCGTTCTCCACGATGACGTTTCGTTCACGTCATTGCCAATTTCTCCAATGCTCGACCAGAGTGTTTTCATATTTCCGGTAATATTCATCTCCGAAACCGGTTTTACAATTTTACCGTTCTCGATCAGGAATCCATCGATACCGTAAGAGAAATCGCCGGTAGAACCGTTGCTGTTACCTCCATTGAATCCCGTCACCAGAATCCCTTTATTTACCGAAGCAATCAGTCCTTCCAGATCCTTGTCGCCTGTTTCGAATACCAGGTTGGTGGTACCTCCGCTGGTGGGATCCATTTCCAGTTTCTTCCCGTAATAGGTATCGATATAATAATTTTCTAATACCCCTTTATTAAAAACTGTACGTTTTTGAGTTGCCAGTCCTTCGCTGTCAAATAAACGCGAACCGCGTCCGCCAACAATAAAAGGATCATCGGTGAGTGTTAGCTTTTCTGAAGCCACTTTTTCACCCAGTTTATCGATCAGGAACGAATTTTTTTGCTGGATCTGTGATCCGTTCAATGCATTGATCAGCGGTCCGAAAATCCTTCCTACCTGCCGGTTCTCCACGATCATTGGCATGGTGCCCGATTTAATTTTTCCCTGTCCGATCTTTTTCAGTGCTTTGTCGAGGGCGATCTTCCCGGTACCTGTTTTAGGCAAGTCGTTGTATTTTATGGCGCTTTCATTCCATCCGGCTTCAGGACGCGCATCGCCGCCTTTAACCGATACCGAAGTGTATATACCAAAAACTGAATTGGCTGTGTCACCTTCAAAACCGTTGCTGGTTACCATTACGCGTTCGTTCATACTGTCGTAATAGCTCGACGAAACTGAAATGATGCGCTCGTCTTTTCCGACAGCTTCTTTTTCGGCTTCCATGGCCAGATCAATTTTTTGCTGTGGCTGCACTGTTTCGAAATCAGGATCGAGAGACTGCAGGTCTTTTCCTCCGCCTTTGTAATACAATTTCGGATTGGGCAGTGTCCTGAATTCATCTTCAGCCAGGAAGCGTGTTCCTGCAATGGCTTCTTCTATAAAATGTGCCAGGTCTTCCTTTTTCAACCGGCTGGTTGAATGCGCCGAGTAACGACCATCAACATAAAGTCGGATCGACAGGTTACTCTGAATCGCCTGTTCCAGTTTATCAATTTTTTGTTCGCGCACTTCAACACTGCTGCTTTTGCTGTTTGCAATGCTGACGCTTACTTCCTGTGCCCCATTTTCAAGGGCATGGTTCATGGCCCATTTGGCCAGTGTATATTTTTCTTCTTTTGTCATTTTGTTACCACTTTTTAACGTTCAACATTCGCTTAAGCATTTGTACCTCCAACGGTGAGTTTTTTCACCAGAACAGTTGGCAATCCAAGCGTTACCGGTACCGATTGCCCATCTTTACCACAGGTCCAGGTGCCGCTGTCATTTTTGTAATCATTGGCAGCCATTGTAATGTCGGCCAGTGCCTGTGGTCCGTTACCCACAATGTTGATGTCTTTGATCGGCTGGGTCAGTTTACCGTTTTCGATCATGTAACCCGATTTCACAAAGAAGGTAAAATCACCGGCACCAATCTTTACCTGACCATTACTAAAATTATCTACATAAACACCGTAATCCACCTGAGCAAGGATTTCATCAACCGAGTGGGGTCCGTTTTCCATGTAGGTTGAACGCATGCGTGGAAGCGGAATGTTTCGGAATGATTCGCGACGTCCGTTTCCGGTAGGATCCACGCCATAATATTCAGCACTGATACGGTCGTGGATATAACTGTTCAGCATCCCGTCCTTCACCAGATAGGTTTTCTGAACGTCGTTACCCTCGTCGTCGATGTTGATTGCTCCTCTGTCGTAGGGGAGTGTGCCGTCATCGATTATATTGATGAAGTTTTCGGCTACTTTTTTACCCAGCTTATCGCTGAAGATCGAAGTTCCTTTTCGATTAAAATCAGCTTCAAAAGTGTGTCCGATCGCCTCGTGGAGCAGGATCCCCGAACCACCGGCTCCCAGAACCACCGGCATTTCTCCTGCTTTCGGTTTGCCGGCTTCGAAAAGGATGTTTGTTTTTTCGATGGCTTCATTGGCAATTTCATCAACAATATCGTCGGTCATTACTTCAAATCCTTTACGGTACGAACGAGCCGAATAGGCATTTTCGATCTGTTCTCCTTTTTGCATGACGCAAACGGCTCCAAGTCGCATCATAGGACGATAATCGTAAGTCAATCTTCCTTCTGAGTTGTAGAATAGAATAAACGACGTTTCATCCGATTGGAAAGCATTTACTTTGATCACTTTATCATCGAGGCTAAATACTTTGTCGTTGATCTTTTGAACAAACGGGATTTTGTCTTTAATGCTGACATCCGTCCATTTGGTCGAGATCTTATACAAATCAGCGGGTACTTTTTCACTCACTGCCTGTTCTCCTATCTCTTTGGGCTGATTGGCAATGTTTGCTGCCATTTTTGCGGCGTTCAGCATTTCGTCCATGCTGATGTTTTCAGAATAGGCATAACCCGTTTGATCTCCTTTTAAAACGCGGATTCCAACTCCGAAATCCACATTTGAGAATGCGCGGTTTACTTTGCCGTCTTCGAGCGAAATACTGTTTGTAATTTTATGTTCGAAGAACAAGTCGGCGTAATTCCCGCCCTGACTCATGGCTGCTGCAATAACTTTTTGCAACATCTCGGTAGAAACCTCAAAATGGTCCAAGTAACTTTTCACGTTTGCTGAAATTTGAACGTTCTGGCACGATTGCATAAATGTAGGAAGCACCATGCTCCCGGCTGCAAACATACCACTTGTTTTGATAAAACTTCGTCTGTCAACTTTCATCCTTGTTTTTTTATTAAATAGATTAAAACGTTTGTTGTTAAGATAGGTCTCAAATGTAAGCGAAAAGTTACAGTGAAAAGTTGGCATTAGTCATTTTCTGAAGGCAATTTCCCGAAATTTCCTTTAATATGAAGAGGTTATGAAAATTTAGGGGGTCGGTTGAAAAAATCAACGAATTTGTTTAGAATTACTTCAAAAAATAATGGTGAATAATGAAAAGCAGTGTAATTTTATTCGGCACCCGTCTTCTTTAGTTGGGGGGTCTGACAAAAATCTAATTTTAATGTAAATTTTTTATTAATTCTTTACAATTTGTTAGAAAAGCACATTAATAGGTTTCATTTAAGCATATTTTTGTAGTGAACAGTTATAGAAAATCCATTATTTAAAATAATTTATTACATCATGAAATCAAAATTGGAATACATTTGGCTGGATGGTACAACACCAACACAGCAGTTGAGAGGAAAAACACGAATCGCAGAGAATTTCAGTGGTAAACTGGAAGATTGCCCGGTGTGGAACTTTGACGGTTCATCTACTAACCAGTCTGCCGGAGGTAAATCTGATCTTTTGTTAAAACCTGTTTTTATGTGTCCCGATCCGGATAGAAAGAATGCTTATGTGGTGTTGACTGAGGTTCTAAATCCGGATGGTACTCCACATGAAACCAGTGGTCGTGCCCACATCGAAGAAGAGGACGAGGATTTCTGGTTTGGTTTTGAGCAGGAATACTTCCTTTACGATCCGCAAACCCGTCTTCCTTTGGGCTTCCCTGCCGGAGGTTTTCCTGAACCACAAGGTCCTTACTATTGTGGAATCGGTGGTTCCAAGGCTTTCGGTCGTCAGATCGTTGAAGAACACTTTGACATATGTCTCGAAGCTGGTTTAAATGTTGAAGGTATCAACGCCGAAGTTGCTGCCGGACAGTGGGAATTCCAGATATTTGCCAAAGGTGCGCACAATGCTGGTGACCAGATATGGATGGCCCGTTACTTTTTGGAGCGTACAGCAGAAAAATATGGTGTTGATGTGGAATGGCATCCAAAACCGCTTGGTAAAGACCTCGACTGGAACGGTTCAGGTATGCACGCCAACTTCTCTAATGGTTTAATGCGTACCTGTGGCGACGAAAAAGTATTTACTGCCATTTGCGAAGAATTCGGTAAACACATTCCTGAACACATTGCGGTTTACGGTTATGGCAACGACCAAAGGTTGACCGGAAAACACGAAACTCAGGCAATTGATCAATTCAGCTACGGAGCATTTGACCGTGGAGCTTCAATCCGTATACCAGTTAATACCATTGAAGATGGCTGGAAAGGTCGTTTGGAAGACCGTCGCCCGGCTTCTAATGCTGACCCATATAAAGTGGCTGCCCGGATTATCAAAACCGTACACCACGCAAAAGTGTAATTATATCATTGCAAAATATCAAAAGGCTGTTCCTCCGTCAAACGATGGATGAACAGCTTTTTTTATGCGCTGAATTCTGTAATCCTTGATTTTGAAATATTTTTCTTATTCGATAACGGCCGAATCGCAAACGTATGTGGGAATGATTCCTGAACTTGAAATCTTAATGTTTGCATTATCGGGTAATGTATTTCCGGAGAGTACAAGCACGGTATCCAACCCAAATTTATTGCCACCAATAATGTCTGTAAAAAGGGTGTCGCCCACCATCAAAATTTCATTTCTTTTAATGTTGGGCACATCCTGAATAGCACGTTCGTAGGCCAGCAAAAACATTTGGGCATCGGGTTTACCAAAACGAATAAATTTTTTCCCGAGGATTTTTTCCACCATATCAGCCAAACCACCTATAGCTACCGAAATATCGTTCTGGTTTACCGGGTAATTAATATCGGTGTTCGCAACAATTACGGTCATATTTTTGTGGCGGAGCAGGTTGATGGTTTTGTCGATGTCCTTATTCCAGTCGAATCCTTCATCATCCAGGAAGGCAAAAGATTTTATATCATCAAGATAGTTCAAATCGACATCGCTAACCGAAATGGTATTTTGGCCGGCTGTTTCCAGGTAATGTGCTGATTCTTTAGTTCCAAGGTAAGCTACCACTTTTCCGTTTGCCAGTTTTGTTTTAAAAAATTCCATTGCGAGCATTCCGGAGGATAATATTTTATCGGTGGTTATGCAATTCAATCCCCTTGCCTGATACCAATTCGACAATTCTTCCGGACTGCGCGACGAATCGTTGGTCAGTACGTAATAAGGAATTTCCCTGGTCTCGAGGTATTTGAAGGTGTTTTCAACACCGTGAATCAGGCCTTCATGGTTTTTCAAAACGCCGAAGGCATCAAAAAAAACCGCCCTGTATTTTTTTACTACGTTTTTAAAACTTGTAGTTCGCATAATTCCGGATTAAATTTTTAAGGTTTTCAATATTTTTTCCACACGATAATTGGCATCCAGTGCGGGGAAATACACGTCGTAAGCCTCTTTAATGAGTTTGTTCGAATAGTATGTTCTGAAAAAATAGGGCCCGTCTTTGATCACATAGTTAAGAATAAAGAAACGATAAACTTCTTTTATGAGCCTGATTTCGGGTTCTGTCAGCGGAAAAATCCGGTGGTATTCTTTCAGAAATAGCATAAACCGTTCCTCCATTAAAGTATCCACCAGGTAGCTGAATACCGTCCGATCGCCCGCATTGGAAACTACGCGGCTGAAAAAGTAAAAGTCCATTACCCGGGACGACATGCGGAACCAGTCGTAATCCCAGCGTGAGTAAAACTTTCCGTCGCCGGTCACCGAAAAATTACCAATGTTCCAGTCTACAAAAACCGGGATGGTTTCGATCTCGGTCATGTAGTTCACTTTATCGGCATTTTCAAGAAAATGATCGGCATGACGCAAAATCAATTCTTTGTGGTTGTCGCACATTTCAATCTCTTTTCTGTAGATCGCACGTTTCAGGTGCTGAATGTCAACAATCACATTTTTCGAGGAATGTGGTAACTGGTTCGATACATTGGTGCAGGCCTTATGAAAACGTGCCAGTTCACGACCCAGCTTTTTAATGTGCTTTTCTTCGAGCCGGCGGGGTAATTTATTTCTGATTTGTATGGGATTATAAAAAACAACCCAGGCACTTCGGTTCAGTTCATGGTAACGGTAAATAAAAAGTTCGTTTCGTTTAACGAGCGACTGAGCCAGAAACATCTGGTAGGGATATTCCAGGTTATTTGCCAGGTTATTGATGATAATGTGGTCTTCCCTGAAATCCTCAAAATTGCCGTATTCCGAAAGTTTGGCAAATACAGGTTCACGTTTGTAGAACGAAACTTTATATACCTGGTTGGTAGAAACTTTGGCACTTACATCATAAACGCCTTTTATTTCGTGACGTTCACCGTCGAATTCCTGCCAGGCCAGTTTTATGATTTGTGCATAATCGAGTTTCTGCATCATTCCTTTAATTCTTTACTCCCCAAAAGTAAGCTAAATAATCTCAAAATAGCGTTTCAACTCCCAATTCGGATCGTTTGTATCCACCTGTTTACATTCCCATTCGCGGGTGCTGGTGAAATGCCTGACAAAAGCTTCTCCGAAAAGTTCCTTAGCAATCGTTGATTTGGCCATTTTTTTTGTTGCTTCTTCAAGGGTGGCTGGAAGAATGCCATTCTTCGTATCCAGATAACCATTTCCGGTTGAGGCTTCGATGGTCAGCGGTATTTTATTTTTAACCCCGTAAACACCGGCTGCCAGCGAGGCTGCCATTACCAGGTAGGCATTGGTGTCGGCTCCGGGCACGCGCAGTTCTATCCGGGTTGAATTGTGGCTGTCCAGTATGGCCCGGATCGAAGCAGTACGGTTATCGATGCCCCAGGTTAGTGTTCGAGGTGCCCAATCACCTCCGCTCAACCGCTTATAACTGTTTGGATTGGGTGCAAACATTGGCAAAATCTCAGGTAAGCACTTTAACTGTCCCGCAATGTAATGTTCCATCAGTTTACTGATCCCTGATTTGTTTGCCGCATCATAAAACAGATTTTGTGTCCCGCTGCTGTCCCATAAACTTTGGTGCAGGTGCCCTCCGCTTCCCGGCAGTTCAGGATTCCATTTGGCCATGAAAGTGGCTACAAAGTTATGTCGGTAAGCGATCTCTCTTACGGCTGTTTTAAACAGTATCGCTTTATCGGCGGCACGCAGAACTTCATCGAAAATTATAGTTGCTTCAATAACGCCCGGACCCGTTTCGGTGTGGATTCCTTCAATTGGAATGTCATATTTAGCCAGTAATTCAAAAAGATCGTTGAAATAGGCATGATTAAGTGATGTGCGTAAAAGCGAATAACCAAACATGCCGGGAGTTATCGGTTTTAAATTCTCAAAATCGTTTTCGTGAATTTCGTTGGGTGTACCAATAAAATTGAACCATTCAAATTCCTGCGAAAAGATGGGTAAAAAGCCCATATTTTTACTTTCGCTAGCCACACGTTTCAGTAAAGTGCGCGAACAGGTGGCCGCTGCATATTTTTCATCCGTGCTAAAGTCGCCCAGAAAAAACGGGGTGCCATCTTCCCACGGAACTTCGCGATAGGTGTCGATATCGATAGATGCACGTGCATCGGGGTAGCCGGTATGCCAGCCCGTAACTTTCATGTCATCGTAACATCTATCGTTGCAATCCCAGCCAAAAATCACATCGCAAAACCCCAGTCCCTGATCCACTGCTTTTACAAATTTGTCTTTATGAATGTATTTGCCACGCAAAATCCCGTCGATATCGGCAAGAGCGATTTTAACTTTCTTACTGTCGGCATTTCGTATTTTATAGAGCAACTCTGCTTTGTTCATTCGATCCTGATTTTTGGGTGCTTCTTCCGTTGTAGTCTTTTCTAAAGCAGAAAAATACTGCTTGTTTCAGTAATTATCAAATGATAGTGAAATAAAAACCAAGAGCAACCCGACTTGAATTAAGGGGCTGTAGCCAAATACAGCCAGATTTTTGAGTGGGACCGGTTTCATTTAAAGGTGCTTAAAAAGAATTTATTAATTTTTTAAAACACAGGTCTCTAAAAAACACCTCCTGCGTGGAATATTGTTATTTTTATATCATTAAAAACAGACTTAATTTCACGAAAGATGGCACAATTCAGATTTAAGGCACTCGAAGAGGTGCTGAACCGTAAACCTGTCGAGGTAGTCAGGGAGAACAACCTTGTTTCCGATTATTTTGGCATGATGGTTTTCGACATTCCTAAAATGAAAAAATACCTATCGCGAGAAGCTTACAAAGCCGTAACCGATGCCATTGAAAAAGGCACGACCATTGATCGTAAGATGGCTGATCAGGTGGCGCAAGGAATGAAAGCGTGGGCGATCGAGAATGGCGCAACGCATTACACCCACTGGTTTCACCCGCTAACTGACTCAACTGCGGAAAAACACGATGCATTTATCGTACACGGAGCCGACGGCGGCGTTATCGAATCGTTCTCAGGAAACCTGCTGTCGCAGCAGGAACCGGATGCATCGTCCTTTCCAAGTGGCGGGATCCGGCAAACTTTTGAAGCGCGTGGTTACACCGCATGGGATCCGACTTCACCTGCTTTTATTAGTGAAACTACACTGACCATTCCTACGATTTTTATTTCGTACACCGGGGAAGCTCTCGATTATAAAACACCGTTGTTGCGTGCGCTGCAGGCGGTGAATAAAGCAGCTACCGAAGTGTGCCAGTATTTCGACAAAAACGTTACATCGGTGCAGGCCAACCTAGGATGGGAACAGGAATACTTCCTGATTGACGAAGCCTTGTTCATGGCTCGTCCCGACCTGGTGCTCACCGGCCGCACACTCATGGGTCACAGTTCGTCGAAAGACCAGCAACTGGCCGACCATTATTTTTCGTCGATTCCAACGCGTGCTAACCGTTTTATGCAGGATCTCGAAAACGAAGCATACAAACTGGGTATTCCCGTAAAAACAAGGCATAACGAGGTCGCGCCCAACCAGTTTGAATTTGCCCCTATTTACGAGGAAGCGAACCTGGCGAATGACCATAACCAGTTGATGATGGATATTATGCAAAAGATTGCCCGAAAGCATAAATTTCGGGTACTTTTTCATGAAAAACCTTTTGCAGGGGTTAATGGATCGGGAAAACATAACAACTGGTCGCTGACCACCAATACCGGGGTGAATGTTTACAAACCCGGGAAAAATCCCAAGTCGAATCTGCAATTCCTGACTTTTGTGATCAATACTTTACAGGCGGTTTACGATGGGCAGGATCTTCTTCGAGCCAGTATTCTGACTGCATCGAACGCACACCGTTTAGGAGCAAATGAAGCACCACCGTCCATTTTGTCTGTTTTCCTGGGAACGGAGGTCTCGAAAATGCTCGACCTGATGGAAGAAGCCGTGGTAGACCGAAAAATGACACCCGATGAAAAAACAGCCCTTAAGCTGAATATTGGACGTATTCCGGAGATCATTCTTGATAATACGGACCGGAACCGGACCTCGCCCTTTGCGTTTACCGGCAACCGTTTCGAATTCCGTGCAATTGGCTCGTCGGCCAATAATGCCTCAGCGCTGATTGTGTTGAATACAATGGTGGCTAATCAACTGCAGAAGTTTAAAGTACAGGTCGATAAACTCATCGAGAAAGGAGTAAAAAAAGATGAGGCAATTTTCCAGGTACTGAAAGATCTGATCATTTCTTCGAAACCAATCCGCTTTAACGGCGATGGATACAGTGAGGACTGGGTCAGGGAAGCGAAAAAACGCGGTTTGACCAATGTGAATAACGTGCCCGAATCGCTTGAAGCCTATCTCAGGACTGAGAGTAAACAGCTTTTCGAAAAGATGGGTGTGTTAAACGAGAACGAGATCCGCGGGCGTGTAGAGGTTGAATACGAAAAATTTGTGATGAAAGTGCAGATTGAATCCCGCGTGCTGGCCGACCTGGCAATCAACCATATCGTGCCTACTGCAGTGGATTATCAGACCATTCTTCTCGAAAACGTTAAAAACCAGAAGGAAGTTTTCTCTCCTGAAGAATTTGAAGAACTGGCTGGTGGACGACTCGAACTGATCAGGGAGATCGGTAAACATATTTCAGCATTAAAATCTTTACGTAAGGAAATGATTGAAGCTCGAAAACAGGCCAATAAAATAGAAGACATTAAGGAAAAAGCAAGGGCATATGACAGCACCGTTAAATCGTTCCTTGAAGAAATACGCGATCATATCGACCGACTCGAACTGATTGTTGACAATGAAAAATGGCCACTGCCAAAATACAGGGAATTATTGTTTGTGCGATAAAGTATTAAAGGAAGGTCTGGTAAAAGCCAGACCTTCCTGTTTTCTTTAACTTTTTGCGATGATATACTTTCCCCCGCATCCATTCGTTATTGTTTCAGCAGAATAAAAAAACGATTACTTTTACCTCCCGGGAAATTGAATTGGGCATGAAGCATTTTAGGATAGCTGTTTTTTCGCTTATCATCATAATTTTAAGTGGCTGCGGTTCGGCTAAATATGGTCGCGAAGCAACACTCTCTCAGGACATTGGCGAATACTACAAAGCCATTGAACTGTACAAAAAGGCACGCAAAAAGGAAAAAAGTCGTGAAAAACGAATCGAATATGCCTACAAACTTGCCGAAGCCTACCGTGCCATCGGATTGTACGATTATGCTGCCCAAAACTACAAATTTGCCATCAGGCTGGGTTACCCCGACAATGAAGCGCTGTTGCATTATGCTGAAATGTTGCGTATTACCCAGGATTACGAAGAAGCTACCGAGACCTATCGTACTTACCTCGATTCTGTTCCCGGCGACCAGCGTGCGCTCGACGGCATTGAAGCGATGCGTAAAACACAGGAATGGGTGGCCAATCCAACTCGGCACATCATTAACCCGATAAAAGAGATCAACTCGCGCGAAAGCGATTTTGCCCCTGTTTTTGTGGGTGGTCGCGATAACGAGATCATTTTTACCTCGGCCCGCAAAGCGGCTACCGGAAGGAAAGAAAGCCAGATTACCGGGCAAATGTACACCGACCTTTTTCGGGCTACCTTTGGTGTGCAGCGTCAAAAGTGGCAGCAGCCAAAATTGCTTGACGAAAACCTTATAATAAATACCGGAGAAGAGGAAGGCGCTGCTACGCTTTCATCGACCGGAGAACAAATGATATTTACCCGCTGCCGTTACGATAAATCGCAGCCCATGGGCGCCGAACTTTTTTCTACTTCCCAGTCGCGCGGATCCTGGTCCGATCCCATCAAAGTTCAGATTGTGGGCGATAGTATAATTGCTGCGCATCCCGCCCTTAGCGCCGATGGCTCGGTGATCTATTTTGTTTCGGACATGGCCGGTGGTCAGGGCGGAAAAGATATCTGGATGGCAGAAGTAAACGGAGGATCATACGGCAAACCCGTTAACATGGGATCTGTAATTAATACAGCCGGCGACGAAATGTTCCCATTTGCCCGCGACAACAGCGAATTGTATTTTGCTTCGAACGGACATATTGGTATGGGAGGTTTCGATTTGTTTGTGGCCCATCAGAATGAAGACAATGTTTGGATCGTGGAAAATATGGGATCACCAATGAATTCGCCGGCCGACGATTTTGGAATTGCTTTTGTGGCGGGCGAAAACAAAGGGATGTTCTCTTCAAATCGGAAAGGTTCGCGCAGCGATGATATTTATTCTTTCCTGGTGCCGCCAAAAGTATACCAGGTAGAAGCCGATATTTATGACAAGGAAACCAATGCACATCTGGACGGGGCAACCATGCGCGTGATCGCCACCGACGGAACGAATTTGAAAGTACGTGCCCGAAACGGTAATTTTAAATTAAAGCTGAATCCCGAAACCGAATATGTTTTTGCTGCCTACAAAGATGGGTACTTACGTGATAAGGCCGCCATAAGTACCATTGGCCTCGACGATAGTAAAGATTTCCGTTTTAACATGTACCTCACACCTACTGATTCCCCGATAAAAGTGGAAAACATAAATTATGAATTTGGCAGTTGGGAATTGTTGGAAAGTTCAAAAGCATCACTCGATTCGCTGGTACAGATACTACTTTTCAATCCAACCATTACTATCGAGTTAATGGCCCATACCGACCATGTGGGCAGCGATCAGTTTAACTTCGACCTGTCACAGAAACGTGCACAAAGCGTAGTGGATTACCTCATTGAAAAAGGTATAAATCCGCAGCGACTGGTAGCCAAAGGATATGGTGAAACCTGGCCTAAAACCGTTACCCGTGAATTGGCCAAACAATACGATTTTCTGAAAAGAGGAGATGAATTGACGGAGGAATTTATCAATCAGCTTTCTGAACAACAACAGGAAATTGCACGATCGATCAACCGTCGTACCGAATTCAGAGTGCTTTCAACTGATTTTATCGAAAAATTTGATGCGGAGCCGGAACGCTGATCTTACTTGTCATTTTTCTTAGGAGGCTCCTTCACCTTTTTAGTGGAATTGTAATCTGTAAGCGGATCTTTCTTTTTGAATTTTGAATAAAGAATGCTAAGCGATTCACTTGGTGAGAAGCGAGCGATACTAACGGAAGAAGCTTCTGAACGCATTAAATCGTTATTTTCAGTCATGATGTCACGCACCGGGTCAGGATCATTTTCCACGTCGATTTTCGAAAAATTCTTAACCTCGTATTCATTCAGGAATTCGAGGTTTTGTTCAGCACGTTCCTTGTCGGTGATCAGATTGGTAGAAATTTGAATTTCAGGGATGTTAATATCCTCGGCAACCATTATAACAACCGGGTTAACCAACAGTGAGTGTACTGACATTTTTTTCCGAAAATAAGAAATGTGCGAAAGAATGAGTGTGTCTGCAGGATTGACCCAAATGGAAAAAACACCGTTTTCACGGCTGATGTCTTTCTCATGGCTGTTCAAGTTTACCACATAAACATCCGGTATCGGCTTAGTCATCTGGTCGACTACCTGTCCTTCAACCAGAAACGGTTTTAACTGCGCAAACAGCGAGGCGCTTACAAACAGTAATAGGGAAGTGAATAGCAGCTTCATGTTATTTCTATTAATGTTTTTATTGTTCCGTACGACAGTTAAACGAATTGAGTGGGCTTCAGGTTTTAAACATATTCCACTTTAACAGTTTTAAAGAATTTATGCACCAGAATTTTAACGATACGCTTGACTACAAACTTACGGAGTTCCAGTTCGAGCGGCTGTTCGGGATCCTGGTGTGCCCAGTTAATGCGGGTGCCCACAATTATATCGATGCTGTCGTGTTGCAGCAATAATTTCACCACTTCTTCAGGGGGCGAGTCACCAAGTCGGGTGTCGCTATCGTAATTTTCCAGTATTTCTTCCACTTTTCCAAGCGTTAATATTCCTTCAGTAACCATCTCGAAACCCGCCATTTTTGCACTGGGCGGCAGTTTGTCGAGGTTTTTGTTCCCATGCTGAATTTCAACTTCGAGGTTCAACTCCCGAGCAATGATCTCAGCTGTGGTTCCGCCGCAAATTATTTTTTTACCGTCAAAATCTTTTATGCGCCCCACAAAATCGAAATCTTTGATTTTATAGAAAGGGGGACCGGTTATAAGCATAAAATTTCGGGGTTGACGGTAATAGATAACCCCGCACGTAACATCGTCTTTTACTGAGAAATCGTCGTTCAACATCGCCTGGTTCACGATTTTTCGGGCCAGTTTGGTAGCCGAAATATCAGGTATGCGTTTGATCTGGCTTATTGCAAATTCTTCCATTTTTTCCATTCCCCAGCCCATGGGGAAACGTTTGTTACCCAGTCCCGATTGAGGAACACCATCAGAAGTAAATATGATGCGGTCTTCTTTACGGGCCACAAATTCCTTGCAGTGCAGTACCTTGCCCTGATTTTCTATTCCTCTTATTGTCAAGGGGTATTCCCTGGGCTGAATGGAAACACCGTTTCGGATGATCAACACACACGGGTTGTCGTAATTTACGATGCGTACGTGCCCGTCGTCTTCCAGTTCGATGATGGTAAAAGTGGCATAGCTTTCTTTTTCATCGCTTTTTGGTAAGGCTTCCATAATGATTTTAGCCGCTATTTCCGGTTTGGTATGCAACTGGGTATATTTTAGCGCCATGGTAGAAGTGAGTGTTGCCAGAACGCTGGCTTTTATGCCGTGCCCGATACCGTCACTGAGTACAAGAATAGTCCGTCCCTCTTCACGAATAATGTCCGACCGGAACACGTCGCCACACGCAATTTCTCCTTTCGGACGTTTTTGCTGAACATCTATTTCTACATGAAAATCAGGAATTGTCTTCGTCTCCATAGCGGTAAGTTTCGATGATTGAGTTCAGCAATTCTTCTGTTTCAGCCGCATTTTCGCCCAGTAAAAAAGCAACTTTCTGCACGGTTTCGATGGTTTGCTTGTTGATCCGGCGTGCCCTGTTGATGATCTCGTCCTGCACCAGCATTGGCGCCGACATATCGCGGAAAACGGCGCCGACAACACGGTTCTTATACAGCGTAACTGCCGAAATGTGCAGCAGTTTGTTGGCAAACTTCAGGTCGCGTTCGGTTTTCTCTTCACCCGAAGTAAGTAAACTCGACAGCATTTTAAACACGACTTCGGGAACTAATCCACGAATATCAGCTCCATTTAAGCCAGGAATGGTTTCATACAATTCTTCTGCTTCTTCGCCCATTAGTTTTGCAAAAGATTCGTTTGAATCCACTACTTTATAATCGCGGTCCATCATCACGATACCGGCCGATATTTTGTGGATCATTTGCGAGGAAACTTCCATCGACTCCTGTGCTTTCTCCAGCCTTTTCTCAGTTTTCTTTAAATTGGTGATGTCATTGATTGATCCAACGATTCCAACTATTTTCCCTTCGCTGTCACGGATCACCGCTTTATTTAAGATTACATGGTGCGATGTGCCGTCGCCATGCCTTACTTGTGTATTATAAACCTGTACATCCGGATTATTGATCAGTTCCTTATCCTGGTGCGCATACTTTTCAGCCATCTCACGTGTATGCACTTCAAAAACCGATTTGCCGATAATCTGCTCCCGGGTTTTCCCCGTAAACTTTTCATGAGCCGCATTGCACATTTGATAAACGCTTTCGGTATCACGATAAAAGATGGGGACGGGCAGAGCATCGATCAGTTTTTGATGAAATTGAGGATCGTCAATACCCCCGGTGAGAAATGAGTTCTTATCGTAGATCATGGTTGAAGTTTTGTTGATTTTTTCTAAAAATAAGCAATTTATCAGCCATTTGAAACCCACTTTGTTTACATTCATTTTAAATTTGATTGATCTGTCTTTTTCCTGCTGTTTATCCCGTTGACTACCACTATATTTGTGGTACTAACGATTTTATAAAAGACCAAAGTTTAACGTGAGATTAACTGATATCATTCAACTCACCCATGCGAAGCTTGTATCCGGCATTGATCCCGGCAGTCACGAACTTCAGAAGGCTTTTAGTTCCGATTTAATGAGTGATGTACTTACCCTGGAAGAAGAACATATGCTTCTCATCACCGGTTTGGCCAATCCTCAACTGATCCGCACGGCTGAAATGGCGGATATAGAAGTGGTATTGCTCGCACGCAATAAAAAAGCTACACCCGAAATGATCGAACTGGCAGAAGAAGTTGGCCTCGTTTTAATCGAGAGCCCGTTTTCTATTTTCAAAGTGAGCGGCATTTTGTATGCGAATGGTTTACAACCTGTGTATTAGTATGAAACTGGAATTCGACATAGCAGCAGGTGATTTTTCACGAGCAGGTGGAGCCTCGAGCCAAATAAAGCGTATGTTAAAACAGCTCCAGGTCGATACTAAGATCATTAAGAGGATTGTTGTGGCCATTTATGAAGCTGAAGTCAATGTGGTGGCTCATTCATTTGGGGGACGTTTACAGGCCGAAATCAACAGTAATCACATTGAAGTTTGGGTAAAAGACGATGGCCCGGGTATTGATGATATTGAAAGAGCTATGCAGACGGGGTTTTCAACGGCCTCGAAGAAAGTGCGCGAAATGGGATTTGGAGCCGGTATGGGGCTGCCCAACATCAAAAAGAATGCAGATGAGCTAAAAATCGACAGCATACCCGGAAAAGGGACCGTGTTGTGGTTCAGAAACGATTTTAACGAATGAGCACAGGAATAGCATATCATGCGATCAAAGTGGATGCAGAAAAGTGCATTGGATGCACCCATTGCATAAAAGCCTGTCCCACCGAAGCGATAAGGATTCGTAACGGAGTAGCCATTATAAACGCCGGGCGTTGCGTCGATTGCGGCAACTGTTTGCGCGTGTGTCCGGTGGATGCTTTTTATGTGGAACACGACAGCCTCAGACAAATCGAGCGTTTTCAATTCCGGATAGTGCTGTTTCCGTCGGTATTGATAGGACAGTTTCGTGAAGAATTTACAGAAGATCAGATATACGGTGCATTGCTCAAGCTTGGATTCACACACATTTTCGAGGTGGAGCAGCCCATTGATCTCCTTATCGGGAAAATTAAAGACAGCGTTGGCCTTGCTAAGAACAAGCCGGCTATCTCTTCTTTTTGCCCGGCCATTCTACGACTGATTCGCTCGAAATACCCGTCGCTGGTCGAAAATATTGTACCGGTTAAAGTACCGCACGATCTGGCCGCGGCATTTGCCATTGATAAATTGACTGCACAAGGTATCGCACGCGAGGAGATCGGTATTTTCTACGTTTCACCTTGTTCCGCAAAAATGGCTGCTGTGAAACGTCCCCTGGGGGAAGAAAAATCAGTGATCGACGGGCTGATCAACATGAAACATTTGTACAACCGAATTATGCAGGTGATCCCAAAAGACGATGTGCCAGATACATCTGCTTTGCGCGGGCATTTACGACGCGACGGAATAATCTGGAGTTTACCACGTGGCGAAGCGCGTCATTTCAAACAAAAATCGATGGCGGTTGATGGGATCCACAATGTGGTTAAGATTCTTGAGCGGATAGAAAACGGGGAAGCGACTGAGCTCGATTTCCTCGAACTAAAATCCTGCGATCAGGGCTGCGCCGGTGGTATTCTGCTTACCGGGAATCGATTTCTTACGGTGGAACGTTTGCAAAAACGATCGAAAAAATACCCGTTGGCACACCAAAAGGATCAATCATGTGTGAATTGTGCTGAAATTCAGGAAAAACTGAAAGCCGGTCCTATTGAACCTAATTATGTTTTCGCGCTGGATAAAGACCGAAATAAAGCTCTCGAAAAATTACAAAAGGTTGATCGAATATTGTGCCAGTTGCCTGGTATTGATTGTGGTGCCTGTGGTGCACCCAATTGTCATGCGTTGGCGGAAGATATGGTGCAGGGGCAGGCAAAAATGACAGATTGCGTTTTCCTGCAGAATCGTAACCTGAGTGAAAAAAAGATGGATATAGCCAGAGCGACGCGCAACCTGGAGCAAACCTGGGGAAAAAATCGCTTTGAGGCGGACTGCAATAAAAAAGGAGGTAGAAATGAAGGTTTCTGATGTGGTTAAAAAATTGAATCTGAAAGTGTTTTGTGGCGAATCGGGCCTCAATAGAGACGTAACGGGCGCTTATGTTTCCGACCTGCTGAGCGATGTAATGGGAAATGCGTCGGAGGGAGAGTTGTGGATTACCTTGCAAACCCACCAAAATGTGATGGCCATAGCTTCGCTGAAAGAACTTTCGGCAGTGATTCTGGTAAAAGGGTTTGAACCCGATGATAATACGGTGGAGCACAGCACCGAAGAAGGTATTCCGATTCTGGGAACCCACATGAGCACCTTTGAGTTAGCGGGACGTTTGTACAAACTGATCACTTAAGCTATGCAAGTATACAGGGCTGATTTGCACATACACACCGTTTTGTCGCCCTGTGCCGACCTGGAAATGACGCCGAAAAACATTGTCGGCAAAGCCGGGGAAGCAGGACTTGATATTATTGGTATCACCGACCATAATTCAACCAAAAATGCGGTCATGATGAAAAAGTATGCCGAGCAGTTTGGAATTCATGTGCTGATGGGGGCTGAAGTTACAACAAAAGAAGAGGTGCACTGTCTCGCGTTCTTTGAAGACGAATCAAAACTGAGTGTCTTTCAGAAGTACCTGGATACAAATATTATTCATATTCCCAATCCGGAAGGGCATTTTGGCTACCAGCCCGTAATCGATGCTCATGAAAATGTGTTAGAGATGGTAACAGACTATTTGCCGGCAGCATTAAAAAAAGGCATTTCTGAGGTTCAGCAAAAAGTGCACGAACTCAAGGGGCTGTTTATTCCGGCCCACATCGATCGCCCCATGAACGGGATCTTTGCTCAACTGGGCTTCATCCCTCCTGAATTGAAATTTGATGCTTTAGGGATTACGGGAAAGACTGCTGCAACTTTTATCCGCAAGAAATATGGATTGGGAGACGACATCAGCCTGGTGTTTAATTCCGATGCACATTTCCCGGAGCAGATTGGGAGAAATTTCACCAATTTTTATTTGAAGAAAATAAACTTCAGTGAAATAAAAATGGCCTTGCATCGACAACAAAAAAGGAGCATCGAAGATCGATGAGAACATTATCGGAACATATTATGGATATTGTGCAAAATTCGGTGCGGGCTGGGGCTACATTGATTGAAGTCATAGTTGAGGAAAGCAAAAAAAATGACCTTTGTGAATTGACAATAACCGATAATGGTTGCGGAATGAATGACAGTCAGTTACACGATGCAGCCAACCCGTTCTTTACATCCCGAAAAACCCGCAAGGTGGGCCTTGGATTACCACTCCTGAAACAGAATGCTGAAACAGCAGAAGGTGAACTTAAGATTGATTCAGGAATAGGTGAAGGCACCAGCATTACAGCCACTTTCGGGCTTTCGCACATCGATAAACCACCAATGGGTGATGTATGGGAAACACTCTATCAGCTGTGGCTCAGTTATCCGAAAATTGAATTGGCCTACCGCCATAAAACTGATATTGGAGAATTTGAGCTGGGCAGCGGTGATTTGAAAGAGGTGCTAGGTGATGTTTCCCTTCAGCAAAAAGAGATACGGAACGGCATTATTGAACTGATAAAAACCAACCTCAACGAAATTGAGGCAACGATATAACGATTATTTAACTCAAAAAAACCGATATGACCAAGATTAAATCATTGGCTGATCTTCGTAAAATGAAGGAAGAAGTTCAGTCGAAGATCAGGCTTCGCGAAAACAGCGAAAATGCCGGGCAGGTGGTGCAGATAAAAGTGGGAATGGCTACCTGCGGCATCGCTTCAGGAGCCAAAGAAACCATGCGATTTTTTGTTGAACAGCTCGAACAGGAAGCCATCGATGCCGTGGTAACACAAACCGGCTGCATGGGCTATTGTTATGCCGAACCTACAGTGGAAGTAACTCTTCCCGATAAAGAGCCAGTTGTTTTTGGCTACGTTGGAAAAGAAAAAGTACACGAAATTATCGATGTTTATATTAAGCGCGGCGAACTGATCGACGGGATTATCCCTGTGAATTTCAAAACCATCGACGAGTAACACTTATCCATTCAACCATGACCGATTATAAAATGCATCTGCTTATTTGCGGCGGTACCGGGTGTAAAGCCTCTGAGAGCGATGAAATCAAAAACAAATTCAACGAGTACATCGGGGAACTGGGCCTCGAAGATGAAGTACAGGTGGTGATGACCGGTTGCTTCGGATTTTGCGAAAAGGGCCCAATCGTGAAAGTGCTTCCCGACAATACCTTTTATGTTCAGGTAAAACCATCGGATACCGAAGATATCATTAAAGAGCATGTAGTAAAAGGACGGCCTGTTGATCGTTTGTTGTACACCGATCCCAATACGGCTGAGCATGTTCACGATTCGAAAGGGATGGATTTCTATAAAAAGCAAATCCGTATTGCCCTGAAAAACTGTGGTTTTATCAATCCTGAAAACATTGATGAATATATTGCCCGCGATGGCTATCTGGCTCTTGGCAAATGCCTAACAGAAAAGAAACCTGATCAGGTGATCAAAGAAATTAAGGATTCAGGACTCAGGGGCCGAGGTGGTGGTGGTTTCCCAACGGGATTGAAATGGGAAATCACCAAGAATGTGGAGAATGTTCAGAAATATGTGGTTTGTAATGCCGATGAGGGAGATCCTGGTGCTTTCATGGACCGTTCCATTCTGGAAGGCGATCCGCATTCGGTACTCGAAGCCATGGCCATTTGTGGTTATTGCATTGGAGCCGATACCGGACTGATCTATATTAGGGCCGAATATCCGTTAGCCATCCAGCGTCTGAAGGTGGCGATCAAACAAGCCGAAGAATATGGTTTGATCGGTGATGATATTATGGGCTCAGGATTCAATTTTAAAATTGAACTTCGATACGGCGCCGGTGCATTTGTGTGTGGCGAGGAAACGGCACTCATTCATTCGATGGAGGGATTGCGCGGCGAGCCAACTTTCAAACCGCCGTTCCCTTCCGTTTCGGGTTACATGGGCAAACCGACCAATGTAAATAACGTAGAGACTTTTGCCAATGTTCCGGTCATCATCAACAAGGGAGCTGAGTGGTTCAGCTGCATTGGTACCAAAAAATCGAAAGGTACCAAAGTATTTGCCCTGGCCGGCAAGATCAACAACGTTGGTCTGATCGAAGTGCCAATGGGAACGACCCTGCGCGAAGTGATTTACGATATTGGTGGGGGCATTAAGAACAGCAAAAAATTCAAAGCTGTTCAAACCGGTGGTCCTTCCGGCGGATGTCTGACCGCAGAGCATCTCGATATCCCAATTGATTACGACAACCTGATTGCAGCCGGATCGATGATGGGATCGGGCGGAATGATCGTTATGGACGAGGATGACTGCATGGTTTCCATTGCCAAATTTTACCTCGATTTTACGCTCGAAGAATCATGTGGAAAATGTACGCCTTGCCGCGTAGGCAACAAACGCTTGTATGAAATTCTGGAGAAGATTACCGAAGGGAAAGGTGAACTGGAAGATATTGAAAAGCTGAAGGAACTGAGTGTTGTCATCAAAGATACGGCACTATGCGGATTGGGACAGACTTCACCCAATCCCGTTCTATCTACGATAACCAATTTCGAGTCGGAATATTTGGCCCATGTTTCTGAAGGTAAATGTCCGGCAGGCCAGTGCAAATCGCTGCTACGCTACGACATTGTTGAAGACCTGTGCACCGGATGTACTCTTTGTTTCCGTAATTGCCCGGTAGGTGCCATTACCGGAGAACGGCGCCAGCCGCATTACATCGATCAGTCGTTGTGTATTAAGTGCGGTGTCTGTTACGAAAAATGCAAGTTTAACGCCATCACATTAACCTAATCGAGAAACTCAAGAAATATGGAAACAATCAATCTTATTATCGATAAAAAGCCCGTTGTTGTAAAAAAGGGAACTACTATATTGGAGGCAGCATCGGGGATTGGAGTGGATATTCCAACCCTGTGCCACATGAAACTGGATGATCTGAATATTGAAAATAAACCAGGAGGATGCCGCATTTGCATCGTAGAAGTGAACGGAAGACGGAACCTGGCTCCGGCCTGCTGCACCGAAGTGAATGACGGTATGGAAGTGAGCACACACTCGATGCGAGTTATAAATGCCCGTCGTACAGTAATGGAACTGATTCTTTCCGATCATCCATTCGATTGCCTTATTTGTGCCAAATCAGGTAACTGCGATCTCCAGGACATGGCTCATCAACTTGGTATTCGCGAGATCAGGTACAAAGGCGAACAATCAACTTATCGCGAAGATACATCGCCGGCTATCATTCGGGAAGTAGATAAATGCATTATGTGCCGCCGCTGCGAAACCATGTGTAACGAGGTCCAAACCGTTGGCGTACTTTCGGCCATTAACCGGGGATTTGAATCGGTTGTTTCTCCGGCGTTCGAGATGAATCTTGATCACTCCGTTTGTACCTATTGCGGACAGTGCGTGGCCGTTTGTCCAACCGGGGCGCTAACTGAAGTCGACGAAACCGGAAAGGTTGTGCGTGCCTTGTCTGATCCCACAAAGACAGTGATTGTGCAAACCGCACCAGCTGTTCGTGCTGCTTTGGGCGAAGAATTTGGAATGGAAGCCGGTACGCTGGTAACCGGTAAACTGGTGGCAGCCCTGCGCCGATTGGGTTTCGATCATGTTTTTGATACCGATTTTGCGGCCGACCTGACCATTATGGAAGAAGGTACCGAACTGCTCAACCGTTTGGGTAAACACCTCGAAGGCGACAAAGATGTGAAGCTTCCTATTCTTACTTCCTGTTGTCCGGCCTGGGTGAAATTTTTTGAGCACCAGTTTCCCGATTTGAAAGATATTCCTTCGACCGCACGGTCGCCGCAGCAAATGTTTGGCTCGATCGCTAAAACTTTTTTTGCTGATCAGCTGGGTATCAAACGCGAAGATCTTGTTGTGGTTTCGATTATGCCTTGTGTAGCCAAAAAGTATGAATGTGGCCGTGAGGAATTCAGCGTAAATGAAAACCCGGATGTGGACCATGCTATAACCACCCGCGAACTGGCAGCGCTCATCAAACTTTCGAATATTGATTTCAAATCACTTTCCGACGAAGAATTCGATAATCCGATGGGTGAATCTACAGGTGCAAGCGTAATTTTTGGAACAACCGGCGGTGTGATTGAAGCAGCGGTTCGTACGGCTTACGAAATTCATACAAAAAAGGAACTTCCACGACTCGATTTTGAAGAATTGCGGGGCATGGAAGGCATTCGCAAAGCTACAATCGATTTCGACGGGCTTCCGATAAAAATTGGTATAGCGCACGGGTTGGGTAATGCCCGAAAACTACTGGAAGACATTCAGGCAGGGAAAAGCGAATTCCACGCAATTGAGATTATGAGTTGTCCCGGCGGATGTATTGGAGGAGGTGGTCAGCCCTATCACCATGGCAATGCCGATGTATTGAAAAAACGCCAGATGGCTCTATACACAGAGGACAAGAACAAGACCATTCGAAAATCGCACGAAAATCCGCATATTATCAAGTTGTATGAGGAATACTTAGGAGAACCAATGAGCGAAAAAGCGCATCATTTACTGCATACCGAATATTTTGATCGAACTTAAAAGAGAATTGTCATTGGTCATTAGTAATTTCAAAATGGATATTATGAGATTAGAAGATTTAGTTGTTTATCAGTTAGCCATGGAAATTGGAGATGAGGTATTTGCCATTGTAGATCAATGGGACAGCTTTTATAAGTGGACGACAGGAAAACAATTAATGGAGGCCGCTGATTCCATTGCATCAAATATTTCTGAAGGTTATGGAAGGTATTTCTATAAGGAAAACAAACAGTTCCAATATTATTCTCGAGGATCGCAAGGTGAAACCAGAACCTGGTTGCAAAAAGCCAGAAACCGGAATTTAATTGATGAAGAAACTCATCTTCATCTGCTTTCGAAAATGGACGAACTCGGCAAGAGGCATAATAATTATATCAAGTCCATAGGTTCATCTTCGAATGACTGATGACAAATGACTAGTGACAGTTAATGAAAGATTTACGGATTAGTTGAGTTATAATAAACAAGTTAAACAAACAATCATGCCAAAAATAAAACTAGCGGAACATACAATTGAACTCATTAAAACAGTTTGTGCAGATTTCGGCAACAAAGAAAGCGAACTGATCAATGTGCTTCACCGGGTGCAAAGCAAACTGGGGTACCTGCCGGCGGAAGTACAGGAAGTGATAGCGAAAGAGTTAAAAATGTCTGTAGCGAAAGTTTACGGTGTAGTTACGTTCTACAGCTTTTTTACCATGATTCCTCAGGGTGAATTTCCTATCTCCATATGCATGGGAACAGCCTGTTATGTCCGGGGAGCAGAACAAGTGTTGAGTGAGTTCAAACGTCAGCTGAAAGTTGAAGTTGGAGAATCTACCGGGGATGGAAAATTCTCGATCAACTGCCTGCGCTGTGTTGGAGCCTGCGGGCTTGCGCCGGTGGTAACCGTGGGTGAAAAAGTATTTGGACGTGTTGCTCCAAGCGATGTAAAAAAAATTATTGCTGAATACCGCGAAGGCTGTACCGAAGATGTAAAATCAGCATAAATTGCATCAAAGTTATGCTCTTGCCCGGAGCGGGAGTGTGACTTTTGTTGTGCTTAATACGATTTACGTCTAGCCTGAAATACTCTTGATAAATTGTATGGAGCGTTCGTTGAAAATATCCGGTTGATCGATGTTACAGACATGCCCGCTGTTATCGATTACTTCGAGTTTTGAATTGAAATGCTTCTGCACCAGATTAGAAACCATGGGCAGGAACATGTGGTCGCGATCGCCCATTAAATAAAGTACCGGCGCTGAGGCTTCCTTAATTAAAAACTCCTGAAGATTATCCTTGATTTCGGAAGACATACGCAACCATTTTCTGAATTCCTTTTCTCCCAGGCGAACTGCTTCTTTGATAAACAGTTTCCGCGATTCAATATCTTTTTTGTAGGGGATCAGTATCCATGCGTTGATTTTGTACAACCACATGTATGGAACAATTGAGTTCAGAAGTTTAGCCACATTCACTAAAACTTTAATCCGCGAGTTGAACTGGATTATGGCACCTCCCAGAATAATGGATTCTGCCCGGCCGGGTGCCAGTTTGTCAATGGCCCGAATAACGATACAGCCAAGTGAAATACCAACAAGATGAGCCTTTTCAATTTGCAGGTGATCCATGGTTTTGATCACATCCAAAGCAATCTCATCAAACTTGTAAATTTCTTCCTGCGTGTACTCTTTTTTTGATTTCCCATGTCCCCGCAAATCGACCAATAGCACGTTAAAGTGCTTCTTGAATTCGCGCAGCTGCCTGAACCACACAACATTACTGCCGCCTGCGCCATGAATGAAAACCACCCAGGTTCGCGATGTTTTATGTCCGAATGTTTTGTGATAAAGCATTTGCCAAAAATAGAATTTATTTCAATAACATTTGAATGCCGCCAATGTTGAGATCCATAATAAAAGTTAATCGACGGCTAATTTATATTCGGGTACGGAAAGTTCCTTGTGTGTTTCGGCCAACAGCTTTTTTAAGGGAATATTTGGCGGAATTTTAGAGGTGTCTATTTTTGCCAGATTTTCGGCCGTAGGCAGCATGCCGGGAAACCAGTGGCTCTTCTGTTCAAAAATCTTGTAGCGGTATTTGGCATATTCCTTCATGTCGTAACACTTCCAGAGTTTGCGTAAACGCAGGACCTGCGGGATATTTATTCCCGAGGGATCATTATATAAATCATACCCCTCGTAAGTTCCGTAAGGATCTTCGTTAGCAAAACTATCCAATAATAATTTACTTTCCTGTTCGTTTTTCGACCATGGTATTTCGACGGGGAAAATCCCTTTCATTTCTTCAATGTGTTGAGGTTGATGCATGCCAAATGAGAGCGTGTGAACACCCGGATTTTGCAAACAGAACCGTGCATTCCACTGAATAGGAGTGAGTGGTGCTGTGACATTTCGGACTTTTTCAGGAGCATTAAAAAGCCGGCCTCCCTTGTCGTTGGGCGAAATGATAAATACGCCCATATCGTTTACCTGCGCCATGTTTACAGCCGCCAGGTTTCGCTGGTCAAAATAGTAGTAATGCAAATTTACAAATTCGAAAAGTCCCGATTCGATAGCCCGAATGATTACTTCCAGTGGAGCGTGTGTACTAAATCCAACATGCCTGATCACCCCTTCCTCTTTCAGTTTTAGCAGTTCTTCAACAGCCCCACCCGATTGGCAGCTTTGCTCAAACAGTTCCTGATTATTCAGACCGTGCCATCCATAAAAATCGAAATAATCGGTTTGCAGGTCGTTTAACTGTTTTTCTACCAATTCCCGGGTTTCATTGCCTGTCATCGGATTTCCCTTGGTCATCAGGTTGTATGAATCGCGTGGAATCTTCAGTTCTTCATTCAGCACCTTTCCATACACAGTTTCACTTTTCTTGTAGCCCCAGGCGGTTTCTATATGATTGATCCCCGCATCGAATGCGAGTTGCACGGAGTTCAGGCATTCTTCCAATGTTTCTTTAGGAATATCATGACGGGGCTCGTCCCAGCCAAGTTTGAAACGCATGCCACCCAATGTAATCACGCTAATGAATTTCTCAGTTTTTCCAAAGCGTCTGTACTGCATGTTTGGTCTATTGTTTAAAATATTATGCATACTATTTCTTCTGAGGCGATAAAATTCAGCAAATTGTCACAAAGAAAGCAACAAGGAAGTTGGGCAGAAGTTGAATTGATATTCATTTAATGTAAAAAAGCAAAGAGAAGAATTTGTAGGGCACAAAAAAACTAAGGGTTGAAGTGTCCCTTAGTTCTTTCTGTTTTTTGGATAATCGTTTTAAAAATCGGTGTAATCCCATTTACCTCGATACGGTCTCGACAACATTAAGCTGGCCGAACGATCGCCAATAAATTTCTCATCTTCCGGATCCCACTGTAATGGGCGTTCCAGGGTATAGGCAATGTTGGCAATGTTACAAACCGTACTGGTACGGTGTCCTGTCTCGACATCCGAAATAGGTCTGGTTCTGTTTCGCATGGCATCCAGAAAATCCTGGTAATGATTATCGCAGAAATAAAGTTTTCGATCTTCCGGTTTAATTTCCATCTGGGCCAGCTTTTCGTTGGGATAGGTTTTTAGAAAACCGCGTGTTACTTCAATGCGTCCTTCAGTTCCGATAAACTCTACACCATTGCCAATAGGCAGATCTACATGATTCATAACCACACCATTATCATAGACCATCTTAAGTCCATGCGTGTTTCCCGGTTTAGGAGGAATAAAAACAGTTGGTCCGCTTTGGTCCATTTGCAACGCCCACTGACCAATATCGAACATGTGTGCTCCCCAATCGGTGATCATGCCGCCTCCAAAATCACGGTAAAGACGCCAGTTGGGATAAATATCTTCTTCCACCGGTGGCGAAAGCACAGGATTAAATTCTCTGTACGGCGATGGGCCAACCCAGAGGTTCCAGTCGAGATTTGCCGGAGCTTCCATCGAAGGCAGATCACAGGCAACTACCGGGACGCCTACGCAGGCATTGATTGTTTTTACTTCACCAATAAACCCACCTGCAACGAGTTCGCAAGCCTGGCGAAAATTAAAACTTGAACGCTGCATATTCCCGGTTTGAAATACCCGATCGTATTTACGCGTAGCATTAACCATGGCTCTGCCTTCTGCAACAGTGTAGGCCATTGGTTTTTCGCAATATACATCCTTGCCGGCTTTACAGGCATCGATGGCCACCTGAGCATGCCAGTGGTCGGGTGTGGCAACTACTACGGCATCAATGTCATTTCGATCAAGTATTTCGCGGTAATGTTTTGTAGTAAAGATTTCAGTATCAGTACCACGCTTTTTATTGGCATCTTTTGCTATTCCAACAAATTTGTACAGTTTTTGGCTGTCCACATCACTGGCTGCAATTGTCACGGTTTCTTCAGTACGGTTCTTAAAGAAATTCTGAAGGATACCCCCCTGTTTTCCTGTTCCTATAAAAGCAAGGTTGATTCTGTCGTTGGCAGCAATTCCACCGTCTTTGCCCAATACAGTTGCAGGGATAATGGTAAATGCTGCAGCAGAGGCAGCAGTTTCCTTAATAAATTTTCGTCTTTTCATCAGGTTTTATGGTTTTAGTTAGAATATGCGTTTGAAAATACAAAAAAATCCCTAAGATTAATTTTAACCTTAGGGATCTATGGGCTCAAAAACCGACCTCAGGTCAGCTTCCGGCAACTAATTTTTGTTTTTTACATATTTATTAAGCCACTGATCTTGTTCCCACAGCATGTGAAGAATGGACTCGCGTCCTGCATAACCGTGACTTTCTTTAGGCAGCATAACCAGTCGTACTGTAGCTCCCAGGCCTTTCAATGCATTGAAATAGCGTTCACTCTGAAGTGGGTAGGTTCCCGAGTTATTATCGGCTTCACCATGTATGAGCAACAGCGGCGTTTTCATTTTGTCGGCATGCATGAACGGCGACATGTTGTAATAAACTTCCGGTGCCTGCCAGTACGTGCGTTCTTCACTTTGGAACCCAAATGGAGTCAGTGTTCGGTTGTAGGCACCGCTTCGCGCGATTCCGGCAGCAAACAGATCAGAGTGAGTCAACAGGTTGGCGGTCATAAATGCACCATAGGAATGTCCGCCGACTGCAACTTTATTACGGTCAATATATCCCAGTTCATCTACTGCATCGATTGCTGCTTTTGCATTGGCAACCAGTTGTTCACGGAATGAATCATTTGGCTCTTTATCTCCTTCACCTACAATAGGAAAGGCTGCTCCATCGAGAATAGCATAGCCTTGTGTCACCCAGAAAATTACAGATCCGTAATTTGGATAGGTAAATGTGTGCGGAGAACTGGTAACCTGACCTGCAGTTGACTTATCCTTGTATTCACGTGGGTAAGCCCATAGGATCATCGGCAATTTTTCTTTTTTATCGAAATCATAACCTTCCGGAAGATATAGTGTTCCAGACAGTTCAAGCCCGTCTTCACGCTTGTAAGTGATCACTTCTTTATAAATGCCCTGTAAACTTTCTATGGGATTTTTAAAATTGGTGATTTGTTGAGGAGCGATACGTTTTTTGAGGTTACGAATAAAATAGTTGGGGAATTTTGTGCTGGCTTCTACCCGGGTTAGCAGAACCCCTTGCCTGGCATCCACCACCCGGATAATACGTTCGAGTGTTTCCTTGCCGTCAGCACGCCACAGGCGATTGCTTTCTTTTGTTTTGAGATCATATTCATCGAAAAAAGGTCGCATGCCTTCGGGTGAATAGCCACTTCCAGTAAGATATAATTTGTTCTTATCGATTTGAAGGGTGTATTCGCCCATCTCGTTTCGGTGTGTTACAAATGAACCCGGATCGGCATAACGGTCATTATAATTCAAATCGAAAAGGATTTCTGGTTTTGAGTCAGTGTCTGATGGATTAAACAGATATGTTTTTGAATTCCGGGTGTTCCACCATCGGTCGCGGGCAATGGCGACTTCATCGTTCCCCCAGGTAATACCAGCATAGCGTTGTTGGGTTTTAAGAATCGATTTTGGTGCTTCTTTAAACGGTGCATTCCATGTAAATACCTCGTCGCGAAAATCGACTTCATTCGATGGATCTCCTTCATCAAGCGCTTTGACATAATAAAGGCTGGAAGGTTTATCGTTTCGCCACCTTACACCTCTTATTTCTTTGGTAGTCGACATAAAACCCTGCGGCCGGACTTCTTCGAGCGGCACATCACGAACCACCTTAATCTGCGTTCCGTTTTTATCGTAAACAATTGTTTTTTGCGGAAATCTGCTCAATGTAACCAGGTAGGAAAACGGTTGATGAAGGGTCTCGATCATCACGTAATTTCCATCAGGAGAAAAATCCATGTCTACATACATGGCAGTTTCTTTCCATAATTCTTTGTTTCCTTCCAAATCAATGGCGTATAATGTGGAACGAACCAATTGTTCGAAATTAAATTCATCGGCCTTGTCTTTTAACAGGTCCTGGTAGGTGCGGTTTTGTGCTTTCGTACCGTCGCTTACCGAAACTCTTGGCCCGGTTGGTACCGCAACTGATTTATCGATGAGTGGCTGACGATTGTTGGGAATAAATTTAACAAGCAGTTTATCGCCGCTTTCAAACCATTTGAAAGGATCGCCAATATTCGCATTTAACTGAGGACCGGTAATTTTTTTACATGAAGCTGATGCAATGTCGAGCACCCACAGTTCTACCCCGGATTCAACAGTATTTGTAAAGGCCATTTTATTCTGGTCGGGCGACCAGGTGAAATTAGCTAAACGAGGATTCTCCGGTAATCCGGCAACCTCAATTTCTTCGGGGTCTCCAACTTTCATTAAACTGATGTCGAAGTAGTAACGTGTGCGACTGCCAATATTGGTTACCGGGTTGATTCGCAAACCAGCCAACCGGAGTTCGGTTTCCGATAATTCGGCAATGCTTTTGTATTGTTGCCGTTGAAGCAGCACAATGTTTTCGTTTTTATAATCGAAATTAGGAGTGGGTGCAAGAGGCGCATCCAGAATTTCCAAAATCTCTTTTGGAGGTTTCTGATAAGTAAGATCAACCTGACCGAAGCTGAAAACGGCGGCCAGCAAAAGGAATAAGGTAAATGCAGTAATTTTTCTCATTTTTTTTGTAATCAGGATTATACTATAAATAAAGAGCTACGAATTTATAAAATGGGTACTAATAATAAAAGACCTTTTATCAGATGCCCATCTGTAAATGAATTTTTATTCGTCGATTTTTGGTAAACGTGTACTGGTAAATTCATTTTTGGAGCGAATTTCCCAATTTGGGAAAGTTGACAGGATGCTTAAAAATTGTAATAATCTGTAATTCAGCTGTTTGTGAAAATTGGTTTGAAACTTGCTTTCTTTGGCACCAGAAGTTCATTATTTTATGGTGGAGCGTTTCTACAACTTGATTGGTTTTATATTTGGGTTTGTAAAATGTCAATCATCTAAAAAAGCGTCATATATCGTTCTACCAGATAAAAGAAAAAAAAACCGTTCAGTCTTGAACGGTTTTTTTGTTGGGTTCTACTTCAAAAAGCATCTAAATTCTGGTATTAAAATAAACCAGTTTTGATTTTTACTATTTATTCGAATAATGCGTCCTTTCACCATTATATTCCTTCCGGACTGAAAAGGTAATCTCAAAAATTGTTGTTTTCTGCGAAAACAAGCTATTTTAAAATCATTCAAGATAAGAGAGCACTTAAAATTCCTCGATTTGAAAGTACTCCGGAACGTCAATATCCAATTCTTGTAGTGGTGTTTTCTTCAGTAGTACAGTCTTTCCCAGCAGATCTTCCGGAAAGTTATTTTCATTGATTTTTAGTTGCTTACAATATTCAAAAGAGAAATTATAATGACGTGGATGGTACGGCTCAAAATTAAAGCTGCGAACAATCGTATTGTTTACAAACGAAAGATTATCAACAGATCGGGCAAAAAGAATGGGGTAATCGAATGGGTGGAATCGATTGCCTTCGATGTGGATATTTGTATGGAAGGCCGGTGTATTTTCATCCAGATCAGGAATAATGGGGTAGATGGCAATAATGGCTTCGCAAAATTGATAAGGACTGGTATTGCAGAGGTCATTAAATGTATTGTTGCGAATCAACACATCTTTAACGGCACCCGATTCAAACCAGGCGTTCGCATCTCCGGAAATGAGTATTGCACTTCCACTGGATTCAAAAACGTTGTTTTCGATAACGACTTTCCCTGGCGTGGTCACCAGCAGTCCACGTGCACGGCAGTTCCCAAATTTCGTGTCTTTTACCAGAAGATCAGGTGTCCAGGTGAGATTCTCCAATGCGTCGCCAACCTGCAAACTGCCGGGTACGGCCTCGAAAAGCGTAATTGTAAAATTCTCGTTATCAGCAAGTTTGAAGTCAACGATCTTGCCTTTTCCTAACGATCTCATTGATTCGTTCTCGATGAAGCTGATTATGTCATCGCGGTGTCCCCAATTCAATCCAACACTTTGCGGATGCATAAAACGGCATTTTAATTGCGTGGGAGAGACTATTTCTTGCACCCGCACACTGGTTCCGTGCACATTAACCGGATCGTCCATCAGACCGGCAAATTCACAGTTCGTTATGGTTACCTGTCCTTTACAGTTTGAAACCTGGATCCCATCGTCGCCACCGCCAAAATAATGGTTCTTTCCCAAATTGGGAACAGCCCGGTACCCGTCAAAAACAAGGTCTTCGCTGAATTGTGCCAGAATGCCAAGTCCCGTTGCATGATACAGGTTCAGATTTTGCACCATGACGTTTTTCGATTCGAAAATAAAAATACCTGCATGTGCCCGGATGGCATGCCGCATGACCAGGAAATTACCTTCTTCAGGTAATCGCTCAAATTCATTGTACAAACGCACAATTCCGGGCATGGTGGTCACGGCACGGTAATTTTCCCAGCCCTGCCCCAGACATCCGTTATCGCCGGTTTGAGGAACAATGTATCTGCCTTCACGGTCGAATTCCATGGTGCTTCGCCAGGGATTATGCTGCTGCCGGTTCACATCAAATAAAAGTTTGTCATCGATTATGCGATAAGGTGTATCTCTGAAATCGATGGCAAGGTCGATGTAATGTTTATTGGTTTTCAATACTTCTGCTTGTGCAATCAACGGATTTTCCCAGTCGATGGTCAGGTTTTTCAAAATAATATTGCTGCAATTATCGAAGGTAAAAGGCTGCATTTGTTCGTGAAAAATGAGGGTGCTGCCCCTTCCGTCGATTACGAGGTTGTCGATATTTTCAAACAGGAAAGCACAAACTTTTGGATTAATGTCGGTGGTATTCGATTCGTAGTACACTTTTGTTTTGGCGCCGTCGGGGTAAAAATGGTATTCACCGGGTGTAAAAACCAGTAATTTGGGATTATCCTTTTGCAGCACTGCATCGTCGAGTGCCTTGTTAATGTATTTTATGCTATTCTTGTTGCGTGTTTTTCGAAGGCCGTAATCTTTCAGGAAAATATAGCTGGTGTCTTGTTTTGCCAAAGATTCTGATCCGGACACTGAGAGTGTATTCCAGAAAAGTACAGTCAGCAAAACGGCGAGAAACTTCATGGCAATAAGGTTTTCCGAAAGATAATTATTTTGTGGTTTTTCACGCAGGATACGTTCTAATTTAGAGGGTGTTTACCCATTAATTTCTTAAATTAAACGAAACACGGCCTGTGGGATCGTTTAATCGGCCGTGAGCCTTCGTAGCAATAGTAGTCTGAAATCCATTACCTGTTTTCCGGGAATTTCAGTTGCCTGAAGACTGAGTTCTCCGCGTTCTTTATTCAAATGAATGACACCTATTTTTTTCCTTTTGAATTCTTTAACGTAGCCTTCCATTCTTGGATAAATATCCATGTTATCCAGCAAAGGAGGATCAAAAGCCTCGGTAATTTTAAAATCAAGAACCGATTTATTGAATTCAATTTTCACAGCAGAACCAATGTCCTTGGATGGACAGGTATAAAACAATTCAACTTCGTAGTCGCCCTCGCTGAGTACGTCGACATTGAATTCGATTTTATCCTTCGTACTGATCCAGTTGGTAAAGTAGGTGCTGTTTGGGTATTTATTCGATCGCCGGATACCTCCCTGTGCCACAGCATCACGCGCCGGAAGCTGTGTGTATTCCATCGATGGATGACCAATGGTAAAAGGACGGTCGGCATTTCTATCCAATTCTGACAGCACCTCGTTTATCCATTTTTCTTTGGCTGCTGAAAGTGATTGGAATTCTGCGGGGAATTTTTCGGCCACATCCTCATACTGTCCGGGATCGTTTTCCATGTCGAACAACCGATCTTCGGAATCGAGCCTGAATTTTTGGTTGCGAACGCTGGTTCTTCCTCCCCAGTAGCTGAAGATCATTCGCTCGTTCCAGTGCGGATTGGTGTCGAGAAGAAGTGGTTTTAAGCTTATTCCATCGAGTGCGTTGGTGGTTTCGGTTTCGATACCGGCCAGGTCGGTAAGGGTTGGCAACAGATCGATGGCGCCCGCAATTTGTGTGATGTTTTTCGTGGCAGGCAATTTATCTTTCCATTTAATGATCATCGGGGAACGAATGCCACCTTCATCCGTCGATCCTTTTCTGCCTTTCATGCCATCGTTCCAGCGCCAGCTGTTTGGTCCGTTATCCGACAAGTAAATAATGACGGTGTTTTTTGCAAGCCCCAGCTCTTCGATTTTTTGGCTGATTCTTCCCACGTTCCAATCGATGTTTTCACACATGGCCAGTGCAGCTTTTGTAAACTGAACATCTTCGCGTTCCCGGTCGCGGTTAAACATGTTAAGCTCTTTGTTTTCGAACCGCACCCAATATTCTTCCGGTGCCTGCATGGGCGAATGTGGCGTATTAAAAGGCAGGTACAGAAAAAATGGCTCATCTTTATGTTCTTCCATGAAATGCAAGCCATGATTCGTAAAATCATCGATAGTGAAACCGTTCCCTTGTACAATGTTTCCATTGTGTTCGAGCATGGGGCTGAAATAATTTCCCCAGTGACCGGAGCAAAAACCATAAAAGTCGTCGAAACCACGCGAATTGGGATGGTAAGGCGCCTGCATTCCGTTGTGCCATTTCCCATAAGCAGCCGTTGCATATCCTGCTTTTTTGAAAAGCTCGGCAATGGTTGTTTCATTGAGGTCAAGCCGTTCGCCACCGTTGCTTGTGGCATAAACACCCCCGCGAACATGGTACCTCCCGGTAAGCAATTCAGCACGTGTAGGCGAACAAACGGGACACACATAAAAACGATCGAAAGTAACGCCGGCCTTTGCCAGTGCATTAATATTTGGGGTATTTAAATTTGTATTTCCATTAGCGCTTAGATCGCCCCAACCCTGATCATCGGTCAGTATTAACACGATATTGGGTTTGGGTGTTGTCGATTCGCGGGAACAGGCAAAAAAGACAAGCGCAAAAACAAGCAGCACAAAGAATCTGTTCATGATGGTCAGGATTGATAAAGCATAAAGTTAATTAAGCTTCAACAAAAACAGACCGATTTTAAAGGTTTTAATGCGGCGTATATTTTACCACTGCATTTTTTACAGGTTCGAGCGAATGCAGGTAAGCATAAATGGCCTTCAGATCGTATTCATCCATCTTTGCATACATTGTCCACGGCATCATGGTATTGAATCCTTCGCCAACGTCGTTTGGAATATAGACAGAGTCGGCATAAACTTTAAACCGGTTGATAAATGTTTCTTCCGTCCATGTGCCAATTCCGGTTTCGGGATCAGGTGTGAGGTTCGACGTACGCACAATGCCATTCGGTAACACAAATTCGCGGCCGCCGGCATAGGCTTTTTCCATGATGTATTGACCGCGTTCCATCGGCGTGTGGCAATCGACGCAGGCAGCACTGGTAATCACGTATTCACCATAGGCCACCAAATCCGATTTGTCGGGCATTTCGCGAGGTTCGGCTTTTTTGGGTATGGTGTTCATGATGAGGCTGAATGGAAAATTGGCTTCAGGTTCAGGCACGGTATTTTCTACAGGCTCCAGTGTTCGTAAATAAGCGATCACCGCGTAAATATCTTCATTCGATGACTTTCCGTAAAGATGAGAAGGCATGGCCGGAAATAGCGCCCTTCCATCTTTTGATACGCCCGCGGTTATGGCCCGGTATATCTCTCCATCGGTCCAGTCGCCAAGATGATATGGAGTAAGGTTAGGTGCGTAGAAATTACCGGGAGCACCCATTTCTTCCACAAATTCAGGTCCGCCACCTGCAAAAGGAGTACCTGTCAGTGGTGCCGAATATTTTGTAAAATCGCGCAAGCTGTGGCAATCCACACAACCCATTACGGTCGTTGCCAGGTACTCACCACGCTCAAGTCGCTCGGTTGTAATTTCAACCTTAATATCGGGCGCGGGGCCAACATTGGGGAGCGCAAATTTCAGGTACATGACAAAGGCAATAATCAAAAGAATCAGAATGATCGGGATAATAACTAATAATCGTTTCATAAAATGAAGGTTTTTGAATGACGTTAAAATTTACGAAAAAAAGATGTAATTATCCTAATTTGATCTTAAAATTCAAAAAAAAGTTTTGGACAGTAAAAGGGGATGAAAAAAGATAAATCATAAGGCCAGGTTAACAACGGTGATTCCTGCACCACCAAAATCAACATGTTCATCTTTGTAAGAGCGCACCATGGGTTCAGCACGAAGGTAGTCGCGTATGGTTTGTTTCAGTATGCCATGTCCTTTTCCGTGGAGGATGCGCAACTGGCCCACTTCGAACATAATGGCTTCGTCGATAAATTCGGTGATATGGGCAATAGCTTCTTCTACTCGTTGACCCCGAATATCGATCTCGGGTTTAAAATTCAGCCGTCGCTGCGAAAAATTTTCCGTTAATACCGATGCCCGGCCTCCCCGGTTTTTCTGCAGTTTTTTGGCTTCATTATTACTAATTCGTTCAAGGTCTTTTCTTGGAATAGTGGTCATCAACTGACCGAATGCAACCACTGCATTTTTTTCGTTTATTTCAATCAAATCGCCAATCGTGTCCTGTCCTTTCAACCTGACTTTGTCGCCTGGACGCATTTCAATGCGTTCTTCCAGCTTTTCTTTGGGGATAGGTTTTTTATACTCATCGGGCCGATGTTTGTTTCGGTTTTGTTCGCGCTGGCGGAGTTTCTCCATTTTCTTTGAGATCTTTCCATCATCTCCGGCTGTTTTTTCACCGATTTCTTTTTTCAGATCGTCCAGTTTTTCCCGGGCTTCTCTCGTTTTTTCCTTGTCAGCCTGCGCTTTCTTAATTTCTCTGATCGTATTTTCAATCCGTTTATTCACGTCTTTTAGCAAGGCATCGGCTTCTTCTTTGGCTTTTTTCAATATTTCCTTGCGTTGTTTCTGGATTTCTTCCAACTCGTTTTGATAGGATTCAGCCGTGCTGTCCAGAATCTTCTCCACCTTTCTTATCTTCATTCTTTTGGTTTCCCAGTAGCGCTTGTCGCGGTTGATCTGCCTCAGGTTACGGTCGAAATCGATATGGTCTTTCCCAACTTTTTCGGTGGCTTTGTCGAGTATTCCTTCAGGCAACCCGATTTGTCGCGCTATTTCGAATGCAAATGAACTGCCCGGTTTCCCGATCTCGAGTTTAAAAAGCGGGTTCATATGCTGTGCATCGTAAAGCATGGCACCGTTTACAATGCCATCGGCTGACGAAGCAAAATGCTTCAGGTTGGTATAATGCGTGGTTATCACCCCAAAGGCACGCATTTGGTTCAATTCATCGAGAATGGCTTCGGCAATGGCACCTCCCAGCATCGGCTCCGTTCCTGTTCCAAATTCATCGATCAGTATCAGGGTATTTTCATTGCAGTTCCGCACAAAATGTTTCATGTTCATCAGGTGCGAACTGTAGGTACTCAGGTCGTTATCCATTGACTGGTCGTCGCCGATGTCGATAAAAAGCTGTTCGAAAATACCGGTCTTACTGCCCTCATTCAGCAGAATAAGCATGCCACACTGCAACATGTATTGTAACAGACCTGTAGTTTTTAAACAAACTGACTTCCCCCCTGCATTGGGTCCCGAGATCAGCAGTATATGTTTTTCCTGGTTCAACTGAATATCCAGCGGAACGATCTTGCGTTTTTCTTTTTGAAGTGTTTTTAGCAGCAGGGGATGAATGGCCTGGTACCATTCGATAACCGGTTCATCACGAAGGTCGGGTTTAATGGCATCGAATTCGACAGCCAGCAATGCTTTTGCACGGATAAAATCGATCTCGCCCAAAAAATCATACGAATAAAAAAGTTCGTCGAGATAGGGGCGAATATCGTTCGAGAAATTGGTCAGAATTTTAATGATCTCCCTTCGCTCGGCATATTCCAGTTCGCGGATGTCGTTGTTCATCTCGACAATCTCGCCGGGCTCGATGTACGAGGTTTTACCCGTGGCCGATTCATCGTATACAATTCCTTTCAGTTTACGTTTGTTGGCAGCAGGTACCGGAATGACTGCCCGTCCGTCGCGGATTGAAACTGCAGCATCTTCTTCGACCCACCCTTCTTTTTGCGCTTGTTTCAAAATGGCCTGCAGGCGTTTCGACATGCTTGACTGAAGATTGAAAATGCTACGCCTGATCTGTCCAAGTTCGGGCGATGCATTATCACGGATCTTCCCAAATTTATTGATTATTGTTTCAATTCGGTCGTAAATATACGGGAACACCTGTATCTTCTCTGTTTTATTCTTTAAGACCGGGAATACCTCTTCTTCCTGTTTATTAAAAAAATTTACAATCGCTCTTATCGCTTCCAGCGAACGTTTCAGATCGAACAGTTCTGCAGGCTCCAGGAAACGACCTTCGATTCTTATTTTTTGCAGCGCTTCCCGTAAATCGTAAAAATGACCCGCCGGGAAATTGTCGTATTCCCGAATAATCCGACAAAATTCTTCAACCTCAGCTAATTGTAATCGAATAGAGTCGAATGCAGTTTGAAAATGCATTTCACTCACCCATTCGTTTCCCATCGGACTGATACATTTATTGTTCAGCATTTCGCGGATGCGGTCGAAACCGATCTTCGCCTCAAAATTATGTGGGTAAATGTTTTGCATTGCAGCGCAAAAATACAGTTCAAAGTTCAGAGTACAAAGTTCAAAGCTGTCGGAGAAACCTTGTTTTTCATTTTTAGCAAACTTTGAAGTTGTGAAATTTGATTCCATTTATTGAGAAATCAAGTATTGGGATACCTTTTAGCTAAACCATATCCCGGCAGTAATGTTATGATTGGTGTTAATTTCAAGGAGCAAATGCAGGCCACCGATCTAACTGTAATTGATAAATTATACCGACGTCTCACCAAAGAAAAAAATGGGGAGAAGATTTGTACGGATATTACTGCTGATGCATGCAAGTATGTCCCCCGGAACTTTTTCATACAGGTGTTGAGTCAGATTTTCACTAAGTTGGGTGACACCCTGAGCAACCCCAAAACGGTTTTAACCTGGTTGATGAGTTACGTGAGTGCCCCGGTTTTTCTGATCAGTTTAATTGTTCCTATCCGGGAATCGGGTTCGATGGTTCCGCAGGTTTTCTTCGCCCGGTTCATCAATCGACAGGCAATACGCAAATGGATTTGGGTAGCCGGATCCTTCCTCCAGTTTCTGTCCATTGCTTCGATGGGATTGTTTGCCCTCTATTTTGAAGGGAAGACGGCCGGTTGGCTGATTATTGCCGCTTTGGTTATTTTTAGTCTGGCACGCAGCATCAGTTCGCTTACCTCAAAAGATATAACGGGGAAAACCATTCCGAAAACCCGCCGTGGTCAATTAAAAGGTTATGCTGTTTCGGCTTCCGGTATTTTGGTTTTGGTTGCCGGCTTGTTTATGCTGTATAAGTCAAAATCCGAGGCTACAATATCGTTTTACAGCGCTATCATGTTTTTTGCTTCGGCAACCTGGCTCATTGCCGCCGTTATTTATTCAAGGATCAGGGAATTCCCGGATGAACATGCATCGGAAAATAAGAAAGGTGAAGCAATGCTTTCACATTTTAACTTGCTGAAAACGAACGGACAATTCCGCGATTTCATCATTGCGCGTACTTTATTACTGAGTACCGCCCTTTCGGCTCCTTTTTATGTTTTGCTGGCACAGGAACATGTTGGAAAAGAACTCTACCTGCTGGCCTTGTTTATCATAGCACGCGGAATCGCCTCCATTATCAGTGCGCCGCTTTGGGGAAAATATGCAGACCGATCGAGTAAAAACGTAATGGCGATTGCGATAACGATGGCGTCGGTTTTGGGGATTGCTGCATTTTTTGTGATTACATATATGGAAGAATTGAGAAGTGTAAACTGGATTTATCCGCTTGCTTTTTTTATCCTTGGCATTGCTCATCAGGGCGTTAGGCTAGGCCGGAAAACCTATATCATCGATATGGCAGCCGGCAACGAAAGAACGATTTTTGTTTCGGTTAGTAACACGCTTATCGGAATCATTCTACTATTCGTAGGCAGTTTAAGTGCCCTTGTTTCGCTGCTTTCGGTGGAAGGAGTGGTGCTGATTTTATCGATACTGGGCTTGTTTGGGGCCTACAAAAGCTATCAACTTCCCAATGTCGAAAAGGATTAATCAGGCCATCAAACAATGCATTTGACCATTAAATTTTCCCGTTCAAGTTAATTATATATTTTCCTGAAATTGTTCACGCTGTTAAGGTGCTATCCTTTCGGCACTTTTTCGTCGGGATACCGCAGTGCGTATTCTTTCCAGAAAGACTTAACCTCCTGTTTCATTTCTTTTGAAAGCGCCAGGATGCCAAACAGGTTCGGGATGGTCATCAATGCAATGGTAATTCCGGAAAGTGTCCAGATAATGGTGGTGTCGGTAAATGATGCCAGAAAGAATCCAATCACATAGATGATGTGGTAATAAATTACTTTTCCCGATCCGAAAAGATAGGTAATGGCCCGGTCACCGTAATAGGACCAACTAATAGCAGTTGAAAAGGCGAACATTAGCAGGCCGATCGAAACAATGTACTTTCCGTAATCGCCAAACCAGCTTCGGGTAAACGCAATGGTGGTGAGTGGTGCGCTGTGCATCAGCGATTTGCCGGTTAATGTCAAGCCGTTGTTGTTCACTAATTTTCCGTCACTAAACTGGATGTCACCGGAATAGGGTTGGTTATTCACAAATACCTTTACATCTTCGGCTACCGAACGTGCATGTAAAATGGTTGGTTGATTGGCAATTACACCATTTTCAACGTGGAGGCTTCCGGTAAAAAGAGGAATATCTGCTTTCCCGACCAGGTAGTCGTGCAGTGCGGCTACATCTTTTTCAATGTTTTCAGAATAGATTCCATTCAACACCACCAGATCAGCTTCCTGAAACTTGTTTTCATGTTTTTCAGTCCAGACACCCGATGATAGCAATACCAGTCCCGTCAGGGTGCAAATAATGATCGTGTCTATAAAAGGTTCAAGTAAGGCCACCAGACCTTCCGAGACCGGTTCGTGAGCGCGTGCCGCAGCGTGTGCAATCGGTGCTGATCCCTGTCCGGCTTCGTTTGAGAACAATCCCCGGTTTACACCGCGATTAAAGGCAAAAGCGATACTTCCGCCAAGGAAACCACCCATGGCTGCTGTTCCGGTAAACACATCTCCAAAAATAGCCTCAAATGAGGGGATGATGTTTTCGTAGTTGTAGAAAATAACCGCCAATGCGCCGATGAAATAAACGATAGCCATTAAAGGAACCAATCGCGAAGTTACCTGGGCAATTCGTTTGATTCCGCCTATAATTACAAAACCCAGCAATAGCGCCAGGATTCCACCGGTAAGCATATGATTTACCCCAAAGGTTTCGAAAAGCGAATTTGAAATGCTGTTGATTTGCGGTAAGCTTCCTGTGCCAAAGGACGACAAAACAGTGGCTACAGCAAAAATAACGGCCAGCCATTTCAGGTTCAGGCGGTTTTTCATGTAATACATAGGACCACCAGCAATGGAACCGTCTTCAGCCACTTCGCGGTATTTATGCGAAAGCGTTACTTCAACAAATTTGGTGGTCATACCCACGGCAGCAGTCACCAGCATCCAGAACAGTGCGGCAGGTCCTCCCAGATGGATGGCCAGCGCAACACCGGCAATGTTTCCCGTTCCTACCGTACCTGAAAGGGCAGTCGTCAATGCCTGAAAGTGCGAAGTATCTCCCTGGTCACCTTCCTTATCAAACTTTCCACGTACGATTCTGAAGGAATGCTTCAGGTAACGAAATTGCGGAAATTTCAGGTAAATGGTAAAAAAAATTCCTGTACCAAGTAACAGGAAAACGAACCACTGTGAACCACCAATGTAACCATCGATCAGGGAGAGAATTTCGTTAAGCTTATGCATTGAACTTTGTGTTTTTTCAGTAAAGAGGCTAAAAATAGCAATCTCATCCAATTTGATGAAAAATGTTGTCTTTTATTTTGGAAATCAACCCGGGCAGTCAAGTCGCATTGTTTAACTGTCAGGCTTTATTTAAATCTGAAATGAACGGGCAGGTGTTTGTTATTTTTTCCATTTGTTTTTGTTAAGAGTGGTAACCCGATTGGATAAAGTTGTAAATTAGTCCTAACGAATTTAAAAGCAATAAACATGCTACCCAAATTTTTACTAGCCGACAACTCGCTGGAAACACCTGACACCATTTTTGTCGTTCACACCGAAACACCGCGTTTTATTGTTGAAGCCGACATCGAAGATTTCTGGAGTAACCAGGTGGTACACTGGATCGATGGTGAACCCGGTGACGAAGACATGATCTCTGATCTGATTGAGGCGGCGGAGGAATTCCTGGAAAAAGAGTTTGAGAACGAAGACCTGCTTGCTGACGACGACGAGGATTAGCTGATGGCTGAAAAACGTTTATACCGTTCACGTGACAGAGTACTCGGTGGAGTACTCGCTGGGTTTGCCGACTATATCAATGTTGATAAGGTGTTGGTCCGGGTGATCTATGTATTACTTTCATTGTTTTCAGCTGGATTTCCCGGGCTGCTTGTTTACATTATACTATGGGCTGTTATTCCTGAAGAACCCAACCAAAATATTCCGTATTCATAGTTGTATTTTTTATTGATCCACTCCTCTCATCGATAACTGAATGCGTTTTCGTGAAGGATCAATTTCTTTTACCCGCACTTTAATGTGTTGATGAAGTTTTACGATTTCGTTAGGATCGGATACAAAACGATCGGCCAGTTCTGAAATATGCACCAAACCGGATTCTTTGATGCCCACATCGATAAAAGCACCAAATTTTGTGATGTTGTTAACAATTCCCGGTAAGATCATACCCACTTCCAGGTCATTGATCGAGAAGATACCATCAGCAAATTCAAATACTTTGATTGGTTTTCGTGGATCCCGACCGGGTTTTAACAGTTCATTTTTGATATCATTCAAAGTGGGCATCCCAATTTCCCCGGTGACGTATTTCGGCCAGTCGATTTTTTCCACCAGATTTTCGTTACGTATCAGGTCGTTCACTGAACATTGTAGATCGCTGGCGATTTTTTCTACAATTCCATACGACTCTGGGTGGACACCCGAATTATCAAGCGGATTTTTTGATTCGGGGATTCGCAGGAACCCGGCAGCCTGTTCGAATGCTTTTGCACCCAGTCGTGGAACTTTCTGGAGTTGATCCCTTGATTCAAAAACACCTTTTTCCTTCCGGTATTCAACGATGTTCTCGGCCAGTTGTGGGCCCAATCCGGAAATGTAAGTTAGCAGGTGTTTACTGGCTGTATTCAGATTAACACCCACTGCGTTAACACTGAGTTCAACCACCGAATCGAGACTGTCTTTTAGTTTTTTCTGATCGACATCGTGCTGGTATTGACCCACACCAATACTTTTGGGATCTATTTTTACGAGTTCAGCCAGTGGATCCATCAACCTGCGACCAATGGAAACGGCACCCCGCACGGTAACATCGTATTGTGGAAACTCCTGGCGTGCAAGCGATGAGGCGGAATAAACCGATGCGCCGTCTTCGCTCACAACATACACACGAACTTCGCGGTTGTAGCGCAGTTTTTTAATGAATGCCTCTGTTTCACGACCGGCGGTACCGTTGCCAATGGCAATCGCATCGATTTTATAAACCTCGACCATCGACGTGATTTTTTTTGCGGCCATCTTTTTCTCTTCCTGCGGTTTGTGTGGATAAATGGTTTCGTTGTGCAGCAAGTTACCCTGTTCGTCCAGACAAACCACTTTGCAGCCCGTACGATAACCCGGATCGATGGCCAGTGTCCGTTTTGGACCCAGCGGCGGCGCCAGTAACAACTGTTGCAGGTTATCGGCAAATACTTTAATCGCTTCTTTGTCGGCCTTTTCTTTCGAAAGGTTTGCAAATTCAGTTTCAATCGAAGGTTTGATCAGACGCTTGTAGCTGTCTTTTACCGCCATTTCCACCTGATCAGAACTTGCATTATTGCCTTTTACAAAGAACCGTTCAAGATTTTCCAGAACACGCTCATCATCGGGCGAAACACCGATACGCAGAAAACCTTCGTTCTCGCCACGGCGCATGGCCAGCAAACGGTGCGAAGGACAGCGTTTCAGTGGTTCCTGCCAGTCGAAATAATCACGGAATTTGGCGGCTTCCTCTTCTTTTTCTTTTATTACTTTTGAATGGATCATTGCTCCCAACTCAAAACCCCGGCGCACAATATTTCTGGCACGCTCGTTTTCGCTTATCCATTCAGCAATAATATCGCGTGCTCCGGCCAGGGCTTCTTCCACAATCGGAACTTCATCGTTTAAAAAGTTGTTTGCCCTCATTTCAGGATCGCGTTCTACCTGCTTCATTACGATTTTAGCCAGGGGTTCCAATCCCTTTTCGCGTGCCACTGTTGCCCTGGTTCGGCGCCTGGGTTTGTAAGGGAGGTAAATGTCCTCCAGTTCTACCGGATCGAAACAGCTTTCAATTCTGGTTTTCAATTCAGGAGTCAGCTGCTCCTGCTCTTCAATGGTTTTCAGAATGCTTGATTTGCGTTTCTCCAGTTCGGAATACTTGTCGTTTTGTTCCTTGATTTCCAGCACCTTCACTTCATCAAGGCTTCCGGTGCGCTCTTTGCGATAACGCGAAATAAAAGGGACTGTCGCACCGTCTTCCAGCAATGCGATGGTGTTGCTGACCTGTATTTTGTTCAGCCCGAGGTTTTGGGCGATAATGTCGATGATCTGTTGTTGCATGCTACACTTTTGTTGAAGTGCAAAGATAGAAAAACAATGGGGTATCGACGGCTTTCTGTAAACCGAAATGGTGGATGCCTTACCTCATTTTAGAAGCGGCAAAAAGTGTTTATAAAAGGTAATTTGGCTTTTAGTTTCCCGAAAAACTTAGTCTGGCACCATTTTGAATATCGGAATGTAAGAGGGTGGTTCCCGTTTCTTTTCCGTTTAATCTGACTTTCCGAAATACTGCCGATCTGGCCACTCCATCTGTTGTTAAGGTCATTTTCCCGGAGGGGTAGTAGTTTTTATCGAGATAAAGGGTAACTTTCTCGAAAACAGGCGAGGAGAGCTGATATTCGTTACTCCCGGGACAAACGGGGTAGAATCCCATCGAACTGAAAACGTACCAGGCCGAAAGTTGTCCTGCACCTTCCAGTCCCGATAAACCTCCAAGTTCACTCGAATATTCTTCCTTAAGCAAATCTTTAACAGCTTTTTGTGTTTTCTCCCAGTTTCCGGTGTAATTTAAAAGATAGGGGATATGCTGGCAAACTGATAATGCGTGTTTGTATTTTGTCGATTTCATAAGGTCAGCAATTCGTTCGTTAAAAATTTCCTCACCGCCAAATATTTCAATCAATCCCGGAATATCATGGGGAACATACCATGAATACAAATGAGCTGTACTACCATTAAAAAAGGCCTGCGTTTTGTTTAACGCAAAATCTTCCGTAAACGTCCCGTTGGCAAATCGTCCGTTCATCCAGCCTTTTGACTCGTCGAATACGTTAGAGTAGCTAAACGATCGCAATAAAAGATTTTCATGATCGGAATTTTTCCCAAGTTTCTCTGCCACCCTTGCCACACTCCAGTCGTTGAAGGCGTATTCTAAAGTTCTGCTAACCTGGGCTTCCGGCACCGGTTCTTCCAGCATTTCATTTTCCAGCGGAATGAATCCAAATTGAATGTAGGCTTCCAGTGAGCGTCTTCCTGCACCATTTATATAGGTTTCCCTATCAGGAGTTTCAAACGCATTTTTAAGCATAAAATGATAGGCTTTCTCCACATCAAAGTTAAATCCTTTCAGGGCTGCATCGGCAAGGATGGTGGTGCTGAAATCGCCCGTTTGCGCGGAATTGTAATTGTTCCACATCGAAGAATTGGGGAGCCATTGCCCGTCTTCGGCTTTTGCCACCAGCGATTTTACAATGTCGTTGTATTGCTTAGGTGCGATGAGGCTAAGCAGTGGCATTTGTGCAGGTGCAGTATTTTGAGTGTAGAAATCACCATAATACTCGAATTCAGAAGTATTTTTAATTTTATGCTCCTGCGCAAAAGCCGGGTAATCACCATTCACATCGCTCATCAGGCGGGGATAAAGTGTTGCATGGTAAAGCGCCGTATAAAATTTGGTCAGTTCTTTTTCGTTCTCCGATTCAACATCAATTCGCCCCAGCAGTTCGTTCCAGTCATTTTTTAGATTTTGTCTTGTTTCATCGAAGTTCCAGCCGCTTATTTCCGCTTCAAGGTTTTTACGTGCATTTTCAATACTGGTGAACGAAGTCCCCATTTTCATTTTAAGGGTTTCATTGGTATTAAAATCAAACATCACGTAGGCGCCCATTACCTCCTGATCCTTTCGTTCATCGCTTTCGTCCTGGTAATCGTTATTCCCGTAGGTTCCGTATTTTACGATTTCTTTATCGAATTTTGCAACAAAATATCCCGAAATACCAGCCGGATCCCCAGCACCGTTGTACAGCTTATAGACCGGATTATAACCGTATACCTCCTGTCTCTCCATGTCGATTTTAATGTAACCTGCTCCGTGATTATTGTTAATGTCGATAACAATAGTTGGATTTTTTGGATCGAGCCACGAAAAGTGAAAGAATCCGCAGCGCCTGGTGGCCGTCATTTGTGCCATGACACCAAGTTCGGGAAACATAGTTTTTGCATATGCCGGAGAAAGGTCTTCTGTGTTCAGCATGTACATCGTATTACGTTGGTTTGGAAGGTACCTGAATTGCCTGTCACGGCTGGTTGGGTAAATGCCAAAAGAACCATAATCCTGGCTGCACGATCCGTTTATCCAGTGTGTTGCACGAAATCCCTGAGAAATGGTTCCTCTCGAATAAAATGGAGCCATACATTCGCCTTCGTCGCTGTGAATCTGAACCGTCCATTGTGTCATCCCGAAAGGTGCGGTAACCGCAGGAATGGTCAAAGGATTCGGACGTTGTGTTTCTGAAATTCTTTCGACTGACGAAGTAGATGCTGGTCCTGTGCCGATCATCACATCCACGTACGACAAATAATCAATTTTTTTGTCTTGACTGCAAGACAAAAGAAAAAGCAGAAAAAGCAGAGAATAGTATTTCATCGACAAGTTCGGTTTTGATTTTAAGGCGATCAAAATTAAAATTTTCAGGAATATTAAAAAATGCCGGGTCCAGAAATAAATTATCGTGAAATAAAATAATCATGATTAAGAATGAAAAACACAAAAGATATGCTCACGGACCCGTCTTAAACTCCCCAAAGGGTAGGAGTAATTCCCCCATTGGGGGATTTAGGGAGTTAATTTTAGTGTAAATTAATAGATTTTCATGAAAAAGGGCCCCTAAAGAGGCCCTGTATATCTAATTTTGTATGGATTATATCAGGAAAAGCTGTATACAGCCCTGAATGATCTCTCCGGTTTCGGGATCGAGTTGCGACCCGTACATACTGTGTGGTATGGAATATACCAACAACATGACCACTGCTGCAGCAACTGTGTAAGCCGGACGTTCCTTGTTCCTGTTCATGGCAAAGGCCAACACCCAGAAAAGAAAGGCTATCAATGTTTTATTATCGGTGAGGTCCCAGGCAAATGGAATTCCGGCCCAGGCTTCACCAAAAGCGTACAATTGTACCAGCGGACCAAGGATCATTCCGCCGACAAATAAGGAAATGACAGTAACTGTTGTGTAAAATTTATAACGATTGTGTTTGAAGACCGCCATTATACCCGCAAGATTCCCCAGAAACATTGCAAAGAACATAAAGAAAATATGGGGAATCAAAATGCTGTCGGGCACATGACCTTTGAAACGAATCAGCACCGGTTCCTTGTCATTTAAATGATATTCGGTTCCATTTTTTTCGAGTACAATTCTGTATTCATATTTTCCGGCCGGAGGGAGATTGGGCAAAGTAGCAACCAGGTTTTCGCCATCTCGAGTTAAGGCTTCTTCGGTCCATGGATCGTTTGTAGGATAAAGCTTATATATGATCGTTCCGCTAACACCTTCATCGGCCACCGGAAGCAGAACTTTACAGTCCGTTTCGCCACCATGGCTACGCGTTAATTTTAGCTTGTATTCCGTGTTATCAATGGTCACTTTTACCCGTTTGGGCTTTGTAGGACCAGTCGTACGTTGATAAATCATGGCAGTGAGGGTAATCACAACGGCGATGAGCCAGTAAAATCCAGTTCTCATAATTTTTTGTTTATTTGACTGCAAGTATATATAGATTTTTAAAAATTTCTATGAACAACAAACGATCTGATGTATTGTTTTAGTTCACCATTTTTTAACGACAACACCTAAAAAATTTTATGTTTTTTGACACTTATTGTCTGTTTTACAATGTTTGTGTTATTTAACATGTTCGGTTCTGAGAGATTTACAAATGAAAACAATATTTTAGTCATCGAATTAATCTGTCGGGAATTGGGAAATATCATATATTAATATGAGATACGACAGTTTGAGAAGATAAACGATTCTAACTAACTAATTAACTAAAGCAGACTTATGGAAAAACCGCATAGTCCGTAATTGTTATTTTCTGATAACAATATTGAACGGAAATTCATCAATTTTCTATTTATAAATACCAAAACTTAAAATCTATGGAAAAAAGACGTAGTAAAGGTTTTAAAACCTTTCTTTTCCTTGCCATTATTATGGCATTTTCTCTAGGTTCTTACGCACAAACTACAATTACCGGTACAGTTACCGGTGAGGATGGTGTGGGTATACCCGGAGTTTCGATTGTTGTTGTAGGTACAGTGCAAGGTACGATTACCGATATTGATGGTAATTTTACATTGACTGTTCCCGAAAGTGCGAATAAACTGACGTTCTCATACATTGGTATGTTAACTCAGGAAGTAGAAATCGGTGACCAGACTACGATCAACGTAGTGATGGAGCCCGATGTGATCGGGGTAGACGAAGTAGTAGTAGTGGGTTACGGTACCCGAATGAAAGAAGAACTGACGGGAGCCGTTTCTACCGTTTCAGCTGAAAAGCTGGAATCGACTACCGAAGTCAGTGTTGCCAACCGTTTGCAAGGCCAGGTAGCAGGGGTAACTGTTACCACAGCTAACCGCCCGGGAGCGGAAGGTACAATCCGTATTCGTGGTGTTGGTACCATTAACGACCCGAATCCCTTGTACATTATCGACGGTGTACCGGCAGGTCCTGGGAACAATATTCCTCCGAGTGATATCGAGAGTATTTCGGTGTTGAAAGATGCTTCTTCGGCAGCCATTTATGGTACACGTGGTGCGAATGGTGTAATTATTATTACCACCAAACGTGGTCGCGCGAATCAACAACCTAACATAAATGTTTCGGTAAAAACCGGTATTTCAACAGCTACCAACCAGTATGATCTGCTGAATACCAACGAATATGCTGAAGCCGTGTGGTTATCTTATGCCAATAATGGTGTAGCACCAAGTCACGCGCAATATGGTTCCGGTTCAAGTCCGGTAATTCCGGATTATATTCTTCCGGCAGGCGCCATGAATGGTGAAGTGGACGAGTCGACCTACAGTTACCCGGATAATGTTATATTCAGGGCAAATAAAACCGGGACTAACTGGTATGATGAGATTTACCAAACTGCTATCACACAGGAATACGATGTATCGGTAAGTGGTGGTGGTCGTAATTCAACTTACGCCTTCTCAGCCAACTATCTGGATGAAGAAGGAATTCTGAAATGGACCGATTTCAAACGTTACACCATGCGCATGAATTCTGATGCCAAATTTAACGACTGGTTAAAAGTAGGCGAATCGGTTCAGGTTGTATATATCGATGAGCACGGAACATTTGGAGATAACGACGAAGGTTCAGTAGTATCGTTTGCTTACCGTTCGCAACCCATTATTCCGGTTTACGATATCAGTGGTAAAGAATTTGCCGGAACAAAGGCGCCTGAAATGGGTAATGCTTCCAACCCGGTTCAGATTTTATGGGATGCACGTAATAACAATGGTAAATGGATGCGCATCCTTGGTAATGCTTATGCAGAAGTTACCCTGATGGAAGGATTAACCGCAAAAACTTTGTTTGGCGCCAATATTGGGCAGTGGAATTACAAAGGTTATGTACTTCCAACTTATGAACGTTCAGAACCAAACACCGTAAATGGTGTTGATGCCAACTCGAATTATTCAATCCAGTGGAACTGGTCGAATACATTGAACTACAGCAAAACCTTTGCTGATGTACATAAAATTAATGTTCTTATCGGTACAGAGGCCATAGATAACAAATGGCAATCGCTGAACGCCAGCCGCAGGGTGTATTTCTCCGAAGATCCCAACTACATGCAGTTGGATTCCGGTGAAAGCAACAAAGAAAACAGCGGAAATGCTGCAGAATGGTCACTGTTCTCAGTGTTTGGACGAATCAACTACGATTTCATGAGTAAATATTACCTGGAAGCCACTGTACGTCGTGATGGTTCTAGTAAATTTGCTGATAATAACAAATATGCGACTTTCCCTGCAGCATCAGCAGCATGGGCAGTATCGGAAGAAAACTTTATGCAGAACTCGCGCAACTGGCTCGATATGTTAAAATTGCGTTTAGGCTGGGGAATGTCGGGTAACGACCGTATTGGTAATTACAACTCGTACTCAACTTACTCAACTGATGCCTATCGCGCTTCTTATGCCATTGATGGTTCGAACACCAGTGCCACTTCCGGTTTTAAACCAGCTACTTTGGGTAGTGCTGATGTGACCTGGGAAACCACTACGACATATGACATAGGTATTGATGCCAATATGCTGGATAATCATCTGGCGGTTACTTTAGACCTGTGGCAGCGTGATACGGAAGACATGTTGTTCCGCGAGCCTATTCCACAGGTGATGGGTATTGCCACTGCACCTTTTGTAAATGTTGGTAAAATGCGTAACAAAGGGGTTGACCTTGAGTTAAGCTATAACAATGCTACAAGCGATGGTCAGTTCACTTATTCAGCGGCTTTGACCTTGTCGCACTATAAAAATGAAATTGTAAAACTTTCTGGTGATCCTGACCGTTACATCGATGCTGCCAGCGAACGTCAGAAAACGTATACGCGTTACACCAGTGGAACAGCTTTCCCGGAATTCTTTGGATACATCGTAGATGGAATATTCCAGACACAGGCGGAAGCCGACGCCCATCCGCAATATGGCGATACGGATTACAATCAGCCCGGTCACTTTAAATACAGGGATGTGAACGATGATGGCACCATCAATGCTGATGACAGAACGTTTATTGGAAGTCCGCATCCTGACCTGACTGCAGGTTTGAACCTGGATTTGGGTTACGGGAATTTTGATTTGAATATGTTCTTCTATGGAAGTTTTGGAAATGAAATGGTGAATTACGTAACTCGCTGGATTGACTACGGAATGTTTAACGGCGGCTTGAGTAAAGACGCTTTATACAAATCATGGGGAAGCCCTTATTTGAGCAACAACGCCGATGCAAAATTGCCAAAACTTGATCAGAGTGATATTTCACAGGAACCATCTACGGCATTCCTGGAAGATGCTTCATTCTTACGATTGAAATCGTTGCGTTTGGCTTATACATTCCCGAAATCTACGTTAGATAAAGTAGGAGTGAAAAATCTTCGTGTGTATGCGCAAGTATCGAATGTATTCACAATCTCCGGTTACAGCGGATTAGATCCTGAAGTAAACTCATCAGGTGCATCTTTGGGCATGGACCGGGGTGCCTGGCCAACGCCGCGACAGATCATGTTTGGTGTAAACCTTGGTTTATAACGGTTAATTAGTATGAATTTTAAACAGAAAAGTATTATGAAAAAACTATCAATATTAATGGTCATTGTGGTATTATTGACCATGTCATATTCTTGTTCTGAAGACTTTTTGACCAAGGAACCTCCTGGCTCAACTTCAGAAAATGTATTCTACGATGCAAAAGGAATTGACGCACTACTCATTGGTACTTATGCCATGGTAGGTGGAAGTTCGCTCTGGGAAATCAGTTGGGGTGCATCCATCCAGAACTGGACCTATGGATCGGCTGCATCAGACGACGCTTATAAGGGATCAGAGGTAACTGACCAGGTTCCGGTTAACGATATCGAACGTTGGGTGGTACAATCAACCAATAACTATCCGGCCGACAAATGGCAGTGGGCCTTTGGTATGGGTGTCGATCGCGCCAATAAAACGATCAACGTTATCAACGCAACCGAAGAAGCGGGAACAATTACATCAGCTGAAGCCGATCAGTTCCGCGGACAGGCTCGTTTCCTGCGTGCCATGTTTTATTTCGAAGCACGTTTGGTATTTGGCGATTATATTCCGATTCTTACCGAAGAAACCGAAGATCCTACCCAGGTTTCCAACGTAAATCCGGATGGAGCAGTACTGAATTTTATTGTTGATGATCTGGCTTATGCTGCAAGTGTATTACCTGCTACGCAATCACAGGTTGGTCGTGCCACCAAGTGGGCTGCAAAAGCTTTGGCCGCAAGAGCCTTGCTGCAGGATCTGAAATATTCGGAAGCTGAACCATTACTGGATGAAATTATCAACAGCGGACAATTTACATTGGTACCTGAATTTATCGACAACTTCAACATTGCGACTAATAACAATGCAGAATCGATTTTCGAAATCCAGGCCAACGTAAACGATATCAACGAATCGCTGAACGCTGAAATGGGTATTGGATTGAACTGGCCACATGGAGCCGATATCGGAATGTGCTGTGGTTTCCACCAGCCTTCTCAAAACCTGTTCAATGCTTATAAAGTAGATGACAACGGGCACCCGATGTTTGATACGTTTAACGATACCGACCTGGCGAACGATGCAGGTGTTCCTTCAGAAGATGCCTTTACACCTACTGATCATCTGCTCGATCCACGTGTAGATTACACGATCAGCCGTCGCGGTATCCCTTATAAAGACTGGGGTATCAACCGAGGCAGAGATTGGGTACGTAAGCAAACCGACGGTGGTCCTTATTTGCCGGCACCAAAACCATTCTTTAAAAAGGAAGAAAGATTTAGTCTTTCAACCACAACAGGATGGCAAACCGGTATCAATGCCAACAACTATCGTTACCTGCGTTACAGCCACGTAATTCTGTGGAAAGCTGAGTGCCGTGCTGCTGCTAATGATCCTGCGGGAGCATTGACTTATGTAAATATGATTCGCGAAAGGGCGAAAAACAGCACGCCGGTTATGGGTAAAGTAATGATCAACCAACTGCCTCCTTCGGTTTATCCCTGGGGAGATGAAGGAGATGTTGACTGGACACAACCTGCTGCCAACTACAAAATTGAATTGTACAGTTCGTTTGGAAGTGCCGCAGAAGCTATGCGTGCCGTTCAGTGGGAACAACGCCTCGAATTTGCCACCGAAGGTTTCCGTTTCTTCGACTTGCGTCGCTGGGATAACCTGCCGAATAAAATTGGTGGTAAGAGCATGGCCGAAATCCTGAATAACTTTGCTCAGGCCGACCTTCGGGTTCGTCCTTCATTCATGCAAGGATATACTTTCAGTGATGCTGATAAATACATGCCTATTCCACAGGCGCAGTTAGACCAACAAAAAGGCGTTTTGGAACAACGTCCGGAATATAAATAATTAATTTGGTTAGAATCTGAAAAGAGGGGCTTCTAAGTCCCTCTTTTTTTTGTTCTTCTGCTCTCTATTTCTTGTCTCATGGGTTTTATGGAAATTCAATCTAAGGAATGCAAAATATTTCCTTGTTAAATCTGATGGGATTTCTAATTTTACGTTGAATTATAAAATCACTTAAGGAACTTCACAACCTTGCTCTGCAGATGAACATGAATTAATATGGCACTAAACTACATTTTTATTTTCTTTTTCCTTATTGCTTTTGTTATCGGTTTGGCACGTTTGATCTTTTTGGGTGATGCTGAGGTTTTCCCCGAAATGGTGCAGGCAACGTTCGACATGGCCAAGACGGGATTCGAAATCTCGTTGGGGCTTACCGGCGTTTTAACCTTATGGATGGGTATTATGAAAGTGGGAGAGAAGGGTGGAATTGTCAAGGTATTCTCGAAATTATTGGGGCCGTTTTTTAGCAAATTGTTTCCGGAGTTGGGAAAAGAACATCCCGCTCATGGTTCGATCATGATGAACATTGCGGCGAATATGCTCAACCTCGACAACGCCGCTACACCCATGGGATTGCAGGCCATGAAAGAAATGCAGGCCACTAATCCGAATAAAAAAGTAGCATCAAATGCCCAGATTATGTTCCTGGTTTTGAATACTTCAGGACTGACTTTATTGCCGATCAGTATTATGGTTTACCGTGCCCAACTCGGGGCTGTCAATCCGTCCGATATATTTATACCAATCTTGCTGGCCACTTATTTTTCCACTATTGCCGGTCTGATATCGGTTGCCATTTATCAACGGATCAATCTTTTGGATAAGGTTGTAGTTGCCTACCTGGGTGGTTTGACAGCTATAATTGCCGGGATAATCTGGTACTTTTCAACATTGGATAAGGAAGCTATCACGCAGGTATCGAATGTTGTCAGTAATTTGATATTGTTTACGGTGATCGTGGTATTTTTTCTGATGGCCTTTCTTCAAAAAGTAAATGTTTACGAGGCATTTATTGAAGGTGCGAAAGACGGGTTTAAAGTGGCGGTTAAAATCATTCCGTACCTGGTAGCTATCCTGGTCGCTATTGGAGTTTTTCGGGCCTCGGGAGCTATGGACTGGTTTGTGGCCGGCGTGAGCTGGGCTTTCGAGCACATGGGTATTAATACTGATTTTACACCGGCGCTTCCTACGGCATTAATGAAACCGCTCAGCGGCAGCGGTGCCCGTGGTATGATGGTAGATGCCATGAATACCTATGGGGCAGATTCATTCGTCGGGCGGGTAGCCAGTACGGTACAGGGAGCTACTGATACTACCTTTTACATCCTGGCGGTGTATTTTGGAGCTGTGGGTATCAAGAACACGCGTTATGCTGTGGTGTGTGGCTTGATTGCTGATTTTGTGGGCATCATTGCCGCCATTTTTATGGCCTACCTTTTCTTTCGATAAATCACTCAAACATCCACAGAATCATAAACCACTACTTTTTCCCAAAGGTGCTGGTTCTCCTCTACAAATTTCAGGTGGATTGGATCTGTTTGATAAGCGTCCTGCTCGGCCTTCGAATCGAATAGTACCATGTAGGATATTGAATAGGAATGGTCCACCACATCCCGGCTTTCAGTTCCGGCAGGAAATCCAATATGGCTGAGTTTTATGGTTTTCACATCCAGTAGGTTATTGAGCGCTTCAACCAGTTGTTTTTTATGGGCTTCATTTCCTGGTTCTTTCAGCCAAAAAAATACATGATGGATCAATGCACCTTTCAGTTTTACCTCACCGGCAGAGGCAGATCTGCTTAGCGGAAAAACTCCGGCTAGGGTGATTCCTGCCACAGCTTTTTTTAGAAATGACCGTCTTTTATTCATGGGCCTAAAATTGATTGATGGTTTGTTTGATTTTGACCAGCCGGGTTAAAAGGCCTTCCAGCAGATCGAGTTGCAACATGTTGGCACCATCCGATTTTGCTTCCGAAGGATTTGGGTGCGTTTCAATAAAGATTCCGTCTGCCCCTACAGCTATACCGGCCCGCGCAATCGTTTCGATCAGTGCCGGTTTCCCGCCGGTTACGCCGCTGGCCTGGTTGGGTTGTTGCAACGAATGGGTAATATCCAGCACCACCGGAACATTCATGGCGCGCATTTCAGGGATGCCGCGGTAGTCCACGACCAGGTCCTGGTAACCAAAGGTTGTCCCCCGCTCGGTAAGAATAATGTTTTTATTTCCGCTGTCGATCACTTTTTGAACGGCAAATTGCATGGCTGTGGCCGAAAGAAACTGCCCTTTTTTGATGTTCACGACCTTTCCTGCTTCTGCAGCTGCAACCAGAATATCCGTTTGGCGGCACAAAAAAGCGGGTATCTGCAATACATCCACGTACCCTGCCGCCAGGGCTGCTTCACCTGCTGAATGGATATCCGTTACAACAGGGACATCAAATGTTTCAGCCACCTTACGGAGAATTTTCAAGGCTTTTTCATCGCCAATACCGGCAAATGAATCGATGCGTGAGCGATTGGCTTTTCGGTAAGATCCCTTAAAAATGTATGGAATCTGCAGTTTATTTGTAATGGTAACTATCTTTTCTGCAATCTCCAGTGCCATTTCCTCGCTCTCGATTGCACATGGACCGGCCATTAAAAAGAAATTACCCGAATCTGCATTTTTCAGTGATTTTATACCTGGAACCATGAATTGAGTTTTAAGATTGTAAAAGTAGTAAGAAATTCAAAATGATCTGCCTATGCAGATCTGCCATTTTTCCTTTTTACCGGTTAGTTTCAAGCGACGATTTATCGGTGGTAATATCTGACTGGAATCTGGAGAGGTTCTGTATCAGCGAATACATCAGGGCAGTCGACCAACCGATCAGCATAATTCCGTTAATGGCTTCAAAGCCTGAAAGCATCCTCCATTCGGAACTAATGGTGATATCTCCATAGCCCAGCGTGGTAAACGTAACCACGGAGTAGTAAAACGCATCACCAAAAGTGGCAAAATCAACCGCAGTTTTTGGTATAGCTTCGATCCAAATGGCCCAAATTAATGCATGTGTGAGGTGCAGAAGTGTCAGGAAAAGAAAGGAAAAGATCAATGTTATAATGGCTCTTTTTGCTGAGATCTGATGGTTCCATTTTGCCCATGTTTTTTTTAGCTGGCGCACCCAGTAGATGCTGGCCAGCGCCTGCAATATTACGTTGATGGCAATAACCGAAAACCCGATGAGTAAGATTTTAATCATTTCAGTTTGGTTTATACGGTTTTCCATGAAGCGTTACTGAGACCGACTCCTGAATACCGGATTGTTCGCCTAAAGCTACTAAATTCAGAAAAACCGGACAAGCATAATATTTTTTGGAACAGGGTGGATGCAAATAACGAAGGGTATAAAAACACAAATGGGAACTATTCTTTGACAAATAGTCCCCATCCACTTCCAACAACCGAAGTTGTTTTTCGTGCCAGGCTACGGTTATTGCGACCGGCCTTTGTTGGTTCTTTCGAACTTTCATTGGCCCCTTGCCTTCCTGCCCGGCGTTTTACCGCCAAACATTCCGACAGTTCACTGGGTAATCGCTTACCTTCCTGAACGAAGCGCCTGTCAGTGTACTTTTCAATTTCCTTGCGGATCTTGCCAGTTTTCATCAACCACTTTGGTTTCCCTTGGCGGTTGAGCAGTACTGCATCCAAAGGCCGAGACCTTTTTTTGCATCCTGCCTGCAGACTTCATCTTGAAAGAACTTCTGGACTTTCCTTCAGATGATTAATTGAACCTTGATCTTCCAGATGATCTTGGTTCAAACTTCGGCTTTTCCGTCACGTCATCCCGAAGGATGAAAAGAAAGGGGTCTGGTTTCAGCTAAGAAACTTTCTCCGTTTCCATGATTTCAAAGCAGCCTTTTATCGCTCACCTGATGAATCAAAAGTAATACGAAAATCGAAAATGTCAAGTGATTTTTAAGGGTTTATATCCACCTTAAATCAACCGCGGTTATTAACAATTGTTGATAACGTATCTGAGGCTTAACGGAACAGGTTAAGTTATTTGATCCATAGCCACTGGAACTTCACGGGCGCGCTCATGGAAGGTGTAATTCGAAGCTCAATTTCGTATAATCCCGGTTGAGAAAAGCTAATATCGCCTAAGTGTAAGGCCTTAAAACGTTGAATATGCCAGTCTTCATTTGGTTCTCCTACCGTTAATCCTGTAGCCTGTATTTTTGAAGTAATTTCCTGGTTATTCGATCGTATTGTGAATGCTGCATCATTTGGGTTGCCCTGGAAACTGTAGGAAACATCAATTTTCTTATCACCGGGTTTATCAATAAAAATTTTCCATTTCAGTGTTTGCTCTTTTATTACATTCAAATGCGCAGGAACGGTTCCATATTTTGAGGCAGCGATCAGTTGCTGGTTTTTGTTTTCAGTAACTTGATTATCCGGTCTCAAAGCATAGCCTCCGTCGCTTGTTTTTGCCACCAGTCCTGCGACGGCTTCAGGGCGTTGATCATATTCCAGAACAATGACCGAAACATAGGGATCGGGCTGATCGTACGGCAGTTCAATTTCGGTAAAAACACTATTGTGATTGAATGATAACGGCGATTTTTCCTTGTCGGCCAGTAGATAGGCTTTATTGGGAGTGCCATTAATGCCGGTCAGAAAAAGTTTCTGGCTTATAGGCCAGTTGTAAACGTGTAAATAAAGGTTGAATTTGCCGTTCTGTCCTTTGCATGTCATCTTGCCCCAATCGTGCAGGTTAGTCTCCACATCAAAAGCCTGCGTTCCGTAAATCGCTTCTCCGTTTACCTTTAGCCATTCGCCCATTTCCAACAAGCGCTGACGGATTTCATAGGGGACCTCGCCATTGGCACGTGGACCGATGTTGAGCATAAAATTTCCATTCAGGCTGGCATTTCCAATCAACGATTTCAGCAGTGTTGAAGTTGATTTCCATTGGGTATCGGATGAATGAAAACCCCAGGAATGGGCCACCGTAGCCGGAGATTGCCAGGGAAAATCCTCCTTCTTGTTTCCCAGTTGATTGTCGCCTAGCGTCTTAAAATCAATGTCGGGATCCTCTTCCATCGAAAGGCCGAGACGCGAATTTACCAAACAGCCTGGCTGCAGTTCCCGAATCATATTTTTTAGCTGCAGGAGTTGTGCCCTGGTAACCACTGTTTCGGAATGGTTGATCCACATATCAAACCACATCAGTGAAATATCACCATAGTTGGTTAGTAATTCACGAACCTGAGGTATTACCTTTTCCTGCCAGTACTGGTCGTATTCTTCGGGTGTGATTCCATGAATTTCGCGCTCATGACTCCATCCGTATGGATGTTCCCAATCTACCCAGTGTGAATAATACAAACCGAGTTTAAGTCCATGCTTTTTGCAGGCAGTCGCCATTTCTTTGATGATATCACGTGAAGTGTAATTTCCCAGGTCGTAATCGCTTGCACGACTGTTCCATAATCCAAAACCATCGTGATGTTTAGCGGTAATGGTCACATATTTCATTCCGGCTTCTTTTGCAAGGATCACCCATTCTTCGGGATCGATCACTTCCCAGTCGAAACGATCAAGTAAGCCGAGGTATTCTTCACGTTCTATCTGGTTACGGTAAAAAATCCATTCGGCGTAGTCATTATTATGACGCAGTTTTTCGCCTTTCCAGTAGCCTTCTGCTGCACTGTACAATCCCCAGTGAATGAACATTCCAAAACGTGCATCGGTAAACCAGCGGGCACGTTCATTGGTATTTTCCTGTGCTTTGGCGGGGATCATCAGGAATAGTAGTAGTAAACAGGTGAGCAGACTTTTGTACATTTCGTTGAATCAGGATAGTCGGGTTTTAAAATCGGAATACGTAAAATTACGTACAATTTCAAGTTGATCATTTTTAGTCCAGATGGCTATCGACGGATGGTTGACGCCGTTGAACATGGTGGTTTTAACCATGGTGTAATGGATCATATCCAGGAAGATAACCTTTTCTCCAATTTGCAGTTCACGACCAAAATCGTATGCTTCCATAAAATCGCCGGCAAGGCAACTTCCTCCGCCAAGCCGATAGAGGAACTTACTTTGATTGGTCGGTTCGCCGGCCCCGATTATTTTGGGTCGGTAGGGCATTTCCAGTGTATCGGGCATGTGGGCTGTGAACGAAACGTCGAGAATAGCGGTTTTTACTCCCCGGTGTTCCACAATATCCTGAATGGTTGAAACCAGAACACCGGTTTCCCATGCAATTGCACTTCCAGGTTCCAGGATCACTTTTACGCCGTATTTTTTTCTGAAATTTTTCAATAAGCTGATCAGGTGATCATGATCGTAGCCATTGCGTGTCATCAGGTGACCACCACCCATGTTCACCCACTTAATCTTGTGGAGGTATTTTCCGTAGTTGGCTTCAAATTTCTCCAGCACTTTTTCCAGGCTGTACGAATCCGATTCACAAAGCACATGAAAATGAATGCCATCAATACCTTCGGGAAGTTCTGCGGGCATTTCATCAATGCCAACGCCTAAACGCGACCCGGCAGCACTTGGATTGTACAGGTCGGTGGCAACGTCCGAGAATTCGGGATTTACCCGTATTCCGCATGAAATAGGATGATCAGCAGTTTTGGTCTGCTTATAGTATTTATGAAACTGAACGAATGAATTGAAAACGATATGACTGCTGTAGTTCATTATATCTTCAAATTCATTCTCGAGATAAACCGGAGAATAAGTGTGTGCGCGGGTATGCATTTCCTCGAAACACAAACGGGCTTCATAGAGCGAGCTGGCTGTTGCACCTTTCAGGTACTCACGAACAACAGGGAAAGTGCTCCACATGGCAAAACCTTTAAAGGCGAGTATGATCTCAATTCCGGCTTCCTGTTGCACATGATGGATCAGTTCCAGGTTTCTCCGCAGTAGTTTTTCATCCAAAACAAAGGCGGGTGATGGGATGGCAGAATAGTCCAATTTTTCTTTTTTAAATTCAAAATAAAAGTCCCGTGCAAAGGCTCAGGGCTGCAGTTGTTACAGTTCAATATCGCCGTTAATCTCTTCGTTCCATGGTAAACCAAATTCTCCGATGCGTTCCATAAATGGATCCGGATCAAATTCTTCGACGTTAAAAACGCCTTTGCCCTGCCATTTACCGGTGAGCACCATCATAGCTCCCAGCATGGCAGGTACGCCTGTGGTGTAAGATACACCCTGTGTTCCGGTTTCTTCGTAAGCCTGTTGGTGTTTGCAGTTGTTCCAAATGTAGTACGTCTTTTCGTTTCCATCTTTAATCCCTCTTATCCGGCAACCGATCGACGTTTCACCGGTATAGTTTTCGCCCAGATCGCCCGGGTTGGGTAGCACTTCCTTTAAAAATTCCAGCGGAATGATATCCACACCTTTGTATTTCACCGGATCGATACGTGCCATGCCAATGTTTTGAATTACACGCAGGTGGGTGAGGTATTCGTCTCCGAAAGTCATCCAGAATCGTGCTCGTTTCAGCGTCGGGAAATTTTTGACCAGCGATTCCAGTTCTTCATGAAAGATCACGTATGAATTGCGCGGCCCAATGTTCGGGTAGTTCAGCGCTTTTTTTATCTCGTGCGGTTCGGTTTCCACCCATTGTCCGTTTTCCCAGTAACGTCCTTTTTGCGTAATCTCGCGGATGTTTATTTCCGGGTTGAAGTTGGTGGCAAAAGCTTTTCCATGGTCGCCGGCGTTGCAATCTACAATGTCGAGGGTTTGCATCTCGTCGAAATGGTGTTTCGCTGCATAAGCGGTGTAAATGCTTGTTACACCGGGATCGAAACCGCAACCCAGAACAGCCATAATGCCTTTTTCCCTGAATCGGTCGTGGTAAGCCCACTGCCAGCTGTATTCAAATTTAGCTTCGTCTTTTGGTTCGTAGTTGGCAGTATCGAGATAATTCACTCCAGTTTCCAGACAGGCATCCATGATGGGCAGATCCTGATACGGAAGTGCCACATTAATAACCAGTTCAGGTTGAAAGGCGCGAATGAGGGCAACAGTTTCGGCTACATTATCCGCATCGAGCCGGGCTGTTTGTATCCGGCCTTTTCCCACTTCGCGTGCAATAACATCGCATTTTGCTTTGGTTCGGCTGGCCAGCATAATTTCAGAAAAAACATCCGGATTATCGGCACATTTGCTGGCAACCACACGGCCAACTCCTCCGGCTCCTATTATCAATACTTTACTCATCTTGGTTTACAATTTTATAATGGTTCAAAAGTACGCAACTTTGATCGATTCGGCGTACAATTAATTTTTTAACTTATTCCGAATAAAAATAAAAAAATATGTCTTTGCCCCCTGCATTTCCCATATTTTTCCAAATTAACAACGATTAAAAATGGATTTGAAAATTCGTTGAGTGGATATTAATTTTATTGCTAATGTAACTTGCTTGAGCAGAGGGATTCAGCTAATTCTTTTGTAGCTTTGTTTTTTTGAGATCGGCAGAAAAATCTTTGGGAAAAATTGATTTTATTTGCGCATTGAATTAAATTGTTAAACCAATACCTTTAATACTGGTATTTTAGCGAAGCGAAATTGAGTTTGATATTTTGAAAACAGCAAAAATCTTTGAAGTTTCGGCAAATACCAAAGTAAAATAGTAGAATGAAGAACAGTTATTTTGATTTGATCGAGCAAAGCTACTACTTTCCTCAGGAGGGTTTTGACTTACGGGATAACTACCTCACGTTTCACGGCATTTCACTAAAATATCTCATAAAGAAATATGGTACGCCATTCCGGTTTATTTACCTGCCAAAGATTGGCGATCAGATAAAAAAGTCGCGAAACCTTTTTAATAAAGCAATCAAGAAAAATAACTACGAGGGAAAATATTACTACTGCTACTGTACAAAGTGCAATCACTTTTCGCACGTTATCAATGAAGCATTGAAACACAATGTACACCTCGAAACTTCATCGTCGTACGACATCGACCTGATTTTGCATTTGTACACGGATAAAAAGCTCGATAAAAACCGAATTATTGTTCACAACGGCTATAAAACGGAGGAGTACCTGACCAAGATCATCTCAATGCAGCGGCTGGGATTCAAGAATAACATCATTGTGCTCGACAGTGTGAATGAGCTCGATCGGCTGGAAATGCTGGCCAACGGCGATAAATTAAAGCTGGGTATTCGCATGGCGATCAATGAGGAATCGCAATCTGCCTATTACACTTCGAGGCTGGGAATACGGCATACGCAAATTCTCGATTTCTTCGAGCAGAAAATCAAAGGAAAAAAGAATCTCGAGCTGAAGATGCTGCATTTCTTTGTTGATTCGGGAATTAAAGACAGCTTATACTACTGGGGCGAATTTCAGAAAGCCATTAAGCTTTACATCGATCTGAAAAAACAATGTAAAACACTCGATTCATTTAACCTCGGCGGCGGCTTCCCGATTCGAAATCACCTGGGTTTTGAATACGATTACGAATACATGATCAAGGAGATCGTTTCGAATATAAAAACGGCCTGTTCGGCTGAAAATCTGCCAGACCCGGATATTTTTACCGAGTTTGGAAAATATACCGTTGGCGAAAGCGGGGCGATCATTTTCGAGGTGCTCGAACAAAAGCAACAAAACGATACCGAAAGCTGGTACATCATTAACAACAGTTTAATGAATACGATCCCCGATTCGTGGTCGATCTTCGAAAAATTTATTCTGCTGCCCATCAACAAGTGGGATAACGAGTATAAAAGGGTGAACATTGGGGGTATAAGTTGTGATCATTCGGATTATTACAATTCTGAAGACTTTAACCAGGAGGTGTTGTTGCCGGCATATACCGAGAATGACAAGGAACCATTGTATCTTGGATTTTTCCATACGGGTGCCTACCAGGATGCCATTAGTGGCTATGGGGGAATCAAGCACTGCCTCATTCCGTCGCCAAAACATGTAATTATTGATCGCGACGAAAAGGGTAATTTTATCGATTACGTTTACCGTAACGAGCAATCGGCCGATGATATGTTTAAGATTCTGGGCTACACGAAGGACGAATCCTAAATTCATTATCATTCCGGATTCAGGTTGTTGCAGAAGAAATTGCTCAGATCTTTGCTGATCTAAACTTACCTGACTCCGCCGATTTTATTCAAACATTTTAGGGGGAGAAGGTGTTTTTCTTACTCAACTGACTTTAAAGTATCACAATGAACATTTCAGAAATTATAAAGAGCAGAAGAGCAACACCGCCACGCATGCTGGTTAAAAAACCCGTTGAAAAGAAGCTTATCTGGCAACTGCTTGAAAACGCCAACTGGGCGCCAAATCACAAGAAAACAGAACCCTGGCGGTTTAAAGTGTTTACCGGAGAAACGAAAGCTGAATTTGCAAGAAAATGCGGTAAAATTCTTCGTGAAAAACAAGCGGCAGGTTATGAAGTTGCCACTGAGAAAATAGAAAAATTTGAGACAACCCTGTCAAATGTACCCGTGGCGATTGCCATCGTTTTACAGCATGATCCGGCAAAACGACTGCCGGAATGGGAGGAGTTGGCTGCGGTTTCAATGGCGGTGCAGAATATGTGGCTTACGGCCACTGAACTGGGGTTGGGGGCTTTCTGGGCCACACCGGGTTTTATGGAGTTGTTTACCGAACTTCTTGAAATTACAGAGGGACAAAGCCTTCTCGGATTCTTTTATGTTGGGGAAATATTAATGGAATACCCGTCACCCGGAAGGGGAGATGTTTCGCAAAAAGTTGAATGGAAAGATTAAAATGGATATAATGCGCACTATATTTTTATTTTCACTGAGTTTGTTTTTATACAGTGTCTCGATGGCACAGGACAAGATGAATCCGGAAATTTTCCCCAATCCGGTAGTGGTGACACCCGATCCTCCAAAATCGATTAAAGGTTGGGAAATGCAAGATTATGAAGGCGATGCTGTACTGGTCGGTGAGTACCCGGGAAAGATCCTGAAATTTCAGTTTGAAGGCACTGCCGTTGGTGTTGCAGTGGTAAGCGATATGCATTCCGGAATTATTGAATACAGTGTCGATAATTATCCCTGGCAAAAACAGGATCTTTACCTGTCGTCAAAAGAACAGGTGAGTTATTTTACACTGGAAACGAATTTAAAGCCCCGAAAACACATGCTTCAAATCCGTTTGACAGAAGAAAAGAATCCCGCCAGCAATGGAAATAAATGCGTGCTGAAAGCCTTCTATTTCAACGCGAAATAAACGGCGTGGTTTTAATCGAAGTATTTTAAATACGCTGCCGGCAACTCATCGATATCTCTGATTTGAATATCCTTGTAGAAGACTTCCGCAGCTTCACTTTGCAATTGAATTTTACCTTGTATCAGAGGAACGATCTCACCATTTTTTCGGTAGCGTGAGTTTTGGAGAACCATTACCACATGGTCGTTTACAATGTGCAGGCTTTTGCCTTCGTAACAGATCAGTTCAAGCGTATTCCATTCGCCCGGATCATTCTCGAAATTGCAGCTACGTAGACAAAAACCGCCATATTCCGATCCACTGCCCAGCGGAATGAAAGGTTGGCTTCCATCGGCAACGGGGTTCATCATGGTCCCTTCGGGCAAGAATGCTCTAACTTCGATCGAAGAACTTTGCTGGCTCCAGAAATCGCCCATGTGGCCTTCCATCACCTGAAATTCCTGGGAGAGCATCCACGAACGCCAGTAATCGTTCCCAAAATCACCCACCGAATGATACATGATCCCCGAATCTTTTAGCAGCTTTTTTCGGGGCGGATATTTTTTGTCGCCCCATTTCACTTTCAGTTTTAAATGGTAGTTTGCATATTCCTGTTTGGTGACCACACAGCCATAAATTTCGCCGCTTATTTTTAAGACAGGTTCATTGTTTTCCAAAAGTACGGAGAACACATCATATTCATCATTATTCAAACCAATCGGAGAAACGGGATTTCCGTTTTCATCAACAGGAGCTGTTCCATTATATCCGTCCTGGAACCGGTAACTGAGGTAGGTGTCCCATTGTGAGAGATCATTGTCTAAAAGACTGGTCCACCCGGTTTCTTGTTTATTGCACGAAAATAAAGCCAGGACGACTAAAGCAAGTACTACTATTTTTTTCATCAGGTTTAGTTTTAATTCGATTCGTACTGTAAAACAATTATTGAATGTGTTCCAGCACATCCACTAAATGTCTCCAGAATTTCCCGGTCGTTTCGATATCGAGTCGTTCATCGGGTGAATGTGCTCCTTTAATGGTTGGTCCAAAAGAAACCATATCGAGTTGCGGATACTTTTCAAGGAAGAGTCCGCATTCCAGTCCTGCGTGGATCGATCGCACAATCGGTTCATTTCCAAACAGGCGTTTATACGAATCTACGGTGATTCGTACCACTTCCGAATCGGGATTCGGTGTCCAACCGGGATAGCCGTCGGTTTGGGCTACTTTTGCGCTGGCCAGTATGAATACGGCTTCCACACTTTCAGCCGCATAATATTTCCGACTTTCCAGTTCGCTGCGCTGGCTGGTAGTCACCAGAATTTGGTTGGCTTCGGTAAACTTAACAGATGCCAGGTTGGTAGATGTTTCCACCATGCCTTCCATCCTTGTACTCATTTCCAAAACACCATGCGGGCAAGCGTAAATGGCATTCAACAATTTATTTTGCGTTTGTACGTCGATTACACGTTCGGGGATATCTGTTTCCAAGCACTTGAACTGAAGTTTGGTCTCGGAATATTGAAATTCATTTCTGATCTCAGCTGCCAACCGATCAAAATCTTCCAGCATGTTTTGTTTTTCATTATCGGGAAGGGTAATAATGGCAAAGGCTTCTCGTGCAATGGCATTGCGCAGATTACCGCCATCAAAGAGGGCAAGCCGGATAGTGTATTTTTTATTGAAATTCCACAAAATACGGTTCAGGATTTTGTTGGCGTTGCCCCGGTTTTTATGAATATCGTCGCCCGAATGCCCGCCAAGAAGTCCCGAAACGAAAATCTTAAAACCTGTATTATTATCGGGAACACGCTCAGCCTTATAATTAAAGGTAGCCAGGGTATCCACACCTCCGGCACAACCCACAAACATTTCGCCTTCATCCTCTGAGTCGAGGTTCAGCAAAATAGATCCGTTAAGAAAACCCTCTTCCAGTTCGAATGCACCGGTCAGTCCGGTTTCTTCATCCACGGTGATGAGGCATTCCAGCGGTCCATGCTTAAGCTCTGAAGAAGTCAGGACGGCCATTTGCGCCGCAATACCGATTCCGCAGTCGGCTCCCAGCGTCGTTCCATTCGCTTTAACCCAAGCGTCAACGATCAGTGGTTCGATGGGATCCTTGTCAAAATCAAAGTCTTTGTCCGAATTTTTTTCGCATACCATATCCATATGCGTTTGAAGGATCACGGTCGGGGCATTCTCCATTCCCCGAGTCGCCGGTTTCAATATCAGTACATTTCCTGCTTTATCGATTTTGCTTTCTAATCCGTTTTGTTCTGCAAAATCAAGTAAAAACTGCCTGATCTTTTCTTCTTTTTTAGAAGGACGTGGAACCTGGCAGATGTCTTCGAAGTAATTGAACAAGGGTTGAGGCTTTAATTCTGAAAGTTTTCTCATTTTTTATTTATTTGTTGCTCTGATCAAAGCTATTTTAATTCCTGATTTATCTAACTGTATTTATGTTTTCCGGTATTCCAGCCTTTTTTGCTCAAATATTTCTCGCCTGATTCTATGGCACCGGTTTCCATTTCAGTCCCCATCGAATCGTTCCACCGGTTAAGGTAGCCAAATAAGGCCACCACACCTGTAATTTCCACAATTTCTCCTTCATCCCAGTAAGGTCGTAGGTTTTCGGCGATCGTATCGTCCACCGAATTTGGAATTACGGAAGCTGCAAAGGCAAAGTCCAGTGCTGCTCTTTCTGCTTCCGAAAATGCCGGATGCGTTTTGTACTCCCAAATGTTTTCCAGTTTTTCCTCTTCGGCACCGTAGCGTTCGGCGGCCCGAATAGCATGCGCCTGGCAATAACGACAACCGGCAGCATTACTGCTGATGTACGCGATCATTCGTTTGAGTGCGCTGCTTACACGACCATGGTTGGCCATAACCGCTTTGTTCATTTCAATAAATGCATATGCGATCTGTGGCCGGTGATGCATCGTTTTTACGCTGTTGGGGCAAAAACCAAGTGTTTCTTCATAAAATTCGATCAGTCGTTGCAGTTCAGGATCATCTGCTCCGGACTTTGGAAAAACGAGTGGTTGCTTCATATAAAATTGATTCTTTGCAAATGTTATTCTTTCTGCTCGCTGTTTAGTTGCCCGTTCTGGCTCAGCAAAATGGCAAACGGTCGGGTTCCCGGAAATTCAGACATGATAATGATTAATATAACCGTGATCGGTACACTGAGCAACATCCCCGGAATTCCCCAAATTACACCCCATACTGCCAGTGTGAGGAAAACTACCAGCGGACTTATATTTAGTGAGTTTCCCATTAGACGTGGTTCGACACCGTTACCGATGACCAGTTGAATGGCACCCACAATGGCCAGAACAAGTATTCCGGGTGTAAACTCGCCAAACTGTAAAATGGCGAAAAGCGCAGGGAATAGGGTAGCAATAAGTGAACCGATGGTCGGGATAAAGTTCAGCACAAAAATCAGAAAGGCCCAGAAAATAGGTGCATCGATACCGATAAACAGCATCGCAAAATAACTCAAGAAGCCGGTCATTAAGCTGGTGAGTGTTTTCAGTGCCACATAATTACCGATGGAGTGATCGATTTTACTCCAAAGATCCGTGATGTGTTTGTGGCGCTTTTTATCCGGATACATTGCATGTAATTTTTTTGGGAAACCGGGTTCCTCAAGTAAAAGGAAAAGCAGGTAAAGCAGTACCGTAAACGCATTGCCAAAAAGTCCTGTAAGTGTCGAAAGCAGAGACGAAAGTATATTGCCAAAGTTGATATCCTTACTAAAATCACCCAACATATCCATTAAATCAATGTCGAAACGTTGGTTAATCGATTCGGTCATTTTATTCACATTGGCTTCGTACTGCGGAATGGTTTTCGATAATTCCGAAATATTATTCGAAATCATATTCACCGTAAGAACCAAAAATCCAATCATCAGCAATGTTGAAAAAACAGTAAGCAGCCATTGCGGTAATCTGCCGATAAACTTTACTTTGGCCAAAACTTTTTTAATCACCCGAATTAAAAACCAGAATAAAATGGCAATTACAAAGGGTAAAATAATCGATTGTGCGTAGATGAAAACGACGACTGTTGTAATGACGATCAGAAAAATATAAATCTTTTTACTGGTTTCCATTTATGCTTGATTTAGTGTGCAAAATACAAATGATTTTTGGTAGGAACCAATCAAAACTCAGATGTTGGTATTTTTAATGTACTTGTAAATGGTATCCCATTCTTCCTCAAAACCCAAAGAAGGTAGTTCTTCTCCGGCACAGTGATACCAATAGCGTGCATTTCCCGGATCAGGTTCCTTTCGGTGCAGGTAGGCATGAATCCAGCAAGCCAGGGGGTGTTCCAGATTCTGAACCATGCTGTGCGCCAAATCCCAGTCGCCACGTTTTTCAGTCTCCAGTGCCTCGAGTAGCGTTTCTTTTAAAGTTTTATCCATGGTTAACCGAGTTTTTCCGATTCCGGTAATCCCCATTCTTCTTTCATTGCAATTCCTAATTTTTCCAGTTCGTCCAGTACCGGTTCGTAAATGTTTTTCGATGTGGGAATGTGAACGCCGGTTTCGCTGATTTTTTCATCTAAAATCATTTTTACAGCCATAGCGGCCGGCAATGCCACGGTACGGGCAATTGAAGTATCAGTTTTCGTGGCATAATCCAGCAGTTTCGAGCGGATAACTTGTTTTGTTCCGTCGGCATTTTCAACCAAAAACGAGTGCATCATAATAACCATGTCACGGGCACCATCAGGTAACATCATTTTTTGTAGCATCAGGTTGGCGGTCAGGTCAAAGGTCGATCCTTCATTCAGTTGCACCGGATTGTTGTTAAACAGGCCCAGCCATTCCATGGCGACAATCGCCGGACTGTCGATTGATAGTGATAACCGTTCCGCTACCTTCTCCTTGATATTGGCCGGGTAAACACCCAACTCTTCAGCAACTATCTTTTTATATGTTTTCCCTCCAAAGTTTTTTTGGTCGTAGCTGACCATGCCAAGTCGCTTGAGGGCATCCATAATTTCACACCAGTCCTTGTGTCGAAAAGTGCCACGGTACATGGTTTTAATCCCATTCAGATCATAAAGGTCGATGTAGGCCAGTGAGTTACGGTTTGGATAGACTTCCATTTCGCCCACTCCGGGAAAATCGATGTGAAGTGGATTTTTAAACAGGTCTTCGCCTGGAATTTCAATTATTTCGCCATCCTTAAGGTAGCGGGCGCTGTTGTTTCCGGCCATGATCACTCCACGCGGCGACCACGAAAATTTGTATCGAAAGGGATTATCAGCTTCTTCAGGTGCTGCCAGTGCACCGCAAAGCGAATAAAATTCGAGGATGTTTCCTCCTTCTTCGTGTACTTTATCTATAATTCGCATGGCAGTCATGTGGTCAAAACCCGGGTCTACACCAATTTCGTTTAAAATTATGATGCCTGCTTTTTGTGCTGCTTTATCCAGCGCTTTCATGTTTTCAGATACATAAGATGTGGTCACCATGTTCTTCCCGTTTTGAACACAAAGCTTGGCTACCTCAACATGCTCGGTGTATGGAAGAAGGCTTACAATCAGGTCGTTTTCGGCAATCAGCTTTTCAAGCATTTCTTTATCGTTGCTTGTCCAGGCCAGTGCCTTTCCCTTTTCTCTTCCCTTGACCAACTTTTCTGCTTTCTCCATGGTTCGGCTGGCTATGGTTAGTTCAATGTTGTTGTTCAGCAAAAAGTCAACCATCGGTTTAGCCACCATGCCGGCTCCCAATAACAAAACTTTATTCATACGATAATAATTTTATGGTCACTCAGATTATAACGCGAAACCCTTCGTTGTGTTACTTTCTTCAATCCCTTTTTAGGCGGATTAAAGTTCTTAATTTTTAACACAATAAACCACAGATGTTGTAAAAAATGATTTATTATTTAACAACTCTCACAAAGTTTATTTAACTTTCTTGCATGATTCAATCGTATCAATGTCCGGTTTTTTTCTACATCGGGATGCCCGAATGTCTCGATGAGGATACGGTTTCTCATTAGCTATGTCCATAGCGCCATCCGCGTTATCCAACCCGCATCAGGATTAGTATTCAGGTGCCGCTTTCTTTTCACTAATACAATCAGGAACAGCTGAACCTGGATCATGAAACTGACGGGAGTCGATTTCAACTTGTTGTGCCCTTGCAGAACGCTTCGTAAAAGAAGCTCGTATAACATAAAAAAATCAATTCATGAATCCGCAGAAAAATATTAAAAAGGTTGAAACGGCCGCTGTTCGGCGAATGCTCGAACGTTATCAGCTAAATGAAGAGGCCATCCAAACTATCGAAGAGGAGAATTTACTTCCACCCGGACTAATAAAACGCTTGCATAATGCATATCCACAGCATTCGGGATTTTTTCTCGAAGATAGTGCGATGTTTCGCGATAAACTGCACTATTCAGGGATCAAAGGTTTTCGCGAAATTGTTCAGATACTCCAAGAAAATGGTATTGAAATCGGTCATCTAACCGACCGCGAATTTTTTATTGAGGTCTATCGTTTTCTGGCTACCAAATACGTGCTGAATACCATCGATTGGAACAATTACGAAAATGACTCGAACTTCCAGTTGGTGTTTCCTCAGCCCGGAATGATGCCAAAAGATGAAGTAGCGAAATATGCGGCAGCCAAAACCGATGAAGAGCGAAAACAGCTCGTTGAAAGCTACATTCACAAAACCAATCCGCACGATGGGAAACAGAAGTTGAATAAACCCTGGTACATAAATAATGAAGGGCAACTCGAAGTGCTGGAAGGCAGTCAGCACAAATATCCGCCAATCAAGCTGATACTTGATAAAACGACTCAGGCTTGTTTCTCGTTCTGTACCTATTGTTTCCGGCATGCGCAGGTTCGCGGCGATGAAGATATGTTTGTTCAGCAGGAAGTTTCGCAGGTGCACGAATATGTGAAACGCCATAAAGAAGTCAGCGATATTCTGATTACTGGCGGAGACGGCGGTTACATTCCGTATAATCGTTTAAGGGAATACGTTATGCCGTTGATTGAAGATCCGGAACTACTGCACATCCGAACGGTTAGGATTGGTTCGCGGGCTATTAATTTTCAACCTGAACTTTTACTGAGTGATCAATTTAAGCCGATTTTGGAACTTCTGCAGAAACTAATGGAAAACGGAATCCAGGCGGTTTGGGTCGCCCACATTTCAACGTCACACGAGATCTTAAATCCCGGTTCGGTGGCGGCCATCCGGCGATTGAAAAAATATGGCATCACCATTAAAAGCCAAAGTCCGATCATGAACCATATCAGCTTGTTTTACAATGAAGAAGGCAAGGTTGATATCGATCGTTCGGCGCAAAACTGGATCGATCTGGGCAATGTTCTGGCAATGCTGGGTATTGGTTTTCACTCGATGTATTGTGCACGACCAACCGGAGAACACCATTATTTTACGGCACCGCTGGCCGATATTTCAAAAGTCTTTAACAAGGTGTACCGCAGTCTGGCTTCCATCAATCGCCCGTCGCGTTACATTACCATGACTTCTTCTGCCGGCAAAACCTCCTTGCTGGGCACCACAGATATAAATGGTGAAAAGGTGTTTGTGCTGAAATTCAACGAGGCCCGGAATATGGAATGGATGGACACGACTTTTTTCGCCAAATACAACGAAGAAGAAAACACCATAGAGAAACTGATTCCGTTTGGCAGCGATAAATATTTCTACGAAGATGAACTGGAGGAAATTGAAAACCGACTTTCGGAAGCACTGGAAAAAGAGATAAAACTGGCCGAGACTCATGATCAATAAGTTTTTACCATCAGCAGCTGAAGCCGTGGCCGATGTTTTTGATGGAGCCACGGTCATGATAAGCGGATTTGGGGAAGCCGGCAGCCCGGTTGAACTGATCCATGCGCTCGTTGATCAGGGTGCACGCAATCTTACGGTTGTAAGTAATAACGCGGGCAGCGGACATGTGGGGCTTGCCGCATTGATCGAAAACCGTCAGGTTCGTAAAATCATTTGCTCGTTTCCACGAACCACAATCTCGGTGGTTTTTCCTGAACTCTTCCGAAAAGGGGAGATTGAACTGGAACTGGTTCCCCAGGGAACGCTCGCTGAGCGTATACGCGCCGGAGGAGCCGGAATTCCGGCGTTTTATACGCCAACAACCGTAAATACTCCATTGGCTAAAGAAAAGGAAACAAGAACGTTTAAAGGACGTGATTATGTGATGGAGGAGGCAATTAAAGCAGATTTTGCCTTGGTCAAATGTCATGCAGCTGATCGATACGGGAATCTGGTTTACAACAAAACTGCGCGAAATTTTGGCCCGATTATGTGTATGGCGGCCGAAACTACCATTGTGCAGGCCAGAAAGCTGGTGGAGCCTGGTGAACTTGATCCGGAATGCGTTGTCACTCCCGGAATATTCGTAAAACACGTTGTAAAGATTTCCAACCCGATGGACGAATCCAAACTGGTAGCCGAAGAGAGGAGGTATCCATGGAAGGAATAATTGACAAAGTTGGCTGGAGCGTCAGTGAAATGGCCAAGAATGTGGCTCGTGATATTGAAGATGGCGCTTATGTAAATCTGGGAATCGGCATGCCTGAACTGGTAGCCGGTTTTATTCCCAAAGGCCGTGAAGTGATCTATCATACCGAAAACGGGCTGCTGGGAATGGGCGAAGTGGCTGCTCCGGGTTACGAAGATCCGGAACTGGTAAATGCAGGGAAAAAATATGTTACTGCTGTTCCGGGAGCTGCCTATTTTCATCATGCCGATAGTTTTGCCATGATCAGAGGCGGACACATTGATCTATGCGTTTTGGGTGCTTACCAGGTTTCAGAAGCCGGCGATCTGGCCAATTGGTCAACCGGTAATCCGGAAGATATTCCTGCTGTTGGCGGTGCAATGGATTTGGTGGCCGGCGTTCAAACCATTTACGTAATTACAAAACACTGCACCAAGTCCGGCTCCCCAAAAATTGTAAAAGAATGCACCTATCCGCTTACCGGTAAAAATGTGGTTAGCCGGATTTATACTGACCTGGCAATAATAGAAGTTCAAGATAAAAAACTGGAAGTGCTTGAAATGGCTCCGGGAGTGAGTTTTGAACTGTTGCAAGAGAAAACAGCCGCAACTTTACATACGAAAGATTCGACAAATGACGAAAAAAAGTAACAGCGAAAAGTTATACAAGAAAGCGGAAAAAGTACTGGCCGGGGGAGTGAGCAGGAATACCGTATTTCGTTTGCCATATCCAAATTATGCCAATACAGCATCGGGTTGTTACATAACAGATATCGAAGGAACCACGCGGATTGATTTTGCCAATAACATGGCAGCCTTGATCCATGGGCATTCTTTTCCACCGGTGATTGATGCCGTTATCGAGCAACTTAAAAAAGGAACGGCTTACACCCTGGCTTCGGAGATTGAGCTGGAATTTGCGCGGCACTTAATTAAACGAGTCGAAAGTTTTGATCGCATTCGATTCGTGAATTCGGGTACCGAGGCCGTAATGGCCATGATCAAAGCATCGCGTGCGTACACAGGCCGGTCAAAAATTGCCAAAGCCGAGGGAACTTACCACGGTACTTATGATTTTGCTGAGATCAGTCAAACTGCTAATCCATCCAACTGGGGGAGGATCGATCGCCCGGCCAGTGTTCCGTTGGCGCACGGCACACCTCCGAATGTTCGGAAAGATGTGATCATTTATCCTTACAATGATATTGATCGAACACTCAATATTCTTGATCGGTATGCCGATACGATCGCCTGTGTTATCATCGATCCGGTACCGCATCGGGTTGGGCTAATGCCGGGTACCGGCGAATTTGTCGAGGCCATTTATAGCTGGACAAGAAAAAATGACGCCTTAATGGTTTTTGATGAGGTAATCACTTTCCGGGTGAATTATGGTGGAGCGCAGGCTAATTATAGTGTTATGCCCGATCTGACTTCGCTTGGGAAAATTATCGGAGGCGGATTTCCTGTGGGTGCCATAGCCGGACGGGAAGAAGTGATGCGGGTGTTCGATCCGCACGAAAAGAACCTGCTTCTCCCGCATTCAGGGACATTCTCGGCCAACCCCATTACTATGACTGCCGGATATAAAGCCATGCAGTATTTCGATAAAAAAGCGGTTGCAAAACTGAACAAACTAACCCAAAAGGCGATTGCTCAAATTCAGGAAGCCACAAAACTGGCTGATGTTCCGGTTTCTGTTACGGGTGCTGGCTCTATGTTTCGGATGCACCTGCGTTCGACGCCGCCAACTACTTATCGCGAAGCCTGGCAAAATACGGAGGTGAGTTCGTTGGTAAAAGAACTCCTGGAATACATGTATACAAAGGAAAATATCCTGATGATCAATACGTTTTCGTGCATGCTTTCAACTGTGATGACGCAAACTGAGATCGATAAACTGACTGAAGGTTTGCATCGGGCTTTTAAGACCTTCAAACCAAAAATTGATAGATTAATTGAACATTAAAAGGAATTAGATATGCGTGAAGTATTTATTTGCGATGCCATTCGGACGCCCGTTGGAAAATACGGAGGGGCCTTGTCCGCTGTTCGTCCCGATGATCTCGCTGCCATTCCAATGAAAGAAATATTGAAGAGAAATCCTTCGATTGAGGCTTCGGCCATCGATGATGTAATTTATGGTTGCGCGAACCAGGCCGGCGAAGATAATCGCAATGTGGCTCGCATGGGCTTATTATTGGCCGGATACCCCGATTCGGTACCTGGAGTAACGGTCAACCGTTTATGCGGATCGGGAATGGAAGCCGTAGCCATGGCCGCCCGGGCGGTACGCACCGGGGAAGCCGATTTAATTATTGCAGGCGGCGTGGAAAGCATGTCACGTTCACCTTATGTCATGCCCAAACAAACAGTTGCTTTTTCGCGCAATGCTGAAATATACGACACTACCATTGGCTGGCGTTTTGTGAATCCTGTGTTTCAAAAACATTTTGGAACAGATCCTTTAATTTGTACAGCGGAAAACCTGGCTGATGAATACAAAATTAGTCGGGAGGCACAGGATGAATTTGCACATCATAGCCAGCTAAAAACAGCAGCAGCACAAAAAAATGGTACGCTGACACGCGAGATAGTTCCGGTTTCGGTTCCGCAAAAAAAAGGTGAACCATTGCTGATCGATACCGACGAACACCCAAGGCTGACCTCCCTTGAAAAATTAGCCAGTCTGAAACCTGTTTTCCGTGAAAACGGGACGGTAACCGCAGGAAATGCTTCAGGCATTAACGACGGTGCGGCTGCCCTGGTAGTAGCTTCGGAAGAAGCAGTGAAGCGATTTGACCTGGTTCCGCGGGCAAAAATTTTGGGTGCACAAAGTGCCGGTGTTCCACCTCGAATTATGGGAATAGGACCCGTTCCGGCGACGCGAAAATTGATGACGATGCTGGGTATGACACTTGACCAAATGGATATTATCGAGCTTAATGAAGCGTTTGCAGCCCAGTCGCTCGCGGTTCTCCACGATTTAGAAATCGACGTTGAGGATCCGCGTCTGAATCCGCTCGGTGGTGCCATTGCACTTGGACACCCACTTGGTATGTCTGGTGCCCGGTTGCTTACAACAGCGTTCCATCAAATGCAAAACAGGAAGGTGAAATTTGCGCTGTGTACAATGTGTATTGGTGTAGGACAGGGAATTTCAATGGTAATCGAAAAAATATAAAATCATTAAAATAATAAACAGATGAAAGAAATTAATTTTAAACCGGTTCTTGCAGAATTAGGACTTGAAGAAGTAAATCCGGGAGTTTGTACGGGTACAGAGTGGAAAAAAACATCAGGCAAATTTATTGAATCATACTCTCCATCCGATGGGAAATTGATTGCCGGTGTGCAGCAATGCGGCGTTGACGATTATCATGCTGTTATTGAAACGGCAAAACAAGCATTCAAAAAGTGGCGGATGGTTCCGGCGCCCAAACGTGGTGAAATCGTTAGGCAAATTGGTTTGGAACTGCGTAAATTTAAAGAGCCGCTGGGTAAACTGGTTTCCTACGAAATGGGCAAAATTTACCAGGAAGGACTGGGCGAAGTGCAGGAAATGATAGATATCTGCGACTTTGCTGTGGGCCAGTCGCGTCAGCTTTATGGTTTTACCATGCATTCCGAGCGCTCCAAACACCGCATGTACGACCAGTATCATCCACTGGGCATTGTAGGAGTGGTTTCAGCCTTTAATTTTCCGGTGGCGGTTTGGGCCTGGAATGCTATGATCGCATTGGTTGCCGGTGATGTGGTGGTATGGAAACCTTCTTCAAAAGTATACCTCTGTGCAGTTGCCGTTCATAAAATAGTCGGTAGCGTTCTTAAGAAAAATGATATTCCCGAGGGCGTTCTAAACCTGGTAGCAGCAGAATCAAAAATGCTGGGCGACACCATGTTCGCCGATAAGAGTATTCCGCTGGTTTCGTTTACAGGCTCCACCAACATTGGTAAAAAAGTCGGAAGACTGGTGGGTGAGCGCCTGGGACGTTCGATTTTAGAACTTGGCGGAAACAATGCCATTATTATCACACCTGATGCGGATCTGGAAATGGCTTTGCGCGCGGTTGTTTTTGGCGCTGTCGGTACCTGCGGGCAACGCTGCACATCCACACGACGAATCATTCTGCACGAATCAGTTTATGCAACCTTTAAAGAAAAGCTTGTAGCTATTTACAACAAACTGCCGATTGGTCATGCGCTCGATGAAAAAACGCTGGTAGGACCGCTTGTGGATAAATGGGCAGTACAGGATTTTCAGAATGCTATCGAACGCGTTAAACAGGAAGGCGGGACTATTATTACCGGCGGCGAAGTGCTGGATGAAGGCGAATTTGCTGGCGGAACCTATGTTAAACCATGTATTGCTGAGGTTGAAAATCATTATGAGATCGTTCAGGAAGAAACCTTCGCACCCCTGCTATATCTGATAAAATACAAAAGTCTGGAAGAAGCTATCAGGCTGCACAACGATGTTCCGCAAGGCTTATCATCAGCCATGTTTTCAACCAATATGCTGGAAACCGAAACCTTCCTGTCGCATGAAGGATCGGATTGCGGGATCGCCAACATTAATATCGGTACATCAGGAGCGGAGATTGGAGGTGCTTTTGGTGGCGAGAAAGATACCGGAGGTGGTCGCGAGTCGGGCTCTGATGCCTGGAAAGCCTACATGCGCCGGCAAACCAATACCATTAATTTCAGTACCGATCTACCGCTGGCGCAAGGTATAGAGTTTAATGTGTAAAGTTCAGAGTTCAGAGAATTCAAAAACAGACATTAAGTAGTATTAAAGAACCCTGAAAGGGTTGAAGAATAATAGCCCCGGGCACCGTACGGGTAAAGATAGGAAGGAAAAGTCGGCACACTGATGAAGTTGTTTGAAAATCCAGCCAATCCTGCGCCGAAACAAGCACAAGTTGTGCAAAGAGCAGATAGAACAAATGGCATTTTTATGAAAAACATTCTAATTTTTGGGGCCGGTCGGTCGAGTCGTTATTTGATTGAGTACCTTGCTAATCAGGCACAGAGATACAAATGGAAAATCCGCGTTGCAGATATTCAGTTCGATGAAAAAAATAAATTTCCCGATACGGAATATTCTGTTTTAAATGTGCGGGAGGATTTTGAAAGAGAGGCTGAGGTACGCAATGCCGACCTTGTAATTTCTATGCTGCCAGCGCGTTTCCATAAGTTGGTGGCACAGTCCTGTGTTAAGTTTTCGAAGAATTTATTGACAGCTTCATACGAAAACCAGGAACTAAAAATATTCGAGCAGGAGGTAAATGAAAAGGGCCTGTTCTTCCTGAACGAATGTGGATTGGATCCCGGTCTCGATCACATGTCGGCAATGAAAATTGTGGACAGGATTAAGAACGATGGAAACGAAATGCTTTGTTTTGAATCCTTCACCGGTGGTTTGGTCGCTCCCGAATCCGATAATAATCCATGGAATTACAAGTTTAGCTGGAACCCTCGAAATGTTGTCCTGGCGGGTCAGGGTGGGCCGGCTCGGTTTATCCAGAACGGCAAGATAAAATACATCCCTTACAACCGATTGTTCCGTCGAACGGAAATGATCGACCTCGGAGAATTCGGCAGGTTTGAAGGTTATGCCAACCGCGATTCGCTGAATTACATCGAGAAATACAGTTTGCAGGGAATTCCGACTATATTTCGGGGGACTTTGCGCCGGCCCGGTTTTAGCAAGGCGTGGAATGTCTTTGTTCAACTCGGGGCAACCGATGATTCCTATTACCTCGAAGATATCGGGGATATGACCTATCGCGATTTTATCAATGCTTATTTGCCTTATCATCCAACCGATTCTGTGGAACTCAAACTCTATCATTACCTGAATATCCCGCAGGATTCTGAGATTGTGCACAAGCTGGAATGGCTGGGGATTTTCGAGAAAAAACCGATCGGGTTAAAACGGGCCACGCCGGCACAGGTACTGGAGCATCTGCTAAAACAAAAATGGCAGTTGCTGCCCGAAGACAAAGACATGATCGTTATGTGGCATAAAATGGAGCACCGTAACCCGGCAGATGGTAAACGGTATCGCAGAACTTCCTCGCTGGTGGTTACGGGCGAAAACCGCGAACGAACAGCCATGGCGAAAACGGTTGGACTGCCACTGGCCGTTGCTGCAAAACTGGTACTTACTGATCAGATCAGTTTAAAAGGAATGTACATTCCAACGCATAAAGCAATTTACGAACCTGTGCTGAAAGAACTCGAAGATTACGGAATTGTTTTTAACGAATCCGAAGTTTTGGAGGAAGAATACCTGCTTTGCTGACAGTAGTAAAACCGCTCTTATTTGAGACTGTATTACTGGTTTTTAAGCCTAAACACCGACAGCACCGCGCAGTGATCTGACGCAATCGTGTCACAAATTACTTTTTTCTGAACCACCTCCCAATGCTCGTAAGGGCGATAAAAGATATAGTCGATCTTACGTTCCGGATTTTTCGACGAATAGGTGGGCTGCGGCAAGTTTCCAAAACTTTCCATCCAGTATTCTTTTAGCATTGAAATGGGTTTGCTGTCAGGCAAGTCATTCAGATCGCCCGCCAGAATGGTCGGAAAAGAACAGTCGGCAAATTTATCGATGATTTTTTGCACCTGGTCGATGCGGTCGCTGCTGTTTCGCTGATGTTCGAGGTGGGTGCCGATAAACTGTATTGTATCTCCTGAAGCCAGTTGAACCAATACGGAAAGCGCTGTTCGGGCTTCGTTTCCCGGCGAATGTGGTAAAGCGATATTCTCACTTTTCAGGATCGGCATTTTAGTCAGAATGCCTTCGCCGTAGGCACCACCATCGTATGGCATAGCAATACCAAAAAGCGATGCCATTTTTGTACGTTGGCCTAACTCAGTGGCCAGATCGTAGTTCTGTGCACGTTTGGTTTTAAAATCCACTTCCTGCAAAGCCACTAAATCAGGATCTGCGTTTTTAATGACAGATGCAATTTTTTCCAGGTTGAAATCGCCTTTTGTGGTGGCACCATGTAAAATATTAAAAGTAAGTACGCGAATAGTGTCGCCACTTTGTCCGTATTCCTGCGACCAGACTTTCGTTGAAAACATCAGGGCGAGGATGATTGCACTGGTAATTCCAAATATCTTCATTCCAAAATTTTGTAGCAATTTAGCGATTTCTGTTAACTTTGATTTTCATTAGGCTAAACCAAAAACGATGAAAACCACTTTGCAATCCATTATTCTGTTTCTGCTGATTCTTCTTTTATCATGCCAGTCCGGAAACGACAACTGGACTCATTTTCGTGGCTCGAACATGGATGGTATCGCAACTGTTGAAACAGCACCACTGCATTGGAGCGAAACGGAAAATATTGTCTGGAAAGTGCCGGTGAAAGGACTGGGCTGGTCGTCGCCGGTGGTTTATGGCCATCAGATTTGGCTGACTTCAGCAGAGGAAGACGGCACGGCATTTTATGTTTTTTGCTACGACCTCGATTCTGGGAAATTACTTCACGAGCAAACACTTTTTACCAGCGACGAACCTCAACGCATCCACCCAACCAACTCGTATGCAACGCCCACTCCGTGCATCGAAAAAGGGAAGGTGTATGTTCATTATGGTTCGTTTGGAACTGCGTGCATCAACACCCAAGATTACAGTGTGATCTGGCAGCGCAAGGATCTGAAATGTGATCATATGCAGGGACCGGCCTCGTCGCCTATTTTGTATAAAAATATGCTGATTCTTCACCTTGAAGGCACGCAGGACCCTTACGTGGTGGCATTGGATAAAAATAGCGGCGAAACGATCTGGAAAAGTGTGCGACCGGCTGAGATTTACGATCCGCTGGAACCGGTTTACCGTAAGTCGTATCAAACTCCGATTGTGATCAAAGTCGGAAACATAGAACTATTGATCAGCAATTCGTCGTACATGTGTTTCGCACACGATGTGAATACCGGCGAGGTGGTATGGACTATTACTTACGGATATGACTCTACGGTTAGTCAGCCACTCTACTGGAATGGTTTGGTGTTTGTGAATTCAGGCTGGATTTTTCTCGATAATACGCCATTCTTCACCCGCCAATATGCCATCGATCCCACCGGTTCGGGCGATGTTACCGAAACCCATGTAAAATGGATGTATGAAGATGAGGTGCCGCAAATTCCCACTCCCGTTATTGTTGACGGTCACATTTACATGGTGCACGACCGTGGAATGGTAAGCTGTCTTGATGCCATGACCGGAAAATCCGTTTGGAAAGAAAAGCTAAAAGGTAACTTCAACTCTTCGCCCGTTTATGCTGCCGGAAACATTTATTTCTTTAATGTGAAAGGGGAATGCACCATCATAAAACCCGGTGATACTTTTCAGAAAGTGGCTGAAAACAACCTCGATGGAATCGTGAAGGCAGTGCCTGCATTTGTGGACGATAAAATGATTGTACGCTCGGATAAGCATCTTTATCTGATTCAATAAATTTGAGTCAATCTTCCCAAAAAAAATCTGAATAAAAAACTTAAATTACAGTTATTTTGCGGGTTGCAGTGTTTTTTTACCGCTGTACTGTTTAATATTTAAACACCCGTTGAGAAATTATACAATTCTTTAATGTTCTGATAATCAGTCCCTGCAAGAAATTCTCCGCAAAACTGTAAAGATATTCAACGGTTTGGTCTGTTGAATTTTTCGATGTGTCGGTACTAATGTCCTGAATATCAATAGTATGTGAGTTTGGTATGCTAGTTGGATTAAGGGTTTTAGCGTGTTCCCATTTTTGTGAGCGAGTACCTGGAACACCTTGATTAGTAATATATTTTAATTCAATTCAACTATGAAAACCAGGATTTTATTCACCGCACTGCTCTTGCTTGGCTTAGCTAGCTGGAGCACTGCACATGCCGCAAAGCAGGCATTGAAACAAGCGACCGTAAAGGTTTGTGCCACGCCCGGGATGGGTAGTCTGGCCGAATCGTGGGTCAAGGCCTACACCAACACAAATCCGGATGTCAACTTCGAATTTGAACAACTTGGTTTAGCCGAAATGAAAGCCGGATTGAACGACGAAAACGCACTGGGAATTGTGATGCAGCGACCCGAAGTTACCATGGTTGCCGAATCGATGTGGCACCTCACACTTGGGCGCGAAATTATTGTGCCCGTAACAAATGCATCGAACCCATACCTGGAGATGCTTAAAACACGCGGAGTTACCACTCCGGAGCTGGCAAAGGCAATCGCCGGTAAAAATGCGACCTGGAACGAATTGCTGAACAACGGCAGTAATCATTCGCTAAACATTATCGTGAGCGAAGAACCTGAGCTCCGAATGGCAGTTGCCAAATTTCTGAATGTTGAACCGTCGGTTGCGAACAACACCGTTCAGTCGGATGCCGCAATACTGGACAGGATACAGACGGATAAATATGCCATTGGGTTCTGCCGGTTGTCAGCGATAACCGATGCTGAAAATCAAGCATTCGTTTCGGCTGTTCAGCCATTACCACTCGATCGTAACGCGAATGGTAAAATCGATTACAACGAAAATATCTTCGGAAAACTGGATCAGCTGGAACGTGCCGTTTGGATTGGAAAATACCCGCGATCGCTCGTCTATAACATTTATGCCATCGCGCCCGATCATCCCGCCAGCCAGTCGGTTAACGGTTTCCTGAGCTGGATTGTTACTTCCGGTCAATCTGCTTTGATTCAAAACGGATATACCGACCTTGCTTTTTATGAAAAACAATCTTCGCTCGAGAAGCTGAATCCTCCGGTAGTACAGGCAACAGAACAAAGAACAGCCGACTACACCACTCCTGCCATTGTTGTTATAGCATTGCTTGTTTTGGCCACTGTTGCTGTGGCCATCCTGGTAAGAAGGGGTAAACGCCAGTCGCAAAAATTGCTTTACGACGATGAGGAAGGCCATAAAGTACTTCGACCGGAATCTATTGAAATTCCGAATGGCCTGTTGTATGATAAATCGCACACCTGGGCATTTATGGAAAAAGATGGGACGGTGAAGATTGGTATCGATGATTTTTTACAGCACGTCACCGGAAATTATACCGGTTTGGTGATGAGAAATCCGAATGAAATGATTACCAGAAATGAAGTGGTGGCAAGCCTTGTGCACGAAGGTAAGAAAATCAACATTCATTCACCCGTGTCGGGCCGTATTATTCAGCGAAATGAAGACCTGGCTGATTTTCCGTCGCTGGCTAACAATTCGCCTTATGCATGGGGTTGGATGTACGAAATTGAACCAAACAACTGGCAGCGTGAGATCGGTTTTCTGAAAATGGCCGAACAATATCGCAATTGGATCAAAAAAGAATTCATCCGTCTGAAAGATTTTATCACGGAAGCATGCCAGAAAAAAGAACTGGCAGGCGAACTGGTTTTGCAGGAAGGCGGTGAATTACCCGATCATGTATTAAATGATTTTGAACCTCACGTATGGGAAGAATTCCAGGTTCGGTTCATCGAAAATTCCGATATCAGCTAATTCAATTATTAATCCGTCAAATTTAAATCATGGGAATTGACAGAAGAAATTTTTTCAGGGCATTAGGACTTACCGGTGTGTCGTTTTTGGGAGGTAGTAAGCTGAATGCTAAACCTGCCGCGAAAGATCCGGTAGAATTTAAGGCTATACTCTACGATTCGACCCGATGTGTAGGATGCCAGAGCTGCGAATTTTCGTGTGCTGAAGCACATGGCTTACCCGAGCCCGAAGACTACCTGGAAGTAGGAAAGGTTCGTAAAACGAATGAGAATTGCCGGACGGTGGTAAATGCCTACGAAACTTCAAAAGGAGAAGTTTATGTGAAGCGACAATGCATGCACTGCAATCAACCGGCTTGTGCATCTGCTTGCCTTACGCAGGCTATGCATAAAACCGAGGAAGGGCCTGTAATTTGGCGCGGCGATAAATGCATGGGATGCCGTTATTGTATGGTATCCTGTCCGTTCGACGTACCCAAATTTGAATACCACAGTGCCAATCCGAAAATTAATAAGTGTACCATGTGTTTCGAGCGCTTGCAGGAAGGCAAGTTACCCGCTTGTGTTGAAAACTGCCCGGCCGAAGCCCTGGTTTTCGGAACGCGTCGCGAACTAATTGCAGAAGCACGCCGGCGGATCGCTGAAAACCCGGATGTGTATTACGATCATATTTATGGTGAAACGGAAGCCGGAGGAACATCATTCCTCTATTTGTCGCCGGTACCTTTCGAGGAACTGGGCTTTAATACCAAAGTTCAAAATTCATCTTACCCCGAACTTACGAAGGGATTTCTTTACAGTGTTCCATCCATTTTTGTGCTGTGGCCAATGATTTTGCTTGGCATTCAGGATGCCACTAAAAAACTTAACCATAAAAAAACTGATGACCATGAATAGTACCGTTAGCATAGCTATCAAGAAAGAGCGCAAAAGCCGAATGAAATTTCTGCTTGGTGAGCTAAAACCAAAAGGTAAAATGTTTACCTGGTTCAATGTTATTTCCATTCCCATCATGCTGCTAGGTTTGGTACTCATTGTTATCCGTTTCTGGAAAGGAATTGGTTCCATTACCAACCTTACACAGGAGGTTCCATGGGGACTGTGGATTGGATTCGATGTGGTAACCGGGGTTGCATTTGCAGGTGGCGCCTATGTCATCACTTTCATGGTGTATATTCTGAACATGAAAAGCTATCATTCCATCGTCCGGGTGACGGTGCTGAATGGTTTCCTGGCGTACGTTTTTTATGCCGGTGCATTGTTGCTCGATCTTGGTCGTCCCTGGAATGTAATCAACCCGATCATCGGTAACGGCTTTGGAACCAGTTCGGTGCTTTTCCTGGTGGCCTGGCACTTTTTGTTGTACATGATAGCCGAACTGATCGAATTCTCACCGGCCATAGCCGAATGGCTGGGCGCCAAACGGGCCGTTAAAATCCTTTCGGGAATGACATTGGCAGCTGTAATTTTCGGCATAACTTTGTCCACGCTCCATCAATCGGGATTGGGAGCGCTTTACCTAATGGCAAAAGAGAAAATACATCCTTTGTGGTATTCCGAATTCATCCCGATACTGTTCTTTGTTTCGAGCATTTTTGCCGGTCTGTCCATGGTGATTTTCGAAGGATCGATCACCAACAAAGTCTTCAGCGATCAGATTTCCGAAGAACGCCACAAAGATCATAACCGTATTTTGCGTGGACTATCGAAGATCTGCGCCGGCGCTATGTTTGCCTACTTCTTCCTGCAGATTCTTGTTTTTGTGCACAGTAAAAACTGGGCATACCTGAGTACGAAAATGGGCTACTGGTACCTCACCGAAATGCTGGGATTTGTATTGCTGCCCATGTTGTTGTTTTATTACAGCTACAAACGAAACCATATTTTATTGATAAAATTGGCTGCCGTGCTTACCATGCTGGGCATTATTATAAACCGACTAAATGTTACCGTTATTGGATTTCGTTGGGATGCAGCGGTTCACTATATTCCGTCGTGGATGGAAATAGTGGTTACCATGGCTGTTATTTTCACCGAGATTTGGATATTCCGCTGGGTGGTTAACCGCTTACCTGTGTTACGCGAATCGCCACTTTGGACACACCAGAAACACTAATGTTTTAAACATTTTAAATACTGGAAAAATGGAAGCTTACACTTATTCAAACCTGTTCGACACAAAAGGAATCGAATACATTGTCATTATATTCTTTCTGTTGTTGCTTATACCATTCTGGATTGTGGTAAACCGCAAAAGCGAAATAGCGACAAAAATTGAGGAGGCATTTCAAACCTTAACGGCTGCGGTTTTAACGATTCCGCGCGGATTGTTTTTTAGCCGCAACCATACCTGGCTCTATCTCGAAAAATCGGGTGAGGCAAAGGTAGGGATCGACGATTTTATGCTGAAAGTATTGGGAGATGTTCGTGTGAAACCCGTAAAATCAGCCCAGGAAAAAGTAAAAAAGGGAGAAGTAGTGGCATTGCTCGAACAAGCCGGGAAACAGTTAAAACTTCGTTCACCAATTTCGGGCGAGATTTCCCGCTTTAACTTCGAACAAACGGAAGATTTTGCTGAAACTGCTGTCGATCCTTACGGTTCGGGCTGGATTTTAACCATACAACCCGACAACTGGAAAGCAGAAACTTCCGAGTTCTTGCTGGGACATGAAATTATGCCGTGGATGGAAAAGGAATTGCAACGGCTGAAAGATTTTCTGAATGTAACATTTGCCCGCCAGTCGGGAGCTGCTTTTGCCCCTGTTTTTCAGGAGGGTGGCGAATTGCAGATGAATCCGCTCGCCGAACTGAACGCAGAAGTCTGGAATGATTTTCAAAATGAATTTTTGGAAAAAACTGAATGAATCATGACAAATGTTCGTTAACCCCCGCACACTTTTTTGTATCTTATCAGCACTTTAACTACTAAAAATCGATTAACCTTAAATGAATTCAACCGGTTCATATAAGGATGGAAAAGCTTCTGCAAAAGGAAGAAATTCTGTCCGGCGTTTTTTTTTCAATTACTTTAGTTTTCGTTCCTCGATTTATGCCCGGGTGGTTTACGTCATCGCCATTTTATCGGTTTTCCTTTTTATATCTTACAGTGTCATTTTCAAATCGGTTTACGAGGGATACCTCAACACGGTCATCCGGCAGCGCGGCGATAACGTGGGCTCGGTAATCGAAGGTTCGCTTTACTATTCCATGCTGAAAAACGATAAGAGTGCGTTGCAAAGTACGCTCGATATCATTAATGCCATGCCGGGTATCGACGAAGTTAATATGTACGATAGCGGCGACAGTGTGGTGTATTCTTCGTTCGTAACCGATTCGACTTTGCACAGCAATCCGAATTGTGTGAGTTGTCACGACAATTTTGAAGCGATGTTTCCGGTCCAGCAAAAAACCTACCGGATTATCGATTACAAAAGTGCCTGCATCATGAACCAGAGCGATAAAGGGCACCGACAGTTGCTGATGCGCACACCCATTCTCAACGAGCCTTCTTGTTACGTGAGTGCCTGCCATGCACACAGCGCCGATGAGGAGGTACTGGGATCACTGATCATTAAAGTGCCACTGGCCGAGTTGGATGCGGCAGTCAATAAATCGTCTACCGAATTTTTTATCCTGGCCAGCCTTATTACCATTATTATTTTTTTCCTGCTCATCTTTTTCACCCGCAATAAAATACGAAAACCATTGAGCGAAATCATCACTGCCAGCGAGGCCGTTTCAAAAGGCGATCGCAGTCGTCGTTTGGAAATAAAGCCCTATTTGCTGGATGACATGCGTTCGGTAGCCCTTGCATTTAATAATATGCTGGATAACCTCGACGCTGCCAACCGCGAATTGGAGAACTGGTCACATCAACTGGAATACAAAGTGCAGAAGAAATCGGAAGAACTGGCCGAAATCCAGAACGAACTCATACACATCGAACGTATTACTTCACTGGGTAAGCTGTCTTCTTCAGTAGCGCACGAGATCAACAATCCGCTGTCGGGCATTCTTACCTACAGCAAATTGGTTGCGAAGCAATTGTCAAAAATCGATTTTCCGCTTGAGGCTAAAAATAAAATGCTGCATTATTTAAAGGTGATCGAGACCGAATCGAAACGATGTGGTGACATTGTTAAAGGTCTGCTTGATTTTTCGAGAAAGGACCAGGAAAATTTTGAATCCTGCCAGCTGCACCGCATTTTAAAAGAGACTTACAACTTAATGGCGCATCAAATGCGCATTGCCGGCATTCATTTTTATACCCAATTCAATGCTACGTCTGACCAGATTTTTTGCAACGACAACCAGATTAAACAAGTTTGTGTGGCACTGTTGGTGAATGCCATGGAAGCGATTACCGAAAACGGTGAGGTTCTGATCAGTACTTCCAATCCGGATAACGAACACATCAAAATGGAAATTGCCGATAACGGAGTAGGAATAGCGGCTGAAGATATTTCGCGCATCTTCCAGCCATTTTATTCGGCTAAACAACGAGCGAGTGGAATTGGTCTGGGGCTGGCGATAGTGCATGGAATAGTGCAAAGCCACAAAGGAAAGATTGAAGTGGTTTCCGAACCCGGAAAAGGGACCACGATGTCGGTAATATTTAATTTGATTAACGTCGAAAACTACAAGATATGAAGACAACAATTTCAATGCTGATCGTGGATGATGAAGAATCGGTACGCGACTCGCTTTATAACTGGTTCATTGAAGACGGTTACGAGGTGGATTGTGCAGCCAATGCCAAGGAGGCGCTTGCTAAAATCGAGGCTGCGAATTTTGATATTATTCTTGCCGATATCAAAATGCCGGGCATGGACGGGCTTGAGATGCATCGAAGGATCAAGACGATTAACAACTCAGCCATCGTTATTGTAATGACGGCGTTTGCATCGGTAGAAACAGCTGTTCAGGCCCTGAAAGACGGAGCTTTCGATTATATTACCAAACCATTCGATCCGGATGATCTTTCACACCTGATAAGGAATGCGGCCAAACAGATTTCGTTGAATCATGAAAATGAGGCTTTGAAAAATAAGATCATTACCCTGGAAAATATTGAAGAAATTGTAGGGAACAGCGAACCAATGATCAGGGTTTTAAAAGAGGTGGAAAATGTGGCACCGACAAATTCTTCGGTTATCATAACAGGTGAGAGCGGAACCGGAAAAGAATTGATAGCCCGGGCGATTCATTCCAACTCGCCGCGTAAATTTTTCCCACTGGTGACGGTACACTGTGGTGCCTTGTCAGAAGACTTACTCGAAAGTGAACTATTTGGTCATGAAAAGGGCGCATTCACCGGAGCACTTTTCAACCGGAAAGGACGCTTTGAAATGGCCGACGGTGGTACCATTTTTCTCGACGAAATTGCGACAATATCGATGAAAATGCAGATTGAGTTGCTGCGTGTGCTTGAAACAAAAACCTTTACACGCGTAGGAGGCAACAAAGAGATTCAATCGGATTTCAGGATTATTTGTGCGACCAATAAAGACCTCAAAAAAATGGTAGCCGAAGGAACTTTTCGGGAAGACCTGTATTATCGGCTGAATGTAGTGAACATTGCTATTCCGCCACTACGGGAAAGAACGGAAGATATCCCGATGCTGGTAAATTATTTTCTGGAAAAATACTGCACTTCGATGAGTCGTGACCTGATAACCATTGATCCAGCAGCATTAAGGCGCATTGAGGAGTATCACTTTCCGGGAAATGTGCGGGAACTGGAGAACATGATCGAACGTGCTATCGTAGTCGGGAACGGTAAAGAAATTCGCCTGAGAGATCTTCCGCTTGAGAAAAACATGATCAGCGACGCGAACGAAAGCCTTGATGAACTGGAGCGAAAATACATTTTACAGACCTTGAACAAATACGACTGGAACATCAGTCGTTCTGCCCGGATGCTGAAAATCGACCGGGTTACGCTGTACAACAAAATAAAAAAATACAAGCTCGAGCAGCCAAATAAGAACGATTGAAGACTAATTGTGTTTTGGTAAACGGACCATCAATTTAATACAATACTATTGCAGACAAAAGGGATTACATTGGTTTCGCACGGCAGGTTCGAGAAAGCGTTTCTCGAAGATATGGCAAACGATGTTATGCATGCTTTTGGATTACCCGTTTCAGTTGCGCAGTTTCACCATGATATTGCTTCGTATTTCGAGCCGGCACGCAAACAATACGATGCCAATCGCCTGTTGCAGCTGGTGCATGCCGAATATGCTGCCGATGGGTATAAAACCATGGGTTTGTTTCGCGTCGATCTCTTCATTCCGATTCTTACCTTTATTTTTGGCCAGGCACAATACAAGGGAAATGCCGGTATTGCTTCTGTTTTTCGGCTGCGTAACGAACAATACGGGATGCCCGGTAACGATCGCTTGTTATACGAGCGTTTTCGAAAAGTCATTATCCATGAGTTGGGGCACACTTTTGGCTTGATTCATTGCCACGTACCGGTTTGTGTGATGCGACCCGGTACATACGTAGAAGATATTGATCAGAAAAAATACCATTTTTGTAAAAAATGCAGCGCCGATCTGGAGGCTGCATTAGCTTCGATCTGATTTGTGTTCCGGCGCTTCAACCCTTGTTTTTTTAGGTATTATTCATCGACATATTAACCCGAATTACACGCACATTTAATTCGAGTATTTCATCGTAATCATACCCCTGAAATTCGCTACTTGTCATCCTTGTGTGGGCTCTGTGCAGTTGTTTGTTTTATGACGTTTGAAAGCAGATTTCATCACATTCATAATTATACTTTTACAAAATGGTGTTTGGTTCCAAATTTCATTTTTTACGGAACTAAGAATGTTTCAATATTTTCCGGCGAGATGGTTTTCAAATCCTTTGTTGGATATGCTTCTATAAATGTTTGAAAGAACCGACCTTTCTTTTTCGGATTTAACTTAAACTCATAGGCCGAAAAAAGACCATCCTTCTCCTCGATAAAGTCTATTTCTTGTTGTCTAAAAGTCACCCAGAAATAGTAATTCCCTTAAAACTGAGTGTATTTCAGGAATTTGATTCGTTCGCTGACAATGAAATTTTCCCACAATGTACCTTGATCTGTTCTTAATTCAAACCGTTGAAAGTTTAGGATTAATGCATTTCTGATGCCGTTATCGTAGAAATAGATTTTCTTTCCTTTTTTAATTTCGTTTCGAACATTTCGGCTTAGCGCATTAAGCTGAAAGATTATAAAGGCTTTTTCAAGAAGATGAATGTAGCGCTCAACTGTTTCTTTGTCGGCTCCAAAATTTGGTTGAGTTCGATGTAAGAAACTTCGCTGCCAATTTGCAAAGCAAGTGCTTTTAATAATTTATCCATTATTGCCGGTTTCTGTATTGTTCCAAATGAAAGGATGTCCTCATATAAATAGCTGCCAGCTTCAACTTTAACTTAAAATATAGGCAATGTTTACCTGCGACCGATATTAAATCATCCAACATTCTATCCCTTTTAACTTCTTCTTGATTTTTTGTCTTTAAAACTTTCGTACATTTGCGCGCCGATTTCGGGGAAGCTTCTATTTATGTAATCTGTTGATTGCGAAAACAATTCAGCTTTTCTGCTGTTGGCTAAATGGATGAGAAAATAGAAAATGACAGAAATACGAAATATTGCCATTATTGCGCACGTCGACCATGGTAAGACCACGCTGGTTGACCGCATTCTGCACCAGGTAAAGTTATTCCGCGAAAACCAGGAAGTGCAGGAGCTATTGCTCGATAATAACGAACTGGAACGCGAACGCGGAATTACCATTCTTTCAAAAAACGTTTCGGTGCGCTACAAAGACACCAAGATAAATATTATTGATACTCCCGGACACAGCGACTTTGGGGGTGAAGTGGAACGTGTCTTGAACATGGCTGATGGTGTTCTGCTAATTGTTGATGCTTTTGAGGGCCCAATGCCGCAAACCCGTTTCGTGCTGCAAAAAGCCATTGAACTGGGTTTGAAACCGATCGTGGTTGTAAACAAGGTGGACAAGGAAAATTGTACGCCCGATATTGCCCAGGAAAAAGTTTTCGATCTGATGTTCAGTCTCGATGCCACGGAAGAGCAGCTGGATTTTCCGACGGTTTACGGTTCTGCTAAAGCAGGTTGGATGGGCCCCGACTGGCAAACACCTACCGATGATGTGATTTATCTTCTGGATACAATTGTTGAACACATTCCGGCAGCGACGCACAAAGAGGGAACGCTTCAAATGCGGATCACTTCGCTCGATTATTCATCGTACACCGGAAGAATTGCAGTGGGTAAAGTTTCGCGCGGACAACTGGTGCCGGGATCTCCGGTTTCGCTGGTAAAACGCGACGGGAAGATAGTAAAAGCTGTGGCTAAAGAATGTTATCTTTTTGAAGGTTTAGGAAAAGAAAAAACAAAAGAACCGGTTCCGTCAGGAGAGATTTGTGCCGTCCTTGGACTCGAAGGATTTGATATTGGCGATACGGTTGCCGATGCAGAAGAGCCGGAGGGCCTAAAACCGGTGCAGGTTGACGAACCAACCATGAGCATGCTGTTTGTGGCCAATAATTCACCTTTTTTTGGCAAAGATGGAAAGTTTGTTACTTCTCGCCAATTGCGCGACCGCCTGTTTAAGGAAACTGAAAAGAATCTGGCATTGCGCGTGGAAGAAACCAATTCGGCCGACGCATTCCTGGTGTACGGTCGTGGAATTCTTCATCTTTCCATTTTAATTGAAACCATGCGCCGCGAAGGATTTGAACTGCAGGTTGGTCAGCCAAAAGTTTTAATCAAAGAAATTGACGGCACAAAACACGAACCGATCGAGGCATTGACCGTGCATGTTCCCGAGATCTTTTCTGGAAAAGTCATTGAACTGGTAACACAAAGAAAAGGAGATATTGCCAATATAGAAGTGAAGGACGAACGTGCTCATCTCGATTTTCTTATTCCTGCAAGAGGATTGATTGGTTTGAGAAATCAAATGCTGACGGCCACAGAGGGTGAAGCCATCATGGCGCACCGTTTTTACGGTTATGAACCCTGGAAAGGTGAGCTGGGCGTGCGTCGAAATGGTGCACTTATTTCATTAGAGACAGGTACTGCAATTGCTTACTCGATTGATAAAATGCAGGATCGTGGAAAATTTTTTGTGGACCCGGGCGAAGAGGTTTATGCCGGCCAGGTAATTGGCGAATATACGCGCCAGGACGATCTTACCATCAACATTATCAGAACCAAGAAACTGTCGAATATGCGTGCGTCGGGTTCTGATGAAAAAACAAGCATCGCTCCCGCCATTAAGTTTTCGCTAGAAGAGGCCATGGAATACATTCGTAACGACGAGTACATCGAAGTAACGCCGCATTTCATGCGCATCCGTAAAATTCACCTCAATGAACACGACCGGAAACGGATGGCAAAAACCATATCAGAATAACAATCAGCTTAGAGCAAAAAAGAGCTTCATCAATAAGATGAGGCTCTTTTTGTTTCAGTTTTGTCTCGTCCTGAAATAGCGTTACACAAAAAGTAACGTTATGGAAGAAAGAAATCATTCACAGTACGTTAAGCGTACACAAAAGGACTACTCCATGTCCTTTAAATTGCAAGTAGTGACAGAAATT